>Ga0307378_10002220_pt1 | contig 30283 bp, 22 predicted proteins | sample UN1MG_FD_202238 | JGI IMG/M metagenome (GOLD analysis project Ga0307378, IMG submission 202238) | Soil microbial communities from Risofladan, Vaasa, Finland - UN-1 | ecosystem: Environmental > Terrestrial > Soil > Coastal area > Acid sulfate soil | place: Finland: Risofladan, Vaasa | collected... | reverse complement strand
TGCATTTTGACCAGCTTGCTCTCCAAGCTGGGGCAATCCCGCACGGCTTATCTCTGAATGCACCCCTCTGGCATCTGCCCCTCATACCCAGATTCCCCACCATCTGCCCGCGGATTCTTCACTGCTGGAGCCGCTTGGTATAGTTCGGAACTTTGGATGCCTCAACTTGTTGAGGTCTTCGCCAGGGTCCCGAACAAGACTTTAGCGAGTCTTCGGCGTGAACTCAGTCGAACGCTCAGTCGAGCCGTTCGGGCGTCCAATTCAACCCGCTTTTGGTGCACCAAGTTCCACCCCCACCCAACCTTCCCCCTAGGAGGGGGAGGCCTGAACGGCTACCCCGGCACTTTGCCGTCTTGCTTCTTTGAGGGTATAATCGTCATGATGAAGACGGTTGACGATATCCTGGAAGAATTTCCCGAACCCGTGCGGGAGGGCATCCGGCCGGTCTGGGAGGGGTTGTCCCCGGGCCAGCGCGAGAAGTCGGAGGCGTTGCTCGGCCAGCTTCCCGTCGCCGTCAAGCCGCTCAAGGACATCCTCTCGCTCGTGCTCGACCAGTACAAGCCGGTCTTTGGAGCGAAACGCGGCATCGCCGTCGTCGGGCCGGCGAACGTGGGCAAGTCCACGCTCTACAACCAGCTCGTCTCCCGCAAGGAGGACAGGGCGGAGGTTGGCCCGGTGCCCGGCACCACCCGCCAGAACCAGGAGGCGGACACCGGCCTCTTTTCGCTCGTCGACACACCCGGCGCGGATGCCGTCGGCGAGGTGGGCGAGAGGGAGCGCCGGATCGCGTTTGAGGCCGCCGAGGGCGCCGACTTCCTGGTGGTCGTCTTTGAGGCCACGCAGGGCGTCAAGCGATACGAGCGGGATCTGTTCGACGACCTGCTGGCGCTCGATAAACCGTTCGTCGTGGTGCTCAACAAGGTCGACCTGATCCCCAAACGAGACCGGGAAAAAGTGCGCGACGCTGCCGCCCGCAACCTGCGCCTGGAGCCCTCCCAGGTGATCGAGACGGTGGCCACCAAGGGCACCAACGTGGGACGCGTCATCCTGGCCATCGCCAAGTTCGAGCCCGCACTGCTGGCCGCCATCGGCGATGCGATGCCCGAATATCGCGCCCGGCTGGCCTGGCAGCGCATCGTGCCGGCCGCCGGTGGGGCGGGGGTCGTCGGCCTGACGCCGTTGCCCATCGTCGACCTGGTGCCCCTGCTCGGGATCCAGGCGGGATTGGTGTTGAGCATCGCCCGCATCTATGGGTTCAAGATCACGCTGGGCCGGGCCAAGGAGCTGATCGCCACGTTTGGCATCGGGCTCATCGCCAGGACGATCTTTCAGCAGTTGTCCAAGTTGGGGGGCGTGCCCGGCTGGATATTGAGCGCGGCTGTCGCCTCGGCGACCACCGTCGCCATCGGCTATGCGGCGATGGCGTGGTTCGCCCAGGGCGAGCGACCGACGCGGGAGAGCCTGCAGCAGACCGTCGCCGGCGTGACCGACTATCTCAAGGACCAACTGATGGGGCTGGGCGAGAAGAAGCCGGACCGGGGCACGTTGCGCGAGCGCATCACCCAGGCCCTGAACGGCCTGCCCGGCCAGTTGCGCCCTGGTCTCAGAACCTCAGACGATGAAAATGGTGTGGATTCCGTGGAGGTACAGGCTTAGACGCTTGTGAAGGAGGTCGTGACGATGAACACGCGTAACCTCACTTTTCTAAAAACTCTGGGTTTCGTCCTCACACTGGTCGCGATGCTGGTCGGCAGCGGGTCCGCCGTGGCTGCCCCGCTACCTGCGCCGGGCAAGTGGTGGGGCGACTACTTTGCCACCCCCGACCTCAGCGGTGCCCCCGCGCTGAGTCGCTACGACGGCGCCATCAACTTTGATTGGCGGTCCGATAGTCCGGCCTCGGGCCTGCCGAAGGACAATTTCTCCATCCGCTGGGTGCGCGACGAGTGGTTCGCCGGCGGCACCTATCGCTTCAAGATCCTGTCCGACGACGGCGTGCGCGTGTGGGTGGGCGATCAGTTGGTCGTGGACGAGTGGCGCGACCGCTGGGCCGAGCCCTTCTTCGTCGACCGGTACATCCCGGCCGGCACGTACCGGGTGCGGGTCGAGTACTATGACCACACCGGCGACGCGACGATCAGCGTGGCGTGGGACCGGCTGGTGGGTGGCGCGGCCTGGCGCGGAGAGTATTACAACAACATCAAGCTGGAGGGCTGGCCGGCGTTGATGCGCGACGACCGCGCGATCGACTTTGACTGGGGCTACGGCAGCCCCGACCCGGCCGTCCACGCCGACGATTTCTCGGTGCGCTGGACGCACAGGCTGAGCTTCGAGGCCGGCACCTATCGCTTCCTCGCCAGCACCGACGACGGCGTGCGGCTGTGGGTGGATGGCGGGCTGGTGATCGACGCCTGGATCAACCAGAAGCTGCCCAACACGCACACCGGTGACCTGGCTCTGGCGGCCGGACAGCACACGGTCGTCGTCGAGTACTATGAGCACGGCGGTGAGGCCAGCGCGCACGTGTGGTGGAAGCCGCTGGACACGTTCGCCGCCTGGCACGGCGAATACTTTGCCAACCGCGATTTCATCGGCGGGCCGGCGCTGGTGCGCGGCGACGCCGAGATCAACTTTGACTGGGGCGTGGGGCCGGTCGTCGACTGGATGCCGGACGACAACTTTGCCGCGCGGTGGACGCGCACGGTGGACTTTGCGCCGGGCTATTACCGGTTCGTCGTGTATGCCGACGACGGCGCGCGGCTGTGGGTTGACGACGGCATCGTCATCGACAAGTGGCAGGACATGGAGTACGAGCTGCACTACGTCGACGGCACCTACCTGGCGGGGCCGCACGTGATCCGGCTGGAGTATTACGAGCACACCGGGCACGCGCGCGTGCGGTTCTGGTGGGAGCCCGGCACGACCAGCAACGCTCCGCCATCCTCCGTCCCCGCGGCTGCGGCGCCGGCCGCAGCGCCGGCCGTGGCGGCTGCCGACCCGTGGGCGGCGTCCTACTTTGCCAACACCGCGCTGACCGGCGAGCCGGTCCTGGCGCGCGTCGAGACAGCGTTGGACCACAACTGGGGCGTTGGCTCGCCCGGGGCCGGCGTGCCGCGCGACCACTTTTCCGCCCGCTGGACACAGCCGCTCCACTTCCAGGCTGGCACCTACCGCTTCACGACGTACACCGACGACGGCGTGCAGTTGTGGGTGGATGGGCGGTTGCTGATCGACAGTTGGCGCCCGATGCGCGGCTACCGGAACGCGACGGTCCAGTTGAGCGAGGGGACACACGACGTGCGCGTGGAGTACTTTGAGCGCACCGGCGTGGCGCTGGCGCGGCTCACCTGGCAGCGCATCGGCCGCTGACCCCCGGATAGCGCCCAAACGCGGCGTGGAGGTCCTTCTCCACGTGCCGGCCGGCCACCGGAAGGTCTACCGCCCGCTCCCTCGCTGCCTGAGCTGTTGTTCGGGCTGGCGGCGCGCCAACGAGGAGTGGTCAAGACCTGACAGGTCTACAGCAACCCTGTCCAGCCCAAGGATACCGCCAAAGACACACGCCGGTGCCCCCATGATACCGCCTGAGACCTGTCAGGTCTCTCACCAGCTTACCCCAGCCGGTCTGGCGACCAGGTTTGTCGTCGGACACCCTCGCATTCTATTGCAATAATGTGCCATCTGTGGCATCATACGCGTATGAAATTCGAGCAGTTGCTTGAGGTTGTGGGCGATGAGCCGGTTTTTGAAACGGGCCTCCTCCTGGCTGGCGACGTGAACCCAAGGGACGTGCGCCGGCAGTTGTCGCGTTGGACCAGGGCCGGGTGGATCTACCAGTTGCGGCGCGACCCGCCCACCGGGAGACGCCGCTGGGAATCTATGAATTCCGCCACGTCAAGACCGACCTGCTGTACGGCTACCGGCTCGTCGAAGTGAGTCCAGGGCAGCGCGCCTTCGTCGCCCGGCCGGAGAAGGCGCTGCTGGATCTGGTCTACCTGCAGCCGGGTGGGGACGCGCCCACCTATCTGCAGGAACTGCGGCTGCAGAACCTGGACGGCCTGGACCTGGACACACTGCGTCACCAGGCCGAGCTGGCCCACAGCCCCAAACTCCGACGCGCTGCCACGCGCGTGGCCGAACTGGCACGCTCTGAGGCCCTGGAATACGAGACGCTATGAAAGAACACCTGGCCGAACTTGTCCGCGCCGCTCCCTCGCCCGCCCACGGGCGCAACGTGGCCCGCGAGTAACGCTTGAAAATGTGGTGCGGGTGCTGGGCTGAGAACCATGCCGGGCCGCAGCCACGGAGCCTGCCCCACGTCTCCAGACGACGACGACCCAACCCCGTCCCCTCGTGAAACGCATCACATATTACGTATTACGCATCACGCATCACGCATCACGCATCACGTTTCACGCATCACGTTTCACGTTTCACGCATCACATTTCACGTTTCACGCATCACGTTTCACGCATCACGTTTCACGCCCCCTCCCCCCTTGACACTCATACCTAACTATGTTATACTAATGTCATCACCCCACGGAGGTGTAGCTATGAAACGCATTGGATCGCTTCTCCTCGTCCTGGTGCTGGCCCTGCCGGCCCTCGCCGGTTGCACCCGGCCGATGCAGGCCGCTGCCACACCCTTCGACGCCCTGGCCCGCTGGGTGTCCGCCGACGCGGAATTCGTCTTTTTCCTCGACCTCAGGCCCGGCGGCGAACCGGGCCGTCACTGGGAGCGCATCCGCCAGCGAATGGAGGCCAACCCGGCCGGGCAGGAGGCCCTCAATTCGCTGCTCAGCACGTTCCGGGTCGAGAGATACGGCCTGGGCGGGCTCATCGTGGGGCCAGCGGTCAATTGGAGCGGCCACGGAGCCGAGCACCTCGTCATCCAGGTGCGCGACGAGGGGGCGGCCGGGGACGCCCTGCGCCAGCATTTCCAGGACGTGACGTGGGAGCAGGTCGAGTACGAGGGACGGACGCTCTATCACGGGCGGAACCTGGACTCCTATCGGCAGCTTGAGCGGATCGCCTGGACCGTCGACGATGGCCTCTTGTTCCTGTCCGACAGCTACGACCAGATGTACGATCGAGAGGCCCTCACCACGTTGCAGGCGTCGTTGGACCTGGACCAGGCCGATAGCCTGGCCTCCCTGCCCGCCTGGCGGGCGCTGCGCGATCGCTTGCCCCAGATCCCCATGGGGCTGATGTTCGCCAATACCGCCGCGCAGGCGCGCCGCTCTCCGCCTCCCCCCGGCGATACGTCGCTGGGCGCCGCGATGAACCAGCAGATCGTCGCCATCGCCGCGGCCGCTGTGCCCGAGGAGGAGGGGATGCGCGTCGAGATCGCCGGCGAGGTCGCGCTGCAACCGGACGTGCTCCCCGAACTCCGTGCCATGTTAGACCTGCCCGCCGTCGACCCCGCCGCCTGGACCAGCCTGCCGGCCGATACGGCGTTCGCGCTCGCCGGCCACGACCTATCCGTCCTCTGGCCGTTGCTGAGCGACATGTTTAACATGGACGCGCTGGACCAGGTCCGCGATGGTGCCGGCCTGGACCTGGAGGCCGACCTGGCGGGCGTGGACGGCCCGCTGACCGGCGATTTTGCGCTGGCGGTCACCCCACCCCTGTCCGCCCAGCCGATCAGCCAGGGCCTCCCCGCCGGCCAGCTCCTGATCCTGGCCCACGGCGCTTCTGAGGCCCAGGCGGCCGGCCTGCAGGCCGCGATGGAGAGCCGGGGCGCGGTCTTTGGCCGGAAGGAGGTCGAAGGCGTGTCCCTGCAGACCCAGGTGGGCACCGAGCTGACCGGCTACGCCATCTCCTACGGGTTTGACGGCGACACCTTCCTCTTTGGCTCCTCGCTTGGCGTCATCGGCCAGGCGGTTGCGGCCAGCCGGGAGCACAGTGGCCTGGTCACGACCGCGGCCTTCCGGGCGGCGCGGAGGGTGCTGCCCGACGCCCCCTCGTTCGTCGTCTACCTCAACTGCGGAGTTCTGACCCGCCTGGTCCAGGCTAACATGACGGACGAGCAATACCAGAAGAACATCGAGTACCGGCTCCTGGAGCCCTTCGAGGCCATCGTCCTTGGCCTGCAGCTCCCATCCAACGGGCAGATGAACGGCGTCGTCTACTTTTTCGTCGGGCGCGATCTGTAGTCCACGTCGACCTTGCGTACCCCACGGCGTTCATCTCCTACGATATGGCGGAGAGGCTGGCGACCGACCGGTAGTACTCTTACCCGGGCGTGGGCCGGGTCACCGTCATCCCCCGGCCCGGCGTCGATCCCGAGGAGTTGGCCGACCGCATCCGGGCCGCGTTGGACGACGTCGAGGTCCAGTCGCCTCAGGAGGCGGTCCAGGAGGCCCACCAGGTCGTGCTCATCTTTTCGCTCATCGTCGGGGCCAGCGGCGTGATGGCACTCCTGACGAGAACCGGCGGAATTCCCTGGCCCCTCGGGCTGGCACTGCGCGAGCTGTCGAGCCGGCGCTGGCGCTCGCTCCTGTCGCTCCTCGCGCTGGCCCTGAGCACCGGCCTCGTCGCCGCCACGGGGAGCATTGGCGCGCGGATGCAGGCCAGCGTCGCGACGCCCGCCCCTCTGCTGGGCCGCCCCGCTGACTTTTGGGTCAGCAGCGCCTACGACGTCGACTATGACCTCCCGGCCGGCCTGCGGGCGCGGGTCGAGGCCATCCCTGGCGTCGCCGGGGTCCAGCCCGTGCTGCGCCGCCCCGTCCACGTCCACACCCCCCGCGCGGACTCCCTCACGCTGCTCGGGGTCGACCCGGCCCCCTATTTCGCCTTCCACGACCTGGCGCTGGCGGCTGGTGCGCTCCCCTCGGCACAGGCGCCGGGGCTGGTGGTGCTCGCCCCCTGGGCCTTTGTCCGCGAGTTGCGCCTCGGCGGGCCGGTGACCGTGACCACCCCCTCCGGCGACGTCGCGCTCCCGGTCACTGGCCTCGTCCAGGTCGAGAGCCTGGCGGCCGCCCAGCAAGGGCTGGTGCTGTACGCCCCCATCGATACAGTCGCGGGCATGTTCGGCCTCCACGACGCGGTCACGACGTTCGAGGTACAGGTGCTCCCCGGCGCGTCGCCGCGCCGCGTCCGTGTGGACCTGGAGCGGGCTCTGGGGCCGGCCTACGCCGTCTCGGCCGCCTCCCGGCCCGCGCAGCGTGCTCAGCTCTGGCAACGGCTGGTCCTGGGCGCGCTCCTCTTCGTCGACGCGCTGGCGCTGGCCGGCAGCGTCGGACTGGTCTACGCCGTCTTTGCCGCCGCGGCCCGGGCGCGCCGCCGCCAGATCGGGCTGCTGCGCGTCGTCGGTGCGCTGCGCCGCCAGGTGCTGGTACTGCTCGTGATCGAGGCCACCCTACTCGGGCTGGCCGGCAGCGGGGCGGGACTGGCCTTCGGCCTCCTGTTCGCGCACGTGGGCGGAGGCCTGGTCCTGGGGGATACCGCTCCGGTGGTCCCCCCCTTGCCGATCGGCTCGCTCCTCATGGCCGTGGGCGTGGGCGTGCTGGGGGCGCTGGCCGGCGGTATCGGGCCCGCGCTCCAGGCGGCCTGGCTGCCACCGCTGGCGGCCTTGCGTGCCGCTGGTGGCCTGTCCGGGGGACCGCACGGGCATAAAGTGCCCCACCTCCTCCCCCCCGAGGTCCGGCTGGCCGCCGCGAACCTCGCCCGAGAGCGGGGCCGGGCCGCCCGGATCGTCGCCGCGCTCGCGTTGATCCTCGCCATGGCGCTCGGCGATGTGGGCGTGCTCTCGTTGCTGGGCGAGGAACTGGCCACCACCTTTGGCCGCCTGACCGGCGGCGACTACCTGGTGCTGCCCGGCCTGACCACGATCTCGCTCCGCGAGCTGGCCGGGCAGGATACCTCCGACGTCCCGCCCCTGGACCCGGGGCTGCTGGCGGCGCTGGAGAACCTGGAGGGCCAGGTGTGGCTCATGCGCGGCACCACCGCCGACGTCGAGCCGCTGCAGGTTTTCCCCGGGCAGCCGACGCTCCTGCTCGACGTCGAGGGGTATGCGCACATGGGCGGTTTCCGCTTCCAGGCCGGGAGCTGGCCCGGCGCGCTGGACGCCTTCCGCCGCGGCCCCGCCGTCCTGCTGACGCCGGTCGTCGCCCGCCGCCTGGACGCAGGGCTGGGCGAGCGGGTGCCGTTGGACACGCTCCGCGGGCCGGTCGAGTTCACCGTCGCGGGCATCGGCGACGGGGAGTTCACCACCTGCGTGCTCGACCTGGCCGACGGTGCCGCCTACTTTGGCGCGAACGAGGTCAACGGCGTCGAGGTCCAGGTCCGGCCCGGCGCCGACCCGGAGGCGGTCCGGCGGGCGTTGCTCGACGCCGTGCAGACCCACGGCGGCACGCTCCTCTCGCTCGGCCAGGTCCTGGGCCAACTGCGGGAGATGTTCCACCAGGCGCAGTTGGCCATCGGCCTGCTGATCGGCGTCACCGGCCTGGTCGCCGGGCTGGGCGTCGTCAACGCCATGCTCGCCAGCGTCGCCGAGCGCCGCCGCGAGATCGGCCAGTTGCGGGCGGTCGGGGCGACACAGTTGCAGATCCGCCGCCTGATCCTGTCCGAAGCTGGCGCACTCGGCGCGGCCGCCGCGCTGACCGGTACACTGCTCGGCTGGGCGGTCACCCTCCTCTTCCTGCGCGTCGCCCGCGCTTACCTGGGCCTGGCAGGGGAGGGGACCTCATCTCTGGCGGCCTGGCTGCCGCTCCTCGCGGCCAGCGCGGCCAGCCTGGTTCTGTGGCCGCTGCTCGCTATGCTGGCCGCACTGGCCCCGGCCATGCACGCATCCCGCCTCCCCGTGATCCAGGCCCTCTACGAGACCGCGCCCGCCTAGATCGTGTATTTCTCCATCCGCGGTAATCTCCTCCGCACACCGCCACCACTTGGCAAGGATCTGAGCGTGGTGTATACTGATCTGGTAGCTCAGGAAACACGAAACACGCACCACGCAGCACGCATCCCGCCCACCAATTCCCAATCACCCAACCTCCCAATTCACCAATTCTGAACCTATGAGCCAATCCAGATCACCCATCCACCCGGCCAGGGTCCTCTTTCCCCTCGGCCTGGGCACCGCCCTCTCCCTCGTCGGGGATACGACGCTGTACGCGGTGTTGCCCACGCACACTGCCGAGGCCGGTATCGCGCTCGGCAGCGTCGGCATCATCCTGAGCGCCAACCGGGTCGTGCGGGTTTTCCTCAGCGGACCAGCCGGGCTGGCGTATGATCGCTGTCCGCGCCGGTGGCTGTTCGTCCCCGCGCTGTTCGTCGGCGCGCTCTCGACGGCGGTGTACGCCGCCACGCGCGGCTTCTGGCCGTTCCTGGCCGGACGGCTGCTGTGGGGATTGGCCTGGTCGGGCATCTGGGTCGGCGGGGCCACGGTGATCCTGGACGTGACGACGGTCCGGGATCGCGGGCGATGGACGGGGCTGTACCAGATCTGGTACTTTCTGGGGGCCGGGCTGGGCGCTTTCGCCGGTGGCCTGCTGACCGACGGCGTGGGCTACACCGCAACCATGTGGATCGGCGCGACGCTGACCGCGCTGGGCGGCCTGGTGGCGTTCTTCCTGCTGCCAGAGACGCGCCCCGTCCGTCCCGATCCCGGCGATCCTGTCGTTGAGGAGGCCGTTGGGCAGGCCGGGCCCAGCCTGCGCACCCACCGCCGGCTGTGGGTCGCCGCGTCGCTGCAGGGGATCAACCGCTTTGTATTCGCCGGCGTTCTCGCCGCCACGGTAGGGTTGCTCGTGCAGGACCGGTTTCGATCGACGAACCCGGCGCTGGGTGTGGCGACGCTGACCGGTGCGCTCGTCGCCGGGCGAACGCTGCTCAGCATGGCGGCCGCTTTCCTGGCAGGCGTGACGTCGGATTGGCTGGGAAGCCGCTGGCAGGTGGCGGTGTGGGGGCTGGCGATCGGCGCGGTCAGCATGGTCCTGATGTCCTGGCGCGCGCCGGCCGCGATTTTGGCGGGCATATCGTTGGGAGCCGTGACCGGCGGCAGTGTGCAGGCACTGGTCACCGCCCTCACCGGCGACCTGGTGACCCAGGCGCAGCGGGGACGCGCGATCGGCCTGATGCACACGATCGGCGATCTCGGCAGCGCCTTCGGGCCGCCCGTCGCCTACGCGCTGCTTCCGGGGATAGGGCTGCCCGGCGTGTACCGCCTCTGCGCCGCCCTCTTCGCAGCCGGCCTGGCCCTCGTCCTCTGGTCCCAGACATGGAGGAACAGGCGACAAATCAACCCGTGACGCACGAGACGCCCCTCACGCATCACGCATCACGTTTCACGTTTCACGTTTCACGCATCAGGAGGTAACCCAATGACCAACTCAACTCCCGTGCGCGCCCTCGTGCTCTCCGGCGGTGGGGGACGGGGCGCCTATCACGTCGGCGTGCTCCGCTTCCTCGAGGAGCACGAGTGGACCCCCGACGTCATCGTCGGCACGTCCATCGGGGCCGTGAACGGCGCGGCGATCGCCTCCGGGCACACGGCCCACTCGCTGTGGGCGCTGTGGCGGCGGCTGACAACTGACGACGTGCAGCGTCGTGCCTGGGACCTGTTCTCGCTGGACGAGTGGGACCACCTGCTGGACACCGCGCCGCTGCGCAGAACGCTGGTCGAGGAGGGCTGGGTCGACCTGTCGCGCATCAACGCGCAACCGCCTGCCAGGCATCTGCGGATCACCGTCGTCGAGGTGGAAACCGGACGGCTGCGTATCTTTGGCAACAGCCCTGATCCCACGCCGCGCAGCCGTTGCGAGCACGTGGACATCACGCTGGATCACGTCCTCGCCAGTTGTAGCATCCCGATGGTCTATCCGCCGACGAGGATTGGAGACGTCGCGTTCTGGGATGGTGGCACCGTCGCCAACACGCCGCTTGGCCCGGCGGTCGACGCCGGTGCCGACGACATCGTCGTCGTGCTGATGACCCCCTGGGAGGTCGACCAGCGTCGTCCTCTGTACACGCCCGTGGGCGGCGTGCGCGGGCTTTTGGCAGTCGCCCAGGCCGCCTTCGAGTGGGCGCTGCTGGCATCCTTCCAGACCGACCTGAAACTCTTCCTCCGCACCAATCAGGTGGTCCGGCTGGAGATTGAGAACGCCCGGTTGCAGAGGGAGAACGAGACGCTGAACGCCCGGTTGCAGCGGCAGCCTCCTCCTTCTCGAGAAGGGGCCGTGGATCTCCTGCACCGGCAGGTCGATCCACCGGTCATCGTCTCCCCCCAGCGCTCCATCCCGCTGGTGGACGTCATCCGCTACAAACCGGAAAACCACGAGCGGCTGTACCAGATGGGCTACGAGGACGCCCGGACAGCCTGGGCGCAGACCGGGAGGCCGGTGGAGGGACAGATGGGTTTTTAGACGAACAGGGGCTTCATCTTTAGCCTGGCCGCTTCCTTTTTCATCTCCCCGTCTGAGGGCGGCGTCTGGAAGCGGCTCGCGGCGTCCAACACCTTGGGCAGCAGGCGAATGTCCCCCACCGTGTTCAGGAAGATGCCCGGCCGGCCCAGCACCCAGCGCACGGCCTTTTCAATCGCGCCCTCATCCTCCAGTGGCTCGTACCACGTGGCGCGGGTTCGAGTCTTGGTGCCCCAGGGCCCCCGGGCGATCGACTTGATCGTCTGCACCGCCACGTTGCGTTTCTGGCACAGCGCCATCAGGGCCCTGAAATCGGCGGCGTACCGGGGGTTCTGCATCATTATGTAGTTGTAGGGCAACAACACCGAGTCAAAGTCAAAGCGTTCCAGGCTGCGCCTGTGCATCTCGGGCGCTGTGACGCCGTGGCCTGTCACGCCGATAAATCGTACCAGCCCCTGCTCGCGCGCCTCGATCGCCGCCTCCAGCGCGCCACCTGGCCCCATCGCTACCTCCCATTCCTCCGGGTCCACCAGGTGGTGCAACTGCAACAGGTCCACCTGATCCACCCGCAGCCTCTCCAACGAACGCTGGAACTGGTCCCGGGCCGCCTGAACCGTCCGCTCGTGCGTCTTTGTCGCCAGGAAAAAGTGCCCGCGATACTGCTCCATCCACGGCCCGATGCGCAGCTCCGCGTCGCCGTACGAAGGCGCCGTGTCGATGTGATTGACCCCATAATACAGGAGCATCTCCAGCGTGCGGTCTGCCTGGGCCTGCGTGACCTCGCTGAGCGCGGCGGCTCCAAAGATGGTGCGCGTGCTCATGTGGTCGGTGCGACCGAACGGTCGTGTATTGATCATTTCTCAACCCCTTTCCTGGTCCCTATCCCTGCACCACCTCCGCCCCGTTCGTCGCCGTACAGATGTAGACGTTCGGTGCGATGCCCGTGGTGGCCCGGTAACCGGCGGTGACGGCGTCGGCGAACGCGTGAGCGGCCTCGGCGCGGACGAGAGCGACGGCACAGCCACCGAAACCGGCGCCGGTCATGCGAGCGCCGTAGCAGGCTTCCTGCCGGCAAGCGCACGCCACCATCGCGTTCAGTTCGTCGCTCGACACCTCGAAATCATCCCGCAGGCTGGCGTGGCTGGCGTTCATCAGTTGGCCCATCTCGGCAGCATCACCCCGGCGCATGGCCTCGGTCGCCTGCAGCGTGCGCCCGTTTTCCGTCACCACGTGGCGGGCGCGCCGGCGGGTCACGTCGTCCAACTGATCGGCCTGGGCCTGGAACTGGGCCACGCTCACGTCGCGGAGCGCGGGGACGCCGAAGAAACGAGCGGCGGCTTCGCACTGGGTGCGCCGCTCGTTGTACGCTGAATCCACCAGCCCCCGCCGGGAGGCGGTGTCCAGCACGACGACGGCCGTGCCTTGCGGCAGTGGCACGGGCTGCGTCTCCAGCGAGCGACAGTCGATCAGCAGCGCGTGGCCCGCCACTCCCGCCGCCGAGATCATCTGGTCCATGATGCCGCAGTTGACGCCGACCCAATCGTTCTCCGCGCGCTGCCCGATCTTGGCCATCACCGTTGGGTCCCACGGCAGGCCAGACGTCACGGCGAACACCCGCGCAGTGGCCATCTCGAGCGCCGCCGACGAGGAGAGGCCGGCGCCGATCGGCACGTCGCCGGCGACGACGCCCTCCCAGCCCTGCAACGTGTAGCCCGCCTCCTGCAATGCCCAGGCGACCCCTTTCAGGTACTCTCCCCACCCTGTCCCCTTGTCCCGGACGCCCTCCACTGAGAATTCCACCGTCTGGTGAAAGTCGAGCGAGTGACCGACGACGCGCCGGTCGCCGCGTGGCCGCAGCGCAACCCACACCGCGCGGTCGATCGCCATCGGCAGCACAAATCCATCGTTGTAGTCGGTGTGCTCCCCGATCAGGTTCACCCGCCCCGGCGCGCGCACGACGAAAGTGGGCAGGGCATCGAAACGGCGTCTAAACTCCCGAGTGACTCTGTCTTGAAGTAACATAGCGCTCCCTGGTCGGTATGTGAACGGTCAGACCCCTTCATGCTTCACGGCCAACAATCATCTCAACCCATTCCAGTCAATTTCCTTGTCCCCAGGTTCGGACGCAGTCAACGGCACGTTTCCAGCGGGTATAGTTGACCTCACGCTGGTCGGCAGAGAGGCGTGGCTCGAAGAGGGTGTAACCGCCGGGCAGGGGCGGCAAGTCTGAGACGCCCACCCAGATCCCCGCGCCCAGGCCAGCCAGCAGAGCGGCGGCGCGGGCGGCGGTTTCAGTAAAGGTAGGACGCATCGTCGGGATACCAAGCTGGTCGGCCATGATCTGGCAGGCCTCATCGCTGGCCGAGATCCCGCCCCCCAGGTGTAGACGATCCACCGACAAGCCGGTCTCCGCGAAGATCGTATCGAGAATCGCGCGCACCTGGTAGCCCAGCGACTCTAGGAAAGCGCGCGCGATGTGGGCGCGGCCGCTGCCCAGGGTCAATCCCAGGATGGTGCCGCGGGCGTTCCTGTCGTTGTACGGCACGTTGAGCCCTGTGAAGGCCGGGACGAAGGCCACCCCAGCCGAGTCTGGCACTGAAGCGGCCAGTCGCCCCACCTCCTCGTCGCAGTCGAAAATCCGGGCTTCCTCCCGCATCCATCGAATCACCGCGCCGCTGACCGTCGTATCTGCCTCCAGGCAATAAGTTGGCGCATCGCCTAGGTGCCAGGCAAAGTAAGCGTTGACCTTGTCCTGGTCCGGTGCATCTCTGCCTGTGACGACGTCCACAAAGGACGCCGTGCCGTGATTGCACTCGGCATCACCGGGGCGGTGACAGTCGTGACCGAACAATGCGGCCTGCTCATTGCCAATCATAGCCACGACAGGCACGTCGGCCCGGGTGCCGTTTGGGGCAGTCACGCTCAAAGTCCCGAAATCATACACGGTAGGGACTGCCTCAGGGAGTGGATCACGCGGTACGTTCAGGAAATTCAACCACTCATCCCAATAACGTCGCGCCCGGAAGTCGTACAGACCCATCGCTTGAACCAGCGAGTAGTCCATCCAGTGCCCGTTCGGATCTCCCATGGCCCTCAGCAACCACGCCGCCGAGAGTCCCAGGCGCAGGCGTCCCGTGCGGGCAGAATCGACCACTGTCGATTCGTGCTGCGTGCGCCAGGCCAGATGCAGGGCTGAACTGTACGGACCAGGGGCGTAGCCCAGCCTGTGGCGACATTGGTCTGCCAGTGGCCAGCTTGCCAGTTCTGCCAGCATCGGCAGCGTGCGCAGGTCCTGCCAACTGATGGCGTTTGCCAGTGGACGACCGGTGTGGGCATCCCAGGCGAAGTCGGTGTTGCGTTGGCAGGCAATGCCACAGCCAGCGATGTCTGCAGGACGGCAGCCGGCGTGTTTGATCGCTTCGGTGACAGCCTCCGCTACTCCTGCGATCACAGCGACAGGGTCATGTTCGACCCAACCGGGACGAGGATAGACACACGCCAGTGGTCGATAGCCGTAGCCACGCACCTGCCCTTCCTGATCCAGGATCAGCGCACGGCTGCCACTGCTGCCTTGATCGATGCCCAAAAGGTACGATTGGTTTGACATAAAAGAGCTCAATAGACTTCCGGCAGCGCCCGCAACTGCTGCGCGGCCTGCTCCGCCGTCAGATCGCGCTGCGCCTCGGCGAGCATCTCGTATCCGACCATGAACTTTTTCACAGTCGCGGAGCGCAGCAGCGGCGGGTAAAAGTGAGCGTGAAGTTGCCAGTGCTCGTAGTCGTCAGCACCCTCCCCGAGGTTTGTCGAAGGAACCTGTCCTGAGCCTCGTGGTGAGCCTGTCGAACCACCTGTCGAAGGAACCTGTCCTGAGCCTCGTGGTGAGCCTGTCGAACCACCTGTCGAAGGGACCTGTCCTGAGCTTGTCGAAGGGCCGGTCGGCGCACCGTGCCAGCCCATCGAGTAGGGGAACGAGACCTCGAACAGGTTGTCGTATTTCGTCAGCAACCGCTTGAGGATCTGCGCCAGCCCGTCCCGTTCGGGGTTGCTCAGATCGGGCAGGCGCAGCACGTGGCGGCGGGGCAGGAGCAGCGTCTCAAAGGGCCACACCGCCCAGTAGGGAACGACGGCCAGCCAGTGCTCGTTTTCGACGACCACACGCACCTGCCGGGCTGCCTCCAGGTTGGCATAGTCCACCAGCAGCGGCACGCCGTGCTCCTCGAGATAAGCCCGCTGCTGGCGATCCTCTTTAGCCGGCTCGTTGGGCAGCGCACTCCCCCCCCAGATCTGCCCGTGCGGGTGGGGATTGGAGCAGCCCATCATCCGCCCCTTGTTCTCGAACACCTGCACCCAGCGGTAGCGCTGGCCCAGTTCCGCCACCTGGGCCGCCCACACGTCGACCACGTCGCGGATCGCCGCGACCGGCATCTCGGGTAGCGTCAGGTCGTGCCGGGGGGAAAAGCAGATCACGCGACACGTGCCCCGCACGCTTTCGGCGCGCAGGAGCGGGTGGGAAGGGACGGGCGAATCGGGCGTGTCGGGCAGGAGCGCGGAAAAGTCGTTGGTGAACACGTAGGTGCTTTCATAGTCGGGGTTGCGGCGGACTGCAGACAGTCCGGCACCACTGGCCCGCTCGTTGCCCGGGCACAGGTAGCACGTCGGGTCGTATCGGGGGCGGACTTCTGGATGGGGTTTCTCCACCTGTCCGCTCCACGGTCGCCGGGTGCGGTGGGGCGATACCAGCACCCACTCGCCCGTCAGCGGGTTATAGCGGCGGTGGGGATGCTCGGTCGGATCGAACGTCATAGGATTACCGTTCAGGCCATATTCCGGCCAGGAATTTCACCTTCTCAACCGTCTGATAGTTGCCGCCGCCTTCGTGGTCGTTGTACCGGTAGATGCGGATGTCCTTGGGGCCGGCAAAGTGGTTGTAGGCCGCAAACACGGTCGAAGGTGGGCAGATCAGGTCCATCAGAGCCACGGAAAACAGCGCCTGGGCCTTTGATCGGGCCGCAAAGTTGACTCCGTCAAAGTAGGAGAGCGTCTTGAAGACGGTATCCACCTTGTCCCGGTGCGTCTTGCAATACGCGACGATCTCGCTGTACGGTGCGGCGTCGGTGATCTCGGTGGCGCGGCGATAGCGGCACAGGAAGGGCACGTCCGGCATGACGACCGCCACGCCCGGCTCCAGCCCGCCGACGGCAAGCGTGATGCCGCCGCCCTGGCTGCCGCCGGTGATGGCGATGCGCCCGGCGTCGACCGCGGCGTGCGATCGGGCCGCCTCCACCGCCCGCACCCCGTCGGCAAATACCCGGCGGTAGTAGTAGGTCTTGGGGTCCAGGATACCCCGCGTCATGAACCCGGGATAGTGCGGGTTGGCGCCGTCCAGTTCGGGGTCGGGCGTGTCCCCCTGTCCGGCTCGCCCCCCGGCACTGCCCTGGCCCCGGGTGTCCATCACCAGGTGGGCGTAGCCGGCGCTGCTCCACACCAGCCAGTCGAGGGGAAAGCCACGCCCGCCGCCGTAGCCGATGTACTCCACCACGCAGGGCAACGGGCCGGTCCGCTGCCGCGGCACGAGCAGCCAGCCCTTGACCGGCTGGCCGCCGTAGCCGTTGAAGGTGACGTCAAAGGTCTCCACCGTGCGCAGCCCATAGTCCACCGGCTCAAAGACGGCGTTCAGCGGGCAGTCTCGCGCCTCCGCCAGCGTCTGTTGCCAGAAGACGTCGAAATCGGGTGGCTCTTCGCGAGGCGGCCGGTACGTCCTCAGTTGCTCCAATGGCATGTCGAACAACATCGTCAACATCTCCCTAGACCTGACAGGTTTTAGCGAAAAACTAGGAAACCTGTCAGGTCTTGTTTGAACCACAAACCAATTATACTTCAATAGCGCGGATAGGCAATCTTGCCCATCTCCAAGCCCCCTGCGAAGCTGGGGGTTCCGTGACCTCAAACCTCCGGAAACTACGGCAACCACCGGGCCTGCGCAGTCAACAGCTCGTCCACCATCGCACGGATCTGGGGCAGCGTGCACACGGCGGCGGTGAGCGGGTCCAGCATGACGGCGTGGTAGACCGATTCGACGTCACCCGTCAGCGCCGCCTCGACGATCAACTGCTGTACATTGACGTTCGTGCGATTGAGCGCCGCCAGTTGGACCGGCAGATCGCCGACGGACGTGGGCTGGACGCCGTTCCCATCCACCAGGCACGGCACCTCCACGCAGCAGCCCGGCGGCAGGTTGTCGATCAGCCCCCAATTGGGCACGTTGCCGTTGATCCGCACCGGCCGGTTGGTCTCCATCGCTTCGATGATGGTGGACCCGTACTCGTGGGTGCGCTCGGTGGGCAGGTCCCTGACCCCGTCGAGTAACTCTCGATATTCCTGCTGTGCCTCCGCAAACCGGCGGATGCAGTAGCGCAGGTAGCCGCCCGTGCGGCCAAACTCGAACCAGTGGTTGACCTCGTCCTTGAAACGCGGCACCAGGTCCTCCTCCACCATCTGCGCGCTCTTGCGGAAATAGGGCACGTACTCGCTGGCGTGGCCGCTCGATTCGGTGACAAAGTAGCCAAAGTGCTTCATCAGCTCGATCCGCACCGGCTCCTGGGCATAGATCTCCGGCCGCTCGATGGCCGCCCACAGCAGCGGATAGAGATCCTCCTTGTCCTGGCGGAATTCCAGGAACCATGCCTGGTGGTTGATGCCGGCGCAGCGGAAGACGACTTTTTCGTAGGGCACGCCGATCCACCCGGCCAGCATCTCGCTGGTGCCCTGCACGCTGTGGCACAACCCCACGTGAGGGCGACCGGTCTCCATATCCATCGCCCAGCAGTTGGCCGCCATCGGGTTGACATAGTTCAAGAGCAGGGCGTCCGGGGCCAAATCGTCCATATCGTGGCATAGGTCGATCAGCACCGGGATCGTGCGCAGCGCCCGGAACACGCCGCCCGGCCCCAGCGTGTCCCCCACGCACTGCTCCACCCCGTAACGCTGGGGGATCTCGATGTCCAGCTTGTAGGCGTCCAGCCCCCCCTGCTGAAAGATCGTGATCACGTAATCCGCATCCAGCACGGCTTTCCGCCGGTCGGTCGTGGCTTTTACCCGGGCCTTGATCCCCCGGCGATCGACGATCGCCCGGACCAGGTCGCGCGCCTGGGCCAACCGCTTGGGATCGATGTCCATCAGCGCGATCGTGCTGTCCTGCAGTGCTGGCGTCAGCAGGATGTCGTTGCACAGGTTGCGCGTAAAGACGACGCTGCCAGCGCCGATCAATGTGATCTTGGGCATCTACAGACTCCTTTCTCTCAAGAGATATCGTTTGCCCGTCGAGGCAGATTCGCGGACCGTAAAGGCTATACAGACGGTTCTCGAGTGATCCCTGTCAGTATTGATAAACTGCGCCATGCTCAACGGGGTCAAAGTCTACCGGCCACCTGGTGGCGTCGTTGTACCACGCTCCCTGGAGGCTAGCCCCACTAAGCTGCACCTCGCGCAGGTCAGCCCGGCGCAGGTCGGCCCCCTCCAGGATGGCTCCACGCAGGTCAGCCTTAATCAGGATGGTCTCGTACAGACTGGCCGCGCTCAGGTCAGCCCCGCTCAGATTGGCCTCACGCAAGTTCGACTCGCGCAAGCTGGCCCCTGCCAGGTCGGCCCCTGCGAGGTTAGCCCTGCGCAAGCTGGCCACGCTCACATCGGCTTTGAACAAGCTAGCCGCGCTCAGGTCAGCCCCCTCCAAATCCGCCCGGCGCAGGTCGGCCCGGCTGAGATCGATCCGGCGCATATCGACCTCCAGAAGACTGGCCTCTATCAGCACCGCCCTGCGCAGATCGGCCCGGCGTAGATCGGCGCTGTTCAGCTCGGCCCGAATCAGTTGGGCGTCGCGCAGCTCGGCCTCGCACAGAATAGCTCCGCTCAGGTTGACCCGGTTCAGGTCAGCCCCGCTCAGGTTGGCCTGGCTCAGATCGACCCCGCTGCAATCCGGGGGACATCCCGGAGGCAAGGCCTGTTGGAAGAAGATGAAACAGGTGGCCTTATCCCGGTTGTCGTGGGTACAGGCGAAATCAAGAGGACTTGGAAGCCTACAGGCGAAAACCACAGATGTCACAACAACGAGGGAGGCCAAAAAAGCCAGTACTGTGAAGGTTCGTCTCTCACCACTGGAGATGCGACTGATGTACTGCCAACTGAAACGAGGATCGATGACCGCGCGGAGGATTTTTGCCCTTTGCTGCTCGGCGTTTTCTTCTGCACTGTCGTGCTTGTGTTCCACTACTTGCCCCCTTCACCCAGAGCCCTACAGACAGGGTATGGCTTGCCCAGAGGTGCACCTCCGGGCCATCAAGTGCAAAGCCCCCATAGGGGGCTTGAACTGTAGCCGGCAGGGCCTTGTGAACTAGCCTCCGACGGGGATTTTCTCCGCCCACCCTCCAAACACAGGGACCGGCTTCATCTTTGCCTGCAAGGCATAGATCATACCGATAACCCAGGTCACAGCCAAGCATATATCAACAAGGATCACCAGGGCAAACAGAGCGGCGGCAATTACGGAGCCTAGCAAGGGAACCAGGGCAAGGATCCAGGCAGCAATCGCCCAGACCACGGGGGCGAGTACGGCGGTGATTGTGAGGACCAGGGATTGTTTCGCATGGTAGACGGCGAGCTTTTCCTCCCTCTGAAAAAGCAGTACGTAAAGCCAGCCCAAAACGGGTACAAAATAGGCAAGAAAGGCAAGATATCGTTTTGGCGCTTTCACGTTCAGTCTCCAATCCCTTGTAAGCTCAACTCGGCGGCAAAGTGGCAACTGGCGTAATGACCCGGCTCGACCTCGGCCAGTTTCGGCTCCTCCTGGCTGCAGACGTCCCGGGCGTAGCGGCAGCGGGGGTGGAACACGCAGCCCGGGGGTGGGTTCGCGGGGCTGGGGACGTCCCCCTCCAGGATGATCCGATTGAGGCGGATGGCCGGATCCGCCGGCGGGACAGCGGAGATCAGCGCCTCGGTGTATGGATGCAGGGGGTTTCCGAGCACCTCCTCCGTCTCCGCCACCTCGACCAGCTTGCCGACGTACATGACGGCGATGCGGTCCGATACGTGCTCAACGACCGACAGGTCGTGCGCGATGAACAGCAGCGTGAGCCCCAGCCGTCCCTGCAGCTCTTGCAGCAGGTTGAGCACCTGGGCCTGGATGGACACGTCCAGCGCGGACACCGGCTCGTCCGCGATGATCAGCCTCGGGCTGAGCGAGAGCGTGCGGGCCAGGCCGATTCTCTGCCGCTGCCCGCCGGAGAATTCGTGCGGATAACGCCGCATGTACGCCGGGTCGAGCCCCACCGCGCGCATCAACTCCGCAACCCGGTCCTCCATCTCCTTTCCCCTGGCGATGTTGTGGATGACGAGCGGTTCGCTGATAATGTCCTTGACCGTAAACCGCGGGTTGAGAGAGCTGTATGGATCCTGGAAGATCATGCGCATCTCCCGTCGCAACGGCTTCATCTCTTTCTGGGAAATCCTAGCTACATCGACCAATTCGCCGTCCCGCCTGCGGTACCAGATCTCCCCGGCAGTGGCATCGTAGAGCCGTAGGATCGTCCGGCCCGTCGTCGTCTTGCCACAGCCGCTTTCACCCACCAGGCCCAGGACCTCGTTCTCGCGGATGAAAAAGCTCACACCATCCACGGCCTTGACGTGGCCGACGACTCGCTGGAAAAAACCGCTGTGAATTGGAAAGTATTCCTTGAGACCCTTGACCTCCAGGATGATGTTGTCCGTAGCTTCCATTTATTACCCTCTCAGTCTATCGTCAATCGGCATTCGCCGCCCGTCATTGGTCATTGGTCATTGGTCATTGGTCACTCGCACGACGTCTTCTTCCATCACGATATCCGGATCATCCCACCCCTTCCACGCCATCAACTGCTGGAACGCCCTTCGGAAGACGAGGCGCGCTTCGACCGTGACGGGGCCAGTGGATGCCACGTCAAAGCGATACTGGCTGGTGTCCGTCGCAAAAGCTGCCAGGCGCGTGTCCTCCACCAGGCGGATATCCCTCCAGTAAGCGCCCGTCGGCGACTCTCCCGTCCACTCGTCCTCCAGGATCTTGGCATAGGTCCGCCCCGGCTGCCCGGCGTAGTCGCCGGTCCAGTCGGGCAGCACCGGGCCGTCACTCAACGGGAGCGGATTGCCGTCGCCGTCGGTGGCCCGCACCGCCAGGATCATGTGGCGGAGCGGCACGCCGGTCGGTACGTGGTGGCCCGTCTTATCGTTCGTGATGCTCACCTCCACGACCACCTCGCCTCCCCTCAACTGGGCCGTCGTCGTCATCGTGACCGAGTTCTGCAGCAGTGCCTCGTCCTTGGCTCCTGGCATCAGATGGTCGTGAATGGGATAGCGGGGCCGCAACCCGCCTTGCTCAGGAAACGTGAAATAGTCATAGTCGGCCACAGGCATGTGACAATCCTGGCAGGTCTGGCCCGTCTCCGGGTCGCTGTAGGGGCTCTCCAGCCATTCACCGAACGAGTTGTAGATCACGACGCCCCCGGCGACCTCGCCCGGTCCTACGACGCCCCCAAACACGCCATAGTGGCACGGGGCGCAGAACGCGCTCTCCTCCTCCAATGGCAAGTAACTCACCCGCCGTGTCACGTCGTCAAAGGTCCCGAAAAAGAGCTGCTGTCCTTCGTCCGGGCGGAACAACCGCATGGAGGAGATGCCTGGCTTGTCGGGGTACGGCAGTCCCGTCGCGGGGTCCAGGATCACGTCCCCGATCTTGTGGCAAAAGTCACAACTGACCCCGTCCGCAGCCTCTCCGGTGAGGTCGGTGGGGCTGACGCCGTACTGGTCCGAGGGCAAAGCAATAGAATCCGGAACGTATTGAGATCGTTCGCCCGTCAGTTCGGTGTGGCACCCCGACCACCCGCAGGTGTCGGAGGGATTCAGATTGGAGGCCACCGGTGTGTGGCACGCGGCGCAGTTCCCTGTTCTATCGGGGAAATCGAGCTTGTAGCCAGGGCCGTAGTATGGCTGATCCAAGTTGGCTAGGTGGGCGACGATGTTCGTGTAACTGGTGAGCGGACTTCTGTTGTCGTACACATCGGTGCCCTCGTACATCGTCAGGAAACGGGGGTTGACAGCGGATTGGCCGTGCGCGTCTGTCCTCCACTCCTCATATTGAGGGTGACACGGGGCACAACTCGCAGAACCATGAACCCCCTCGAACGAGAACCACTCGTAATCGAGGTTGTCGGTCGTGTAGTAGGGTTTGAGCGTGATTGTGATGGGCACCAGCCCTGGCGTGCCGTTCGTCCACCCAATATAGTAGCCGCCGGCCCAGGCGGTCACCGAGACCGGGTCGGTTCCGGTCAACTCGCTCAGTGTGAAGGAGCCGTCGGCACCTGTCGTCGCTTCGTGTTCGGTGAGCCGCACGCGCACCGTCGCCCCATCCACCGGCCCCTCCGCGTCCTCCACCACGCCGGCGACCACCCCCGCTGGGAGCACCGGCTCCGGCGGTGGGTTCGTCGGCTCCGGCGTGGGCGTCGCCGTCTCCTGCGCAGGCGCCGCCACCTCCGACGTGGGCGCTGCGGTCGGAGGAGCAGTGGTCGGCTCCTCCGAAGGAACCGACGCTGGCCCCTGCGACGACGGAGCAGGCGCGGAGCACCCCCCGACGACCAAAACCACGACCACCCCCACCAGCCATGCTCTCCTCACAATGACACCTTCCTTACGCATCACGCATCACGTTTCACGTTTCACGTTTCACGCATCACGTCTCACGCCTCACGCCTCATCTCACAATGGCATACGGATCCGCCGCATCCCGCAGCCCATCGCCCAGGAAGTTGAATCCCAGCACTCCGATGATGATAAAGATCACGGGTGTCATGATCCATGGATGAGTGCCCAGTGTCTGCAGGTTCTGGGCATCGTGCATGAGAAGGCCCCAGCTCGTCAGGGGCTCCTGGATGCCGATCCCCAAGAAGCTGAGGAAGGCCTCAGCCAGGATAATCTGCGGAATCATCAGGGTCAAAATGACGATAATATGGCTCAAGGAATTGGGGTAGAGGTGGCGAAAGATGATGCGCGCATCGGAGGCCCCCATCTCTTTAGCCGCCAGGATAAAATCCGTCTCTCGGAAGGCCATGACCTTGCCGCGCACCTCCCGGGCCAGCACGGTCCACGATAGGAGGGCAAAGATGATGGACATTATGATAAAGATGGAAAGCGAGTTCCAGGTAGGCGGGATGACGGCCGAGAGGGCCATCCACAGCGGCAACTGGGGGAAGGAATTGACGAACTCGACAAACCGTTGCAGCACCGTGTCGATCGCGCCACCGTAATATCCTGAGACGACGCCCAGAACGGAACCCGCAGCCACGCTGATGAAGGTACCGAACAGGCTCATAGATAGAGAGATGCGTCCCGCCCGGCAGGCCCTCCCCCACAGGTCCCGGCCGAACTTGTCGGTCCCCAGAAGATAGGCTGTACCCCCCTCCTCCACGCCAAAGAGGTGCCAGCGGGTGGGGATGATGCCCAATAGCCTGTACTCCCAGCTCTTGACAAAGAACTTGAGTGGATATGGCTGGCTTGTGTCCTCGCTCCACATCGGCGCAAAGGTCGTGGGGTCGAGTTCGATCACCTGCAGGTAGGTGAAAGGTCGCAGGTGAAGCTTGCCCTCCTGGTCCACAAAGTGGATCCGCTGGGGCGGGGTGAAGCTGGCCGCCATGTCGAGGGCCTGTGAGTCCGTCGGCGAGAAAAAGTCCGCAAAGATCGCCAGGATGACCAGAGCGAGGACCATCAGGCCGCCGATGATGGCCGGTCTGCTCTTTCTGAATCTCTGCCAGACGAGCTGAAAGTAACTCTCGTGCTGCTCTTCCCCTTCTCCGAACCCAGTGGATGGTACGGGCTGGGTGATCTCATCCGTTTGATTCATATCTCAACTCCCTGCTCCTCACTCTCTATTCTCCATTCTCCACTCTCCACTCTCCCTAGGTATACCGGATGCGCGGGTCCAGGACCGCCAGCAGAACGTCCGCCAGGAGATTGCCCAAGACCAGCATCACGCCGTACATCAGGAGGATACCGCCGGTGATATAGATGTCCTGGTTGACCAGAGAATCGTAGTACATGGGGCCCACCGTGGGTATGCTCAAGACGATCGCCACCTCGAGCTCCCCCTGCACCATGAAGGGCAGCACCATGCCCTGGTACATGATGATCGGATGCAGCGCGTTGGGAACGGCGTGTTTGACCATCACCATTCCTTCGGTCAGTCCCTTGGAACGGGCAGTCGTCACGTACTGGGCGTTCAGCACGTCCAGGAGGTTCGCCCGCATGACGCGCATGTTCCTGGCCACCCCGCCCAAGCCCGCAATGAAGACCACCGGCCAGATGTGTTTGACAAAGTCAACCAGCTTGGGCCAGGACCAAGGCGCGAGCGCATATTGTGGGGAGAAGAAGGAGCTGACGTGTTGCTGCCCGAACGTAAAGACCAGCAGGTAGATGATGACCAGGGCGATCCAGAAGCGGGGCACCGAGGTGAATACAAAGGCGAAGAATGCCGCCAGGTTGTCGCTCAGGCTGTATTGGCGGGGGGCGACGAAGATGCCCACGGCGACGCCGACGAGGCTCGAAGTGGCGTGGGCCAGGAGGGCCAGCAGGATCGTCCGGGGCAACCGCTCGGCGATCAGTTCCCCCACGTCCCTGCCGTACGCCATGGAGTAGCCAAAACTGCCCTCGGTCACGATGCCTTTGATCCAGTTGGAGTACTGGATGGGCAGAGGCTTGTCCAGGCCGTATCTTTGCCTGAACACGGCCGCCGCCGCTTCTGCCTCAGTCGCCGACATACCGGCCTGGTTGATCAGGCGCTGTTTGTATACCTGAGCAAAGTCCCCGGGCGGGAGTTGGATGACGATGAAGGACACCAGGCTGATTCCGACGAGCAACACGACCGCCATCAGAAGTCTGCGCAAGATGTAATTGACCATAGGCCGAACCCTCGCGGTTTAGATGAGACCTCCGAGGTCTCGCACTTTGGTCTTGCTCCCGCCCCCGTCTCGGGGGCGGCTCGAGGACCGGGCAGACCTCACACTTTGGTCTTGCTCCCACCCCCGTCTCGGGGGCGGCTCGAGGACCGGGCAGACCTCGGAGGTCCAGATCTCACTTGAGTGAGGAGGAGGAGGAGAGACTTCTCCTCACTCCTCCTGCTGTGCCAGTCAAGCCCGTACTAATCGGAGTACAGCGGTACCTGATTGGGCCGGATCTGCGGCAACTGATTCTCAGGCGACGTCCAGAACTGCTCGGGGCTGACGTTGGCCCAAGTCCAGTGATAGAAGAACGGTGTCGAACCAGCGGGGATGTTGTTGAAGCGCTTGGCCAGGGCCAGGCCGTAGCTGCCGATGACGATGCCGGTGCTGTAGACGTTCTCGGTGAAGATGCGGTTGTATTCGAACATCAGCTCGTTGCGCTTGTCAGCATCCGGCTCCAGGGCGAACTCGTTCACGATCTTGACCAGCTCTTCCTCGAAGGGCTGGAGCTCGCGCGGCTGCTCGCCCTCGCGGTGCCAGTTCGGGCTCTCCTTCGTGATTGGCGCCAACTGCTTGGCATACGTGAAGGGGACGGCGTACGCCTGACCGCCGCGGTCTATGTTCCACTCCCACTCACCAGTTACCCACGCATCGTCCCGTGTGGAGGACTTGATCGGGCGGAAGTTCACCTGAATGCCGACGTCGGCCATCAGCGGCACCAGCGCTTCGCCGCAGCTCACCCCCTCCGCCTGGTCCTCGGCGGCAGTCAAGGCGATCACCAGGTCCTGGCCGGCCAGCGGGCCCTCGGTCCAGTTCAGGACGCCGTTGCCGTCGGTGTCCTCGAAGCCCACCTCGGCCAGCAGCTTGCGCGAGGTATCGGGACTGTAAGGATAGTAGACGACGGAGGCGCGATCGTACTCGGCCGCGCCGGGGTAGAGGCCGCCCGGCCAGGCGCGCAGGAAGGGGCCGCGTATGATCGCCTGGCCGATGCCATCGCGGTCAATGGCCTGGCTGACGGCGCGGCGGAAGGTCACGTTGCGGAACAACTTGCGCAGTTCGGCGTCCCGCTCATCCTTCACGCCCAGCGAGGCCGACTGGTTGATGTGCAGCGAGAAGGCGAGCATCTCGGGGCCCCACGTGACGAAAAAGTGGGCGTCCGGTTCGGCGGCCCGCTTCAGCGTCTCGTTAAAGGTGCTGGGGTTCTCCAGGTTGCTGTGGTCCCCGCTCCCGGCCAGCGTGCTCAACGTGCGGCCCACGCCGGTGGAGCCCTTCTCGAACACCACCTCGTCCAGGTAGGGCAACTGGTTCCCCGCCTCGTCCACCTTCCAGTAGTAGGGGTTGCGGCGCAGGACCATGAGCTCGTCGGTCTTGTACTCGACCGCGATCCAGGGGCCCATGCCGACGTTTGGCAACCGGTCCGCTGGCCACGCCTTCTCAAAGGCGATATAGTCGTTGTCCGAGAAAGCCGGGTGCACCGGCTCCCAGATGTGCTTTGGCCACACCGAGAAGTTGTATTCGGTCATGTAGAACAGCATCTGGACGGGGAAGGGCACCGGGAAGGTCCACTTGATGGTATTGTCATCCACCTTCTCCAGGTTGACGTCCTCGCCGCCGATCTGCCAGATGGTGCGGGAGGTGTTGGAGTTGACGTTGGGATCGAGGATAAAGTATTCCCAGGTGAACATGACGTCGTCGGCGCTGAAGGGCTCCCCGTCGGACCACTTGGCCCCCTCGATCAGGTGCATGGTGAGCTCGTAGCCGTCGTCCGACCACTCGTAACCCTTGGCCAGGTTGGGCCATGGCTCAACCTTTTCGGCCCGGAACAGGGGGCCGACTACTAACAGCGCTTCTTCGTAGATGATGTTGATCCCGAACCAACCCTGCGTCTGGCCGGCGCCCAGGTTCCAACCCTCGGTGGGGCAGGCGGAAAAGTCGCGCCACACGTCACCGTAAGTCCCGACGCCGGTCGACATGCCGGACGCCAGCATGACCTGCGGCTCTTTGGGCAGGCGATCCTCGACGGGTGGAATCGTCCCATCGGCCACGAGCGCGTCCATCCATGGAGCCTGATGGTACTCAGGCAGCGCCTTGTAGGTCATAACCTCTTCGAGTTTGAAGCGCTTGGCCTCGGGGCCGGTACCTATGGGCACACCAGCAGGGTAGGGGATGGCACCGACGACCTCGACGATCTTTTCCACTTCGACCGGGACTTCCTTTTCGACCTCGACCTCCTGGATGACCTCGACGGTCTCCTTGACGACGATGGTCTCGACGATCGTCTTGGGCTGGCATTGCGTCGCGAGCAGCGAGAAGATCGCCAGCGCGGACAACAGCACTAGACTCATTCTTTTGGAAAGCATTTGGTCTCCTCCTATATCTGATCTACTTGCACAGAGACTGTTTGTTCGGAGCACAAGCTACGCCAGTTCTTCGTGGAGTCAATTATACCTTGGCTGTTTACTCACCTCCTTTCTGGAACAGGGCCCGGGACCGAGCCTCCTCGACAAGTCTGTCAGGAGACCCATGCCCGGCCCCAGCGCTGCGCCCCGCCGGGCCTACACAGGCAATTGGCCTGGAGAGCTCATCAGCGGTGGCAGGCTACCTGATGGCCTGGCTCGATCTCGTACAAGACAGGCACTTGCTCCGCACAAATCTTCCGGGCACGAGGGCACCTCGGCGCAAAAGCACAGCCTGGGATGACCTCGGTGGGAGTGGGAACCATCCCCGTGATGGGCACGAGCACCTTTTTCCCCCTCCTGCCGAACACCGGCACAGAGTTCAGAAGCCCGACGGTGTAGGGGTGCATGGGGCGGTGAAACACCGTCTGCACATCGGCGTATTCGACGATCTTGCCCAGGTACATCACCGCCACGTAATCGGCCATCTGGGAGACCACGCCCAGGTTGTGGGTGATCATGATGATCGCCGACCCAAAATCATCCTGCAGTTCGCGCATCAGGTCCAGGATCTGGGCCTGGACCGTCACGTCGAGCGCCGTCGTGGGCTCGTCCGCGATCAGGATCGACGGGTTGCACGAGAGCGCCAGCGCGATCATCACCCGCTGGCGCATGCCGCCGCTCAGTTGGTGCGGATACTCGTGGAGCCGTTGCGTCGGCTCGCTCATCTGGACCCTGTGGAGCATCTCCAACGCCCGGTCCATCGCCTCCCTGCGGCCGACGTTCTGGTGCAACTCCACCGACTCTGCGATCTGTCTCCCCACAGTGTACAGCGGGTTGAGCGACGTCATCGGTTCCTGAAACACCATCGCGATTTCGCCACCGCGAATGCTCCGCATCTCCGACCCTCGGGGGTCGAGCGTCGCGATGTCCACGCCCCCGCCGTTCTGACGAAAGCGGATCTCGCCCGCGACGATCTTGCCCGGTGGGGATTGGATCAGCCGCATGACCGACATGGCCGTGACGCTCTTGCCGCAACCGCTCTCGCCCACCACGCCTAGTGTGGTGTTGCGGCCCAGCGCCAGATCGACGCCGTCGACGGCCCTCACGGTGCCACTGTCGAGAAAGAAGTAGGTTTTCAGGTTCTTGATCTCTAGCACTGCGTCTGCATCTGAGTGGGTCGCTTCTATCATGGCGGTCATCCCTCGATCTGGTTCACAGGTGCCGGCCCGCTTTGAGCTCCGCACGAGCGGCGGACGACCAACCGGGTCTCCAGGCGAACCGGCTCGGGCGGGGCTGGCTGGCCGTCGATCAGGTCGATCAGCAGGCCGGCACACGTACGTCCTAACTCGTACAGCGGATGGTGGACGGTGGTCAGCGATGGAGCGAAATACGGGGCGGAGGGAATGTCGTCGAAGCCGACGACGGCGACGTCCTGGGGAACCCGCAATCCACGCTCCCGCAGCGCCTGCAACGCGCCCATCGCCATGCGATCGTTCTGAACGAACAGCGCGGTGACGTGTGAATTCCGGCCGAGCAGACGAAGCGTCGCGCGGTAGCCGCCGGCGCTGGACCAATCCCCAGCCGCCACAAGCGAGCCCTCCGGCGTGATCCCGGCCTCCTGCAGCGCCTCTTCGTAGCCCTGCCTGCGCTCCTGGCTCTCGTACATCTCCGGCGGCCCGGTGACGTGCCCGATGCAGCGATGGCCCAGACCCAACAGGTGCTCCGTCGCCTGGCGCGCGGCCCGGCGATTCGCGATGCCCACCCGCACCAGGTTCTCGCGGTCCGGCGCATAGCCGATCGTCACGACGGGCAGGTCACCCGGGATGTCCTCAAAGATGCTGTGGCTGTCGCCGTCGGCGCCGTGGTAGATGATGAGCAGCCCCTCGGCCTGGTGCTGGCTCAGGAGTGGGGAGCGGAGTGGTTCGCCGTTGCGACCACGCTCTGCACCGCTGGCAAAGATCAGGTAGCCGTGCTCGCGCGCCTCGGCCTCCGCCCCCTCGAGAATGCGAGCGTGGGTATAGTCGCTGAGGTCGCCGGTGACGATGCCAAGCAGGTAGGTGCGTCGAGACGCCAGGCTGCGCGCACTGGCATCCGGCCGGTAATCCAGCGCCTCGATCGCCGCCAACACGCGGGCGCGCGTCTCCTCGGCGACCAGGTCCCGATCGTTGAGAACGCGCGAAACCGTCTGGTACGAGACGCCTGCCAGGGCAGCGACGTCCTTGATGGTGGTCCGCTTACGCTTCACTACACCCCCGTGGGTATCGGGCAGTAGTGCGGTTGAGGAACAGTCACGGAACGCAACTATGAACGCTCACATGCTTGTTATGCGTGGTGTGAACGTTCACTGTGAACGTTCATATTATAACGGATAATCCGGGTTTTGTCAAGAGGACGAATTGACTCATTAAAAAGGTTACCGAAAAGGTATCGTTGACTCACGAGAAAAGGTTACCCTGGCGTATTCGTTGACTCATGGGAAAATGTTACCCAAAAGGAGGGATCCCATGGGTCAAATAGA
>Ga0307378_10002219_pt1 | contig 30287 bp, 25 predicted proteins | sample UN1MG_FD_202238 | JGI IMG/M metagenome (GOLD analysis project Ga0307378, IMG submission 202238) | Soil microbial communities from Risofladan, Vaasa, Finland - UN-1 | ecosystem: Environmental > Terrestrial > Soil > Coastal area > Acid sulfate soil | place: Finland: Risofladan, Vaasa | collected... | reverse complement strand
GTATCTGCGCAGCACCCAGCGCCAGCCCACGGTGGTCCGCTCCTTTTTCCGCGCGCCCAGCGTGCGCTACGCGGCGGCATGAAAATGAGGGAAAATTGTCCAAATTACCTTGCTCCCCTTAATAATAGGGAAGGTAGGGTTTTAAAGACTTTCGTTGCTGACGAGACTGTCAGAATGATTGAGGAGAGAGAATCTTACCTCTACATTCAGACTAATTACAGCATTTATGTAATTCAAGACGATAGAGTCGTTAATCACATTGATATTGGAAAAGGAGAACTTTGCTCTTTCGCCACTTGGGGATTCATCACAAAAAGCGGATATATCGTCTCGCTGTATACTCGCGACGGAAGTTTGATAGGCAATATCAATTTCTCAAAAGAGCCGTGTGAAATTGTGCCAGTCCAAAGCGGCACAATCATCTATACCCAAAAGGAACGAATCAAGTTTACAATCTCATGATATGACGAGATCAAGCGGTTCGCGGAGTACAAGAGTTGGCGCCGGGCAACTCACATGAGCGGGCAAGATCATTTTTTATTGAGCATCTCCCGTGCCATCTCCCGGAAGCGCCCGCCCAGCTCGGGGTGATGGAGCGCGTAGTGGAGGGTGGCTTCGAGGAAGCCCAATTTGTCGCCGGCGTCGAAGCGGAGGCCGTCGAAGATGCGGCCCATGATTTTTCCCTCGCGGGCGCGGCGCTTGATGGCGTCGGTGATCTGGATCTCGGAGCCGATGCCGGGAGGCGTCTGGGCGATGGCGTCGAAGATGTCGGGGGTGAAGAGGTAGCGGGCCACGATGCCGAGGTTGGAGGGGGCCTCTTCCGGCTTGGGCTTTTCGATGCAGTCCAGGACCCGGACCACCTTGTCCGCCACCGGCTCGAACTTGACCATGCCGTACCACGACACCTGGTGGGGCGGCGTCTCGATCAGGCCGACCACGGACTCCCCGTATTTCTCGTACACGTCCATTAGCTGTTTGCATCCCGGGTACTCCGGGCAGAAGATCATGTCGTCGGGAAGCATGACCACGAACGGCTCGTCGCCCACCACGCCCCGCGCGCACCCGATGGCGTGGCCCAGGCCCAGCGGCCGCTCCTGCCGCACCGCGATGATCTCGCAAAGACCGTTCAGGCGCCGCACCTCATCCAAGAGCGCCGTCTTCTTCTTCTCCTTGAGCGCGTCCTCCAGCTCCGGCGCCGCGTCAAAGTGGCTTGCAAGCTGGTCCTTGCCCCGCGAGACCACCAGCACCACCTGCTCAATCCCCGACGCCGCCGCCTCCTCAACCATGTACTGGATCAGAGGCTTGTCCACCACCGGGATCATCTCCTTGGGAAAACACTTGGTCGCGGGCAAAAACCTCGTGCCCAGCCCCGCCGCCGGGATCACCGCCTTCCTGATCTTCATGCCTCTCCTCGCCATTAATAACTTCCTCGCCGCTGCAGCAGTTTAGCGTAGTTTACCACGATGCCGGAAAACGTTCTAGTGCCCTGCTTAAGGTGAAGGGCGCGCCCCGATTTTGCTTGCGGGCAGGCGCGCAGTCAATACCCGCCATTCTTTCGGCCTGGCGGGTTCCGGTCCCGAGCAAATCTTCGGCCACCCAGACGGTCGGCTCATCCCGGTCTGACCTGGGCCGGACAGAAACAACCCTTCCCGCCTCCTTTTGCCCCCCGCGGTTTCAGCCCTTTTGTCACGGTTGGAAATTTTTTATTTTTCAACTTAGCGTTAACTATCTGAAATAAAAGATGAATATTTAGAGGAAGTGATTTTTAAGAGGAAGAGGCCCATTTTTTTCTTGACAAAGCAAATAAATTGGTTTACTAAGTCACATAGTAAACCAATGCAGGGAAGGTGACATCAATAACTGACAGCTCCTCATGCCGCGAGGCGGCGCCCGGAAATAATGAAAAGATTTTTGACAGGATTAACAGGATGTTCCGGAGCGAGTAGATGCTTATTTTCTTTCATCCTGTTCATCCTGTTAATCCTGTCAAAAATTATTTTCTGAGCAGAACATGGGAAAAAAGCCGCGTTCACGAAAGATCGGAGCGGCGACCATATTCAGAAGGGACCATGAAAATCGGAAAGCCTTTCAAGCAAACTCATGATTTCGAGCACATGAGGAAGGTCATGATGCGCGAGACCACGTCCGGTCCGGTGCCGATTTTCGAGGGCGTGGTGGACGCGGAGATCGCCTGCGCGATTCTCGGCTGGAATTTTCCCATGGACCGGGTGGCGGAGTTTTCCGATCCCGGCCCCCGGCCGACGCTCTCGCAGATGTGGTTCGGGTTCAAGCTGATGCGCATGGCCATCGCCTTTTATAAAGGGATGGGATACGACTATGTCATCATGACCCCCATTATTCTCATGCCCCGGACGGCCAAGCACCTCCGCAAGAACCCCAAGCAGGAGGACCTGGTCCGGGCCTGGCAGAACGAGCATGAGGGACTGATCCGCAACCGGGAGGACTTTGAGCGGTTCCCCTGGCCCTCGCCCCGGTCCGTCAACATGGCGCCCATCAGTTTCACCCAATGGCGCATTCCCCGGACCATGAAGGTCATCGCCTTCAGCATCGGGATTTTCGAGGACCTGCGCTGTCTGCTGGGGTTCGAGCAGATGGCGATGAAGAGCATCGAGGAGCCCGACCTGGTGACCGACATTCTTGACAAGCTGCACGAGATCGAGCTGGCCGCCCTGGAAAAATGCGCGGCCCACAAGGGGGTGGGCGCGTTCATCTATGCCGACGACCTGGCCTTCAACAACGGGACCATGATGTCGCCGCGATGGATCCGGGAAAACCTGATTCCCCGCTACCGGCGTTCGGCCGAGGCGGTCCATCGCCACGGCAAGCCCTTCCTCTTTCATTCCTGCGGCCAGATTGACGCGATCATGGAGGACCTGATCGAGACGGTGGGGATAGACGGCCGCCACTCCTTCCAGGACAACATCGAGCCGGTGGAGGAGGTGTACAAAAAGTACCACGACCGCATCTGCATCATCGGCGGGGTGGACGTGGACCTCTTGGCGCGGGGCACCGTGGAGCAAGTCCGGAAGAGGACTCGACGGATTCTTGAAGTTTGCGCTCCCGGCGGCGGCTACATCATGGGCTCAGGCAATTCCGTGACCAACTACTGCAAGGTCGAGAACTATTTCGCCATGCTCGACGAGACCCGGAAATGGAACGGGGAGCATTAAAGCGCCCCGGCCGGCTCGGAGACCGGGGAGAGTAGCGGACCAAGGCCGAGAGTCATCGGCGGGGTGCAAGGAGGCGGCAATGAATAAATCGTCGGTGTCATGGGCGCTGGCCGCATTGCTGTTCGCGCCTTTTTCCGGCCAGGCGGCGGAAGATCTTCTGGCGCGGGCGGACGCGGCCTGGGCCGGCCGGGACAACAAGGCGCAGACGTTGGTCGCGATCCAGCTCTATGAGCAATACGCGGCCCGGAACCCGGCGGACGCGGCGGTCCGCGTCAAGCTGGCCCACGCGACCTGCTGGGCCTTTGAGCAGGACCCGGAGATGGGCAAGGACCGGGTGATCGAGCTCATGGAAAAGGGGATCAAGGCGTGCAACGAAGTGCTGGCGCGGGACGAGGACAACCCGGGTGCGAATTACTGGCTGATGTGGAACATGGCGGGCAAGACCCTGATGAAGGGGGTCTTCTCGGGCTTCGCGTTCAAGGAGGCCCTGGTGGCCACCATCATGGTGTCCAAGAGCGACGTCGGGTACGAGTACGGCGGGGTCTATTGCTATTGGGCGCTGGTGATCAACTCGCTGCCCTCTCTGCTGGGCCGGTTTTTCCACTTCTCGAACGATGACGCGATCTGGCTCTATCAGCGCGCCATCAAGATCGAGCCGCGCTACCTCAGGAACCACTTCTTCCTGGGCGCCGCCAACCAACTGGGCGGCAAGAAAGACCAGGCGCGGAAGGAATACCGGTTCTGCGTGAGCCAGCCCGATGATGCCCTTCCCGGGGCCGTGCCCGAGAACCGGCTCTACAAGAGACTGGCCCAGGAAGCGATCAAGAATCTGTAGGGAGGCGCGGCATGAAGATCGGGACGCCGTTCAAGCGGCAAACCGATTTCGGCCCAATGCTGATGGAACGAGGAGAACTGAATGTCAACGGAAACCATGAGCGGACGGGAGAGGATCATGGCCGCGCTGCGCGGCGAGGACGTTGACCGCATTCCGTGGTCGCCCTGCATTGACGGCTATTTCCTGGGCGGGGTGGACCAGGTGGACGGCTTCCGGAGGATCGGGGCCGACGCCATGCTCCGGCATATCGTCAACTACCTCGGGACCCTGCCTTATTACCTCACCTCCACGATCCCCGGCAAGAAGATGCTCTGGACCAAGAAGCAGCGGACCGTGGATGGAGTGACCGAGATTAATTACGAGACCCCGCTCGGTACTTTGACCGAGCAATTCAAGTATAACCCCGAATCTCCCAACATTCCCTGGACCACCCGCCGCCGCGTCCGGACCATCGAGGACGTCAAGATCCTCACCTGGATGTACGAGGTGGCTGAATTCGTGCCCATGCCCTACATGTTCGACCTGGCCGAAAAGCGCATCGGCGACGACGGCATCTCAACCATCTCCGTTCCCGGCACCCCCATGCTCACCATCCTCAACAGCGAGATGGATATTGATACCTTCTGGTACCTCTACTTCGACCACACCGAGGCGATGGAGGAGCTGTTCGAGGCCATGCACGGGATGGTGAAAAGGATCTGCCGGGCCTGCGCCGAGGGCAAGGCGCCCGTGATCATCGAGTACGAAAACCTGTCGTCAACCCTGGTCTCGCCCAAAATCTGGGAAAAATACGCGCCGCGCTGGTACCGGGAGTATTACGAAATCCTCCACCCGGCCGGCAAGATTTTACTTAGTCACGCCTGCGGCCACCTGTTCGAGTTCGGAGAGGCCATCGGAAGCCTGGCCCTCGACGGCTTGGTGGACGTGGCCACGCCGCCCACCGGGAGCCTTCCCGACCTGGCCACCGCCCGCCGGCTGTGGGGACCGGAAAAATTCATCATGGGCGGGATTGACGCCACGGCCTTCGCCTCGAAAGAGCCCGCGGACCTCAAGGAATACACGCGGGAGGTGCTCCGGAACATGGGCGACGGCCGGCGCATGGCCCTGGGTTCCAACGACGCGGTGCCGAAAAACACCACCTGGGAAAGGCTCCAGGCGGTGACCGAAGTGGTCCGGGAGCACGGGACGTTTCCGCTGAACCGGGCCTAGGGAAGAAGAGACGGAGGACCGGGAGCTTGCCGTGAAATACATAGTTATCATCGGTACGTTAATGGCGCTGGCCGCGGCGGCGCCGGCCCAGGATGACTGGGTCGTTTTCAAGGGCCAGGTGAACGGTCCGGTGGCGTCGCCCGCGGCCGACCCGCTCGCGGCTTTCCGGCACCGGCAGCTCAAGGGGATTTTCTGGGACGAGGCCTACTACCATCACATGAATTTTCCCGACGGCTCCATGGTCACGGTGTCGGTGGGGTTCGACATTACCCAGGCCACCGTCATGTTCGTGCTGGGCCGGCCCGGCATGAAGGCATTTCGGGAGCTGGTGTTCGTGGACAACAGCGAGGTCAAGTTCGACGCGGACGGCTTTGGCATGACCATGGGCCCGAACCGGTTGTGGCTCAAGGGCGATAAATATTTCATGCACCTGGAGATGGACACGGTGAAGGCGGACATCAAATACGACATTTTGTCGCCCCCCTATACTTACGGTGATGGGAGGGTGGTGAACCCGAACGGCAAGGTTTACAGCACCTATACCCTGCCCATCCCGTGGGCGCGGGCCAAGGTGGAGGCGGTGTGCGACGGCCAGAGCTACAGCTTGAAGGGCTTCGGCACCATGAACCATGACAACCAGGTGCGCAATCCGGCTTATGCGCAGACGCAATGGCGGGTGTTCTGGTTTTTCGGCGAGGACCACATGTTCGCGGTCACGGATTTCAACGAGCCGGAGCAGTTTGGCGGGAAGCTGATTCAGCGGCTGGTGTTCGTGGACCAGGGCGGCCGGATGTTCGCTTCGACTTCTTATCCGCTTTCGTGGGACTACTGGGAAGAGGTCCCGGAGATCAAGTTCCGCTTTCCGCGCCATTACCAGCTCCGGGCGGAGGGTGGGGGAGCGACGCTCACGGCGGAGGTCCGGGTGAGCGAGCTCTTGCTCCGGGAGGACCTTTACAGCAACCTGCCCCCGAGCCTGGAAATGGCCAAGCATTTTTTCAGAAACGGCTGGGTTGACGACCGTTGGTGCGATTACACGATCAAGTACAGCCGGGACGGGACAACGTCCACCTACCAGGGCCGGGGGATCGGAAGATGGATGCACCTGGAAGAGAAGTAGGCCGGATGGGCCCGAAGGAAAAGGAGGGGTCGGCATGACATTCAGGACGCCGTTTCAAGACCGTCCGGACTTTGAGCACATGCGCCAGGTCCTGATGCGTGAGACCAAGCAAGGCCCGGTGCCGCTGCTTGAATTCGAGGTGGACCCCGAGCATATGATCGAGCTCAGCGGCAATAATTTCCCCCTGGAAAAGCTGCCCCAGGTCTGGAACGTGGTCGGCGGGCTAACCATCGAGATAGCCAAGCTCGGGATTCAATTAATGGACCTGTCCATTGCCTTTTCCGAGGCCACCAACTACGACTACGTGACCATGCTCCCGATCGTGTCTATCCCCACTACTCCCATGCAAATCCAGGCCAACCCTCAACAAGGCGGCAAAATGCGCGCGTGGCAGGGGGAGCATGACGGCCTCATCAATAACCGCGAGGAGTTCGATGCCTACCCCTGGCCTCACGTCAACACGGTCAACATTCTGCCCATCCAATACGCCGCGCCTCGGCTGCCGCCGGGGTCCAAGGTCATGGCCCTGATCGTCGGCATTTTCGAGAACCTGCGGGCATTGATGGGTTTCGAGGGCATGGCCGTGGCCACGGTGGACCAGCCGGACCTGGTCCAGGACATCCTGGAGCGGCTCACGGTGCTGACCGTGAATCTGGTGGACAAGGCCGCGGCCCATCCCGCGACCGGCGCCATCTTTTACGCCGACGACATGGCCTTCAACACCCAGACCATGATCTCGCCCAAGCTCCTGCGCGAGTGGGTCATCCCCCGCCACCAGCGCATCGCCCAAGCCTGCCATAAGCACGGCAAGCCCTTCCTGCTCCACGCCTGCGGCCAGATAGACCCCCTGATGGAGGACCTGATCGAGGTCGTGGGCATAGACGCCAAGCACAGCTTCCAGGACAACATCGAGCCGGTCGAGGAAACGTACTTTAAATACGGCGGCCGCATTTCCATCATCGGCGGGCTCGACGTTGACCTGATGGCGCGGGGCACCGAGGCCGAGGTGCGGAAAAGGGCCCGGCAGATCCTGGAAACCTGCGCGCCCGATGGAGGGTTCTGCATGGGCTCGGGAAACTCGGTCACCAACTTCTGCAAGATGGAAAACTACCTGGCCATGGTGGATGAGACCAGGCAATGGAACCAGGAGCACGCATGACCAGCGCCGGCGAATGGAGCATTTTTCCGACCCAGGTCAACGGCCCCGGGCCTTTCAAGGGCGGCGTGGACCCCGCGCTTTTCCGCCACGAGCAGATAAAGAACGCCTCCTGGTCCGAGGATTACTACCACCACCTGAGTTTCCCGGACGGGACGATGATGACCGTGCTCATCGGGTTCAACAACAACGAGGCGTCCGTGCTCTTTGTCCTGGCCCGGCCGGGGGCGAAAATCATGCGGGAGCAGGAGACCTATAAGAACAAGAAAGTGACGTGGCAAGACGAGGGGTTCGGGGCCGCCATCGGCCCGAACCGGATGTGGCTCGAGGGTGACAAGTATCACCTGGAGCTGGAGCTCGGCAGGGTCAAGGCCCGGATCACCTACGACCCGCTGGCGGCGGGCTGCGCCTGGGGCGACGGCATGGTCAGGTATCCGGACGGCAAGAGCTTCGCCTGTTACAAGCTCCCCATCCCCTGGGCCCGGGTCCACGTGGAGGCGGTGGTGGAAGGCAAGGAGTACCGCCTTGACGGCCTGGGCAACATGAGCCTCGACAACCAGGTGCTCTCGATCATGCACACGCCGCCGCGGTGGAGGTTCTTCTGGTTCCTGGGCGAGGACCACGCGCTCATGCTCACCGAGTACAACGCGCAGCCGCAGTTCGGCGAGACCCTGGTGCAGCGGCTCACGTTCATGGACCGGGCGGGCGCGTTCACCTCCACCGCTTACGAACTCAAGTGGGACGACTGGGTGGAGGAGCAAAAGGTCGCCTTCCGGTATCCGAAACATTACGCGCTGGCGGCCGAGGCCGGGGGAGTACAGCTGACGGCGGAGGCGCGCGCGGGCGAATTGCTGCTCAAGGAGGACCTGTTCAGCAACCTGCCCGCGGTGGTGCGGACCATCGCCAAGACCATGACCAAGAACGGATGGGTCTACGACTGGCTGGGAGATTATTCCATCGCGGTCACGCGGGAAGGCCGGCGGGAAACGTACTCCGGCCGCGGCGTGGTGCGGTGGATGGCGTTGGAAGAGAAATAAAAGGCGTGAGACGTCCATACAGGATCCTGGGGCGCGTGGAAGGGCGGGGAGCAAAGCTCACGCTGGAGGTGAACAAAGGGCCGGGGCATCGTCCGCTGGACGAACCTGGAAAAGGAGTAAACCATGCTCAAGGAAAAAAGCGGATGTGAGCAAACAACGGGCGCGGTGGGGAGCGAGGTCCACAGGGTATCGCTCACCGACCAGGTGATCGCGGTGCTCCGGAAGGAAATCTTCACGGGAGTGTACCAGCCGGGTGACAAGCTGCCGCCGGAGCGCGAGCTGGCCGAGCGCTTCGGCATCTCGCGGAGCACCCTGCGCAAGGCCCTGCTCCTGCTCGCGCAGGAGGGATGGATCGAGATCGTGCAGGGACGCAGCAACGCGGTCAAGGACTTCCGGACCAGCGTGGGCATCGAGGTCCTGCCCGACCTCTTCTTCGAGAGCCCCGAGGCCGTGATCAGCCTCCAGCTCCTCGAAACCATGACCGAGAACGGGATCTGGGAATGCCAGCAGATCATGATCGCGGCCTCCAAAAACGCCACCGCCGCCGATGAGCCGTTGCTGATGGCCATCCTCGAACGCCAGACCGACCAGACCCCGATCACGGAATTCTACGAGAACGAGTTCCAACTCTACCGCGAGCTGCTCCGCATCGGCGGAGACCTCATCCTGCAGATGACCTATAACTCGGAGGTGAGGCTCTCCCGCAAGCTCCTGGCCCTCGGGATCGTCAAGGAGCCGCCCTTCCCTCTGCAAAAATATCATGAGATCAACCGCGGCCTGATCCAGGCCGTGTGCGCCCATGACGTAGAGAGGATCAAGACCCTGGTCGAGTCCTCCAAGCCGGACGTCAGAAACATGTTCGTGCGCATCGTCCAGAACATGGGCCGGAACCGGAGCAAGTGATGGACATCTGGAGAGCGTTGTTGAAGATGAAGGCGCCGGGGGACCGCCAGCCGGACTTCGAGCGGTTCCGCCGATCGCTGCTCGGCAATGAGCCGGGGCCGGTGACGGTGGGCGACATCTTCGCCGACTTCGAGACGGTGAGCCATCTGCTCCAGGAGCCGGTGCTGGATTACATCTCGCTGGCGGAGGACCCGGACCAGAAGATCACCATGAAGGACCTGTGGTGGGGCTATAAGTTCGTGGGACAGACCATCAGGTTCTGCTGCCTGGCCGGATGGGACTATTGCTGGTCGTACAGCATCATCCCGTTCAAGGGCTTCGCTTTCCAGGTCACCGACAACACCTCCTCCGAGGTCAAGGACGGCAAGAGGGGATGGCTCAACGACAACCGCGGCCCCATCATGAGCTGGGACGACTTCAAGCGCTTCCGCTGGCCTCGCGACATCAAGGCCGTCAACGCCATGTCGCGGACCATGGCCAAGCGCGTGCCGGACGGCATGAAGGTGATGGTGATCCCGGGCGGAGTGTTCGAGTGGACCACCTGGCTCATGGGCCTGGTCCCCTTTTCCTACGCCCTGGCCGACCAGCCGGACCTGGTGGACGCCGTGATTGAAAAGGTCACGTCCCTGATCGCCGCGGTGGTGGAAGACATCATGACCGAGCCCAACGTCGGCGGCATCTTCATGGGCGACGACCTCGGCTTCTACTCCGGGACCTTTGTCTCGCCCCGCGTGCTCCGCGAGAAGTTCCTGCCCCGCACCAGGCAGATCGTGGACATCACCCATAAAGCGGGCGGCGTGTTCGTGCTCCATACCTGCGGCAACATGTACGCGGTCATGGACGACATCATCGCCATGGGGGTGGACGCCAAGCACAGCTACGAGGACAAGATCATGCCGGTGGAAGAGGTCCACGCCAAATGGGGCGACCGCATCGGCATCATCGGCGGAGTGGACATGAACCTGATGGCCAAAGGCTCCGAGGATGAAGTGCGGGCCCGCACCCGCCAGGTCCTGGATCTCTGCGCCACCAAAGGCCGCTATGTCCTGGGAACGGGCAATTCCGTGGCCAACTACGTGCCGCTCGGCAATTACCTGGCCATGATTGACGAGGGCCATAAGTGGAACCGCGAACATTTCGGCCGCGACTACTGAATCCAGGCCCGCGCGCGGATAGCGGGCGAATAAAAAAAGGAGAGCAGTTATGGAAAGATTGAAGGAGATGATTTTGAAAGGCAGGGCCAAGGAGACGGTGGAGCAGGTGAAAAAGCTCCTCGACGCCGGGGCCGATCCGGGGACCATGTTGCAGGAGGCCATGATCCCGGCCATGGACGAGGTGGGAGACCTGTTCTCGAAGGGCGAGTACTTCGTGCCGGAGATGCTGGTGGCGGCGCGGGCCATGCAGCAGGGGCTTTCCGTGCTGAAGCCCCGCCTGGTCGCGTCCGGGATCGAGCCCATCGGCAAGGTAATCATCGGCACGGTCAAGGGCGACCTGCACGACATCGGCAAGAACCTGGTGGTGATGGCGCTGGAGGGCGCGGGCTTCGAGGTCATTGACCTGGGCACCGACGTGGCGCCGGCCAAGTTCGTGGACGCCATCAAGGAGCACAAGCCGCAGGTGGTGGGCCTCTCCGCGCTGCTCACCACCACCATGCTGGCGATGAAGGACACGGTCAAGGCCATCGAGGAAGCGGGCATCCGCGGCCAGGTCAAGATCATGATCGGCGGCGCTCCCCTCCGCCAGGAGTTCTGCGACGAGGTGGGCGCGGACTTTTACGGTCCCGATCCCACCGCGGGCCGCAACTTCGCCCGCCTCGTGGTTACCGGCGAGGCATGAGACATGGTGGGGCCGACACTCCTGTCGGCCAAGCGGATGGGGGACAAGAGTGTAACCCCCACCTCATATTTCCATCATCGCCTGATGAGGAGCGAACCATGAACGACACCATTTCCAGCCGGCTCGGCCCGGTGGCCGCCATGGCAGCGGTCCGCCCTGGACTCAAGGCCCGGCAGGTCACGACCCACACTCACGAGCAAATGCGCATCGGGTCCCACGAATACTTCAAGGACGTGGGCCACTGGGACTTCAAGCCGATCCCGGCGCAAAGCTCCTGGGAGTTCCCGCTGATGGAGGGACCAGGGTGCGTGACCGCGATCTGGATTACCGTGGCCGGACGCATGATCGAGGCCGTGCGCAGGAAGCGCGTGCCCGCGCACAAATACCTGTGGATCAACATCTACTATGACGGCGAAAAAACGCCCGCGGTGTCCGCGCCCATCGGCCACTTCTTCGGCAACGGGACCACCAGGTACGTGAGCTTCTCGAGCAAGTTCGTCGGCATGACCTCCGGCGGCTACTACTGCTACCTGCCCATGCCCTTCAAGCGCTCCTGCCGCGTGGTCATGGAGAACCGCCACTCGAAGCGGGACATCCAGCTCTTTTACGGCGCCATCTCGTATATGCAGGCCCCGGAGCTTCCCCCGGACGCCGGCTGTCTGCACGCGCAGTACCACGAGCGCGACTTCCGTGGATCCAGGGACATCAGCGAATCCATGATTCCCAATGACCCGCACCTGGTCCTGGAGGAGAACGCGGGGCCGGGCCATTTCGCCGGGATGACCCTCGCTTTTTATCCCAACCATCCGCTGAAGTCGCGCATCAAGCTGCCGTTCCTGGCCTTTCCCTACCTGGAGGGGAACCTGAAGGTTTACGTTGACGATGAGGTCGGGGACCAGGGCCCGGCCATGATCGCCAAACCGCTCGGCTCGCCGCAGGGCCCGCAATCCATCGAGTGCACCGGGGTGGAGGACTATTTTCTGTCGGGCTGGTACTACATCAGCGGCCCGTTCGCGGCGCTCTACCACGGCTGCCCGGTGCGTTCGATGTGGAGCGGGGTGGTGAGCCAGTACCGCTTCCACGAGGCCGACCCGTATCCGTGGAACTCCCGCATCCGCATGACCATGACCCACGGCGAGTTCGACAACGTGGACTGCAAAATGGAGAGCCTGGCGTTCTATTACAAGCAGACCGGGTAATCCATCCGGGCTTCCGTCAACGAAGGGGAAGGAAGAATTTTGCCGCAGATGAACGCAGATGAACGCAGATGAACGCAGATAAATAAAATCTCTTTCCGGATCAATCTGCGTTCATCTGCGTTCATCTGCGGCGAGAAAGAATTTTTTACCATTTACGGACCTGTCAATAAGGACAACAGCCATGGACCATGACATCCTCTCCTCCTTCGACTTCATGGAGCAGTTCCCCGTGCTCCACGACCTGGTCATCTGCCGCAACATCTCGGCGCATGACAAAAAGGGCGGGAACGACAACGGCTTCACCAACAAGGCCGAGTTCATCCGGCTCGAGGGCGAACGGACCACGGTCCTGCTCGACGCGGTCGGGCCGGCCTGCATCAAGTACTTCGCGGCCTTCTGGAAGAACCATCAAATGCTCCACCCCGGGTTCGTCGAGCGACGCCAGCTCAAGCGGCTGGGCAAGGTCAACTACTATTTCGACCGCGAGAGTTCTCCCCGGATCAGCACGCCCTTGAAGGAATCCGTCGGCAAGCCGCCCCATGTCTATCCGCTGGCCTTGACCGCGGAGGAATCAACCGGCACGACCCTGTCCTATGTCCCCATGCCGTTCCAGGACCATCTCAAGGTCACGGTGGACGGCGGCAAGACCGGGTCGTTCGGGCTGCATTACTGGTACCACTGCTACCCGGCCGGGACGAAAGTGCCGGCCTGGACCGAGGGCCGGGATTTGGGCGACGCCCCACGGCAATTTCTTCCGGAAACGGCCTGGAAGCCCGCGGGGGCTGCCGTTCATGAACTGAACAATCTGAATATCAAGCCGGGCGAAACTCACGATGTCTTCCGTTCCGACCGGGCCGGGACCGTGAAATGCATCCGGATGTCCGTCCCGCAAAAGGATTCGGTCCTCCGCAAACTCTGGCTCAAGGCCTGGTGGGACAGCGACGAACAGCCTTCGCTCGAATGTCCGCTCTCGCTGCTCTTTGCCATTGAGAACCGTTTCCCCGACTATCCGAAGCGAAAGCGAAGGATTGATAAGAACGCGGACATGAAAGGCGTAATCGTCGGTCAGGACCGGGAGGGACTCTTCTTCCTGCGGTTGCCCATGCCTTTTTCGAAACGCGCGCGCATTGCCATTACCAACAGAAATGAAGAAGAAACGACCATCGCCCGGGTGAGAATCGAATCGGACGACCAGGCGACCCCCGGCCTGGGCTCCTCCGCTGGATACCTGCGCACCCAGTTCCGCGAGTCGCACGACCTCACCCCCGGCCGCGACTATCTGATGCTGCAGGTAATGGGCCGCGGCAAGATCGCCGGATGCGTGCTCGCGGTCGAGGAAACCCCCGAGAACTTCCTGGAAGGAGACGAGCGCATCTACGTTGACGGCAGCCGCTCGCCCGCCATCATCGGCGACGCCACCGAAACGTTCTTTAACGGCTCCTGGTACTTTTTGGATCGGGCCTTTGCCTGCCCCATCCACGGCGCGCCGACCTTCCGCCTGACGACCTATCTGGATAGAAATCTTCTCTCCGACATCACCATGTACCGCTTCCACCCCACCGAGTTCGTCCCCTTTAGGAGCGAAGCGCGCTTCTCCATCCAGCACGGCGGTTTCAACGAAGTCCCCGGCCACTACCGCAGCCTGGTCTTCTATTATCATCTGCCGGCGCCCAGTCTTTTTCAGACGGATTATCTGGACATGGCCGATCAGGAAGACCTCTCCGCGCACGGCTTCGCCGGGCCGGGTCCCGTCAAGATGGGCAAACGTGATGGATTTTTTGAGGGCGAATTCAACGGCCAGGACATCGGGACCATCAAGAGACCGTGGTGGGTACCACCTATCTGGTGGATGCTCTACTGGACGTTCATCGGAGGCAATCGCCGGGAACCGCCCCCTGACTCGCCGGACAGGGTGGGCTTTAGCGTGGCCGAGCATGAAGCGCCTTATGAGTTCACGGCCCGAATTGACCCGGACGCCGACGCGGTCATGCTCCGCCGCGTCCTGGATCAGTCCGTGCACGATCAGAAAGCGGCGGTCGAGGTGGACGGCCGGCCCGCCGCCACCTGGTTCAACACCGGCAACAACAAATGGAAGATCTTCGCGGAGGACGACATCATCCTCGATCCCGCCGCGACCCGGGGCAAGGACAAGATCACGCTCCGCATCGTGCCGCAGTCGAAAATTTTCACCGCCGCGGAATACACGGTGTTCTCCATCAAGGCACGGTGACCCGGAGACGGAAACCATCTGATGAGCCGGTTCAAACAGCACTTTGCAGCCATTGCACTGGTCGGCATAGCCGCTTTCCTGGGCCTGCCGGGCTGCGCGGACCCGGCGCCGCCTCCGGGCGGACCCGTCCGGGGCCAGGCCGCGCCGCCCGCGCCAGTGCTCCAGGCCTTCGACTTCATGCAACAGCTCCCCGTGCTCCACGACCTGGTCCTGTGCCGGAACCTGGCCGCCCACGACAAGAAAGGCGGAAACGACAACGGCTTTTCCAACAAGGCCGAGTTCGTGCGCAAGGGCAAGGGGATCTCCGTGGTGGCGCTGGACATGGCCGGTCCCGGCTGCGTGTTCAGCATGGCCGCGCTGTGGATGGACCATCCCGTCCTGCACCCTGACTGGCTGGAGCGGATGCAGACCCGGCTCCTCGGAAACGTCAAGTTCTTTTTCGATGATGAGAACGAGCCGCGAATCAACACACCGCTCAAGGACCTCATCGGCCCGGCCCCCTTCAGCTCCCCCTTCTGCTTTACCGCGGACCAGAGCGCCGGCGCCTATGTCTCCTATGTGCCCCTGCCGTTCCAGGACGGTTTGCGGGTTACGGTGGACGGAGGCCGCCTGCCCATGTGGGACCTGGAATTCTGGTATCACTCGTATCCCGCGGGCACGGCCCTGCCGAGCTGGACCCGCATGGACTTATCTTCCGCCGCCGCGGCGCTCGATCCGGAAACGGCCTGGCAGCCCGCGGGCCCGGTCATTCGCGAGGTGGAGGATCTCGCCATCGGGCCGGGCGAGACCCGCGAATTCTTCCGCTCCGATACCGGCGGAACCATCAAGTGCATCCGGATGCGGCTCCCGGAGGACGACGACGTCCTGAAAACCATGATGCTCGAAGCCTGGTGGGACGACGACCGGGAGCCATCGCTCGCGGTACCGCTTTCGATGTTTTTCGCCGTCGAGAACCGCTTTAGCAAAACGGAAATGGCCATCAACGATCATGCGGCGATGCGGGGCGTGATCGTCGGCCAGGACCGGGAAGGACTATTTTTCCTGCGCCTGCCCATGCCCTTTGCCCGGAGCGCGCGCCTGGCTCTCGAGAACCGAGGGCCGGCCGCCGCAACCATCGCGCTGGCGCGAGTCGAGTCCGACGGGCGCGTGGTCCCGGGGCTGGGCCGGTCCGCCGGATATTTGCGCGCGCGGTTCCGCGAGTCGCATCAGCTCACGCCGGGAGCGGATTACCATGCCGCCGAGATCCGGGGCCGCGGCCAGATCGTGGGGATCGTGCTCGCGGTCGCGGACACCAACGAGACCTTTCTGGAAGGCGACGAGCGCATTTACGCGGACGGCAGCCGCTCGCCGCTCGCCATGGGCGAAGGCACCGAGACCTATTTTTACGGCAACTGGTATTTCCTGGAGAGCGCCTTCGCCCTCCCGCTCCACGGCGCGCCCGTCTTCCGGATGAAAACCCGCGAATACGGCGACCGCGCTGACGTGACCATGTATCGGTTCCACGTCACCGACTTCATCCCGTTCCGGAGCGGGGCCCGGTTTTCCATCCAGCACGGCGGGTTCAACGAGGTGGCGGGAAACTATCGCAGCCTGGTTTTTTATTACCACCTGCCCGAGCCGGGAATGGCGCGGACCGATTATTTCAGCGTGGCCGACGCCGCCGGGCTCGAGGCCCACGGCTTTTCCGGCACGCCTGCCCGGACCCGCCTTCGCGACGGGTTTTTCGAGGGCGAAAAAAACGGCCAGGACCTGGGGCTCAAGAAAAGGCCGGACTGGATCAGCCCGATGGTCTGGACGGCCCTGATGACGGCGCGGGGAAATTTTCATGACCCGCCCGACGACTCGCCGGACCGGGTGAGCTTCATCGTGGCCGAGCATGAAGCGCCTTATGAGTTCACGGCCCGCATTGACCCGGCCGCGGAAGCGGTCATGCTCCGCCGCGTGCTCGATCAGAGCGTGTTTGACCAGAAAGCCACGGTCGAGGTTGATGGCCGGCCCGCCGCCACCTGGTTCAACACCGGCAACAACAAGTGGAAGATCTTCGCGGAAGACGACCTGATTCTCGACCCCGCCGCGACGCGGGGCAAGGACAAGATCACGCTCCGCATCGTGCCGCGCTCGAAAATTTTCACCGCCGCGGAATACACGGTGTTCTCGATCGTATTGCCGGGGCGGGAATGAGGCCGTTGAAAAAAGGGGACCTGAGAAAAGGAGAGAGGAAAATGTTTTCAACTACAGTTACGAAGATGCTGGGGATCAAGTACCCGATCGTGGGCGGGACCATGATGTCCATCAGCAACGCGGATTTCACCGCCGCGATCTCGAACGCCGGCGGGCTGGGGATCCTGAACTCCGCCATGTACAACACGCGCGAGGAATTCGCCGCGGCCGTGGACCGGGTCCAGGAATTGACCAGGGAGCCCTTCGCGGTCAACATCAACCTCTTTCCGGCGATGCGCAAGTTCGACAACAAGGTGTACGTCGAGGTCATGGCGGAGAAAGGCGTCAAGATCGTCGAGACCTCCGGCCACTCGGCGCCCGCCGACCTGGCCGGGCCGTTCAAGGAAGCCAAGATGACGTGGATCCACAAGTGCGTGGGGGTCCAATACGCCCGGAAAGCGCGGGAGCTGGGCGCGGACATCGTGACGGTGGTGGGGTATGAAAACGGCGGCGCCACCGGCAAGCTCGACCTCGGCGCCATGGTGATGGTCCCGGCCGTGGTCCGGGCCGTGGACGTTCCGGTGATCGGAGGGGGAGGGGTGTCGGACGGCCACGGCCTGGTGGCCATGCTCGCGCTCGGCGCCCAGGCCGCCATCATGGGGACGCGGCTGCTCACCACCCAGGAGTGCCCCGTCCATCCCAAACTGAAGGAGGCCCTGGTCAACGCCACCGAGCTGGACACCATGCTGATCATGCGCTCCATCGGCGCCAACCACCGGGTCTGGAACAACGCGGCCGCGAAAAAGTGCGCCCAGATCGAAGCGGCGAAAGGGTCATTCAACGAGGTAATCAGCATCGTGGCCGGAGACAAGGCCCGCCGGATGTACCAGGATGGAGACCTTGACGCCGGCGTCATCTCCTGCGGACAGGGGGTCGGGCTGTGCCGCGATGTCCCGACGGTCGCCGATCTTTTCCAGCGGATCATGAAGGAGGCCCGGGAAATCGTCAGCGGCCTGGCCGCGAGCTGACCGGGCCAGGCAGGAGCTTGCGACATGACACGGACGTTGTTTATAGGCATTGACGGCGGCATGAGCAAGACCGAAGCCGCCGTGATCAATGAAGACGGCGCGCTCATGGCCTTTACGCGCGGCCCGGGCTCGGCCATCATGGGAATCCCGTCAAAGAATGCCTGCGGCTCGCTCATAAAAAACGCCACCGAGGCCTGCCGCCAGGCCGGGGTTTCCATTGAAGACGCGGCGGCGTGGGGCATCGGACTCAGCGGGATTGATTTCCCCGATGAATTCGACCGGCAACATGCGGCCCTGTCCGAGGGACTTGGCATCCCTCCCGGGCGGCTGAAGCTGGCCAATGACGCCATCGCGGCCCTGTGGGGGGCCACTAATGCCAGGGCCGCGGCGATCATCCAGCACGGGTCCGCCTTTACCGCCGCTTTCCGCGGGGAGCCCGGCAGCGAGACCTTGTTCGACCATCTCGACGTGGGCGGCATCTTCGACATCCGGCAGGAGCTGGTGAAGGCCGTCGGCCGCATGATTGACGGCCGCCTGCCGAAAACGGGCCTGCTGGACGCGGCATTAAAGCACTACGGCATTGAACTTCCCGACTCTTACGCCGAGAAGATATTCCGGCGGCGGATCAACATCCAACTCTTGCTCTCCACGCCGCCGCTGATTTTTGACGCCTGGCGGCAAGGAGACCCGGCCGCGGCCATGCTGGTTGAGCGGGCCGCGGATGATTACGTGACCGCGGCGGCGGCGATGATCGAGCGGACGCAAGCCGATGACGCGGCGGTATGTTTCGGCGGGGGCGTGATCGGAGAGGGCGGGGAAGCCCTGCAATCCGTGTTGGCCGATAAGCTGCGGGTTGCCTGTTCCGCGGCCAGGGTGGAACCGCCGCGGCTGCGGCCGGCCCTGGGCGCGGCCCTCATGGCCGCACACGCGCACGGCCTTGATCCCTCCGTTTTGTTCGACGCTCTGGCGAAGGAGAAAATGCCGTGAAGCGGCTCACCCAATACGCTTGTCCCGTGGAAGTTCACGACTCTCCCGAGGAGCTGGGCCAGGCCCTCGCCGGCCACGTTGCCGGCCTCATTCATGCCGCCAACCGCGCCGGCAAGCCGTTCGTCCTGGGATGCCCCGGCGGAAGAAGCGCGGTGACGACCTATCAGGCGCTGGGAAAGGCCGCCGCCAGGCAAGGGCTCGATCTCGGCCGGCTCATCATCGCGATGATGGATGAATACGTGGCGGCCGCCGGCCCCGCTTTCGTGGCCTGTGACAGCGCCGCGCACTATAGCTGCCTCCGCTTCGCCCGGGAGCGGATCCAGGCCGTTCTCAATCAGGGCCTGCCCGCCGCGCGTCGTGTCCCGGAATCCAACATCTGGATGCCGGACCCGGCGCGTCCGGAAGACTATGACCGGCGTCTGGAAAACGCCGGCGGCATTGACTTGTTCATCTTAGCCTCCGGCGCCAGCGACGGCCACGTGGCGTTCAACCCGCCGGGGACGTCCTGGTCCAGCCGGACCCGCGTGGTCGAGCTGGCCCAGACCACGCGCCGCGATAACATGGCGACCTTTCCTGAATTCTCCGACATTGGTGAGGTCCCTTCCCACGGCGTCACCGTTGGACTGGGCACCATTCGCGCTCTCTCCCGCGAGGCCGTGCTCATCATGCACGGGCCGGACAAAAGGGAGGCCGCGCGCCGGCTGCTGGAATATGACGGATTTGACGAGGCCTGGCCCGCGAGCTGCGTTTTCACGGCCGCGAACGGCCGCATCCTGCTCGACCAGGCCGCCGCTCCCGCTCTGGCCGAAAGCGGGACCCGCCGGCGGGCCGGGTTGATAGGGGGGTAATTTTGCCGGACACATTAAAGGTATGTATCGTGGGCGCCGGGAGCTCCTACACCCCCGAGCTGATCGCCGGGATCCTGGCCCACCCGGTTGCAGAGCTGCCGATCGGCGCCGTCAGCATGCATGACGTTGATCCCGGCCGCCTCGCGGTCATGGCGGCGTTGGCCGGGCGCATGGCGGCCGCCAAGGGCCGCGCCATCCGGATTGAGTCCGGCGGCCGGTTGGAGCCGCTCATCGAGGGCAGCGATTTCGTCATCACCCAGATCCGCGTGGGCGGCATGGCGGCGCGGTACCAGGATGAATCAATCCCGCTCAAGCACGGCGTGATCGGCCAGGAGACCACGGGCCCGGGCGGCATGTTCAAGGCGCTGCGCACCATCCCGGCCATGCTGGAAATCGCGCGCCAGGTCGAGCGCATCGCTCCCCACGCCTTCATCCTGAATTATACCAATCCCAGCGGCATCATCACCGAAGCCGTCAGCCGCCATACCGGCGCCAAAATCATCGGCCTGTGCTCCGGCATCCCGACCATGCAGGTCCTGCTCGCCGCGATGCTCAAGAAGAATTTCCCCCGGTTGAAAAGCTATACCGTGGGGCTCAATCACCTGGGTTTCCTCTATCGCTTCACCAGCGACGGCGCGGACGTCACCGACAAGGTCATTGACCGGCTGCTGGAAATGGCGCGCGCATCCGGCGGCTCGTTTTTCTTCGGGGACCCGAAGTTGATCGCGATGGTCCGCGCGGTCCCGATCATGTACGTGGACCATTACTACTACCACCGCCTGAAGACCCTGGGCGAATTACAAAAAGGCGGGCCGACCCGCGCGCAACAGATCATGGACATCGAAAAGGAAATTTTCGAGCAGGCCGCGGACCCTCATCTGGCGGCCAAGCCCCGGGCCCTGCAGCAACGGGGAGGGCTAGGGTACTCCGATATTACGTTCGAGTTCATCAAGGCAATCCGCCATGACCGCGGCCGGGAGCTGGTCTGCACCGTGTTGAATCATGGCGCGGTTGACGGGATTGACGCGGAGGCCGGGGTGGAGATCGTCTGCCGCGTCGGCCGCAGCGGGCCCGAGGCCTTGCCCGTGGGCCCGATACCGCTGGCCTATCGCGGGCTGGTCCAGGCCGTGAAAACATACGAGAGCCTGACCGTCCGGGCGGCGGTGGAGGGGCGCCGGGAGCTGGCGGTGCTGGCCCTGACCAATCATCCCCTGGTCGGCGACCATGCCCTGGCGGAGTCGCTGGTGGATGAATTGTCCGCGGCCCATGCGATCCAGTGGGGGAGAGGCTGCGGTTGAAACCGCACGGTGAAGGATGAAGGGAGAAAGTAAAATGAAAGGTTCCAAGGACAAGTTGGTGGTGGGAGCGGGTCCGGCCGGCCTGGTGGCCGCCATCAACCTCAAACGCGAGGGCTTCAACGTGATCCTTAAGGAGAAGCAGGCGCGGGTCGGCGGCGAGCCGGGCTGGCACCCGTCGGTCCACACCACCCCGGTGGACGACCCGGGCCTGTATGACTACATCGGCATCAAGTGCGCCGATGCCTTCGTGGACAGCACCGAGGTCCTCAAAGTCCTGGTCGGAGGCAAGGAGGTGCCGGGGATGAAGAACGTCTTCGGCAAGATGGGCATGAAGAACACCGAGCGCGGCGACCGGCCGACCTCCCTTGACAGCATCCTCTTCCGGATCGCCGAAAAGGAAGGCGTGGAATTCGAGTTCGGCCGCCCCTTCACCGAGGCCGACCTGGCCCAGGCCCCGAAAGGCACCATCCTCGCCACCGGCCTGACCCCCGGAATGTACGAGTGGCTGGGCATCGAGCACACCGTGTTCGCCGGCTACTGGGCCAACACCGAGACCGGACCCGGGTTCGTCTCCAACACCTTTTACCTCGGCCAGTTCTCCAACGAGTACGGATACGCCTGCGCCATGAACGGTATCTGGTACGTGCTTCTCTACGCCCGCCGCGACGTGGACCCGGCGCTGCTCGAAAAATTCCGCGCGGTCCTGGCCGACGTCGAGGGCAAGACCTTTGACCAGTGGCGCCGCTTCCAGGGGCACACGCCCAAGGGGCCGCGCCTTTTCAGCAAGGACTTCATCTTGGCCGGCACCCTGGCGGGGGTCGTCGAGCCGGCCTTCGGCGGCGGCATCACCGGCGCGCTGCTCTCCGGCAAGATCGCGGCCATGGCCGTAACCGAGCCCGACCGCGCCCAGGCCGAGTTCAAACGCTTCACCGACGGCATCATCACCCACATCGCCCGCAAGAAGGCGAAAGTGGGCTACACGCCCACCATCCAGATGGGCAAGGTATGGTTCGACGTGAAATAAAACGGACGGGCGGCGCGGGCTGGCGGCGGTTTTATGATCGAAAATGAACGCTGATCCGATCCTCCGATTGAACAAGCTGACGACCATGGAATCTGAAATCAATACGAACCATGCCGACCTGCGCACCTTCTGGATGCTGGTGGCGGCGATGGCGTTTGCCGGGGCGGGCGGCGGATTCGAGGTGCCGCTGGTGGTGAAAATCACCGGGTTTTACGGCATTTCCGACAGCATTTTCGGCCTGATGCTGGGGCTGACCACGGTGGTGATGGGCGTGGCGAGCGTGCCCTGGGGCTACTGGACGGACAGATACCGGCGCATCAAGCTGCTGATTATCTCCATGGGCTTCATCTTCGCTTGCATGTTGACGCTCGCCCTTTGCCTGCAATTGCGTCTGCCTTTTTGGATGTTTTTCACGGTGAATCTGCTTTGGGGCTTTGGCCTCGCCGGCATCGGGCCGATCACCGCCAGCATGGCGATGGACAGCGTTCCTCTGCCCCAACGCGGCGCCGCCTTCGGCTGGTTCGGCGTGGCGTTTGGGGGCGGCGGGGCCTTGGGCATGTTAATGGCTTCGGGCTGTATGCAACTGCATCTGAGTCTGGCTTTGACCTATCTGCTGGACGCGATCGTGCAGGGGATTTTTTTCCTGGCGCTGTTTTCATTCGCGGAGCCCCGCCGCGGCGTGCAGGACGAGGCCCTGCACGACGCGCTCCGCGCCGGCCAGGGGGAATATAATTATGCCATCGAGCCGCATGACCTGAAAATGCTCGTGCAAAAACCCATCAACCTGCTCTTGGCGATAACCGGGGTGTTTGCCGGCTTTACGCCGGCGGTCTTGATGATATGGTTTGTGACCTTTGCCATGCGCAATCACGGCCTTTCCGAATTGGCGGCCACCGTGTTGACCCTGGTCGCGTTTGCGGGCCAGCCCGTCGGCAGCGTGGTGGGGGGCGTCCTGGCCGACCGCGCCTACCGCTGGAAACGCACGGGCCGGGTGGCGGTGATGTTTCTCACGGCCGCCTTGGCGCCGGTGTTCCTGATCGCCGCCTTTGCCCTGCCCTTCCGATTGTTCCCGTTCGTGCCCTTGATGATCCTGACCAACTTTTTCATCACGGCGGGCGCGCCGGCGGCGACCGCGATCAGCCTGGAGGTAAACCTGCCGGAGCACCGGGGAACGATCACGGCGTTTTATATCATCTGCGGCAGTCTGTCGCTGGGCCTGGCCTGGCTGATCCCGCCCCTCATCGCCGAGGCCTTCGGCGGCCAATACCAATACGCCATGATCATGTCCACCGCCGCTTACCTTCCCCTGATCATTACCTATTTCCTCATCAACTCCCGCATCGAAAAGGACCTCGATCACGTGAATAGCATCCTTGGCGAGCGGGCGAAACAAATTCAAAATCATGCCCGCGCGGGCCGGTCGGAATAAACGGTTAATGAAGCAGTGCTGTCCAAAATAAACGGACCGGAGAACCGCCAAGACGCCAAGAGCGCCAAGGATTATTTTTCAACACGATTTTAAGAGGGCTTGGGTGCGAATGTTTCTTGCTTGGCGCTCCCATCGGCCGGTCCGCCAAGCCGGTTGGGGCCAACGCTCCGGAGCTGTTCTTTGCCGGGCCGCCAAGAAACATCATGATTTACTTGGCGATCCTTGGCGCTCTTGGTGTCTTGGCGGTTTTCTTACGGCCTGTTTTGGACAAGAGTGTTAATGAAGCATAACCCGCAAGAACATGGGAACTGAAAAAAAGACGAATCGCGCCAACCTTCGGACCTATTTTATCCTGCTTATCGCTATGGGGATTGCTGGGGCGGGCTACAATTTCGACGTGCCGCTGGTGGTGAAACTCACCGGCTTTTATAACATTTCCGACGGTGTTTTAGGCCTCCTGCTGGGACTGACAACCATGGTGATGGCCGCGGCGAGTGCGCCCTGGGGCTACTGGGCGGACAGACACCGCCGCGTCAACCTGATGAAAATTTCCATTGGGATCATCTTCACCTGCACGTTTTTGGTCGGCGCCTGCCTGCAATGCGGCCTTCCCTTCCGGGCGTTTTTTATCGTGAAACTTCTCTCCGGTCTCGGCTTCGCCGGAGTATTGCCCATCGCCTACAGCGCGGTCATGGACAGCGTTCCCCCCCGCCAACGGGGCACGGCTTTCGGTTGGATCAGCCTGGCCTACGCGGGCGGCGGCGCCATGGGCATGTTGATGGCGTCGGGATGCATGCAGATGGAACTTGGTCTTGGCGCAACCTATTTGCTGAGCGCGGCCGTGGAGGGAACGCTGCTGCTCTCCCTATTTTTCATGGTGGAACCGCGCCGCGGCTCCCAGGACGAGGCGCTCCAGGACGCGGTCGGATCGGGCATGGGCGAATATGGTTATCAGATCGAGCTGGGGGACTTGAAGGAGCTGGCCCGAAAACCGATCAACCTTCTTTTGGGCGCGAGCGCGGTGCTCTTTAATTTTCCGCCCGCAGTGCTGACCATCTGGTTCGTCACTTATTTAATGCGTAATCACGGACTGGGCGAACTGAGGGCCACGGAGTTGATGCTCGTATCCTTTTCAGGGCTGGGGATCGGCCTGGCGCTGGGCGGGACGATTTCCGACCTGGCCTGCAAATGGAAACGCTCGGGGCGGGTTTGGGTCATGATCCTCATGGCGGCGTTGGCCCCCGTGTTCCTGATCGCCGCCCTCTCCCTTCCCTTCCGGTTGATTTGGTTCGTGCCCTTAATGATCGCGGCCAATTTTTTCATCATCGGGGGCGGGCCGGCGTTAACGACGCTGAGCCTGGAGGTAAACCTGCCCGAGCATCGGGGAACGATCTCGGCGTTGTTGTCAATAGGGACGAGTATCGCGCTCGGGTTGGCCTGGTATGTCACCCCCCTCATCGCGGAGGCGCTGGGTGGAGGATACCACTATGCCCTGATCATGACCGCCGCCGCTTACGCGCCCCTGATCGTTACCTATCTCATGATTAAATCGCGGATGATGGAAGGCCTTGATCGCGTGACCTGCACTCTGGGAGAGCGAGCAAAACAGATTCAATATGATGCCGGCGGCCGGCCGGAATAGGAAGTTAATAAAGCAATATTAAATATAATTAAATATATATAATTAAAAGGCAATAACTGCCTTGTCAACCGATGCCGAAAGGAGTGGGAATGAACAAGAAGATTATTATGGCGGCGATGATGTTTTTTCTGGCCGCGGCCGCGGCGGGGGCCGCCGAACCGGCGGGCGTCTTATTGGAGGGGGTGGCGCCGGGTCCGGACGGAATGATTGACGTGCTCACGGTGTTCCCGCACCAGGACGACGAGTCTTACGCGGGCGGGACGCTGCTGGCGCTGATGGACGACCCGAGAGTGCGCGTCCACATTGCCTGCCTGACTCTCGGCGACAAGTCCGACGCCCGCTGGTTTCTGGGGGTTGATGAAGACGAGCTGGGCCGGATCCGGAGCGGCGAGTTGTTGAGCGCGGCCGCGGTCTACCAGGCGGTCGAGGTGATCCAGCTTGATTACCATGACCAGGGCTTGAAGGGCGCGGACCAAGAGGAGCTGGTAAAGAAGATCGTCGCGATCATTGACCGGACCGGGGCCGAGGTGGTGATCACCCATGACCCCAGCGGTCTCACCCGGCACCCGGACCACGTCGCCTGCTCCGCCGCCGTCACTCAGGCATTTCCCTTGAGCGGCGCCCGCCGCCTCTACTACGCCACCCAACCCTGGTGGCTCTACGCGCAAACCTCCACCTTCACGCCTTTCCACGAGAAGGCCCCCCACGTCAAGCCGACGATAACCGTCAACATCCGTCCGCAGCTCACGCTGAAACGGCTCGCCATCTACGAGCACGTGAGCCAGAGGTTTTTCTCCCTGGTCGGCGTTTTGCTGGAGCAGGACGCCTTCATCCCCCGCGAATGGTTCGCGCTGGCCGCGGAAAATCAGGCGGCCGGCTCTGGCGGATAATGAGGCTCTGGAGAACTGAGCAAGGAGTGCGTACCCTGATGGACACGAAAGACTATTCCATGATTTTGGCGGCCGTCGGTCTGGTAATGTTGGCGCTGCTCTCGGCCCCGGCCCGGGCTGATGGGTCCCGATACGGCAAGGTCAGGACCCCGGTCGTGCCCGGCTTGAAATGGCTGTATACCCGCGTGACCAGGGCCATGGTCGCCCCCAATGTCGAGGACGTCGGCAGCGGCTCCATGTTTGAGACGGACTTGGCCGCGGAAGCTATTTTCGGGGCCTCCAACTACGCCACCGCGCTCGGCAACGGGCGGTTGTTCGTGGAAATTTCGCCGTGGGCCGAGCTGACGGTTTTCCGCTGGCCCAACCCCACCTACTCGGACCAGCTCCGGTACTTCACCTTGGCCAATGGCTTTATCAGCTTGAAGCCCCGGGCCGTGAGGATGGGAGACAACGCTCCCTGCCGGGATTGGAACCGGTATGGCCGGCCAATGGAGCCGTGCCCGGGGCTCGGCTCATCGGGCGGGGTCGTGACCGCGGGCGGCCAGGTCATCTGGTCGCACGATCCGGTCTGGCAAAGCTCCCGCCGCTTCGAGCCCGAAAGCGGCACGGCGCTGGTCACCGAGCTCCAGGGCGACAGCGTGACCATGGCCGTGGAAGACTTCATCCATCCGGAGCTCGACCTCATGGCCAGGAGCTTCACCATCAGCGGCCCCGCGAAAAAATTTCTGTACCATGCCACGTTCGCTCCCTTCATGGCCCGGCCCGGCGAGTACACGGCCAGCGACCCGAAAAGGGCCGGCTTCGCCGCCATCTACCTCGAAGGCGAGGACCTGATAATCCATTTTCAGCCCCAGGCCGGCCCATCGGCCGGGAAGGGGAAGACGCTTGAGTGCGTTCTCTCTTCCGCTGACCTGGACCGGGCCGTTCCCGGCGGCGTGTTCATCGCCTGGGGGCTAAACGAGCGGAGCGACGAGCATCAGGTGGGAGCTGATGAATGCCCAAAGACCGATAAACAGGCCCCCCAGTCCGGCAGGTCCGACGCCCGCGATGGCGCGCTCGGCATGAACGGTTATTACGAGGGCAAGGTTGACGCGGCCCTGGCCAGGAGAATTGAAGGAGACGACAACAAGGTCACGGTCTGGATCGCCATCGCCGGGAGTGCCCGGGAAGCGGCCCGGATGATCGCGCGCGCCAGGCAAGCCGGTCCGGAGCTTAAAAAGGAGTCCGTGGAGCACTGGCTCGGGGTGTCCAGCCGGGTGTGCCTGCCCGCGGCCGCGGGAGAGACCAACGCCAGAGTGGCGAGAAGAGCGATCCTCAATCTGATCCAGGGCCAGGACAAGGAAGGCGGGTGCATTGTCGCCTCCATCTCCCGGCAGCCGGCCTATAATTTTGACTGGCCCCGCGACGGAGCGTTCTTTGACCTGGCCCTGGACCTGGCCGGCTTTCCGGAGCTCACGGACAAACACCACGATTTCTACGGCCGGACCCAGTTCCGCCACGAGCGCGGATGGGCCCCGATCAGGATGTCCAATTTCCAGGCCCCGTTTTTCAAGCCGGCCGGACATTGGCCCTCCAACATGGCCGCCGACGGCTCTTATGGATCAGTGCCCAAGCTTATGCCCTTTGAGATTGACGAGACCGCGCTCATGGCCTGGGACATGTGGCGGCATCGGACGGTCCTGCCCGCGCCGCGGGCCGGCGAGTACGCGGCGCGCATGAAGCCGGTCCTGGAACGCTGCGCGAATGCCCTCATGGACTACGTGGACGTGAAGCAAGGCTGGACCAGGCCGGCGCTGGAGGATGACAACTTTCCGCCCGCCGCGACCCTGCACGGCGCCGCCGCCGTCCTGACCGGACTGGCCTCGGCCTGTGACGCCTCTGCAAGCTGGGGCATTGGCCGCGAACGCTCTGAAAAGTGGTGCGAGGCCGCCCGGGCCCTGCGCGCCGGGATCAGGGCGAGAATCGGAGAACCGGGCACGCTCGAAAACGCGGGATGGAGAGGCCAGGCCTGGTCGTTGTGGCCGGCGCCGATCTTCGAGAATTACGATGAGCCGGAAGCGAGGGCCATCAAGCAGACCCTGGCCCAAAGCATCGAGGAGAAAATCAGCCGCAACACCCCCGGGTTCGCCTATCTTGGCGAAGAAATATTCATCCTGGCCCTGGCCGACCAGGAGCGCGGAGAGTACCGGGACCTTTTAGTGAAGGCCCTCGAGTTCATGACCGGCGAGGTCCCTTTTCCGGGCACGGACTGCTATGGTGAGGTTACGGTGTGGCGGGAGCTGTCCGGTGAAAAGCTGGCCCAGCAGCGGACCAGCATCCCCCACATCTGGAACGGAGTGACGGCGTATCTGGCGGTGGCGGCCGTATATGAGCCGCGGCTTTTCAAGGGCGCGGCCCCTCCATCTCCCGGGGCCGCCGCAACAAAGGACGGACCTCATGTGGATTAAAATTTTTTATCCTCCGCCCCTCGCGTATGTCTATCATTCATAATTCACCCTTCATCCTTTCTCTGGTAGATCCTGAACCTCACCATGCTGGTCCTGGTCTTTCCATCCCCCCACGATTTCTCGACCGACTTCCATCCGGGGAGCTGGGCGGCCAGGGTGTAGTCGCGGCCGAGGGCGGGGTCGGCACGGACGGCGCGGTCAAAGGCGGAGTGGCCGAGGATGGCGCCGTCCTGGAAATGGTGGACCATGACCACGATGAAGCGGGGTTTTTGTTGGAGGACGTAGCCGGGTTCGGAGTCGAGGGCGGCGGCGCCGGGCCGGGCGGCGAGGTAGGGATCAACGAGGCCGTTGGTGTCGAGGATGCGGTCAACGCCGGTGACGTAACCGATGTAGCCGATGTCTCCGCAGGCGATGACGTCGGAGGGAGCGGAGTGGCGCAGGAGCCAGGAGGAGGCGCGGCCGTACCACACGGCCTGATTCTGGTGCCAGTCCCTGGCGAATGAGTCGCCGCGCGCGTAAGACACGAGCTGGTGGGCGTTCCAGGCGAGGGCGGCAACGGCCGCGAGCGCGAACACGGCCTTGCGGGTCATGGCTGATGATGGCGCGGCCCCGGCCAGGCTGATCGCGCCCATGCCGATGATCACGGGCATCAGGTGGACCATGAAGCGGAAGTCGGGCATGAAGTCGCCGCCCACGCTGATGATGAACGCCATGTACAATCCGGCCAGCATCCCGGGCGCGGCCAGCGCGCGGCGCTCGTGGCTCATCCGTTTGCCGGCGAGCAGGGCCGCGGCGCCGGCCAGGAGGAGCAGGAAAAGGGGCCACTGGCCAGCGGCCCAGCCCGTGACGTAATGCGCTCCGATCAGCACTCCGCGCGGCCCGAGCCCGGTCTTGGCGTAAAACACGTTGGGGAGCAGGGCGCGGAAATAAACCATGCGCCAGATAGTGTATGCGGCGAACGGGACCAGGAACCAGGCGGCGGCGCGGGCCAGGCGGCGCAGATCGTGGCCCTTGTCTGCAAAATGATCGGTGGCGGGGACACTCTTGTCCCCAGCCTTTGGGCCGACAGGAGTGTCGGCCCCACCGTAGTGACTGTGCAGCAGCTGCGGGATGAGCACGGCCGCGGCGACGATGAGGCCGTCGGGCCGGGTGAGGCAGGCCAGGAAGGAAAAGAGATATTCGTATGGCCGGGGCCTCTCCGGGTCGGCCACCGCCACGGCCAGCAGCGCCAGCGCGGCGAAGAGCGGGGTCTCCAGTCCCTGCCCGGCCCACAGGGTCCAGGGAAGGCTGGAGGCGAGCACGAGCGCGCTTAGCAGGCCGGCCAGGGAAGAGCCGGTGCGGCGCCGCACCCAGAAGCCGAGCGCCATGACCGCGATGAGCGACGAGGCCCAGCCCATGGCGGCGGTGGCGACGCGCGGCTGGAGCCGCCACCGCTCGCCGAGCGCCATGCCCAAGGTCCAGAGGAAATTGGAATAGCCCTCGACCGGCCGGGCCCCGGCGGGCGCGAGGTTGTAGCGCAGCCCCCGGCCCCAGGCCAGGTTGCGGGCGTAGCGGGCGGAGATCATGGCGTCATCGGCCATTTGCCGGGTGTTGCGCTGCAGGAGCGCGAGTTGGAGGGGGATGCAGATCAGGAGCAGCAGGACCGTGAACAGGACCGGGCCCCAGGGGGAACTCCGGAGCTTGTTCTTTGGTTTTTCTTCGTCCATCACTCTTGTCCAAAATAGGCCGTATGAAAACCGCCAAGACGCCAAGAGCGCCAAGGATCGCCAAGTAAAACCTGATGTTTCTTGGCGGCCCGGCAAAGAACAGCTCCGGAGCGTT
>Ga0307378_10002216_pt1 | contig 30325 bp, 27 predicted proteins | sample UN1MG_FD_202238 | JGI IMG/M metagenome (GOLD analysis project Ga0307378, IMG submission 202238) | Soil microbial communities from Risofladan, Vaasa, Finland - UN-1 | ecosystem: Environmental > Terrestrial > Soil > Coastal area > Acid sulfate soil | place: Finland: Risofladan, Vaasa | collected... | reverse complement strand
GCGGCAATGCTCAATGCCGCTTCAACCATCTTTACGATGGATGTCTATAGAAAGTATATTTCCCCGGAGGCTTCACAAAAGGCCCTCGTTCTGCTGGGACGTATTTGCGTAGTGGTTTTTACCTTTATTGCCGTGATGCTCGCCCCGCAATTAGGTAATCCCAAAATCAGCAACAGTATCTTTACCATCATCCAGGAAAGCCAGGGCTTTATTTCTCCCGGTATTCTGGCGGTCTTCGCGTTTGGTTTGCTTGTTCGCAGGGCCCCTTCATTTACGGGTGTCATCGGTCTGCTTACCAACATTGTTGCTTACGGGGCATTGAAAGTCACCGTGCCGTCGATTCAGTTCCTTAACCGTATGGCGATTTGCTTTGGGCTGTGTCTGGTTGTAATGACGATTATAACTTTGATTAAACCTCTCAAAGAACCTATTGTGTTCAGGCAGAATACAACGATTAATCTTGAGACATCCGCAGGTGCAAAAATAGCCGGTGTGGTGGTCGTTATACTCGTGCTCGCGCTGTATGTAATTTTTAGTCCGCTTTGTCTGGCAAAATAAGAAAGCAAGCGACCAATAATTACAGTTAATGAACGTGATAAAATCGGCCGGTTTTGTTTTGCAAAGCCGGCTTTTTTTTTGTATATAAACCTGAAACCAAATACGCTCAAACAAGCTAAAGCTGACAAAAAGTCAAAGTTATGCACAACGAGATAGAAAAACCAAAGGGCAATTTTACGGCGGAGATATGTTCTAATCATCAAGTTGGGCCAAAATTTTACAGGTTGGGTCTTGAGTTTTCAGCTCGGGCAGCAAAGATTTTTGCCAAGGCAAAGCCGGGGCAGTTTTTGGAGCTGGACCTGTCTTCTGCCGCCCTGCCGCCATCAGAGGTGATACCGGCGGAACTGGCCGACGCCTGCCGGCGGAAGATTTTACTTAGAAGGCCCTTTAGTTTTTTCAACGTTGCCACCGACAGCGAAAGGACCACCCTGGATATTCTTTATTGCGTTCTCGGGGCAGGCACACTGCGAATGACAACGCTTTCAAAGGGCGAGTCGATAAGTATAATTGGGCCGCTTGGTAATGGTTTTTGTGTGCCACAGGGCAAACAGACCGCCCTTCTGGTCGCCGGCGGGATGGGTGCCCCTCCCCTGTTGCATTTGACAGAAACACTTGTAGGGGATTACCCCGATATTAGAATCATAGCTTTTGCAGGCGCGAAGACAAAAGAAGAGCTTCTCTTTGAGACGCAGCTTGACCGCCCTGCCGCCGAGAAAATCGAGCGTATTACCGCGACAGACGATGGTTCGGCAGGCTATCGCGGTTTTATTACCGATTGTTTTACAAAATGGCTTAAAGAAAATCCTGTAACTGCTGACGAGACAATGATTTACAGTTGCGGGCCCGAAGAGATGCTTGCAAAGGTTGCACAGACGGCGAAAGAGAAAAACATCGACTGCCAAATCAGTATGGAGCGGCTAATGGCCTGCGGGATAGGGCTTTGCCAGAGCTGCGCCGTCGAATGCAGGGTTGAAGGAGAGGGCCAAACTGTTTATAAACTCTGTTGTAAGGACGGTCCTGTTTTTGATACGAAGGAAGTGGTGTTCAAACTATGACAAAAGAGGTTGATATATCGGTTGATTTTGCGGGGATTAAGCTGGCCAATCCTGTGTTTACCGCGTCGGGGACATGCGGATACGCAGACGAGTTGGCTGATTTTATGGATTTGAACGCTCTGGGCGGGTTCATCACCAAAAGCATCACAGCACGCCCAAGAAAAGGCAATCCCACACCGAGAATGGTTGAGACAGATTCGGGGATGTTAAATGCCATTGGCCTGGCAAATATCGGGCTGGAGAAGTTCATCGAAGAGAAAATACCCCTGCTGGAGCAAATCTCGGCAGCGGTATTTGTCAACGTAGCGGGCGAAAGTGTAGAGGATTATATCGCTGTAGTGGAAAGGCTGGCGGCCGAAAAAGCCATAGCAGGACTTGAGTTAAATATAAGCTGTCCGAACGTTGCAAAAGGAGGGATAAGTTTCGGCACCGACCCGGCACAGGTAGAAGAAATTACCACGTCGGTAAAAAAGGCCGCCGGCAAAAAGGTCCTGATGGTCAAGCTCTCGCCCTGCGTTACAGACATCAGCACAATCGCGCGGGCCGCGGTCGATGCCGGTGCCGATGCACTTAGCCTGGTAAATACTTTCACCGCGATGGTTATCGATATCGAAAAACGAAAGCCGGTCCTGGCCAACAGAACAGGCGGGCTCTCAGGCCCTGCGATAAAACCGGTAGCTGTATATATGGTGAATAAAATTTATAATGAAGTCGCAAAGAGCAGCGGAATCCCGATTATGGGTGTGGGGGGAATAAGAACGGCGGCAGACGCGGTTGAGTTTATAATTGCCGGAGCTTCGGCGGTTGGTGTGGGCACGTGGAATTTTGTTGAGCCTGACGGCCCCGTCAAAATCGTCGAAGGAATTAAGAAATATTGTTCACATCACAAAATATCACATATCAAAGAGTTGATTGGCTCGGTTGAGTAGGTTAGTATGGCAACAGAGCCTTATTCGGTTTGATGAAAGGAAAACCAAATGCCGAAGAAGCGGTTTTTTGCCGTTATTATTGCAGTTTTAGCGGTGTTTTTTGGTTTTCCTTTAGCAAAGCTCTCAGCAGTCGAGGCACAAAAGGATTATCCTGTTCAGCCAGTGCCTTTTACCAAAGTCAGGATTGACGATGACTTTTGGGCACCGCGGCTCGAAACCAACCGAACAGTAACAATACCGTACGATTTCAAAAAATGCGAAGAGACCGGCCGTATCGAGAATTTCGACGTGGCGTCAGGGAAAGTAGAAGGCAAATTTCGAGGGCATTTCGGATTTAATGACTCGGACGTTTTCAAGGTCATGGAGGGAGCGTCATATTCGCTGGCCCTTTATCCGGATGCCAAGCTGGAGAAATACCTGGATGAACTGATAGGGAAAATCGCCGCAGCGCAAAAGGAAGATGGTTATATTTATACCGTCAATACTATAGAAGAAAGAGCGGACGAAATATTCTGCTGTGTCAGCGAGCAGCGCTGGTCGGATTTGCGAAGCGGTCATGAGTTGTATAATTCGGGTCATATGTTCGAGGCGGCGGCAGCCCATTATCAGGCTACGGGCAAAAGTAATTTCCTTCAAGTCGGCATAAAGAACGCGGACCTTTTCTGTGAGGTTTTCGGGCCCGGCAGGAACACGGGCGTTCCCGGTCATCAGGAAGTTGAGATTGGTCTCGTGAAGCTTTACCGGGCGACGGGTGAGAAGAAGTATCTCGAACTGGCCAGGTTTTTTCTGGATGAGCGTGGCAACGCTGCGGGACACGAGCTTTTCGGGCCATACAACCAGGACCACGAAAAAGTAGTTGACCAGAGTGAGGCGGTCGGACATGCGGTGCGGGCAGGATACATGTATGCGGCGATGGCGGATGTGGCGGCCCTTACCGGCGGGGACGCAGATTATGTCAAGGCAATGGAAAGGATTTGGCAGAACGTTGTGTCAAAGAAACAGCATCTGACCGGCGGCGTCGGAGCAAGGCACGAGGGCGAGGCGTTCGGCGACAATTACGAATTGCCCAACAAAACCGCATACAACGAAACCTGCGCTGCCATAGCGAACGCGATGTGGAACCACAGGCTTTTTCTGCTGCACGGTGACGCGAAATACATCGACGTTCTCGAACGCGTGCTCTACAATGGATTTCTTTCGGGTGTTTCATTAAGCGGCGACAAATTTTTCTATCCCAACCCCCTTGCCTCGGACGGAAAACATAAATCCAATAAAAATGAAACCACAATGCGGAGTCCGTGGTTTGACTGTTCGTGCTGCCCGACAAATGTTGTGCGTTTCCTTCCCTCACTGCCGGGCTATATTTATACACATACCGACGAGACGGTATATATAAATCTTTTTGTGCAGGGCGGCGCAAGCGTACAAATGTCCGATAATAGTGTGAATATAACGCAAAAAACGGGTTATCCGTGGGACGGCAAAGTAGAAATTACTATCGAACCCAAGCGGCCTGAAGAATTCGCCGTTAATATTCGCATTCCCGGCTGGTCACAAAACCGGCCTATGCCCAGCGACCTCTACGAATATTTTGAGAAAAGTGACAAAGAGGTAACTCTCAAGGTCAACGGTAAAAAAATCACACCTGTTATGGAAAAAGGCTTTGCCCGCATAGAACGAAGGTGGGAGAAAGGCGACGTAATAGAGTTGAACCTGCCCATGCCGATACGGCGTGTGCTCTGCCACGAAAAGGTCGAGGCCAATCGAGGTCGTGTTGCGATTGAACGCGGGCCTATTGTTTATTGCACAGAAGCCATTGATAATAACGGTCAGGTATTCAATATATTACTGACCGACGATATTAAACTCGAAGCAGAAAGCCGAGAAGACCTGCTCGGAGGAATAACAGCAGTTACCGCAGAAGCTTACAGCTTATACCCGGATCAGGACGGCAAAACAATAGTAACAAAGAAACAAAAATTCACAGCGATACCCTACTACGCATGGTCGCACCGTGGAGTCGGCGAAATGGCCGTCTGGCTGCCGCGAAAAATTATGCTGAATTTCGACGTACAATAAAACGAAAAAAACCGTAGAACAAATTGGACTGTTGAGCTTAGAGTGTAATTACAGATGGAAACACTTAAATTATTACGCGACTACTTTCCAACCGCCATTTTTACAGGCAAATGTCTGGTGTTTATAAGCGAGGACTGGCGCGTCGAGCTTACAGAGCACAAGGACAGCGACTTCAGCAAAGAGGAGACCGACCCTTCGATTATAAGGGTCAGAATTGAAAAAAAAGCATTGAGCGGTGACTTTGTGCCCGGACATTACGAGGACTTTCAATTAGCCTCGCTGGGTGAACTTGCCGAGCAAATCGAAAAATACGTACAAATGGCCATCGGGACAAATCTGAGAGAAGATTTTTAGAAACCGAGCTTAAAATAATATTTATGACGGAACCGACGATTCGAGAGGATAACAACGGAGTGATTTTTTCGGTAAAGATTGTGCCGGCAAGCAGCAGGACAGCTATAGCGGGTTTACTGGATGGGATGGTGAAAATCAAAGTCGCCGCCCCGCCGGAGAAGGGAAAGGCCAATCAGTTACTGCTGAGCTTTCTGGCCAAACAACTCGGTGTAAAAACAAAAGCTCTAAGTATAATCTCAGGACAGAGCAGCCCCGTCAAACAGATAAGGATTGCCGGTATTTCGGCACAAACTTTACAGGAAAAACTAAGGTTAGATAAATAAGGCTGCAACAGTGACTGACGAATCAAATCTATCATCCCGGATTCAGGTGGATAAGGAAACTTCCCTTGCATACATGCTCAAGCTTGCCGCCCCGATGATAGTCACAAACATATCCTTTACCATAATGCAGTTTGTCGACCGGTTTATGGTTTCCCGGCTCGGCACGGAGGCTCTGGCTGCGATACTACCGGCCGGAATCATAAGTTTCGTTCCCGCCAGTTTCGCCATTGGCGTTATGATAAGTGTAAACACCCTCGTAAGCCAAAGTCTTGGAAGAGGAGAGAATAAAAACTGCTCAAATTACTGCTGGCAGGCCATATATATGGGGCTGGCATATTTCGTCGTCGTCCTTGCGGTCATGTGGCCCAGTGCTCCCTGGATATTCACCACTCTCGGACACGAACCTGCCGTCGTAGCCGAAGAAGTAATCTATCTGCGAATAATGCTTTACTCACAATTCCTGGCTGTGTTTATCTGGTCAAGCAGCCAGTTTTTCATGGGTATTCACCGCCCTGTTATCATAATGTACGCCGCCATTGTCTCACAGATAGTTAACATCGCGGCTAATTATGTTCTGATTTTCGGTAAGTTCGGCTTTCCCCGTCTCGGCATCGCCGGTGCGGGATGGGGAACATTTGCCGGCATAGCGGTGGGCGCCTGGATAAGGATGGCCGTGTTTCTGGGCCAAGATATAAACGCAAATTTCAAAAGCCGACGCACAATAAGTGTTAGTTTTTCGAAGATGGCTGATTTGCTGAAAGTGGGTTTTCCCGCAGGCTTTGGTTTTATGGTCAATATGACCCTTTGGGGAATCGTGCTGTTCGGACTTGTCGGCAGATTCGGCAAAGAGGCTTTGGCAGCTACAAGTGCGGTCTTTGCCTGCGTGAACGTCTCATTTATGCCTGTTGTCGGCCTCGGAACGGCATTGACGGCGGCGGTCGGAAAATCCATCGGAAAGGGCAAAAAAGAACTCGCAATTAAACAAACAGCACTTTGTCTGAAAATCGCTTTGGCTTACATGGGGCTGGTAGGTCTATGTTTCTTTCTCTTTAGAGAAGATTTAATGGCTTTCTGGTCATCCGATAATAAGGTAATTGAGATAGGTGCCCAACTTTTTCTCTGTGCCGCACTGTTTCAGGTATTCGACGCTATCCTGCTCACATATGCCGACGCCCTGCGTGGAGCCGGAGATACGGTTTGGCTGGCGATTATTGAGGCCTCCGGCGCCGTGTTTATCCTCGGATTAGGGGGAATTTGCATGCTTAAATTCTTTCCCGAGCTCGGTGCATTGGGCCCGTGGATTGCCGCAACAGTCAAAATCATGCTTGTGGGACTGGCAAACCGGCGGAGATTCAAGAGCAATAAATGGATGGATATAGATTTATTTAAACGCCGCCCTGTTGGCGTGCCGATAGAGGTTCAGAAAGTCGGCCAATGATATTTTCAAAGTTTGAAGCTTAAAAACAAGATTTATGAAAAAATTTTTATTAATAATTCTTTGTGTGCTGCTTTTTCAAACGCCTTTTTCCCTGGCCCGGGAGCAGCTGGCCAATAAGAATAAAGAAGGTATTTACGCCAAGTCCATCGAGCGGGTCCTGCGACTGGGGCCGGAAGAAATCGATTTGGGCACGGCAGCTTTGATTGTTTCGGAGCAATGGAGCGACCTGGTCTACGGGCGCAGATTACGCCAGCAGCTCGACGATATGGCTTACGATGTCCTTGAAAGGCTCGAAAGAAAGAACCTGCGGGTCAACAATTATAAGGCCATCGAGGTAATAAACGAATATCTCTTCGATGAACTTGGCTTTACCGCAATATCGGAGGCTACCGAGCCGGGCGATTTATTTCTCCACACCGTACTTGAGAAAAAGCGAGGCTACTGCCTTAGCCTTTCGATCCTTTACCTTGCTCTCGGCGAACGCCTCGGCCTGCCCCTGTACGGCGTTGTTGTTCCAAAGCATTTTTTTGTCAGATACGACAACGGCAGAGTCCGCTTTAATATCGAAACAACAAGTAAAGGAGGATACGCCAACGACGAGCACTACATCGAAAAATTTAACGTGCCCGTCGGCAATAATGACAGCATTTACATGATAAATCTCGATAAAAGGCAAACGCTTGGTTGTTTCTTCAATAATCTTGGAAACAGCTACAGCCTCGTCGGTAACATCGAGCAGGCGCAAGTGGCCCTCGAAAGAGCGGTACAGATAAATCCGTCGCTGGCCGAGTCCAGAATCAATCTCGGCAATATTTACATGAGAAAAAACCTGTTGGCCGATGCCATACAACAATATCAGTCTGCCCTCTACATAAACCCCGACGATGCGATTGCGCATAACAATCTCGGAAACGCATACTCCAGAAAAGGCCGGCTAAACAACGCCGTCGGAGAATACACTCAGTCACTTAGATTGGACCCCGACGCCGCCGATACATACAAAAATCTCGCCGCCGTATATATAAAACAGGGCATGGCTCCCAAGGCAATAACCGAATTAAAGCAGGCGCTGTACCTAAATCCCAACGACCCTGAAGCTTACTGCCAATTAGGCGACGCCTACGGCAAAATGGAAGACTACGACAAAGCAATTTCTTACTACGAAAAGGCATTGGAAATCAAACCTAATTTGGCAGACGCACACTATGGACTGGCCCTTTGTTACAACAGCCTGGGACAAACAAAAGCCGAAATCAAAGCCTACAAAAGAGCGCTGGCCATAAAGCCTGATATGGCAGCGGCATTGACAAACCTCGGAAATGCGTACTTCACCCAGGAAAAATATGACGACGCTGTCGAACAGTACAGCAAGGCGATTGTATTTTCCCCTGACGATGCCGCAATACATTACAATCTCGGAACTGCATATTCGAACAAAAAGGACTATGAATTGGCGACCATCTCCTACAAAAAAACCGTCGAGCTTGACCCGAATATGGCCGATGCGCATAACGGCCTGGCATTTACATATTACAAGCTCAAAGACTACAAACCGGCATGGGAGCACATCAAAACAGCTCAACAGTTAGGTGCCGAAATCTCCGAAGACCTATTAAAAGCTATCGAAAAGAAAGTCAGGTAAAAACACTCCGTATACCCCCCCCCTGCCGCCCTGCCGGCAGTAAAATCACTACCACAAACAAAATCGTTGATACACTTACAATAAGCGTGTATATTGGGGTTGTTTGATAGATTAATGTGGAGGACTTTATAGTGCAGTTGATTAAAGTCATAACCGTGGCGGCAGTCCTGGCAGGCGCAGCTTTTAATTCCACTGCTGCAGAACAGGACCCAAACAACGACCTCTCCCAGTACTACGGCTTCAAAGAGATGGAAATAATTAAGCTGGACTGGGGCATAAAAGGCCTGAGGTACGCTGATTTCAACCGTGACGGGAGAAAAGACATCGCGGTTGTTAACAATTTAAAAAGCAATATCGAGCTGCTGATTCAAAAGGAAGAAATCGGTCCCGGCGAAAAAACCGTTGCGGTAGACCCTCAGGATGTTGATATAAACATCATCGAACCCCCTACCCGTTTTGAAAAGCAAAGCGTCGCCGTCTCACAGAATATCTTCAGCTTTGTGACCGGTGATTTGAATTCGGACGAAATGACCGACCTGGCCTTTTATGGTGAACCCAAAGGGCTTTATGTGATATTACAGAAAAAAGACGAGGCGAAAGAAAAAAAAACCAAAACTCTAAGCTGGCGAACGCGAAAGAAAATAAAAATTGATGACGGGCTGACAAGCAACGATGCCCTGGTCTGCGCCGACCTCAATAACGACGGGACCGACGACCTCGCTCTTGCAGCACGAAATGCCGTTTATATCATCACACAAACAAAAGACGGTTCCTTAGCCGAACCTGTCAAATATCCCACAACTGCGCAAATACTCGCGATAAAAGCCGGTGACCTGAACGGCGATAAAATAAAAGACCTTATTATAAAAACAAGCGACAACGAAAAACCAATTAACGTGCGATTCGGACTAAAAGACGGTCAACTGGGACCTCAGGTCCAGTTCTTTATTGAAATGCCGTATGTCTGGCAACTGCACAACGTCGACGATTCGCCTTCAGATGAAATCCTCGCCGTAGACAGCAGGTCAGGCCGATTGGTCTGCTATCAGTTTGCCTCGGAAAAACAACAGGACGCCGACTGGCCGATGCTGTTTTATCCCCTGCCCTCCGGACAGGGCAGCAACATGCGGGATTTGGCTGTCGGCGATTTTGACGGCGACGGCTTGAATGATGTCGTAGTAAGCGACCCCGGTGCCGCTGAGCTTATCTTCTATAAGCAGGATGCTAAACAAGGATTGACTGAGCCTGTAAAATTTCCCGCGTTCGCCGATATTACGACCCTGTCGGCCGCTGATATAGACCTTGATGGGAAAACCGAAATCGGCATCCTGAGTGTAAAGGAAAAAATTATCGGCGCAAGTAAATTCGACGATGACAGGCTGTCTTTCCCCCTTCCGGTCGAAACTGTAGGCGAACCGGTCGCGATGCAACTGGCCGACATTGACGGCGATGATACCATAGACTGTGCCTATATATCAAAGGACGCAAATGATGTCCGAAGCCTGCGTGTAATTTACACCGTCGCCGCCACGGGGCAACAAGGTGAAAAACTGACAAAAAAACAACAAAAGCGTCTTGATATCAAAGGTGAGGTTGGTGAAACCGAACCGGCCGTGGAGCTCAAGAAACTCGCGGCAAACCCCGACGGCTTAAGAGTCCTTGACGTTGACCAGGACGGCCTACAGGATGTTGTGATTTTCGTCAAATACGAATCACCTATACTCATCCGGCAAAAGCAAAAAAGGCAGTTCGAGATAGTTGACTCGCCCAAGGCGCAGGCAAGTTTGATTAAAGAGGCCAGCCTAAACTCTATAGCCGTCGCAAACGTCGACGGCAAACCAGGAGAAGAACTTCTGATAGCACAAAAGAACTTCGCACGCAGTCTTGTCTTTGTCGACGGCCAGACATGGGAAATCATCGACCAGTACAACGCAAAGGGGACCGAAAACCAAATATCAGCGGTCGCTGCTTTTGCACTTGAGACAAAAAAAACGTCCGACCAACCTGCAATACTCCTGCTCGACGGTCAAAACGGACAGCTTCAGATACTAAAAGCAGGTGAGGACAAGACATATCGCTTCGAAAAACAACTGGACGTGAGTAAGTGGAATACCGTAACGCACCTTAAGATGGCCTATGCTCAGCTTACAGGCCAGAATGTCAACAGCATTTTGCTCTTTGACAGCGAAAAGTTCGCCCTTATAACGCCGCCGACCAAAACCAACATACCTGAAACCATCGAACAAAAATTCACCTACGAAACAAAAATCAAGGACGGTGTATATGGAAATCTGACCGCCGGCGACATAAACTCCGACGACCTAATTGATATCATCATGGTCGAATATAAGCGCAATCATATTGAGATACTCGCACTGGACAGCGATGCAAAACCGGTTCCCGCGATGCGATTCAAATTATTTGAGGAAAAAAGTTACCGCGACAAACAAACCAGTAAATCCACCGTTGAACCGCGGGAGTTGGAGGTCGCAGATGTTACAGGGGACGGAAAAGACGATTTGATAACCATTATACACGACCGGATAATTATTTATCCGCAGGACTAAGCCGTTGAAAAATCATCAGAGGACCGGATCCAGCAGCAGTCTGTTTTGGGTAAAACCGATAGAGCGGCTTTTGAATATCTTTGAAACTTAGCATTAAGAATGGCTGAAAAAGATAATATTCTCAAACTAATCGAAGAAAAGGAAACAACAGCAACTAAACTTGCCCAGCGGGGTTTGATTTTACAGCCCGGCGCCCTCGGGGATTGTATCCTCACTCTGCCTTTGGCCCGGTTTATGAAAGAACATGTAGTTTTAGGCGGCGTCAATATTCTCGGCTCCACTGAATACACCGGGATCCTGCCCGGAAGAACCTGTGTAGACGGGGTCCGCTCCAAAGACTCCGTGAGTCTGCACCGGCTGTTTGTCGAAACAAAAAACTTTGACATCGCCGATAAAGACCCTCTGCTGAATCTCTTTGCTGACTATACATGGATTGTAACGTTCATGGGCGAACCGAACAGCGATTTTGAGCAAAACCTGATTTTCGCCGTAAATTGCGTAAGAAGCGCAGAAGTAGTAACACTATCAGCAAAACCTCCTGAAGAGTTCTCCGGCCATATAACAGATTTCTATATCCAGCAGTTCGCCGAACAAAGCGGGCGGTTTCAGCAAATACCTAAAACCAGCTACGACCGGCCTTTTATAAAAGCGACGAAGACCGACATCCTCAGAGGCAAGGAACTGCTCAGGGAAATGAACATCGACACCAACAAAAAGCTCATTCTAATCCATCCGGGAAGTGGCGGGGCCGAAAAATGCTGCCATCTTGAAAACTTCTTAACAGTGGCAAACGAACTTCGGTTAAGGGATATGGAAGTAATATTTGTACTGGGCCCGGCCGAAATGGAAAGGTTCAGCAAAGAAGATATCACAGAAATAAACACAATTGCCAACTGCAGCACAGACCTTTCTCTTGCTGATGCACTTGCGATGCTAAGTTGTGCCGACGGATTTATCGGAAACGACAGCGGTGTTACACACCTGGCAGCATCGCTGGGTATTAAAACCGTTGCCCTTTTTGGCCCTACTAACCCTGATATATATCGGCCAATAGGGCCAAATGTCACAATAACCGCAACCAACAATAAGAATTTCGGCAGAAAACCGTCCTCAAAATTACAGCAGAACATACTCAAGAATTTCAAATTCTGATAAACAGAAACAATTTTATGACCGGCGAACTACAGAAAAACAACGCACACAAACTAAAAATAACTTCCAGCATGATACTGATTATCTGTTCGGTTTCCTTGTTGGGCAGCTGCTCAACCACCGACAAGCTCGGAATCTTCGAAGGACAAACAGACGTCGGTCAGGTCAAAATAAAAGGCTCCATGCAATTCGACCCTAACGAAAACATCTACATCATCACTGCAAGCGGAGAAAATATATGGTACGATGTTGACGCTTTTCATTTCGTTTGGAAAAAGACAAAGGGCGACCTGGAACTAACCACAGACGTAGATTGGCCTGGTGTGGAAAAACCCAATCACCGAAAAGCCGGCTGGATGGTAAGACAGGACCCTTCGGCTAATTCACCCTACGCTGACGCGGTCGTACATGGCGATGGGCTGATTTGTCTGCAGTATCGCAAAGTCCAGGGTGGCGACACTATGGAAATAAGGTCTCCCCTAAAAGCTCCGGCAACAATGCGGCTGCAGCAAGACGGTGACTTGTTTACGCTTTCGGTTGCGTCAAAAGGTCAAAATTTTCAACCCGTTGGCTCGGTCTCAGTACCACTGGCGGCGTCTGTCTATACCGGCCTGGTGGTCTGCTCACACGATGCCGACATAACCGAAACTGCTGTCTTTTCAAACGTTACTATGAAAAATACCCGCGCTATCGAAAAGGAAAAAAGAATACTTCAGAGCACTCTCGAGGTGGTTTCTATAGAAACCGGCCAAAGAACAATAGTATATCGCGCTAATGAACACTTCGAAGCTCCAAACTGGTCACGTGATGGTAAATTTATCCTCTTCAACACCAAGGGCAGAATCTACAAAATTAATGTAAAAGGCAGCGAGCCCACTCTCATCGACACCGGAACCGCTCAAAAGTGTAACAACGACCACGGTTTCTCGCCCGACGGCGAATCACTTGTCATCAGCGACTCATCCGAAGGTACTTCCCTGATTTACATCCTCCCGAGTGCCGGGGGAACACCACGGAGGGTCACAACGCTGGGCCCTTCGTACTGGCACGGCTGGTCGCCGGACGGAAAAACCCTCGCTTATTGCGCCGAGCGAAACGGCGAATACGACGTTTACACCATCCCCGTTGACGGCGGCAGTGAAACACGACTCACAGCTACGCCCGGACTGGATGATGGGCCTGACTATTCGCCCGATGGCAAATATATTTACCTCAATTCCGAAAGAACCGGCCTTATGAAAATCTGGCGAATGGAAACCGACGGCTCCGAACAGCAGCAGATTACATTCGATGATGAATACGCCGACTGGTTCCCCCACCCCTCACCCGATGGCAAATGGCTGGTGTTCTTATCATATGACAAAAGCGTTCAGGGCCACCCAACCAACAAAGACGTACAGCTTAGAATTATGCCGGTTTCCGGCGGCCAGCCGAAAATACTAACCAAACTGTTCGGCGGACAGGGAACTATAAATGTGCCGTCATGGTCGCCTGACAGCAAATACGTCGCTTTTGTCAGTTATCGCCTTGTTAGCCCTTAAAATGCCGTTAAGGCCTGACAATTTTACATTGCAATACCTCTTTTGTTGACAAATAACGAAATAAAAAATACCATTTACCCAGCAACAAATTAACCGGAAAAACAAGGCATCGATTATGCAGACAAAGACTTTGGGACAATTAGCCGAATACGTCGATGGCAAAGTATGTGGCGACCTTTCCGTAGAAATCAGTTCGGCTGCCACTTTGGGAAGGGCCGGCAAAAACGATATCAGCTTCCTGGCTAATCAAAAATACGAAAAGCAACTTAGAACAACCAAAGCAGGGGCTGTGATTGTCGGAAAAGAAATGGCAAATATCAAGGTCCCCCTATTGGTGGCCGAGGACCCATACTATGCCTTCATGCAGATTATGGTGCTTCTGTATGGACACCGAAAACACAAAAAAACCGGCATCAGTGACCGGGCCTCAATTGCAGACAGCGCAAAAATCGGCTCCGAATGTCACATTCATGATTTCGCTACAATAACCGATGATGCAAAGATCGGTGACGGCTGTATCATTTACCCCGGTGTCTATATCGGCCAGGGAGCTCAGCTTGGAAACGACTGCATAATCTACCCGAATGTTACCATTTACGAAGGCTCCAAAATCGGAAACCGCGTTATTATAAACGCAAATTCAAGCATCGGCGAAGACGGATTCGGTTTTGCAACCCACGAAGAAATCCACCATAAAATACCGCAGATTGGCATTGTGATTATAGAGGACGACGTCGAAATCGGGGTCTGCTGCGGTATCGAGCGGGGAACTCTAAGTGACACCGTCATAGGCCAGGGCTGCAAACTCGGAGACCTTGTTGTAATAGGCCACGGAACAAAAGTCGGGCCACACTGCCTGTTCGTGCCACAGGTCGGAATCGCAGGCTCGACCACTATCGGGCACCACTGCATCGCCGGAGGCCAGGTCGGAATCGTGGGACACCTGACCATCGGCAACAATGTTACAATTGCCGCACAGGCAGGCGTCATCAATAACGTACCCGACGGGAAAACTTTACTGGGAGCACCGGCTATCGACGGCAACCTGGGCAAACGCGCTTACAGTCTGATACAGTATCTGCCTGAAATGCGACAAAACATCCGGGAACTGCAAAATAAGCTTGACAAAATTGCGCCTTCCCAGGGAGATTGTGAATCCGATTCTGAAAAACCGACCGAGTAGAAGTACCTTTTAAACGGCGGGCAAAGCTGTTATGAATAATCCAAATGTGCTTGGTTTAATCGCGGGACAGGGCAGATTGCCCTTTTTAGTTGCAGACGGCGCACGAAAGGCCGGTCTGGAGGTTGTTTGTGTCGGCCTGGCTGAAAATGCCCGAGAAGAACTCGCCGACAATGTCGATGTGTTCTATATGGTGCCAATTGCCCGGCCTGGAAACTGGATACGAAAATTAAAACGCCACAACGTCACAAAAACCATCATGGCCGGAACAGTGGCAAAGAAACAAATCTTTACACCCCGGAGAATCATAAAATATATGCCCGACTGGCGGGCTGTGAGAATCTGGTACTGGAGACTGAGAAAAAAAGACAAGCAAAACGATACTCTTTTAGGTGCGCTGGCCGACGAACTGGCCAGCGGCGGAATTGTCTTGGAGAATTCGACAATGTACTGCAAAGAACACATGGCAACGGCCGGCGTAATGACAAAACATCAGCCGGCACGCTCGGTCCAGGACGATATTGAATTCGGCTGGAATATCGTAAGAAAGCTCGGTGAGCTCGACGTAGGACAGGCCATCGCCGTAAAAGAAAGAGAAGTAATCGCCGTAGAAGCGATAGAAGGCACCGCTAAGATGATTGAACGAGCAGGACAGTTTTGCAAAGCGGGCGGCTGGACGCTAATCAAAACCGCAAAACCAAACCAGGACATGAGGTTTGACGTTCCCTGTGTAGGGCCGGAAACCATAAAAAGTCTGGCGCAAAACGGGGCTAAATGTCTCGTCGTCGAAGCGGGAAAAACTATTATCATTGACAAACCGGATACAATAGAACTGGCCGACCGGATGGGTATCGCTGTTCTCGGACACTGATTTTTCACAAACAGGCAAAAATACTTAAACTAAAACCATCTATGGCTGACTTTCCACTCCAACTTTCAATAAAAAAAACCTGGCCCGGCAGGAGTACCGAATCGGTCACCTGTAACGCCCTTCTTCGGACCGTTCCCGGCACTCGTGAAGTTTATGATGCGCTTTGGAACGGTCGTGAAGTAATAGTAAAAGTATTTTCTAATAAAATCCGCGCAAAAAATCACCTCAACAGGGAATGGAAGGGCCTGCTAATGCTCCAGGAACGAGGTGTAAACGCCCCCACTCCCTTATTTTACGGGCAAACAGAAAACGGACAATGGGCGGTTGTGCTTGAAAAAATTACAAACGCCCCAATTGCTTTGGACATCTTTATCCAGGCACAAAAACCGGTCGAAAAGCTCGATTTACTTCTTCCCATTTGTCGGGAGCTGGCCGGACAACACGAAAAAGCTGTCGCACAGAAAGATTTGCATCTGGGAAATTTCCTCATGGCTGAAAATAAAGTCTTCTCTCTCGACCCAGGGCAGATGAAGTTTTTCTCCAAACCACTATCAAGAAAAAAGAGTTTTTCTCAATTGGCATCGCTGGCACGGTATCTTCCGGAAAATGACACAGAAGCCATCGGAAAGCTTTGTGAGGAATACGCCGGGGCTCGTAACTGGAGCTTTGAAAGGTCTGATGAGTTATTATTTCGAAAGCAGCTAAGCGCACACGAAAAAAGAGGCATCAGGAGAGGTTTGAAAAAATGTCTTCGAACAAGTAAGAGGCACCTGCGGATTAAAAAAGGCCCGGCCGCTGGTATATTCGAGAGAGGTTTTTGTAAAGAAGCTGAGATGCTTGATTTTATGGAACAAGCGGATGCTCTGATGGATAAGGGCAAGATAGTCAAAGACGGCAATACCTGCTATTTATCCCGCGTTGGATGGGCTGGTAAAGATGTGGTTGTCAAACAATATAAGCATAAGGGATTTATACATTCGCTTCGTCAAACGATTAAAAGGTCTCGTGCAAGGCACGGATGGCTGCATGGGCATCGGCTCGGCATGCTCAATATTGCCACGCCGAGGCCCTTGGCTTATTTCGAGAAGCGAAAATGGTCCCTCGTGTGGAAGTCTTATCTGGTGACCGAATACGTAGAGGGACAAAAGCTTTATTATTTTCTGCGTGACACTAACGTCACAAAACAGCAGCAATCAACCTTAACCATGCATATAGGAGAGCTGCTCGCTAAGCTGGAAAAACACCGCATCAGCCACGGCGACTTAAAGCACTCGAACATTCTGGTAACTGATACCGGTCCGGTTCTGACGGACCTCGATGCCATGAAGGCCCACAGATTTGACTTGATATTCAGACTCTACAGAAAAAAGGACCGCGCACAGTTTACAGAATTCCTGTCGAACGATTAACCCATTTAATCTACTTATCCAGATTGGTATCAGTTAGAATCTCTCTTGTAACATCCGACCGCATAATCTTGTCAACAAGTCGCCTGTATTTCCGAACGGTCTTTCTCCGCAGAGTAAACTCTTCGAGATTCGTCGCCTGTGTGGCATGCGCCAGGTGCACAACATACTTTCCCACAAACGCGGCTGGCAGTTCTACTGTCTTGTAACCGCGGTCAACCAGCTCAAAGTACAGCTTTTTGCCCGAAGTAAGGCCTTTGTCAGGGACCATAAGGAACGAGAGCCCCTCACGTCGCAAAACATCGGTGCGGTAAAGACAACATATCGTACGGTTGTAATAGCGGTGCTTGCCCGGAGGGTCCGGCTCACAAAACAGCTTACGTTTAAAGGTGCGTAAGTCCGTCGCCTTTTTCAACAGTGTCCGCCATTTAGGCTCCAGCTCGATTTTCCCCGTTCCCACGCACGCCGTTTGCTCATCATCATCGAAGTAACTGATTAAATCATCAAGCCAGTTAGCTTTTTGTATAAAAACATCCGAGTGCATCGAAACGAAAAACTCTGTGTTACAGTTCTCCAAACCGAGCTGCAACCCCGCCCCATGCGCGAAACCGCCCCCCTGCTCATCCGGCTCAGAACGACGCTCAATCAAACGTATCCAGCCAAGACTGCGAAGATATTCCAGAGACGCATCACCCGAATCGTTATCGACAACAATTACTTCGTACGGGTAATTCGTAAACTTGCGGATGCTCCGCAGACACAATCGCGTAAAATCCAGCGTCTTGTAATTTACAATGCAGATTGTCGCTTTGCCTTTTATAATCTGGGGCATCGAAGATGCTCGCCTCCCCGTTTCTTAGCGGTTCGAATACATAGAGTCGTAATATTTCTGATAATCGCCTGAAACCACGTTCTCCAGCCATTTCGTGTTTTCCAGGTACCAGTCTATCGTCTTTTCTATTCCCTGCTCAAAACTAACCGATGGTTTCCATCCAAGCTCTTTGATTATCTTACCTGCATCTATAGCATACCGCCGGTCATGACCGGGCCTGTCTTTAACGTGCCTGATTAAAGACTCAGCTTTGCCAAGACGCTTTAGAATCAGCTTTATCAACTCAAGATTGGCCTTCTCGTTGCATCCCCCGATATTGTAAACCTCTCCAACCCTGCCATCCGTCAAAATCTTCCATACCGCGGTACAATGGTCGTAAACATAAAGCCAGTCCCGCACGTACAGACCGTCACCGTAAACCGGAAGTTCTTTATCGTTCAAGGCATTATTAATCATCAGTGGAATCAGTTTTTCCGGAAACTGGAAAGGCCCGTAATTGTTCGAGCACCTGCCGATATTGTATTTCACCCCCCACGTATGCCCGAATGCCTCGACAAGATGGTCTGCAGCGGCTTTGCTCGCCGAATAAGGCGAATTAGGACTAAGAGGCGTTTGCTCGGTAAATTTACCCTCAGGCCCGAGCGAGCCGTAAACCTCATCGGTCGAAACCTGAATAAAGCGCTCCAGCTTCTTGTCACGTGCCGCTTCAAGAAGTGTCAGTGTACCGGAAACATTTGTCTCAATAAAAATTTTCGGCCCTGTAATCGAACGGTCCACATGGCTTTCAGCGGCAAAATTGATTATCGCTTCAATCTTGTTCTCGTCGATTATTTTTCCAACCAGCGAACCGTCGCAAATATCGCCTTTGACAAACTTGTGGTTTTGGTGCTCCAGGAAACCTTCGAGATTCTCCAAATTGCCCGCGTAAGTGAGCTTGTCGAGATTGACTACAAAGCAATCCGGGTGCTCCGAAAGCACCATACGAACAAAATTGCTCCCTATAAAGCCCGCTCCGCCTGTAACCAAAATTCTCTTCATAGCTGCCTCAGAAATTCCTCTAACGGTTCCTGCCAGGGTCTTATCGGCTCACCAAGAAATTCGCTGATCTTACTGCAGTCAAAACAACTGTTCAAAGGCCTCTCTGCTGCAGTTACATAATCGCTGCTTTTGCAACTCTGCAAATCCACTGATATGCCGAGCCTGTCTAAAATAAACCGAGCCATATCAAATCGGCTTACATAACCAGAGCTGGCAAAATGAAACACACCTTCAGGCATCTTTGTCAGCAATTTACAAATCACCTTGGCTGCTTCGGTTGTGGCCGTCGGTGCGCCTCGTTGGTCATCTACAACCCGCAGCTTCTCACCCGATTTCGCACGCTCGATGAGTTTCGTAACAAAATTTTTTCCGTTACGCCCGTACGTCCATTCCAAACGCATTATACAATGGCTACAGCCGCTTGCAACCAAAAGTCGCTCACCAGCCAGCTTGGTTGAACCATATGAGCTTATCGCCTTCGGCGCATCGGTCTCCACATAAGGCCTCTTGCTCCTGCCGTCAAAAACAAAATCAGTACTTATATGCAGAACCCAAATGTCGGCTTTCTTTGCGAGAGTACCGAGCCGCCCTACCGCTTCGGTATTGACCTTGTACGCCAGTTCCGGTTCGCTTTCGGCCTTTTCAACATTGGTATATGCAGCGCAGTTTACAATCAAATCCATGCCGCAAAGCGATTCTTCAACGTCGGACGCTTTTGTAATATCAAATTCAGGAAGGTCCAGAACCGTTATCTCTCGCCCCTGCTCGCGGCATAAAGACACTACATCCGAACCGAGCATACCTCTGCCCCCCAGAACAGCTATTTTACCCTCAGCCATCTTTGCGTGCCCAGTCGTAAGGAATATCGTTTTCGTGGGGGTCCGTCCTTTGTTCGTCCGGCTCGGTATAGTTATACATCTCGGATACGACGTTTACTATGTAAGCTTCCTGCTCACTCACACACATCCAGCCATGCTCAACACCAGGCGGTATCCGCAGCAAGCCAGGACAATGCTCGCCGAGACAAACTTCATTGACAACGCCGCGGGTCGGAGAATCCTGCCTCCTGTCATGAAGCGCGATTTTAACCATCCCGCGGACAACATAAAAATGGTCTGTTTGCTTCTCATGCCAGTGCCACGCCTTAACCACCCCCGGATATGTCGTCGTAAAGTAAACCTGGCCGAATTTCTCAAACCAGGGGTCATCGGCCCGCATTATCTCGCCGAGTCTGCCACGCTCATCCGGAAGTACTTTCGCACCCCGAATTTCCACACCGTCAATCAAAGCTCCACTGCCCCGGATTACAATTCCGTTTTCAGAAAAAACCGTCTTCAGTGACACCGCTTTCTTTGTCATACTGGAGGCTCCTTTACAACCAACTCATTCGCTTTGTTAAGTGATTCAAATGTCCCGGCATCCGTCCACCAGCCGTCAAGAATATCATAGGTCAACTGGCCTTTGGCTATGTAAGCGTTGTTCACGTCACTGATTTCAAGCTCACCACGGGCCGACGGCTTCAGTCTTTTTATTATATCAAACACAGCCCCGTCATAAAAATATATGCCGGTCACTATATAATTTGACTTTGGATTTTCAGGTTTCTCTTCGATGTTGACAACCTTATCGTCCGCTATTTCCGCAACACCAAAACGGCTGGGACTATCAACCTCCTTCAACAAGACCTTAGCGCCATTCCCCTGAGACTTGAACTTCTCGGCATATTCCTTCAGGCCGACCTGAAAAATATTGTCACCCAAAATGACCACAATGGCCTCTTCTTGAGCAAAACCTTCTGCCAAAGCCAATGCCTGAGCAATACCGCCGGCCTCGTCCTGTACCTTGTAAGTAAATCGACAGCCAAAGTCCTTGCCCGAACCCAACAGACTGACCACATCACCCATATGTTCCACTCCGGTAACAATCAGAATCTCGTCGATGCCCGCCGACGTCATTTTCTCTATCGGGTAGTAAATCATGGGTTTCTGCCCAATTCCGAGCAAATGTTTATTCGTAACTTTCGTCAGCGGCCGCAGCCGTGAGCCTGTGCCCCCTGCTAATACTACCCCTCTGAGAGTCACGGTCCTTCCCTTCAATTATAAAAGCTCATTTCTTAAACCTTCGCTTGATTTCAAAACTGCCTCAGAAAACGAAGGTCATTTTCAAACAGCAGACGAATGTCCGTTATCCCGTATTTTCGCATCGCCAGACGCTCAACGCCAAACCCAAATGCCCAGCCGGTGTACTTCTCGCTGTCTATGCCTACCGCATCGAATACATCCGGGTCCACCATACCACATCCGCCCATCTCTATCCAGCTTTCCTTGCCGTTCTTGTCGACCCAAAGCAAATCAACTTCCGCACTTGGTTCGGTAAACGGGAAAAAGCTCGGTCGAAATCGCCACTTGGTATCAGGCCCGAAAAACACATGGATAAACTGGTCTATCGTCGTTTTCATATCGACCATGCTTATATCTTCATCGACCACCAGTGCCTCAAGTTGGTGAAACATATACATGTGCGTTGCGTCAACCGTATCAGGCCGGTAAACCCTGCCCGGTGCAACAACGCGAATCGGCGGCTTGGTCTTTTCCATGACGCGGATTTGAATGGTCGAGGTCTGCGTCCGCAAAAGGGTATTATCGTCAATGTAAAAGTTATCCGAAGGGGCCCTCGCGGGATGTTCCGGCCCGATGTTCAATGCTACGAAATTATGCCACTCATCCTCAACCTCCGGCCCGTAAGCAACCGAAAAACCCATACGCCCGAATATCTCAAGCAGCTCGTTGATAGTCTGAGTAATGACATGCGTCTTGCCGATATCGATGGTTTTACCCGGCAAAGTAACGTCAATCATCGGTTTCGACTTCGCCGCCACCGAGTCACCGAGGCTTTTCTTAAGCTGCTCGTAAGCCTGCGTAACGTCTTTTTTTATCCGGTTGGCAAGCTGGCCGGCTTCTTTTTTTTGCTCGGCGGCAAAGAGACCTATCTGGCTGAGCATCTCCGTCACCCTGCCCTTACGGCCGAGGTATTTTATCCGGAATTGTTCGAGAGCGAAGGCGTCTTTCACTGCTTTAAGCTCGGTAAGTGCGTCTTTTCCGATTTTTTCGAATTGCTCAAGCATCTTTTTCCTCAAGCCGGGCAGTAATCAGCTTACTTTCAGGCCAGTGCCGCTTTGACTGCTTCGGTTATCGCGTCAAAACCCTGCGGGTCGGCAATCGCAATTTCGCTCAGCATCTTGCGGTTCAACTCAATGTTAGCCTTCTTGCAGCCGTTGATAAACTGGCTGTATCGTATGCCTCGCTGCCTGCAGGCTGCATTTAGCCGGATTATCCAAAGGCCGCGGAAATCTCTTTTACGCAGCTTGCGGCCGATACGAGCGTTCACGGCAGCGCGAGTTGCGGCCTCCTTAGCGAGGCGGTAAAGGTGGCCAGCGGAGGCGCGATGGCCTTTTACAGATTTGAGGATGCGTTTTTTTGCCCGGTGTCTTGCCGAACCTTTTCTTACTCTTGGCATATCAGCTTTCCTTACATGTAAGAACGAAATTGCTTGCTGGCGGCAGCTGATGTTCAGAATTTAGCCGAGAAGCAAGCTCTAAACTATTACAAATTATAGACTTAACGCTGTTATTTACACAGATGGTTTCTTATTGTTTTGGCCGCTGCTCCGGTTATAATTTCCGAGCCGCCGATTCGTCGGCGGCGTTTGGCGTTTTTGCCGCTCATAAGGTGGCTACCAAAAGAGTGTTGTCGGCGTACTTTGCCCTTGGCGGTCACTTTCACACGTTTGCTCAGGCCCTTATGTGGTTTCTGTTTTGGCATATAACTGTTTCCTTCAAAAGAAGTTATATTCAATTATCGAAAAAGGTAAAGCTAATACTTTACGCTATTCGGGCCCTCAGGTCAATAAGATACCTGAGTAAACGTGTTAAAAAACTGTAAAAAAATGGATTTTCGGGGTGCGAGCTGGTTATTGGCCGGCGGCGGGGTTGTGTAATTCGTATATCGGATATTACGTATCGTATTTAGTATTTCATATGTCGTGAATTGGTAGGTTTGGGGCCGTTTTGCGGCAGAAAAATGGTGAAAAATTGGTATTTTTTTGTATTTTTTTGTAAAAAGCGCGCACTTTTTGTCATTTTTTGCGCAATCTTTGTATTTTTTGCGCTTTTTTTGACAATTTTGGGCAGTTTTGGGGTGGTTGTTACATGAGGGGTTGGTAAATGGACACTTGGTGAATGTGAGACTTTCTTGGGAGGGGTTGGATCCCCGACAGGGATACTCGCGCGAGCAGCAATCGAGGACAGGGAGGAAAAGGTTGTGGATATGTCGGGAGAAGATATAATGTCCCTCGGAGTTTTAAGCGATTCGGGAAACTCTTTCGTAAGTAGCATGTCGTATTTGTAATGGTACAAAAATTTGTTGTCGGAGGCGGCTGGCCAATAAAATAATTTAAAAAGAATATTGTGCAAAAGCTTTGTGTTTGCCCATGAAATAGGAGAATTATTATGAAAGAAGAAATCCGTGATAAGCTTATCGAAGCAGCTAGACAGAAAACTACCATCAGCTACAGTGAGGTGGGTAAAGATGTAGGCCTTGACATGGCTAATCCTGGTGAACGAAGTAAGCTTGCAAATACCTTAGATGAAATTAATAGAGAAGAACATGCGCGTGGCAAGTCTTTGCTATCTGCGGTTGTAGTGCAAAAGGAGAGTGGACATCCTGGCACAGGATTCTTTGAGTTGGCAAGAGAACTTGGCAAACAAAAACCAGATGAAGAGGATCAAATCTTCTTCGCCAATGAGTTAAAAAGCGTTTTTGAAGAATGGTCAGTGGCTGGGCAATAAAATAGGGGAGAAATTAAAATGAGTAAAAAACTCAGGAGGTCAAAAAATATTGAATCTGGTGATGTTGGTTTAGTAAAAGATGTAGTCTGGAAAAAGTCATTGCAAGATAAGGATATAGCCCTTCTCTGTTCTATTCGTAAATCACTAATCAAAAAAATACCTGGCCTAACTGAGGAATTTAATAAACAATCAAGATACTTTGGCTATTGGATCGGAGATGAGAGAGATAATGCCTACATTTATGTACAGAAGAAAGGGCTTCGGATTGACTTAAACATTAGCAGGAAATTTGAGAAAGATATTCGGAAAGAGGGGTTCAACATCAAGTACATTAACAACTATCAGGGTAGAGCAGGTTGGTTAACTGGCTGGAAAATACCTCACTCGACCCAGGATGTAGATGCGGTAGTGTCCTGGCTATGCAAAGCATTTGAAAGCAATCTGTGATAACAATAAACGGCTGGCCAATAAAATAAATAGAAGAGTAAGCTTTATGATGGACAAGCAACTATCGCCCCGAGAACTGGCAAAGAGTTGGCCTTTTGAGACACATCTGGATTTTGAAAAAAGACTGAGAAATGCTGCCAGCCAGTGGTTCAAGCGTAAAGGATACGAAACTCAGAAGTGTGGTTATATCCTCGCAAAGTATGATAATTGGCATGAAAATATCATTTGCCAAAAGGTTGCAGATTACATTAAATCAGAACGTGATAAACGAGCCAGTAACCGACAAGGTTTTCCTCTTCATAAATATATCCATCACGGCTTAAGTAGCCAGGCAATGCTTTTTAATCTCGTTGGCCCACTTATTAGGACCAAAGAACAGGATCTGTCTCCGCTTAAGACAGCTTTTGAAAAAAAAGGAATATGCTGGCCATCCGGAGAACTTACAGCGAAATTAGAAGACGAAGACCGCAGCATTTTCAATGAAATGACACAGCAGCCTACCTCTATTGATCTTGTGATAGAAAACGAAACTAAGATAGGAGGTTTATATATCGAGTTCAAGTTTGTGGAGCATGAATTCGGCGGCTGTTCTGTTTTTAAGAACGGTGATTGTGATGGCAAAAATCCTGCCAAGGACCCCTCAACCTGTTACCTTCATCACATAGGGCGAAAATACTGGGATTTGCTTGATAAATATGGATTTCTTAACGGCCCAATAGCTGAGAACGCCACCTGTTTTCTGGCTACATATTACCAGTTCTTTCGTGAGGTCCTTTATGCTCTTGAGAGAAGAGGCACTTTTGTACTCTTAGTCGACCAGCGTAATCCCACGTTTTGTAGTGGAAGAAATAGTCAGCGGGGATTGTTCCCGTTTTTGAAAGGTTTTGTTCCCACAGAGCTAAAAGATAGAGTATATAAGGTAACTGTGCGGGAAATCGTAACGGCAATAACAGATTCAAACAAACACAGTTGGATAGCCGAGTTTCAGCAAAAATATGGAATTGAATAATTACAGATAGACGAAACAATCGATGTCCGCGGCGGCGGGTTGTGGAGAGTTTGTTTTTTGTATTGGCTGTGCGTGTAGCGCGATATCAAGTTACAAGCCGGCAAGAGAGTTTTAGCTTTTTACTTTGGGACTATGAGCAGCGTCATTCGCCTTCCGGCCATTCTGCTTGGCCTCTCGACTTTCGCCAAATCTTCAAGAGCAGCAACGATGCTCTCCAGCATTTGAAATCCCCTTTCCTGATGGAGCATCTGGCGTCCGCGGAAGAATACAGTGAACTGCACCTTATGTCCCTTTTCGAGAAATTCGCGGGCGTGCTTTAGCTTGATGTCCAAATCGTGCTTGTCGGTCTCAGGTTTTAGGCGGATTTCCTTGAGGGTCATACTGTGATGGAGGCTCTTCTTTCTTCCATCACGTATCTTTCTTTTCTGCTCGTAAAGATACTTGCCATAATCCATTATCCGGCATACGGGCGGGTCGGCGTTTGGCGAAACTTCAACAAGGTCGAGTCCCGCGTCCTGGGAACTTCTCAGTGCCTCGTATCTTTCAACTATCCCCACCTGATTGTTCTGTTCGTCGATGAGACGAACCTCTTTGGCCTTAATCCGGCCATTTATTCTTAAGCCTTCTTTTTCCCTACTGATTGTTTATCACCTACCTTTCTTGAAGAATATTAATTTCGGCCGGCAAGAAACCAGCCTTCATAACCAATGTATATTATATCAATAAATCCATGGCTTTGGCGGAAATTTTTTGTTTTGCCGCCTCAATAAATGAATCAAGGCTGACAGTCTTGTTTTCCTTTACACCGCGTATTCTGACGTTGACGTCGTTGGAATCGGCTTCTTTGGGGCCGACGACGAGCATATACGGGAGTTTGCCAGCGTGGGCTTTTGCGATTTTTGCGCCAATTTTTTCGTCGGAAACGTCCGTAGTGCAGCGTAATTGTGCGGCTTTTAGCTTCTCATAGACCTGCGAGGCATACTCGTTGGTTTTTTCACTAATGGGCAGTATGCGGACCTGCTCAGGCGAGAGCCAGAGTGGCATATTTCCGCCGTAATGCTCAATCAGTATGCCGATGAACCGCTCTAATGAGCCGAGGACGGCCCGGTGAATCATAACGGGTGTTTTTTCGGTGTTGTCTTTGTCGGTGTAGACAAGGCCGAAACGCTCGGGCATTGAGAAATCAAGCTGAATGGTGCCGAGCTGCCAGGAACGTTTCAGGCAGTCCTTGATGTGGAAATCAATTTTCGGGCCGTAGAAGGCACCGTCGCCTTCGTTAATCTTATAGTCTATTTCTTTGTGCTGAAGTGCTTTTTTCAGGGCGTCTGTGGCGGTTTCCCAAATTTCATCCGAACCAATGTGCTTTTCAGGCTTTGTCGAAAGCTCAATGTGGAAATCGTCAAATCCGAAGGCGCGGTATATCCTAAAGGTAAGCTCAATAACGCCAACGATTTCAGCTTCTATCTGTTGGGGTGTGCAGAAAATATGGGCGTCGTCCTGCGTGAACTGTCTTACGCGGAAGAGGCCATGCATAACGCCGCTGGCCTCGTGCCTGTGGACAAGACCGAGCTCGGCGATGCGCATTGGGAATTCGCGATACGAATGCTGGTTGCATTTATAAACGAGACATCCGCCGGGGCAGTTCATCGGCTTTATTGCATAGCCGACGTTGTCGACGTCGGTAAAATACATATTCTCCTTGTAGTTGTCCCAGTGTCCGCTTTTGTGCCAAAGCTGCTCGTTTAGAATTATGGGCGTTTTTATTTCCTGGTAGTCGTAGTCTTTGTGGACGCTTTGCCAGAAATCGACTATCTCGTTCCAGATGACCATGCCTTTGGGGTGTATGAAGGCAAAGCCCGGGCCTGCCTCGTTGAAACTGAACAAATCCAACTGCCTGCTGAGGACGCGGTGGTCCCGCTTTCTTGCTTCTTCGAGGCGGTTGAGATAATCGTCGAGGTCCTTTTTGCTTAACCATGCGGTGCCGTAGACCCGCTGAAGCATCTTCCGGGTGGGGTCGCCGTGCCAGTATGCGCCCGCGACGGACATGACCTTGAAGTTTGTTATTTTGCCGGTGCTGGGCAGGTGCGGCCCGCGGCAGAGGTCCTCAAAGTCGTCGCCGTGGCTATAGAAGCTGATAACATCGCCGGTGGAATGTTGTATATTGTCAATTTTGTACTTGTCGGAAGCGAGTTTTTTTATGGCATCTGCTTTTGTCATTTCCTTACGGCCAATGGGTTTATCCGCCTTTACAATTTCGCTCATTTTGTTTTCGATTCGTTCGAAATCGTCGGGCCGGATGGGCTCGTCGAGGTCTATGTCGTAGTAGAAGCCGTCTTCGACGGTGGGCCCGTAAACCAATTTTGTCTCGGGCCAAACCGAGCAGATAGCTTCGGCCATGACGTGGGCGCAAGTATGGCGTAATATCTCGAGTGCATCGGGGTTTTTTTCGGTGATGATTTCAAGTTTGACGTCGTCGTTTAGTGTTGTTGAGAGGTCAGCGAGTTGGCCATTTACCCGTGCGGCCAAAGCCGCCCTGGCCAACCCTCCGCTTATCTGTTGTGCTAATTGTTTTGCGGTGCTCCCCTTGGGAGTCTCTACTTTGCTGCCGTCAGGCAGAGTTACTTTTATCATAAATCTTACCGGTATAACCAATCCCTTGCATAGTTTACGGTCTGATTTTACACCGTTTCAAAACGTCGGCATATATGAATATACTCTTTCCAGATAAATTGTCAAGTAACGATAATGGGAACAGGCGGGCAAAAAACTGCGGCCAGCCCGGGTCAAAATCGACGCCGGAGCCGATTGTGATATTCTTTTCTCTTGTCGTAAGTCTTTTGTTTACAATAACTTGTGCAGCAGGCGCGTCGGGGGGTTTTTTTCGACACCACTTTTGTCTGATTTAATTGTTGTTATATTGCTGATTAAAGTATATAATAAAGTGTAATAACCGTGACTTGTGCGGGAGGAAGATTTATGAATGTAAATTTAGTTATGTTCAAGAGTAACGGGGCGCAGAAAACGTTCCCGCTCCCAAGCAGTGTGACGGTGATCGGGAGGCGTCGCAATTGTGATTTGCGCATTCCTCTTATGTCGGTTTCCAAAAAACACTGCCAGGTTCATGAGGATAGTGGGAAACTGAAGATTCGCGACCTCGGTTCTCGTAACGGGACGCAGCTTAACGGCCAGCGTGTGGAAGAGGCAGATATCAAAGCAGGTGACCGGCTTCAGGTCGGCCCGTTAAAATTCGTATTCCAGATTGACGGCATTCCTCAAAATATACAGCCTCTCGTTCCGGACAAAAAGTCATCTGCCACTCCAAAAGCAAAAGCGAAGCCGGCAGAGGAAATCATAAGCGAAGAAACAGATGACGAGTTGTTCAGCAGTTTTGACGACCTCGACGAATTAGAAGGTCTCGACGAACTTGAATCCCTGGACTAAACCGGCGAGAAGCGGAGTAGCGGCCCTTTTTTGACGGCACGAGTTTTTTTCTTGTCAGGGTGGGGAGGATCGTGGTAATTTACCATTCGTTACTACCTGAACTTTTGCGGTTTTTTGTTTAACTGTTTATATGGAAATAGCGGCTTTTACAAAATTTGTGTTTGCAATTTCTCATTCGTCCGTGGCGTCACCGGCACAAATAACTCTTCCCTTTAGCGTGGTAAAGCTGGCCTTGCTAATAGGCTGGGTGTATTTCTCGTTCTATGCCGCTCAATACATACATTTCAACAAAATAGTCTCGGAAAAGCGCAAATCAATAACCAAGCTTGCGGCCCTCGTTGTCGGGCCGATTATACTGCCGGTTCTGATAATAAGGGACATTGCAAAAAGGTCCGAATATGAAAATATCAGTGCATTGACAATAATCAAGCAGCGGATTAAAGACGCCTTTGCAAATATAACTATTGTAAAAATGGCCACAAAAAACGAGTCGGCAATAAATCTCTTTGATTCTGCAGGCAGAAACATAAAGGAAATATACGGACACGGCAAAGCAGACAAAGAGGACCGACACGTCCTCAACCTTACCGAGCAGCTCCTCATAGATGCACTTGACGAACGTGCGAGCGATATTCTCATAGACCCGAAAGACCAGTCCACATACACGATAAGATTCCGCGTCGATGGTGTGTTAAGAACGGTCGACGAGGTCGAACCGGAAACATGTCATGCTATCATAAACAGTGTCAAAGCCGTTTCAAGCATGGATATTGCGGAAAAAAGGAGGCCGCAGGATGGGGCTTTTGTGGCTGAAGCCGGCGGCGGGATTATATCTTTTCGCGTGGCCAGCGCCGGCGCCCTGAACGGCGAAAAACTTTCCATAAGGGTCTTGAGCCAGAACGCCGGGCAATTCCAGCTGACAAACATCGGACTTTCCGAAAAACAGCAAAAAATGCTTAAAGAATCCCTGGCAAAACCCTCCGGAATGATACTTCTGGCAGGACCAACGGGCAGCGGCAAGACGACAACGCTATACGCCATGCTAAATAAAATCGACTTTTTGACGCGCAACGTTGTCACGGTCGAAGACCCAATCGAATATGTTCTGCCGAATGTGAGCCAAATCGAAATCAACCCAAAAGCCGACATTACATTCGCTAATTCTCTGCGGAGCGTCTTAAGGCAGGACCCCGATGTTATATGCGTGGGTGAAATCCGAGATGAAGAAACGGCGGGTATTGCGTTAAGGGCCGCACAGACAGGACATCTGGTCATAGCAACTATACACAGCAACAGCAACGCATCGTCCCTGATAAGACTGCTTGACCTGAGTGTAAGTCCCCTGCTGCTTTCATCGGGGCTGGACCTCATCATCTCACAACGACTCATTCGTTGTCTCTGTCCGGAGTGCAAGGTACCTGCAGGGCTGACCCCAAGTCAAATCAGGGAATTTGTCAAAAGAAAGATAAACTACACAAATATGCAACAGCCGGTAGGATGCGAGTACTGCAACGAAACGGGATATTATGGAAGGATTGCCATATTCGACCCGCTGGCGGTGGATAATACGTTAAAGACAAATATTGCCAACCAGACCCTGTCCGTCGAACAGTTGAG
>Ga0307378_10002213_pt1 | contig 30374 bp, 20 predicted proteins | sample UN1MG_FD_202238 | JGI IMG/M metagenome (GOLD analysis project Ga0307378, IMG submission 202238) | Soil microbial communities from Risofladan, Vaasa, Finland - UN-1 | ecosystem: Environmental > Terrestrial > Soil > Coastal area > Acid sulfate soil | place: Finland: Risofladan, Vaasa | collected... | reverse complement strand
TCTCGTCGCGGTGATGCGCCCAATCCATCTGCACCACGGCGCTGTCGCCGTTGAGCATCGCGCCTTCGGCGCCGCGCTCGATCACGAACTGCGAGATGTGCAGTTCCTTATCGGCGGTGACCGTGATTGGCACCTGATAGCGCGCCTCGATGTCCTTCAGATGCGCCCGCTTCTGATTGAGGATGTAGAGCGCCACATCCACGGCGGTCATGGCCACCAGCGGCATGACCCCATCCGTGATGAGCCGGTCCTCGATCGAACGGAGAATGTCGAGCGCCACCGATTCGATGGAGCGCACGATGCCCGTGCCCTGACACGCCGTGCAGGCATTGGTCGAGCCTTCGAGCATGCCCGTCCGCAAACGCTGACGCGACATCTCCATCAGGCCGAAATGGCTGATCCGGCCCACCTGGATGCGCGCGCGGTCGTTGCGCAACGCGTCCTTCAGGCGCTTCTCAACGTGCCGGTTGTTGCGCCGCTCGTCCATGTCGATGAAGTCGATGACGATGAGACCCGCGAGGTCGCGCAAGCGCAACTGCCGGGCGAGCTCATCGGAGGCTTCGAGATTGGTCTTGAGGGCCGTATCCTCGATATTGTGCTCGCGCGTCGCTTTGCCCGAGTTCACGTCCACCGAGACCAGCGCCTCGGTCTGATTAATGACGATGTAGCCGCCAGATTTGAGAGTGACTTGCGGCGAGAACATCGCCGCGAGCTGCCGCTCCACCTGATAGCGGATGAAGATCGGCTCCGGCTCCTTGTAGGGTTTCACATTCTTCGCATGGCTCGGCATGAGCATGCGCATGAAGTCCTTGGCGTCGCGGTAGGCGTCGTCGCCCGCCACCAGCACCTCGTCGATATCCTTATTGTAGAGGTCGCGGATCGAGCGCTTGATTAGGCTGCCTTCCTCGTAGACGAGGGCAGGCGCCGACGATTCAAGCGTAAGGTCGCGGACCGTCTCCCACAGCCGCAGGAGATAGTCGTAGTCGCGCTTGATCTCGGTCTTGGTGCGCTGGGCGCCCGCCGTGCGGATGATCAGGCCCATGCCTTCCGGCACTTCGAGCTCGCCGGCAATTTCCCGCAAACGCTTGCGGTCCGTCGGCTGGTCGATCTTGCGCGAAATACCGCCGCCCCGCGCCGTGTTGGGCATGAGGACGGTGTAGCGGCCGGCGAGGGAAAGATAGGTCGTGAGCGCCGCGCCTTTGTTGCCGCGCTCTTCCTTCACCACCTGCACCAGGATGATCTGGCGGCGCCGGATGACCTCTTGGATTTTGTAGGACCGGCGGCCTTTGCGGCGCGGCGATCGCTCCGGCAATTCTTCAAGCGCATCCTCGGAGCCGACCGATTCGACGCTGTCGCCATTGCCATCCTTCAGCGACGCGCCGGTCTGCTCGCCATCGCCATCGCCATCGCCATCATGGTCGTGATCGTCACCGTGATCATCGTTGTCATCATGATTTCGATCGTCGTGATGGTCATGATTGTGATCGTCATTGTGACCGTCGCTGTCGTCGTCGCGCGCCTCGGTCTCGTCGCCATGCTCGGCCGGCTCTGAGACTTTGTGGCTGAGATCGCTGGCCTCCAGGACCACGTCCGATCCCTCGTCGCGGGGCGTCGTGTCGATCTCGTCTTCGTCGTCGAGTTCGAACCTCGCCACGGCCACGGCCGGGGTCTCGTCTGCGGCCTCGGGGGCCGCCTCGAAGGGCGGCGGGACGTCCTTGCGGGCTTCGGGGCGGCCACGCCCACGCCCACGCCCGCGACCGCGGCCACGTCCGGCTGCGGCGTCGTCCTCGGCGGCCTCCTCGGCCGAGGCGCGGCTTTGTTCCGCGGCCTCTTCATCGAGCAGAGCCTGCCGGTCGGCGACCGGGATCTGGTAATAGTCGGGATGAATTTCAGTAAAGGCTAGGAAGCCGTGCCGGTTGCCGCCGTAATCGACAAACGCTGCTTGTAGCGACGGCTCGACCCGGGTGACTTTGGCGAGATAGATATTACCTCTGAGCTGCTTCTTATTCGCGGATTCGTAATCAAATTCCTCAACGCGAGTACCTTTTACTACGACGACCCGGGTCTCCTCCGGATGCGCCGCATCGATTAACATTTTGCTTGGCATGTTGTGTGTTCTCCGGCGCGCGGACCGGGAAGGGCGGCATGAGAGTCCGCCTCGCCGGGCGTGAGCCTGAGGCCCGCGCGCGCCAATGACCAATAGACCATGATTCGTTGCGACGACCCACGTTGAGCCCGGTTTCCCGGCCCAGGGGTTCGGCCATCAATGGCCGATAAGCCGACAGAGGCATCGGAAAAGCTCGGTAAATACCGAGGCTTAGCTGATTGCTCTGAGGCTGCATCGCGATTTCCTAAAGGACCGCGTTCGTGCTGCGGCCCAAAGCTTCAACGTGGTGGCCGTCTTTCCCGTCGGCCGCCGTCTTCCAGCGTCTTGGCCAACTTCAAAGGCCTGACGCGTCAAATCAACTTCGCCCGTATCGCCGCTATGGCGTCCAAGGCTAGGACTCAAAGTTTGAGTCTGTCCCTTATTACGGGTTTGCCGAGAGATTTGGCAAGTGCCGAAGGACACACGCCGCCAAAGGGTCACAACGGTCGCTTAACCAGGCGTGGTTAATAATCGGCTGAATCCAGACCTGATTTGGGGCATCGCCACCGGCGGAAACCCCCTGGTAAGGCGCCGAAGAAGAAGACTGAGCGTTGAGTCGCTAAGCGTTGAGTCGAAGCGAGTAGAGTACGATGCGAGTTCTGCGTGCGTTGGTGGCGGTGGCGCCACCTTGGTGTCTGGCGTTTGCGCTGCTCGCCGCCATACCCACGCTCGTTACGGCGCCCGCATATGCGCAGTCCAAGGCCACGACCGCCAAGGCCACGATCGCCAAGGATGCGCGGCTCGCCGGCGACCGCGAGCGCACACGCTTCATCGCCGACCTGTCGAAGAAGGTGGACGTGCACGTCTACGCGCTCGGCAACCCCTACCGGGTCATCGTGGACGCCGCCGATGTCAGCTTTCAGATGCCCCAAGGCATCGGCAAGAAGCAGCGTGGCCTCGTCTCGGCGTTCCGCTACGGCCTGTTCGCCCCCGGCAAGTCGCGCATCGTGCTCGACGTGAGCGGTTCGTTCCTCATCGACAAGACCTTTGTGCTGGAACCGCGCGACGACCAGCCGGCACGCCTCGTCATCGATCTCATTCCGACCGACGAGAAGACGTTCCTCGCCAAACTTCGCGAGGAGAAAGACAAGCGCGCCCAGAAGGCCGACATCCCTCTGCCCGCGGCGCCCGAGCGCTCCGCCGATGCCAAGCCCATCGTCGTGCTCGATCCCGGCCACGGCGGTGTCGATCCTGGTGCTAGCAGCCCGAACGGCGTAAATGAGAAGGACGTCGTGCTTCAGTTCGCCGAACGGCTGAAGGAGAAGCTCGTGGCGACCGGCCGCTACGAGGTCTTCATGACCCGTGACGACGACACTTTTCTGCCCTTGAAGGAGCGCGTCGCCTTCGCCCAGAAAAAGGGGGCCGGACTGTTTCTTTCGATCCACGCCGACTATTTCCCCGCCGAGATCGACGATGCGCGCGGCGCTACTGTCTACACCCTGTCGGAGCGGGCCTCGGACGCGGAGGCCAAGGCGCTCGCCGCCAAGGAGAATTTTTCCGACGCCATCGCCGGCGTGGAACTGCCCGAAGAGTCCGACGAGGTCGTGGCCAATATCCTGATCGATCTTGCACAGCGAGAGACTAAGAACCGGTCGGTCGTCTTTGCGCGGTCCATCGTGGGCGAGCTCGCCTCGAAGGGCACGCTGCATACGAAGCGTCTGCGCTCGGCCGGGTTTCGCGTGTTGAAGGCCCCCGACGTGCCCTCCGTGCTGCTGGAGCTCGGCTTCCTGAGCAATTCGGAGGACGAGAAGCAGCTCACCTCGGAAACGTGGCGCCGGCGCATGGCCGATTCGGTGACGGAGGCGGTCGACGGCTATTTCACCAAGCGCATCGCGCGGATGCCGTTCTGATCCTCCGGATCTTAACGCTAGCCAGGCAAGCGCCCTCGGAAACCCAAGTTTCCGTGCGACTCTAGCGTTTTATTGCCATATTCTTGGTTAGGGTTGGCTCGGGTGCCCCGCGAGGCTGACAGGCGGGGCCGGGACGGAAAAACATGGATATTACGGCACCAGTAAAGCCGCCAACGCAACGGCGGCGCCGCAAACGCGGCGGGTTCTTCCTGCGATTCTTGGGCTTCATGTTCGCCGCGAGCATGATCCTGTTCATCGCGGTGGCGGGGGCGGTCGCCTTCGTGCTGTGGAAAGTCTCCCAGGAGTTGCCGGACTACGAGGTGCTCGCCAAATACGAGCCGCCGGTGATGACCCGCATCCACGCCAATGACGGCCGGCTCATCGCCGAGTTCTCGCGCGAGCGGCGCATCTATGTGCCGATCACGGCGATCCCGAAGCGCGTCACCGAGGCTTTCATCTCGGCCGAGGACAAGAACTTTTATCAGCATGGCGGTCTCGACATTCAGGGCATCATTCGCGCCGTCGTGACCAATATGAGCGCGCTGCAGTCTGGCCGCCGCATGGTTGGCGCCTCGACGATCACCCAGCAGGTGGCCAAGAACTTCCTGCTGACGAACGACCAGAACGTCGAGCGGAAGCTGAAGGAAGCCATTCTCGCCATCCGCATCGAGCGTGCCTTCACCAAGGAGCAGATCCTCGAACTCTATCTCAATGAGATTTATCTCGGGGCGGGCGCTTACGGTGTCGCCGCGGCGGCGCAGACCTATTGGAACAAGGCGCTGAACGAGCTGACCTGGGCCGAGGCGGCCTATCTCGCCACCTTGCCCAAGGCGCCCAGCACTTACGATGCGTTCAAACACACCGAGCGCGCCATCGCGCGGCGCAACTGGGTCATTGACCGCATCGTCGAAAACGGCTTCGCCACTTACGAAGAAGGCGAGGAAGCGAAAGCGCAGCCGCTCGGCGTGCAAAAGCGGACCTATGGTCCCAAGATCCACGCCTCCGAATATTTCGCCGAGGAGGTTCGCCGCAAGATCATCGACGATTTCGGTGAGGACAAGCTCTATGGCGGCGGTCTTTCGGTCCGCACCACGCTCGATCCGAAACTGCAAGCGATCGCTCGCAGTGCGCTGGTGGCGGGTCTCACCCGCTATGACCGCGCGCATGCCGGCTGGCGTGGTGTCGAACAGACGATCGATATCTCGGGCGATTGGGGCAAGACGCTCGCTGGCGTTCCGGTGTGGAGCGATATCGAACCCTGGAAGCTCGCCGTCGTCCTTGAGGTTACCAATAACGAAGCCAAGGTCGGCATTCGGCCTGGCCGCGACACGAAGGGCAAGCTCGTCGCCGAGCGCGTGACCGGCGTCGTTCCCGCCGCGGAGGTGAAGTGGACGCGCAAGACCGTCAGCCAGGCGCTGAAGCCCGGCGACGTGATCTTCGTAGCGCCGCTTGAGCCGAAGGCGACCAAGGATGGCGGCACGGAACCGGAAGAGACGGTGGCCGGTCAGTGGTCGCTGCAACAGGTTCCGAAGGTCAGCGGCGCCATTATCGCCATGGACCCACATACCGGCCGTGTGCTGGCCATCGCCGGTGGCTTCAGCTTTGCGCAAAGTCAGTTCGACCGCGCCACGCAGGCGCTGCGGCAGCCCGGATCATCGTTCAAGCCGATCATCTATGTGACGGCGCTGGACAACGGTTACACGCCCTCGAGCATTATCGTGGACGGACGGATTTGCGTCAGCCAAGGCCGTGGCATGCCGCCCTGGTGCCCGAAGAACTATTCGGGTGGTGGCGCCGGTCCTTCCACCTTGCGTTACGGCATCGAGAAGTCGCGCAACCTGATGACGGTGCGCCTATCGCGTGACATGGGCATGCCCGTCATCGCGGAATATGCCAAGCGCTTCGGGGTTTACGACAACCTGATGCCGGCGCTTTCCATGTCGCTCGGCGCGGGCGAGACCACGCTGCTGCGCATGGCGAACGCGTACGCGATTATCGCCAATGGCGGCAAGAAGGTGGACGCGACCTTCATTGACCGCATCCAGGACCGCTACGGCCGCACGGTTTGGCGCCACGACAAACGCGACTGCAGCGACTGCGATGCGCGTGAGTGGACCGGTCAACAGGAGCCCGAGCTCACCGATGTCCGCGAGCAGGTCATCGATCCGATCTCCGCTTTCCAGATGGTCGGCATCATGGAGGGCGTCGTGAAGTACGGCACCGCCCGCCGCATGGCCGCGCTGAACCGGCCGTTGGCGGGCAAGACCGGCACCACCAATGACTACAAGGATGCCTGGTTCATCGGCTATACGCCTGATCTCGTGGTCGGCGCGTATGTCGGCTACGACCAGCCGAAGCCGATGGGGCGCAGCGCCACCGGCGGCGGTCTCGCCGCGCCCATCGTCAAGGACTTCCTCGAGGAGGCCTTGGTGGATGTGCCCCCCGTGCCGTTCCGCGCGCCTCCCGGCGCCATGTTGGTCCGCGTCAACCACAAGACCGGACTGCCGGCGCGTCGTGGCGACGGCAACGTGATCATGGAGACGTTCAAGCCCTCCCAGGTCCCTGAGGGCGTCGACGCGGTCCAGGTCGAAGTCGAAGGCGAGGAAGGGGCTCCTCCGGATCAGGGTTATCCGGACTATCCAGATGCCGCGGAAGCTGCACCGCCACCGGACTTTCCGCCGCCGCAGGGTCAGTATCAGGCGCCGCCACAGCCGCGCTCCGGTTTCCCAGGCCCCCCGAGCAATGACCGGGCTTTGACATCGGGCACCGGCGGCCTTTACTAAATTCTGGATTTCAGTGCTGGGACCGGTCGGGGCTTGCCCCGCCCGCGCCTGTCGTCTGACACGTCGATACTGAGAAGACTGAGGATGAAAATGCGTGCCGAAACCGAGACGGTCGTAAACCAGATTAAAGACTCTCTGACCTTGCTACGGAGGCATCTTTGACCCCGACCAGGCCAAGGCGAGGCTAGAGGAGCTCGACCACGAGGCGGAAGCCCCCGAGTTCTGGAACGATGCCGCGCGCGCGCAAGGCCTGATGCGCGAGCGCCAGCAGATTGAGACGGCGCTCAACGCATTCGACCGCCTCTCCGGTGAGCTCGACGACAATCTCACGCTTGTCGCTCTCGGCGAGGAGGAGGGGGATGACAGCATTGTTGCCGAGGCGCACGCGGCCCTCCTGAAGCTCAAGCAGGAGGCCCATACCCGCGAGGTGGAGGCGCTGCTCTCCGGCGAGGCCGACGCCAACGACGCCTTCATCGAGATACATGCCGGAGCCGGCGGCACGGAGAGCCAGGACTGGGCTCAGATGCTGGAGCGCATGTATATGCGCTGGGCGGAAGGGCGCAGCTATAAGGTCGAGCTGATCGGCGAGCATTACGGCGAAGAGGCCGGCATCAAGTCGGCAACGATCTTGGTCAAGGGTATGAACGCCTATGGCTGGCTCAAGACGGAGTCGGGGGTGCATCGGCTGGTCCGCATCTCGCCGTTCGATTCCGCCGCCCGCCGCCATACGAGTTTCGCTTCGGTGTGGATCTATCCGGCCATCGACGACACCATCGAGATCGAGATCGAAGAGAAGGACGTGCGCATCGACACCTATCGGGCGTCAGGCGCTGGCGGTCAGCACGTCAACACCACCGACAGCGCCGTCCGCATGACGCACGAGCCGACCGGCATCGTGGTCCAATGTCAGAATGAGCGGTCTCAGCATAAGAACCGGGCGACGGCCTGGGCCATGCTCCGCGCGCGGCTCTACGAAGCCGAACTCAAGCGCCGCGAGGAGGAAGCGCTCGTCACCGCTGCCTCGAAATCGGAAATCGGCTGGGGCCACCAGATCCGGTCTTACGTGCTTCAGCCCTATCAGCTGGTGAAGGATCTGCGGACGGGTGCCGAAAGCACCAATCCGACCGCGGTGCTCGACGGGGACATCGACGTTTTCATCGAGGCCGCGCTTGCGGAGCGAATCCACGCGGAGACCGCGGGCTGACCGAAAGGGCCGGTGAGCCGTCGCGGCTTCGCGAGATGGTAGTCCGGCCTAACCGCTATTCCGCGGCGAACGGATTTCCCTCGGCCTTCTCGGAGCGCGGGGCGGGGCTCTGCACGTCGGCCATCGGATCGTCGGACCGGCGTGACTTCCCTTCGAAATACGCACCCTGCTCGATGGCCAGGCTCTGGTGGAAGATGTCGCCCTCGACGTGGGACTGTGATTGCAGCGTCACCCGCAGCCCACGGATCGAGCCCAAGACCTTGCCGCGCACGACCACATCCTCGGCGATGACCGATCCTTCGACCTTGGATTTGTCGCCAAGCAAGAGGGACCCGCAATGAATATCGCCCTGGATCTCGCCGTCGACCTGGATCTCGCCCTTGGACGTGACGTTACCGGCGATCGTCAGATCCTCGCCGATGATGGAAGGAACCATCTTGCTGGCGCTGGCGCTTGGGCTCGGACCTTTGGCGTAGGTGGCGGGCCGCTCAGAAAATGGCGATGATTTGGTCTCTGAGTTGCTGCTGCTAGGCCGCTCACCCAACTTGGTGACCGTCTCCGCAGACTCAGGCTTCTTCGTGAACATACGTGGGTACCTCTCCATTCGAAACGAGTGACGCAGCGCGAAACGTAACTCGGCACCGGGCCCCGCGACATGTGACACCAAAACCGCCGAATTGGATTGTCGCTAACCCTCAGCGCCCAACTCCTAGCCGAGACAATATCGTCTCGGCCGGGCCTTGTCATCGGGTTCTCGCCAGCGCATTTCGCCGCCGGCTGGGCCCGGCTTCGGGCTTGAATCGCCTTGGTTTAGACGATTTTGATGCCTCATATGCAAAGTGGCCTTAGCCTCGCGTTGTGCGCCATGGTAACGGAGGCGGAAGGCGGTTGTTTGGGGTGCGCCTTTTGGGGGTGCCGATCAGTAACCATGAGCGGAGCGGGGCTCGCGGGTGCAACCCAGTGGCCAGGCCTATTTTTTTGCGTGGTTACGCGCCATCCACGGTGGAGCGAGGTCTTGGCCGAAGCTTTTGGGGCCTGTGACTGAATGGATGAACCGATCACAGGGGCCTTGGCCAAGCTGACCGCGGATAGCGGCAGAGCCATTCGCGCCATACCCGGCCGCGGACGGGAATTGGTGAAGCGCGTTCCCCCGCCGGTGCAGATTCAGCTCGCCAAACTTTCCACCAGCAGCGCCCATGTTTGTCGCGAAATCTTCGCCGGCATTCTTGTCGTGGGACTCATCACCATTGTGCTTGGTTATGGACGCTTGGCGCGCGGTCCGATTTCTCTCCCTGGTCTGGTTCCGCCGATCGAGACGGCGATCAATGACCAGCTCTCCGGTCTGCATGTGAAGATCGACGACGCCGTGCTGCAGCGCAGTAAAGACGGGCCCGGCGTGGTCTTCCGCCTGCGCAATATTCGTCTCATTGACCAGGACGGGGAGACCGTGGCGCAAGCGCCGCTCGCCGCCATTGGCATGAGCGGCGCCGGCCTTCTGAGCGGCCGCTTCGCACCGGGCAGCGTCGATTTCATCGGGCCCCGGCTTCTGATGACCTACAAGTCCGGCCAGGGCCTGTCGCTCGCCTTTTCCAAGCCCGGCGAGGACAGCGATGCCCTGATGCGCGGCGCGCTCTCCGAAGATGCGTCGTCCAGCGATGCCGTGAAACAGGCCGCCCCCCAACCGATGCCGGTGGCGGGCACGCGCAACTTCAATCTCACCAACACGGTGAATGAGGTGTTCGAACGCGCCCGGCGCGGCGACACCTCCTATCTCAACCGCTTCGGGTTCAAAAATGCGATCGTCGTTCTCAACCAGGATGGGGCCCAGACGCTCTGGCAAGTGCCGGACTTCGCCATCGACCTCGATCATCGTGACAAGCGCAGCACCATTATCGGACAGGCCAATGTCGCATCCAGCCGGGGGGACTGGCAGCTCGAGATCCGCACCAAGCAGCACGCCAAGAGGAATAGCCTCGGGATCACCGCGCTGATCGAGAATCTGGTGCCGTCTGGCATCGCGGGCAACTTCCCCACGGTCGGCATCCTTAAGGCCCTCGACATGGCGGTCGACGGGGAGAGCTCCGTTGAGCTCTCCAAGTCCGGCGACTTCTTGTCGGGCGAGGCCAGGCTCAGATTGGCGCCGGGTCAGATCACGCCGCCTTGGGCTCGCGACACCCCAATCCGGATCGACCACGGCGATTTCGCGGTGCGCTACCTGGAGGACACGGACGTCGTGGAGATCGCGCCGTCCACGCTTCAATGGGGCAAGAGCCGGGCGACCTTCAGCGGCACCTTCCGCCCCGTGCGCGACGCGGCGAACAAGGTGGCCGCGTGGAACTTCGACCTGAAGGCCGACGATACGGTCCTTGCCGTTGAGGAGTTCAATCTTGGTCCCACCAAGGTCGATGCCTGGTCGGCGCAAGGAAGCCTGTCTCCCAAGGACGGAAGCCTCACGCTCACAAGCTTCGTCATCCGCGCCGGCGATGCGCAGATCGCGGTGGCGGGCAGCGTGATAGATGGGCCGGGATCGCCCGCCGTCAATTTTGCCGGAACGGTCAGCCCCATGCCGGTGGATACGCTGAAGCAGCTCTGGCCGAAATTCCTGGCGGGCAAGGCACGCCAATGGGTCTTGGAACGCGTCGCCGGCGGTCAGGTCCTCGGCGGGACGTTCAAGGTGGCGTTGCCCGCAGGCGCGATCGACGCGATCGAGCAGGGCGCCGCCGCGCCCGACGGCGCGGTGAATGTCGAGCTCAACTTCACCGGCATGAGCATCACTTACATTCCAGAGATGCCTCCGGTGCAAACCGGGGACGCAAAAATGACGGTTACGGGCACCGAATTCACCGTCGATATCCCCGCAGCCAAGATCGTCGTCGCGGACGGCAAGGAGGTCACGCTCAGCGAGGGGCGGTTCTTCATTCCGGACCTTCGCGAGGATCCGCAGCAAGGCATCATCAACTACCGTGCCGCGGCCAGCACGCCCACGGTCATGCATCTCCTGGACCATGAGCCGCTGGGCTACATCACAGAGGTTGGCCTGAAGCCAGACTTCCTCGGGGGCAGCGCCACCGGTGAGTTCACCTTAGCCATGCCGCTCAAGGTCGAGCTCGACTTCGAGGAGATCAAGATGAGCGGCCTGGCCCATCTCGAGGACGCCATTGCCCCCAATCTCGTGGGCGATCTGGGCGTCGAGGGCGGGGCGCTCAACGTTGAGCTTTCCGAAGAGGGGGTCAGCGCCACCGGAGAGATCAAGATTAAGGACGTGCCGACCACGATCCACTGGCAGCGCGTCTTCTATGCGCCGGACGAGCAGCAGCCGCCGATTAGCGTCTCCGCGACGCTGGACTCCGCCTTGCGCGAGAAGCTCGGTATCAAGGTCAATCATCTGGTCAGGGGGCCGACACCGCTCACCCTGTTTGTGAAGGGATTGGGTGAGGGGACTCAAAACATGAGCATGGAGGCCGATCTCACCGAGGCCCAGCTCCTGTTTGGCGCCATGGGCTGGACCAAGCCGAAAGGTCAGGTCGCCAAGGTCAGTTTCGATGTCACGCAGAGCGGTGACGGCGCGACAAATCTCGACAACTTCAAGATCGTCGGCAACGACATTGGCGTCTACGGCAAGATCGCGCTCGATCCCCAGCAGCATCTCAAGAGCTTCTACTTCTCGGACTTCTCGGTGAGCCCGCAGACCCATGTCGAGATCACCGCCAAGGTCCGCGACGACCAAGTGCTTGAGGTCCACGCCGAAGGCCCGAGCTATGACGGCAGGCAATTCTTCCGCTCCCTCTTCTCCGCCGGCCAACTCGTCGATGACGGCTCCGCCGAGCCGCCCGATCCGTTCGGCATCGATTTCACGGCGAAGATCGGCCAAGTCCACGGCTTCTACGATACGACCGCGACCGATTTTGATGTCATGCTCAAGAAGCGCGACGGCCGGCTGGTGGCGTTGAAAGGCCAGGGCAAGCTGAACGGTAAGAAATCCGCGGGCGTCGAGCTGAAAAGCAAGAACGGCGCGCGCATCCTCAAGGCCGAGGCGCTGGACGCCGGCGCCGCCTTCCGCCTGATCGGCTTCTACCGCAGCATCGAAGGCGGCGAGGCGTCACTCCAAGTCAACATGGACGCCGGCGGTGCCGGCACGAAGTCCGGCACGCTATGGGCGCGTGATTTCGACGTGGTGGGCGATGCCGTGGTCGCGGACGTGCTTACCGATCCAAACACGGTCGCCGTCCTAGGGGACAACAAGCAGCCGGTCGCGCGCTCCCGGATCGCCTTCAAGAGGCTTCGCGCGCCGTTCGTGGTGGGCTCCGGCAAGTTTCGCCTGCGCGACGCCTATATCAACGGACCCCAGCTCGGCGCCACCATGCGCGGCACCGTGGACTTCAAATCTCAAACGGTCCAGCTCGGCGGCACCTATATCCCGCTATACGGATTGAACTCGGCGCTCGGCGCCATTCCCATTCTCGGCAGGGTGCTGGTCGGCCGCAAGGGCGAAGGCGTGGTCGGCATCACGTTCGCCATCAAGGGCAAGCTCGACGACCCCACGGTGCTCGTCAATCCGATGTCGGTGATGACGCCCGGCATCTTCCGGCAAATCTTCGATTTCTCGGGAGCCGTGCCGGATGGCGCGGCCGCCTCGGCCGGCAGCTCCGACTATGAGACGCCGCAGCCCTACCGCCACCGCTAACGCCCAAGAGATCAGACGGGCCGGATCAGCGCGTGGCGCTTCTTGCCGAGCGACAGCTTGATCACGCCGTCCGCGGTCACGTCCGACAATGTCAGGACCTGCCGCTCATCGCTGACCGGCACGTCGTTGACCCGAATCCCGCCCCCCTTGACCTGGCGCCGCGCCTCGCCCGTCGACTTGACGAAGCCGACATGGACATTGGCGCTCAGCACGCCCACGCCTTTTTCAAGGTCGGCGCGTGGGATCTCGAAGGTCGGCAGGCTGGCCGGCGTCTGACCTTGCTCGAATGTGGTTCGGGCCGTCTCCGCCGCACGGTCGGCGGCAGCGCGCCCATGCACCAACGCGGCTGCTTCGGTCGCGAGAATCTTCTTCGCCTCGTTGAGCTCGGCACCTTCAAGCGCCGCGAGCTTGCCGATCTCCTCGAGCGGCAGCTCCGTGAACAGCTTGAGGAAGCGCGGCACGTCGGCATCCTCGGCGTTCCGCCAGAACTGCCAATAGTCGTAAGGGGACAGCATGTCGGGGTTGAGCCACACCGCGCCGGCCGCGGTCTTGCCCATCTTGGCGCCGGCGGACGTGGTGAGAAGCGGTGTCGTCAGCCCAAACAGCTCCACGCTCTCGGTGCGGCGGCCGAGCTCGATCCCGGTGACGATATTGCCCCATTGGTCGGAGCCGCCCATCTGCAGCCGGCAGCCTTCGCGCCGATAAAGCTCCACGAAGTCGTAGGCCTGCAGCACCATGTAGTTGAATTCGATGAAGCTCAGATTCTGCTCGCGCTCGAGCCTCAGCTTCACCGAGTCCTGGCTCAGCATGCGGTTGACGCTGAAATGGCGCCCGTAGTCGCGCAGGAAGTCGATATAGTTCAGTTCACCGAGCCAATCGGCGTTGTTGACCAGCAGGGCCTCCGCGCCGCCATGGCCGAAGCTCAGGAATTTTGAGAACACCGACTCGATACCGGCGATGTTGGCGCCGATCTCGGCGTCGGTCAGAAGCTTGCGTGTCTCGTCCTTGCCGGAGGGGTCGCCCACCTTGGTCGTGCCCCCACCGATCAAGACGACCGGGCGGTGACCCGTCTGCTGCAGCTTCCGCAGCAGCATGATGCTGACAAGATTGCCGACATGCAGGCTCGGCGCCGTGCAGTCGAAGCCGATATAGCCGGTGATGGTCTCCGACCGCGCGAGCTTATCGAGCTCGGCCTCGTCGGTGCATTGGTGGATGTAGCCCCTGGTCTTGAGCTCGTGCAGGAAGTCCGATGTGACGGTGCTCATGGCCTGGCCGCTAGAAGTCTAAGGTCGCGTTCGCCTGAGCCTCTATCAGGTTTGAGGGGCGAACGCCAAACCCGTCATTGAAGCGGTGCGGGGAGGCGCGGCCTAAGCGGCCGACTCTTTCCGCTTCTTCTGTTTGCCGAGACGCTTGTCGAGATAGCTGTCGACCACCTCCATGAGACCTTCCATGCGCTCCTCGAAGAAGTGGTTGGCCTCCGGCACCGTCGCGTGATCGATGACGATGCCCTTTTGCGTCTTCAGGCGATCCACGAGCCCGCGGACCGATTCCGTTGGGACGACTCGGTCTTTCGCGCCGTTGACCATGAGTCCCGAAGACGGGCAGGGGGCCAGAAACGTAAAGTCGTAAAGGTTGGCGGGCGGGGCCACCGAAATAAAGCCCTCGACCTCGGGACGCCGCATCAGCAGCTGCATGGCGATCCAGGCGCCGAAAGAGACGCCGCAGATCCAGCAGGAATGGGCATCGGGGTTATAGCCCTGGAGCCAATCGAGCGCCGTGGCCGCGTCGGCGAGCTCGCCGGGGCCGTTATCGAACAGGCCTTCGCTGCGCCCGACGCCGCGGAAATTGAAACGAAGCACGGAGAAGCCGCGTTTCTGGAACGCGTAGTACAGGTGATACACGACCTGATTATTCATCGTGCCGCCGAACTGCGGGTGTGGATGCAGAATCAGGGCAACCGGCGAGTTCGGTGTGGGCTGGTGGTGGTAGCGGGCTTCGATCCGACCGCTGGGGCCGCTAATATTGACTTCAGGCATGAACGATGGGCCTCAACAGAAATGGGGGTTTCTTCGACGGACGACGCGCCCCTTTGGACGTGCGCCTTTGATATGGGGCGTTGAACCGGGCATACCAAGCCAAGGCCGCAAACCTTGACTCCGCCGCCTCGGACTCCTATACACAAGAGATTAGAATTGTTCCAAAAAAGACCGGTCCAAATCAGCTGGGCGCTTGGAACGGTCCATTGTTAGGCCGCGCTTCATAGCACGTGCTCCGGGGGCAGGTGCAAGCGTTAACCGGCGGCATTCGGCCGCGAGCTTCGCCACAGCATGAATCAGCGCTCTTATCTCGACTATAACGCCACCGCCCCCCTCCGTGCCGAAGTGCGCGAGGCGGTCGTCGCGGCGCTCTCGTTAGAGGGCAACCCGTCTTCGGTCCACCAAGAGGGGCGCGCGGCCCGTGCGGCGATCGAGGACGCCCGGGCCAAGGTGGCAGCATTGGTCGGGGCCCGGCCCGAGGAGGTGATCTTTACCAGCGGCGGCACGGAGGCCAACGCGCAGGCGCTGACAGCGCCGGCGGGTGAGGACTCCTGGCACTGCTATCTCTCGGCGATCGAGCATCCTTCCGTGTTGTCCGGCGGCCGGTTTCATCCCGAAACCACCACCATCATCCCTGTCACCCCGGACGGCATCGTCGATCTCGGCGTGCTGGCGGCCAACCTCGAAAAGCATAAGCCCGGTGGCTGGCGGCCGCTGGTCTCGCTGATGGCCGCCAACAACGAGACCGGCGCCATCCAGCCTGTTGCCGAGGCCGCAGCGATTGTCCACCAGGCCGGCGGGGTTCTGCATAGCGATACGGTTCAGGCAGCAGGCCGCATCCCCCTTGATATCGAGGCGCTGGGTGCCGACATGGTGACCTTGTCGGCCCACAAGATCGGCGGACCGAAAGGGATCGGCGCACTCGTCCTTACTGAGGGCGTGGGCGTCGAGGCCCTGATCAGGGGTGGCGGCCAAGAGCGCCGCCGCCGTGCCGGTACCGAAAACCTCACAGGCATTGTCGGTTTTGGCGTCGCGGCGGAACTGGCCGCCGTGGAGCTTGCGCACATGGACCGGGTCGCCAAGCTCCGGGACGCCTTGGAAGAGGGCGTGCGCAGAATCGCCCCCGATGCGGTCGTCCTGTCGGCATCCGTGCCGAGGCTCCCCAATACCGTCTGCCTCGCCGTTCCCGGGCTGAAAGCCGAGACGCTGGTGATCGGGCTCGATCTGGCCGGTATCGCAGTGAGCGCCGGCAGCGCCTGCTCGTCGGGCAAGGTCGAGGCGTCCCACGTGCTCGCCGCCATGGGCGTGGCGCCGCAGATCGCCCACGGCGCGATCCGGGTAAGCCTTGGATTTGGCAGTGAGAATACCGATATTCAAAGATATCTAGGCGCCTTTGGCGACCTGGTGAAGCGTCTCAAAAGAGATGCGAAAGAAGCGGCCTAAAGTGCTGCGCAACAATAGGAATTTGGGAAAGTAGCCATGCCAGCAGTGCAAGAGACCGTCGAACGCGTCAAGCAGATCGAGGTCGACAAGTACAAATACGGCTTCTTCACCGATATTGAATCGGTCAAGGCTCCGAAAGGCCTGAACGAGGACATTGTCCGCTTCATCTCGGCCAAGAAGGACGAGCCTGAGTGGCTGCGCGACTGGCGGCTGGAGGCCTACCGCCGCTGGCGGACCATGCAGGAGCCGGCTTGGGCCAACGTCCATTATCCGAAGATCGATTTCGAGGATCTCTACTACTACGCCGCGCCCAAGAGCACCGAAGGACCGAAGAGCCTCGCGGACGTCGACCCCGAGTTGCTCAAGACCTACGAGAAGCTCGGCATCCCGCTGAAAGAGCAGGAGGTGCTGGCCGGCGTGCAGGGCGCCCCCCGGGTCGCGGTCGATGCCGTGTTCGATAGCGTGTCGGTGGTCACCACCTTCAAGGAGGAGCTCGCGAAAGCCGGAGTCATCTTCTGCTCCATCTCGGAAGCGGTGAAGAACCATCCCGACCTCGTGAAGAAATATCTCGGCTCCGTGGTGCCGGCGACCGACAATTTCTACGCCACGCTCAACTCCGCGGTGTTCTCCGACGGCTCGTTCGTCTACGTGCCCGAAGGCGTGCGCTGCCCGATGGAGCTCTCCACCTATTTCCGCATCAACGCCGAGAACACCGGCCAGTTCGAGCGCACGCTCATCATCGCCGACAAGGGCTCCTATGTGAGCTATCTCGAAGGCTGCACCGCGCCCATGCGCGACGAGAACCAGTTGCACGCCGCCGTGGTCGAGCTGGTGGCGCTGGACGACGCCGAGATCAAATACTCGACGGTGCAGAACTGGTATCCGGGCGACGCGAAAGGCAAGGGCGGCGTCTATAACTTCGTTACCAAGCGCGGCGATTGCCGTGGAGACCGCTCCAAGATCTCCTGGACGCAAGTCGAGACTGGTTCCGCCATCACCTGGAAGTACCCGTCCTGCATCCTGCGCGGCGACGGCTCACGCGGCGAGTTCTACTCGATCGCCATTTCCAATGGCTATCAGCAGGTCGATAGCGGCACCAAGATGATCCATCTGGGCAAGAACACGTCGAGCCACATCATCTCCAAGGGCATCGCCGCGGGGCATTCCAACAACACCTATCGCGGGCTTGTCTCGGCGCATCGCAAGGCCACGAACGCGCGGAACTTCACCTGCTGCGATTCGTTGCTCATCGGAAATAAATGCGGCGCCCACACCGTGCCCTATATCGAGGCCAAGAACGCGTCGGCGACCTTCGAGCACGAGGCGACCACCTCGAAGATTTCCGACGACCAGCTGTTCTATTGCTTGAGCCGCGGGCTGTCTGAAGAGGAGGCGGTGGCGCTGATCGTCAACGGCTTCGTGCGCGACGTGCTGCAGCAACTGCCCATGGAGTTCATGGCCGAGACCCAGAAGCTCATCTCGATCAGCCTCGAAGGCTCGGTCGGCTAGCGGCGCGAAGAGATTCAATACCAAAGAGTTGGAAAGACGGATTCATGCTTGAGATCAAAAACCTCCACGCCAATGTCGGCGGCCGCGAGATCCTGAAAGGCCTCGACCTCACCCTGCCTGCGGGGGAGGTGCACGCCATCATGGGCCCGAACGGCTCCGGCAAGTCGACGCTCGCTTATGTCCTGGCCGGCAAGGAAGACTATGAGGTCACCGAGGGTTCCATCACCTTCAAGGGTAAGGATCTGCTCGAGATGGACCCGTCCGAGCGCGCCATCGCCGGCGTGTTCCTCGCCTTCCAATATCCGATGGAGATTCCCGGCGTCGCCACCATGACCTTCCTGCGCAGCGCCGTGAATGCGGTCCGCAAGGCCCGCGGCGAAGAGGAGCTGTCCACGCCGGACTTCCTGCGCGTGGTGAAGGAGAAGGCGAAGGCGCTCAAGATCGACGTCGAGATGCTGCGCCGTCCGCTCAATGTCGGGTTTTCCGGCGGCGAAAAGAAGCGCAACGAGATCCTGCAAATGGCGCTGCTTGAGCCTGGGCTCTGCGTGCTCGACGAGACCGATTCCGGCCTCGACATCGATGCGCTGCGCATCGTCGCCGACGGCGTGAATGGGCTGCGCTCGAAGGAGCGCGCCATGCTCGTCATCACCCATTATCAACGCCTGCTCGACTACATCGTGCCGGACAAGGTGCATGTAATGTCGGCCGGCCGCATCGCGCGCTCTGGCGGGCCCGAGCTTGCGCACGAACTTGAGAAATCCGGCTACGCCGAGTTCGGCGGCGAAGCCACGGCCGCGTGAGGGGAGAAACGATGGACTTGTCCGTCCAACAATTCCGCAGCAAGGCCGAGCAGGACCTGCTCGATCTTTACACCAAGGCCGCCAAGGCGCTGCCGGGCGCCGGCAATCCCTTTGTCGCGGACTTGCGCGACAAGGCCATTAAGACCTATGGCAGCCTCGGCCTGCCCCATCGCCGCATCGAGGCCTGGAAATACACCGATTTGCGCGCGCGTCTCGAAGAGGTGCCCCCGCTGATCGCAGCCCTTGGCGCGGCCGCGGGCGAGGCGGAGCTTGAGACCGCGCTCGGCAAACAGATCGCGGCGTTCCCCGCTTACCGGCTGGTGCTCGTTGAAGGCGAGTTGCGCGTCGATCTGTCGGACATGTCGGCCTTACGCGATGCCGGCGTCGAAATCGGCTCTCTGTCGCATCTGCTGGAGATGCCGCCTGAGTGGTTGAAAGCGACCCTCGGTCAAGCCAATCCGCGCGAGGACGACGCCATACTGGCGCTGAATACCGCGTTGATGACGGGTGGCGTCGCGGTGCGGCTGCCCGAAGGGCTGACGCTCGAAAAGCCCATTCACATCGTCCATCTCGACGGCACCGGCGCGCCCGCCCTGGTGGTCACGCGCAACGTGATCCTGGCCGAGAACGGCGCCTCCGCCATGGTGCTTGAGAGTTTCGGCAGCCTCGGGCTGAAGGGCCTCGTGCGCAACGCCGTCACCGAGGTGAAGATCGGCGACAAGGGCGCGATTCATCACATCAAGGTGCAGCGCGAAGCTGTTGAAACGACTCACCTCAATGTGTGGTCGGCCAATATCGGCGCGGACGCCCGCTATGACGCGTTTCAGCTCTCGACCGGCGCGAGCCTGGCCCGTAACCAACTCTATGTGCGCTTCGACGGGGAGGGCTCGGCCACCGACGTTTCCGGCGCCACGCTGGGGCGCGGCAAGCAGCATTGCGATACGACGCTGATCGTCGAACATCGCGTGCCGCGTTGCGAGAGCCGCGAGCTGTTCAAGCTGGTCTTGGATGACGACGCCCGCGGTATCTTCCAAGGCAAAGTCGTCGTCTCGCCCGACGCGCAGAAGACCGACGGCAAGCAGATGGCGCAGGCGCTGCTCCTGTCCGAGACGGCCGAGTTCGATTCAAAACCGGAGCTCGAGATCTTCGCCGACGATGTGGTCTGCGGCCATGGCGCGACCTCCGGTCAGATCGATAAGGATTTGCTGTTCTATCTAGAGTCGCGCGGTCTCCCGGAGCCGGAAGCGCGCGCGCTGCTCATCCAGGCTTTTGTCGGCGAAGCCTTCCAGGTCGTCGACAACGAGGCTCTGCAAGATGCCTTCGCCGCGGCCTCCGCCGACTGGCTCGGCGTGCGAACGGAGTAGGAGGGAAGGCCGATGACCATCATCACACCATCGGCCAAAGGCGCTAGCGCCAAGGACATCCGCGGCATCAATGCGTCCTTCGATGTCGAGGCCATCCGCGCCGACTTTCCCATCCTGTCTGAGACGGTCCATGGCAAGCCACTGACCTACTTGGATAATGGCGCCTCGGCCCAGAAGCCGCGACAGGTCATCGACGCGGTCTCGAACGCTTACGATCACGAATACGCCAACGTCCATCGCGGACTCCATCATCTGTCGAATCTCGCCACCGAGAATTTCGAGGCGGCGCGCGGCAAAGTGAGGGCGTTCCTCAATGCGCGTGCCGAAGAGGAGATCATCTTCACCCGCAACGCCACCGAGGCGATCAACCTCGTGGCCTCGTCGTTTGGGCGGCCGCGCATCGGTGCCGGCGACGAGATCCTGCTCACCATCATGGAGCACCACTCCAATATCGTGCCGTGGCATTTCATTCGCGAGCGGCAAGGCGCGGTCCTTAAATGGGCGCCGGTGTCGGAGGAGGGCGAGTTCCTGCTCGATGCGTTCGAAAAGCTCATCACCCCGCGCACCAAGATGATCGCCGTCACCCAGATGTCGAACGTGCTCGGCACCATCGTGCCGGTGAAAGAGATCGTCCGCATCGCCCATGCCCACGGCATCCCGGTGCTGGTGGACGGCGCCCAAGGCGCGGTGCATATGCCCGTCGACGTGCAGGATCTCGATTGCGACTTCTACACCTTCACCGGGCACAAGCTCTATGGCCCGACCGGCATTGGCGTGCTCTACGGCAAGAAGGAGCTGTTGGAAGAAATGCCGCCATATCAGGGCGGTGGCGAGATGATCGGTTATGTCACCACCGACGAGATCACCTACGGCAAACCACCGCACCGCTTCGAGGCGGGCACGCCTGCCATCGTCCAAGCCATTGGGCTGGGGGCTGCCATTGACTATGTCGAGAGTGTCGGCCGTGAGGCCATCGCCGCCCATGAGCACGCGCTCCTCGCCTATGCCATGGAGCAGCTTGGAGAGTTGAATTGGCTCAGAATTTTCGGCCGCGCCAAGGATAAGGGCAGCATCATTTCCTTCGAGGTGGAAGGCGCCCATGCCCACGATGTGAGCACAATTCTCGACCGCTACGGGGTGGCCGTGCGCGCCGGCACCCATTGCTGCGAGCCGCTCCTGGCCCGCTTCGGGGTAACCTCCACGTGCCGTGCCTCATTCGCCATGTATAATACGGTCGAGGAAGTCGATCGGCTGGTGGGCGCACTGCGCAAGACCCGTGAGATGTTCTCTTAAGAGCGATACCTGAGATGATTGAAAAGACTCAACGAAACGAGACCGGAGAATCACCCGACGATCTGTCGCCAGGCATGGCGCAATCCGTGCCGGGTCACGTGCAGGCCCCGTCGCCCGGAGAGCCGGGCGCGGCGCCCGAGCCCGCGGAGATCGACGAGACGGCCCCGTCCAGCATTCCGCCGGAGGAGCTGGAGCGTCTGCGCGAGGATCTCGTCTCCGCGCTGAAGACCGTGTTCGATCCGGAAATTCCTTGCGACATCTACGAACTCGGCCTCATCTACGAGATCGACGTCGATGACGACCGCAATGTCGAGGTCGAGATGACGCTGACCGCGCCGGGCTGTCCGGTGGCGGGCGACATGCCGGGTTGGGTCGAGAACGCGGTGGCGTCGGTGCCGGGCGTGGGGCAGGTGAAGGTGAACCTCACCTTCGAGCCGCCCTGGGATATGTCGCGGATGTCCGACGAGGCACGCCTGGCCCTGAACATGTTTTAGGGCGCGGCTTCTAAGGGCTTGAACTGACGCCAAAATCATCCCACGTTGGAGCTATGACCATACCCCGTCCCCAAGTTATGCGCCTGACCGAGTCCGCCGCGGAGCGTATCCGCCAGCTCTCCATCGCCTCCGGCAAGGAGATCGAGGGCGTGCGCATCGGCGTGAAGAACGGTGGCTGCGCCGGCATGGAATACACCATGGAATATGCCGCCGAGCGCGGGCCGCATGACGAGGTTGTCGAGGACAAGGGTGTCAAGCTCCTGATCGACCCCACTGCGGTCATGTTCCTGCTCGGCACCGAGATGGACTACCAGGTGGACCGCATGCGTTCGGGTTTCGTGTTCAACAACCCGAACCAGACGAGCGCCTGCGGCTGCGGCGAGTCGGTCTCGCTCACGCCCGCCGGCGAGACGGCGCCGGAAGCAGCCGTCTCCGACTAGACCTCATCCTGATATGCAAATGGCCGGGACAAGCCCGGCCAAGAGGAAGACTCAGCGCTTGGGAGCGTCGCCCTACGGCACGCGCACCGGGCGCATCATGAAGGCCGGCACGTGGTCGCCCATGCCTTTGGACTTGCCGCGCGGCGCGTTGGTCCGCCGAGCCTGATCTGACTGGTCAGGCTTCTTGTTCGGCTCGTTACGCCGCCCGTTTCTGCGCTGATCGTTCCGGGGCTTTGCCTGCTGGCCGTTGCTCTCGACAGCCTCAGGCTTCGGCATCTCACTGCGTGGCGCGGACGCCTCACTGCGTGGCGCGGACGCCTCACTGCGGGGTGCGGGCGCATCACTGTGTGGGGCCGGCGCATCGCTGCGTGGGGCTGACCGCGCCGCGCTACGAGCCTCGTTTGAGGACCCAGCCGATTTCTGCCCGCCGCGCCGCGAGCGACCGCCACGGCGGCGTCCGCGTCCGTTGCCGGGCTCGGAAGTCTCTGCCGAGGCCGCCTCGGCCGGGGCCGGGGCGCCGTCGACCCATTGAATTTCCTGATGCAGCATCGACTCGATGGCCTTCAGCGCCTTGTGGTCCCTCGGCGTCACCAGCATGGCGGCATAGCCTTCGAGGCCGGCGCGGCCCGTGCGGCCGATGCGGTGGATGTAGTCTTCCGGATGGACCGGTACGTCGTAATTGAAGATGTGGCTCACCGCGGGGATATCGAGACCGCGGGCCGCCACGTCGCTGGCGGCGAGGAAGGCGATCGTGCCGTTGCGGAAAGCATCCAGCGTGGCCGTGCGCTGCCGCTGGTCCATATCGCCATGCAGGGCGCCGACATTGAAGCCGTGGCGCTGGAGCGACCGGAACACGACACCGACATCCTTCTTGCGGTTGCAGAAGATGATGGCGTTCTTGACGTCCACTTCCTGCATCAGCTCGCGGAGCGCCTGGCGTTTGGCGGCCGGCTCGTCGGACGTCCTCTTCAGGCGCTGCACGATCGTCGCCGCGGCGGTGGCCGGCGGGGCGACTTCGATGCGTTCGGGCGTGTGAAGGAAATTATCGGCGAGGCGTTGAATTTCAGGCGGCATGGTCGCCGAGAAGAACAGGGTTTGCCGCGTGAAAGGAAGACGTTTGCAGATGCGCTCGATATCGGGAATGAAGCCCATGTCGAGCATCCGGTCGGCTTCGTCGACCACGAGGATCTCGATGCCGTTGAGAAGCAGCTTGCCGCGCTCGAAATGGTCGAGCAGGCGTCCCGGGGTGGCGATCACCACGTCGGCGCCGCGGTCGAGCTTCTTGTCCTGCTCGTCGTAGGACACGCCGCCGATCAGGAGGGCCACTGTCAGCTTGTGGTTCTGGCCGAGGAGCTCGAAGGCTTCTGCCACCTGGGCGGCGAGTTCGCGCGTCGGCTCCAGAATCAGCGTCCGCGGCATCCGCGCCCTGGCGCGTCCACGTTCCAGCCGCGTCAGCATGGGCAGCACGAAGGATGCCGTCTTGCCGGTGCCGGTCTGGGCGATGCCGAGCACGTCGCGGCCTGTAACCGCGACCGGGATGGCACTGGCTTGAATTGGGGTAGGGGTCTTGAAGCCCGCCGCGGTGACGGCAGCTTCTACTTTGGGGCTTAGGCCGAGGTCAGAAAAGTTCATGCGTTAGCAAAAATACCGCGCTGGCTTTCGCCGCGCGCATCTTCTTTCTATAGGCGCAAAGATTTGCTGCTACGATTCGTGGGCTATGCGCAAGACACCACGGGAGCATTACGGCCTGATGACCGCATAAGCTTGACAATCACATAAGCGGCATGAGCGACGCGCGCAAGGGGCAAAAGTTCGCACAAACAAGGTAAATCCCCGGAAAACCGGGGGCCTGGGCCACAGAAGGGGGCGAGACCGATGCGTGAATCCGACTGCGCCGACGTTGTGATCAAGCCGCCGCTCCTGTTCCTCGCGGCGCTCGGCCTTGGCTACCTTCTGAGCCGGTATCTGCCGATTGGTCCCGGGCTCGCCAAGCCGAACGCGCTCGGCTTAACCGTGGGCCTGGTCTTCATCGCGCTCGGCTTCGCCCTGGCCATCCGCTCCGTGCAGATGTTCCGCCGCGCCGGCACCCACGCGAGCCGGCCACCGCGCTCGTCATGACGGGCCCTTATCGGGTGACCCGCAATCCGATGTATATCGGCTTCGTGCTGGTCTATTTCGGCCTGTCCATCGTGCTGACCAGCGTGTGGATCCTTCTGCTTCTGCTGCCCGTTCTGGTGATCCTGCAGCGCGGCGTGGTCCGGCGCGAGGAGGCCTATTTGGAGCGGAAGTTCGGCGAGGCCTATCACGCCTACACGAAGCGCGTGCCGCGCTGGCTCTAGCGCCCTTTATGCCCGGCTAGATGTCCAGTGCATCCGGCTCGGCGAAGGCCGCGCGATCCTGGATGAACTTGAAGCGGGCCTCGGGCTTGTTGCCCATGAGCTGATCGACCAGTCTGGTGGTGCCGGTGCGATCCTCTTCGTCGATCTCCACGCGCAGCAGCGTCCGCGTCGACCGGTTCATGGTGGTCTCTTTGAGCTGCTTGGGAAGCATCTCACCCAAGCCTTTGAAACGGGAAACGTCGATCTTGCCTCGGCCGTTGAACTCCGAGCTCATGAGCTGGTCTTTATGGGCGTCATTGCGCGCGTAAAGCGTCTTGGCCCCTTGGCTGATGCGGAACAGCGGCGGCACGGCCAAATAGAGATGGCCGCCTTCGACGAGCCCCTTCATTTCTTGATAAAAGAAGGTGATCAGCAGCGAGGCGATATGCATGCCGTCCACGTCCGCATCCGTCATGATCACCACTTTCTCGTAGCGGAGATCGTCCTCGCTGTAGCGCGTGCCCGTGCCGCAGCCGAGCGCCTGGATGAGATCGCTCAACAACTGGTTGTCGGCGAGCTTCGATGAGCTCGCGCTCGCCACGTTGAGGATCTTGCCGCGCAACGGAAGCACGGCCTGTGTGGCGCGGTCCCGGGCCTGCTTGGCCGAGCCGCCGGCGCTGTCGCCTTCGACGATGAAAATCTCGGTGCCTTCGGCGCCGGTCGAGGCGCAATCGGCGAGCTTGCCGGGGAGGCGCAGGCGGCGGGTGGCGGTCTGCCGACCGACCTCTTTCTCCTTGCGGCGCCGCAAGCGTTCCTCGGAGCGGTCGACCACCCAGTCGAGCAAGCGGCTCGCTTGGTTGGGGTGGCCGGTCAGCCAGTGATCGAAGGCATCGCGCACCGCGTTCTCGACGATCCGGGCGGCTTCCTGCGTCGCCAGCCGGTCCTTGGTCTGACCTTGAAATTCCGGCTCGCGGATGAACACCGAGAGCATGGCGGCCGCGGTGCCGAGCACGTCGTCCGCGGTCACTTGCGCCACGCGCTTGATGCCGGTGAGCTCGCCATAAGCCCGCAGACCCTTGGTGAGCGCCGCGCGCAAGCCCGCTTCGTGCGTGCCGCCGTCCGGCGTCGGCACCGTGTTGCAGTAGGAGCTGATGAAGCCGTCGGCGCTCGCGACCCAGGCGATGGCCCATTCCACGGAGCCGGGGCCTTCCGCCTTCTCGATGCGCCCGGCGAAGATCTCGGTGGTGACCGTGGTCTGGCCCGCGATGCTGTCGACGAGGAAGTCCTTCAACCCGCCGGGGAAATGAAGCTCGGCCTTCTCGGGTGTCGCGCCGTCATTGCCGATCAGCGCCTTGGCGCAGGACCAGCGGATCACCACGCCCCGGAACAGATAGGCTTTGGAGCGCGTCATGCGGAATAGAAGCGCCGGCTTGAACGCGGCGCCCTTGCCGAAAATCTTGGGGTCGGGCTTGAAGCTAATTTTGGTGCCGCGCCGGTTCTTGATCGGCCCGAGATTCTTCACCGGACCGTCGGGTGTTCCGCGCGTGTAGCTTTGCCGGTAAAGCGTCTGGCCGCGCGCCACCTCGACCTCGAGCGTCTCCGATAGCGCGTTCGCCACCGAGACGCCGACGCCGTGCAAGCCGCCGCTCGTGGCGTAGACCTTAGAATCGAACTTTCCGCCCGCATGCAGCGTGGTCATGATGACCTCGAGCGCGGACTTCTTCTTGAATTTGGGATGCGGGTCGACGGGAATGCCACGGCCATTGTCTATGACCGTCAGCGTGCCGTCCTGGTCGAGATCGACGTCGATGAAGCTCGCATGGCCCGCCACCGCCTCGTCCATGGCGTTGTCCAGCACCTCGGCGAAGAGGTGATGCATCGCTTTTTCGTCGGTGCCGCCGATATACATGCCCGGGCGCCGGCGGACGGGCTCAAGCCCCTCCAGCACCTCGATGTCGGCTGCGGTATAGGCGTCTTCCGGGCTACGGCCCTTGGCGGCCTTTTTCGCGGGCGCCTTGGTAGCCGCCGGCCGTTTTTTCGACGCGGCGTCGAACAGGTCGCGCGAAGCAGCGGATTTGCGCTTTGTCGCGATGGACGGACTCCTCATGGGCTCGCCCCGCGGTTCGCGGCTCAGGGCGAGGAAAGAATCAACTCAAGTTCGGAACTAGCCGTTAGCTCGCACGGGTCTTGGCCATTTTCAAGACTATGGACGGCGTCAGGCGATTTTGCCGCCGCCGGCCTTGGTAATGACCATGACCGAAGGCCGTGGCGGCATCTTCGAATTGGGGTCCGGGTCGGGCCAGCGCGTCACCGGGTCCTTAAAGACCGATGGGCGCCCGAAGTCAGGGAAAGCCTCGGCCCCGTCGGCGCCGGGGTGCTGCACGGATACGAACAGCGTTTCGCCGTCCGGCGTGAAGCACGGCCCGCACATCTCCGCGCCGACCGGCACCCGAAAGAACAGCTTGGACGTTCCCGACCGATCGCCGTCCGTCTCCAGGGCGAACAGGCCGTCGGCGCGTCCCGTGCGTCCCCAGTCATCGCCCTGATCGGTGGCGACCCACAGCCGTCCCCGGTCATCGACGGCGGCGTTGTCGGGACAGACGAACCAGCCGTTCGCCGTGGTGTCCGGCCCCCACAGGCTGTCGTCGTCTTTGGCCGGGTCGCCGCACCTGACGAGCATCCTCCAGGTAAACGCCGAGGCGGCGTGATCGCCGTCTTGTGGCGTCATCTCTATGATATGGCCGAACGCGTTATCGGCGCGCGGATTTGCCTTGTCGGTCTGCTCGCGCTTGGTGTTGTTGGTCAGCATGGCATAGACACGGCCGTCAGGCGTAGGCTGCACGTCTTCCGGCCGATCCATTTTCGTGGCCTCAACGAGCTCTGCCGCGATGCGCGCGTCGATCAGCACATCGGCCTCGTTCTTGAGCTTTCCGTAAGACCCGTCCTCCGTGAGCTTGCCCTCGCCGAATTTAAGAGGCAGCCATTCCCCCGTTCCGTCGTCCTTGAACTTGGCGGCAGACAGCGTGCCCTTCGACAGCAGCGTCATGTTGTGGGACCGGTCGCCTTCGACATAGGGATCGTTCGAAACGAAACGATAGATGTACTCGAAGCGGCTATCGTCGCCGCAATAGACCACCGCGTGTTTGTCGGCGCTGAGAACCGTCTCGGCACCTTCATGGCAGAAGCGGCCGAGCGCGGAGTGCTTCACCGGAACCGACGTCGGATCGCGCGGGTCGATTTCCACGATCCAGCCGAAACGGTTGGGCTCGTTCGGCTCAATGTCGACATTGAAGCGATTGACGAACTTGCCCCAGGCCTGCCATTGGCCCGGCACGCCATAGCGCTCGTAGCTGGCAGCCTGTTTGCCGCCGAGCCCCTTGGGAACGGCGCCGCCTGGAATCGCGTGGTCGGTCCAGAAATAGTACCGGAAATTCTCCTCCGCCGTGAGGTAGGTCCCCCAGGGCGTATGTCCGCCGGCGCAATTGTTGAGCGTGCCGAGGAGCGCCTTGCCTGACGGGTCGTAACTGGTCTTCAGCCGCGCATCGCCCGCGGCCGGACCGTCGGCGCTCATCGGGGTATGGGGCGTGATCCGGCGGTTATAGGGGCTAGGGCGGACAACCTGCCAGTCCTCGCCCTCCTTCTTGACCTCGACGATGGTGACGCCGTGGGCCGCCATTTCGATCTCGACGAGGGTCTCCGTCATCTGCTCGAAGCCGGACGTGTCCTGGCGCTTCGACAGGCTCGGGAACATCAGTTCTTCATTGGTATATTCGTGATTGATGCAGAGCAGGCCGTGGGTACTGCTGCCGTCGATTGGGAAATGGGCGATGTAGTCGTTGTTGTAGCCGAAGCGCTTCGCTTGATCTTCGGGGCTTTGAGCCTCCGGGTCGAAGTCCGGCAGATTTGGCATCAGCGGGTCGCCCCAACTGAGCAGCGGTTTGGCGCGGTAGCCCTCGGCCACGTGGTGGGTCGTGTCGATACCGGCCTCGACTTCGGGAAAATCGAACGCCTCGGTAGCCGTTGCCGCCTCGGCCTTGGGAAGGGCACCGGGGCCGAACAACACGGCCGCGGCGGTGACGCCCAGCGTGCCGCGCATCACGGCGCGGCGGCTGTAGCGCCGCAGGATGACGTCGCCGATGGTTTCGCCGTTTGCGGGGCTAAGCGGGACGTCGTCAGCCGCCTCGCAAGCCGCGGCGCGGTTGCGGTAGGAATCCTTAGGGGTCATATCCGTGCCCAGCGTAGAAAAAGGTGTCCAGCTTGAAATCTAAAGGGGCACCGTGACAGATTTGAGAAGAGGATTTGACTCATGGCCGAGCACACCCCCGTCTGCGATTTTGGGTGGAAAGCGCCCGCATTCACGCTTCCGGGTGTGGATGGCAAGACCCATAGCCTCGATGACCTGAAAGGCCCGAACGGCACCCTGATCATGTTCATCTGCAATCACTGCCCCTATGTGAAGGCGGTGATCGACCGCGTCGTGCGGGACGCCAAGGCGCTCGAAGCGCTCGGCGTCAACACCATCGCCATCTGTTCCAACGACACCACCACCCATCCCGACGATTCCTTCGCCAACATGAAGCGCTTTTCCGAAGAGCACGGCTTCACCTTCCCCTATCTCCACGACGAGACCCAGGACGTCGCCCGCGCCTATGATGCGATCTGCACGCCCGACTTTTTTGGTTTCAACAAAGATTTGGAACTTCAGTATCGCGGCCGGCTCGACGAGAGCGGACGCGATCCCGCCGGGCCCGATGTCCGCCGCGAATTGTTCGAGGCCATGAAGCAGGTCGCCGAGACAGGCGGCCCGCGAGCCCAGACGCCATCGATCGGCTGCTCCATCAAATGGAAGGCGGGGTGAGCGTTTTGGGTCACTGTTAAACCCGCGCTTAAGCCTACGGCTTTTCCGTTTCTTTACCAGCGGCTCGCTAAAATTCGTCTCAAATACGAGGGGAATTCAAACGGCATGTTGATGCGTTACGTCATGCTGGTGAAAGTGGCAGCCATATCCGTGTGGGGCGCGCTTACGCTCGGCACGACCAATGCGAATATGGTTCTCGTCGATGCGGGGCAGGGCCCGACGGCGAATGCATCGCTGTGGATTCTCGGGCTGGTCGCGGCCTTCATCACCATCTCGCTGTGCCGCTTCGTGATCTTCGGTCTGCCGTCGATGATGGACGATTGGTACCGCGACAACAAATCGTGGATGTTCGTCGCGGGCGCCGGCGCCGCGATCTACGGCATGTTCTATTTGATGTAGGCGCGCTTCGAAAAGTTTGGGGGAGCCTGGCATGAACCTCAAGGCTTCCCGCGTCCGACGGGGGAACGCGGGAGGAAAGGGCTAAAGGTTCCTGAAAGGCCGGGCGAAAGAGGGGCGGCCGCCCAATAAGCGGTCGCCCCATCTTCGTTCAGGCGTCGGGGAAGAACCCCTAGACGCTGTAATACATGTCGAATTCGATCGGGTGGGGCATCATCTCGTAGCGCTCCACCTCTTCCATCTTCAGCTCAAGATAGGCGTCGATCGCGTCGTCGGTGAACACGTTGCCTTTCTTGAGGAAGGCGCGGTCCGCATCGAGCGACTCGCAAGCCTCGCGCAACGACCCGCACACGGTCGGCACTTTCTCCAGCTCTTCCGGCGGCAGGTCGTAGAGGTTCTTGTCGATCGGATCGCCCGGATCGAGCTTGTTCTCGATGCCGTCCAGGCCGGCCATGAGCATGGCGGCGAAGGCCAGGTAAGGATTGGCGGTCGGATCGGGGAAGCGCACCTCGACGCGCTTGGACTTCGGACCGGTCCCGAGCGGAATACGGCACGACGCCGAGCGGTTCCGCGAGGAGTAGGCCAGCAGTACCGGCGCCTCGTAGCCCGGCACCAGACGCTTATAGGAGTTGGTGCTGGGATTGGTGAAGGCGTTGAGCGCCTTGGCGTGCTTCAGGATGCCGGCGATGTAGTGCAGGCAGCTATCCGAAAGGTCGGCGTATTTGTCGCCGGCGAAGGTCGGCTTGCCGTCTTTCC
>Ga0307378_10002212_pt1 | contig 30377 bp, 24 predicted proteins | sample UN1MG_FD_202238 | JGI IMG/M metagenome (GOLD analysis project Ga0307378, IMG submission 202238) | Soil microbial communities from Risofladan, Vaasa, Finland - UN-1 | ecosystem: Environmental > Terrestrial > Soil > Coastal area > Acid sulfate soil | place: Finland: Risofladan, Vaasa | collected... | reverse complement strand
CACAAAATGTGATCGTGGCCAACAATTCACTTGCTGTCCAGGCCGCCAAGAGCAAGGCTGATGAACTCGGGTACAACAGCCTGACCCTGTCTTCTTACATTGAGGGGGAGACTAAGGATGTCGCTCTAGTTCATGCTGCAATCGCCAAAGAGATTTTGAAGACGGGGGAGCCCGTGTCAAAACCAGCCTGCGTTATATCCGGCGGGGAAACCACGGTAACGATCTGTGGGAAGGGCAAGGGGGGGCGCAACCAGGAATTTGTGCTTGCAGCAGCGATCGCAATAGACGGCCTGGAGAAAGTGGTCATTTTGAGTGGGGGTACAGACGGTACCGATGGCCCCACCGATGCGGCTGGCGCACTCGCCGATGGCAGAACAGTCACCAGAGCAGCGAGTCAAGGATTGGATGCCCAAGAATACCTCCGCAATAACGATTCCTATTCTTTCTTCTACCCTCTGGGCGACCTGCTCAAAACAGGTCCAACATTCACGAATGTCATGGATTTACGACTGGTCATTGTGGGCGAGTGATCTTGTAAAAGTTGTTTGCAAGAGTAACAGAGTTCTCCGAGTAAATCCGCGGTAATTTCTGATAGTACTTCCTTTTCTTTCTATTAACTTGTTAATTCTAAGAACTAGAATCAATTCCGAAAGAGCCACTCTGTGGGCAACGCACTGTAACTCTTATTTTAAGAAGGGGATTTTTATCTAACTATGAGATCTGGCCTAAAGACGTTGTCTTCGCTGAGCCAATCGATCGCCTTGTCCAGAATATGGCGATGTACATCTGTTTCGGACGGGGCCATGGATTTGGGTGTGCGGAAGGAGTGGTCTCCTCCCTCGATGATGTCCAACTCCCATTGATCGTGCAGCTTGTTCAAAACATCCATGAGTTTCTCCAGGTTACAGAGAGAATCCCTTGTGCCGGCGAAAAAAAACTTCGGGACTTCTGTTGTTGTTACCTTTATTTAGCGGCCAGATAGCCTTTCAGGTAGCGTGCCGTGTGGGATTTTTGGGAACGGATAGCGGTTTCAGGAGGGCCTTGAACAACGATCTCCCCTCCTCCATCACCACCCTCAGGGCCAAGGTCGATGATGTGGTCTGCACACTTGATCATGTCGAGATTGTGTTCGATGACCACCACCGTGTTTCCCTCTTCGACGAGCGTTTGGAAGGCTTCTAAAAGGACAGCCACGTCATCGGGATGGAGTCCTATCGTCGGTTCGTCAAAAAGGTACAGGATATTCTTGTTCTTCTGGTGGACGAGATTGTAAGCCAGTTTGATCCTCTGGCGCTCACCTCCGGAGAGCGTAGTTGTAGGCTGGCCCAGTCTTAGATAGCCTAAGCCCACTTCTATTAGAGGCAGCAGTTTTTTCCGGATCTTTGTGTTATCCGAAAAAAATGAGGCCGCTTCGGATATACTCATCTGGAGGATGTCGTCGATGTTTTTCTCCCTGTATTTCACGTCCAGGATCTCGCTCTTGAAGCGCTTGCCCTTACAGGACTCGCATGTCAGGACGATATCGGCGAGAAATTGCATTTCCACGACCTGATGTCCCGCGCCTTTGCATTCATCACACCGGCCCCCATCGGTGTTGAAGGAGAAGAAACCAGGCTTATATCGCATGGTTTTTGCATCTCTTGTCTGAGAGAACAGCTGCCGGATCTCGTCCATGGCTTTGGTGTATGTCGCGGGAATGGACCGGGGCGAAGTGCTCAGCGGAGATTGGTCGACCATGATGACCTTATCCACAGCCCCCTTCCCTTGTATGTCTAGGAAGCCATCCGTTGATTGCCCGTTCCAACCTCTGTAGAGGACGTCATGAAGCAGTGTGCTTTTTCCCGAGCCGGAAACACCGGTCACACAGGTAAAAGCGTGTAACGGGATCTTCACATCCAGATGTTTGAGATTGTGCTTATGGGCATCGGTGATGGTGATGAATCCCTGTCCCTTTCGCCGCTCTTCGGGGATCTTGATCTGCTCTTCGTGTCTCATGTACCGGGCTGTGCGGGACTGGGGGAATCTGAGAAATCGAGACATCGAGCCTGAAAATATCACTTTCCCCCCGTTCTCTCCGGCTCCAGGCCCGAGGTCGATGATGTATTCTGCGGATTTGATGATCTCTGGGTCGTGCTCCACGACCATCACTGTGTTCCCTATCTCTTGCAGGGACTTGAGGATCTCGATCAGACGATGGTTGTCTCGAGCGTGGAGCCCGATACTCGGCTCGTCCAGCACAAAGAGCGTGCCGACAAGAGACGTGCTCAGAGCGGCTGCAAGGTTGATCCTCTGGGCTTCCCCTCCGCTGAGTGTGAACGTCATGCGGTCGAGGGTGATGTAGTCCAACCCCACCTCCAGAAGAAATTTTAATCTCCCCTGGATCTCGGCGAGAAGTTTTTCAGCCACCTGTTTCTGAAAAACAGTCAGATCCACAGAGCTAAAGAAGTCCTGCATCTGCTGGACCGTTTTCCGCGTGACCTCGCCGATGGATCGGCCGCCGATTTTTACGCTCAGCGCCTGGGGATTCAGGCGCATTTGATGGCAGTCGGGGCAGGGGACATATTTTCTGTAGCGCGCCAGAAGAACGCGTACCTGGACCTTGTACTTTTTCCTCTGGAGCCTGTCGAAGAAGCCCAGAACACCCTTGTACTGGCCCTCGCCCTCAAAGACGAACTTTTTCCACTCGTCCGTCAGGTCTTCATAGGGAACATCCACGGGGATTTCCCTGGATTGTGCCTCCTCCAGCAGCCGCCGCATGCGCCTTCGGGACACCGGCTTTGACCATGGCTCGACAGCCCCCTCTGCGAGGGATTTTTTTTTATCGGGGATGATCTTGTCCTCATCAAAGATCGCAAGGTCACCGAAACCGTGGCATGTGGGACATGCACCCTGTGGACTGTTAAAGGAGAAGAGGTTGGGGTAAGGGGCTTCATAGAGGATGTCGCATTTTTTACACTCCAGCTTGTCGGAAAAAAGAAAAACGCGCCCTTTTTCTGTGAGGACCTTAGCCCTCCCCCCTCCTTTGACCATGGCGATCTCTAAGGAGTCTGCAAGTCTTTCTCGTTCGTCTCTGTCCAGGGTCATCCGGTCCACGAGTACATCTAAACTTTCTGAGTCCCCCAGATCCGCCTCATCGAGATCAAGGATTGTGTTTCTTTTGATGAGTCTTGAAAAGCCATCCTTTCGGAGTTGTTCAATACCTGCCTCCCGAGGCCAGGAGAAGGAGATCCAGACTTTTGTCTCAGGAGGCAAAGCGTACAAAGTCTCGATCATGGAATCGATGGTGTCTCTCTCGACAGTTTTGCCGCATTTCTGACAGTGAACGATGCCGATCCGGGCGTACAGCACTCTCAGAAAATCATAAATCTCAGTGACGGTGGCAACTGTGGATCGGGGATTCTTTGTGACAGCCTTCTGCTGGATGGCGATGGCAGGAGTGATCCCTTCGATCCTCTCGGCGTCCGGCTTGTCCATACGTTCCAGGAATTGGCGGGCGTAGGCAGAGAGGGATTCGATGTACCGGCGCTGGCCTTCGGCATAAAGAGTGTCAAAAGCCAATGAGGATTTCCCCGACCCGGAAACACCCGTGACAATGATGAACTTGTTCAAGGGGATATCCAGGTCGATCGCTTTGAGGTTGTGCACACGCACGCCGCGGAGGATGATCTTATCTTTGGGTGCAGTCATTTGAGATGGGGAGAGTTTTAAGTCTTGTTTTTTGTCCACTCCAGGATTTTTGCTCTGAGTTTGTCGGGATCCACAGGCCTTGTCAGAAAATCATTCATCCCAGCTTCGAGGCATTCATCGCGGCCCTCTTTAAAAGCCACAGCTGTGAGGGCGATGATCGGGAGTTTGGTGTTTCCCGATTTCCGGATGTTTTTTGTCGCTTCGACCCCACCCATGACAGGCATTTGGAGGTCCATCAGGCACAGGTCATACTCCTCTGTGGTGGCTTTTTCAAATGCGATCTTTCCGTTGGGGGCGATCTCTTCCTTACAGCCAAGTTTTTGCAGCAGGATCCGGATGAGTTTTTGATTGACGGGATTATCCTCGGCCACCAGTACTTTTATCTTTTTTGCAGACAGCTCTTCGGCCATATGTGTGGTGACGATCTGCCCTTCTTTGCGAGCGTCTCCCAACACGGTTTTGAGCACATTGATGACGGCTCTCTCTCTTGCCGGCTTTGTTATGAATGCATCAAAACCGCTCTCTTTAGCAAGCCTTGCTGATCCCGGCCTGGCGTCTGATGAGATGGCGACAAGTTTGATCCCCTCGAACTTTGGCTCGCTTTTGATCTTTCTTGCAAAGTTATAGCCGTCCATCTTCGGCATCATGATGTCCGAAATGATCAGGTCGGGAAGGGTTTTCTCTGTCTCCAATTCTTTCCAGGCATCTACAGCCAAAATATATTCTTTGCGGACGAGTAGTCCTGCGTTCTGACAATAGGATTTAATGAGGCGACGGGCATTGTCATTATCGTCTACGATAAACACTCCCTTCCCTTTGAGCTCCTCAGATTCCAGTGGCGTGATATCACCTCGGTCCAAGAGGTCTGATTCTCTGAGCCTGAGGATGACGAAGAACTCGCTGCCTTTTCCCTCTTCGGATTCCACCCATATCTTCCCATCCATTTTTTCGACGAGTGCGCTGGTGATGGCCAATCCCAATCCTGTACCGCCGTACTCTCGTGTTATGGATGTATCTGTCTGAGTGAATTTTTCGAAGATCAATTTTTGTTTGTCCTTAGGAATGCCTACGCCGGTATCTTTCACAGAGATCTGAATCGGGTAAATGCTCTTTCCTGCCTTCGAGCCGATAGGTTCTGACTGTGCTGGGGATACATAGACACCGATCTCACCCTCCTCAGTGAATTTAATGGCATTGTTGAGAAGATTCAGGAGGATCTGTCTTATCCGAGTGGGATCGCCCTTGAAGTTTTCTGGCATTGCCTCATCAAAATGGTGATAGAGCTCGATCTTTGTGTGCGAGACTTTGGGTCTTGCGATCTTTAAGATATCCTCCACAAGATTCTTCATGCTGAAATCGATTTCTTCCAGCTCGATCTGCCTGGCCTCAATCTTGGAGAAATCCAGGATGTCGTTGATCAGGGCCAGCAAGAGCTTTCCACTTTCGCGGATCGTGTCTACGTAGTCTAATTGGAGTTCATTCAGTGTTGTGTCGGAGAGGATGTCGGAAAAACCGATCACAGCATTGAGGGGTGTGCGGATCTCATGAGACATGTTGGCCAAAAACTCGCTCTTTGCCTGATTGGCCCGTTCCGCGGCTTCCTTGGCTTGTTTGAGCTCCTCTTCTGCTTTTTTGCGCTCGGTGATATCCGTGGCCGCGTATACGATTCCTGCAGGGGTGCCATCCTTGTCTGTGATCGCAGATGCAGAGACGCTCATGTCAACAGTCGTGCCGTCCTTTCTCTCCCACCTCATCTCTCGAGCGCGGAGCACCCAATCCCTGTTGAGTTTACTCGGAAAAACGTCGCCCGAGACATCGAAAAGCAAGGAGACTTTCTGGTCTTTCAGTTCCTTTTCTCTGTATCCGAGCAGCTCGCAGAGAGATCGATTGACCACACAGATATTCCCTTCAAGGTCGATGACAGAGATCGGCCCTTCGGTCGTCTCAAGGATGTGTTTGGCCGCAAAGGAAGGGGTCAGGTCGATCAACCTGAAGCGCAGGATGGTCTGTCCCAATATCAGAGCACAGATGAATATGGGAATATACCCAAGGGGATAAATGGGAATCCCCAAGGCCGGAATAAAATCGATGGCTCCGACTAGACCTAACGTAACCCCTAGAAAAATACCTTTAAGCCGGCTCCTTTCCCGCTCGGAGGTGCTCCCCAGGAATTCTGTCCAGAGGAGGGACATGCTGATCAACATGAAGAGGCCCACATAGACAATGAGAGCGAATCCCAGCGGACCATACCGCGCATAATAACCCCAGCGCTGGAGAGAAACGCCTTCGATCAGATAGGGGGAGAACACAAAACCGGCGCAAAACAGGCCCGAGAGTCCTAGAGTGGCCCAGGCAAAGAGTTTGTATTGCCTGTAACGCCGGATGATATCCAAGGTGAAGATGAAGAAGAAACTCGGGATAAAAGCCACGCCGAAATGCTCGATCGTGGCCCAGAACAGGGCGTCCTGTTCATTGGGGGCAGAGTACAACCAGGCCAGGGAACCGAGCCAAACAAGTATGCTCGAGGTGACCATAAAGAAGGAGCTACTGACCTTAGAGGCCCTGTCCTTGATCATCGTGATGAGGCCCAGAACGAACATCAAGATGCCGACAACAAGTGGAGGGACCGTGAAGATATTCAGTTTAAAGATCAATGAATCTAGAAATTGCATGAAAACCTCATGTCTTTTAATGGAGTCGAAATTATCCGCAAGGGGTGGGAGAGAATTTTTCCCTTAGTTCTGAGTAATGACCAACACGTGTGACTTCTCATGCAGTTTTAAGTTAAGGCTATGGTTACAGTTTATGGATTTTTTGTCAATATCGCAGACCGAAAATATGGTTGTAATTTTGGATTCATTCTGATATTGAGTGCTTTTAGAGTATAAATTTGTTAGCTTCTTTTATGAATAATTCAGATAGAGCCTGGATTATTCACGGACCGAGTCCAACCCACCCCACCCTAACATTAGGGTGGAGGAAGTGGCCCATGAAGATGTAGTAAACTACTTCGAATGGGCTACAACGAAGGCTTTGTAGTGAGATCGGTTCGCCCGTAGGGTAAAAGAAGCTGACAATAAAATAGTAAGGGTTTCGTAATTTAGATATGTCAGAAGCTTTTATGAATAATTCATATGAGGAGGTTCGATGAAAAAGAAAGGCACAAAGATTGCATTGCTGTTCGGGGCAGTTCCCTTTATAATGTTGGTTTTAGCACTCCCGCTGGTCAACCGGATAGAGCCAGTGATCTTGGGGCTCCCCTTCCTCCTCTTTTGGATCCTGACCTGGGTCATGTTGACTCCTCCCATTCTTTTTGCGGCCTATCTCTGCGAGAAAAGATTTAACAAAACTACAGAGGGAGAAAGCGAGTGAACGTGGCTCTTGTCATCATTTTTGCCACGATAGGCATTTCCGCAGGAGTCGGCATATTCGCGGGAAGACGGGTCAAGATGAACCTGGAGAACTGGACGGTTGCCGGCCGCCAGTTCGGACTGATACTCATCTGGCTCCTTATGGCGGGCGAGATCTACACGACGTTCACTTTTCTTGGAGCCAGTGGATGGGCGTACTCCAAAGGAGCTCCAGCCTTTTATATTTTGATATATGGCGCGTTGGCATATACGCTGTCCTTTTTCATCCTTCCCGCGCTGTGGAGAGTGGGCAAGCGGCATGGCCTCCACACGCAGCCCGACTATTTTGTAATGCGTTATGGCAGCCGGTCCCTCGGTGTTTTCGTCGCCCTCGTAGGAGTGTTTTCCATCATCCCCTACCTTCAGCTCCAACTGGCAGGATTGGGGTTTATCGTTGAAGTCGCCAGTAATGGTGCAATTCCATCCAACACAGCCATCATCATAGCGTTTGTTTTAACCTGTGTCTTTGTCTACACCAGCGGCCTCCGGGGAGCCGCCTGGGTCGCGATCATCAAGGATGTGATGATGCTTGTAGCCGTGGGAGTTGTGGGGATCGGAGTTCCCATCATCTATTTTGGCAGCCCTGGAAAGATGTTCGAGGCCGTTATTGCTAAAATGCCCGAGCATCTGATTTTTCCTGGATCGACACCGAATATGGATGTGGGATGGGTCATGTCCACAGTTTTGCTAACGGGATTGGGTTTTTACATGTGGCCGCATGTGTTCGGGTCTGCCTTTTCTGCGAAAAGCGATAAGATCATCAAAAGAAATGCTATCATCATGCCCTTCTATCAAATCCCGATCCTTCTCATATTTTTGGTTGGCCTTACGGCCTTCCTGGTCATTCCCGAGCTAAAAAACGGCGATATGGCCTTTTTGGAGCTGGTGAATCGGACATATCCCCCATGGTTTATGGGGTTTGTGGGTGCCGCCGGTGCGGTGACGGCCATGGTACCCTCAGCGATCCTGGTGCTGTTCGCATCGACTCTTCTGGCGAAGAATGTCTACCAGGCTGCATTTCGGCCGCACGCCAAAGAAGAGACGGTGTTGCGATTATCCAGGATCATGGTGCTCGTCGTCACGGCTTTTGCGCTCGTTTTTGCCATCTTTTTTCCCAATGAGCTGGTGAATCTCCTTATCCTGGGGTATGACGGTGTGTGCCAGTTCTTTCCCGGAGTGGTTCTCGGCCTCTTCTGGACGCGCGTGACAAAGGAGGGGGTGTTCACCGGTCTTATCGTTGGATTGGCCATTGTGGCATTCCTCATCCTCACCGGCCGAGACCCATTTTTGGGGATGAATGCAGGTTTTGTGGGCCTGATTGGCAATGGATTCTTCACAGTGGTGGTATCCCTAACTACAAAAACGAAACGCTTGGACACTGTCTGAGGATACACGGATTTTGCAGCTCATAAGAATTATTTATCTGGACTATTTTAAAAAATTGAGTTATCGATAATCCAAACTAGAAAAGGATTCGAGGAGAAAGATATGAAAGAACAACTCAAAAAAGAAGCGGAGGAGATCGCCGGTCAACTCGTAGAATGGAGGCGGGATTTTCACCGCAATCCGGAGGTTGCATTCCAAGAACAAAGGACGTCCTCGGTCATCCGTAAATATTTGGAGAGCCTCGATATCCCTGTCACAGAATGTGCTGGAACGGGATTGAGGGGTGTATTGCAGGGAAATCCCGGCGGCAAAACGGTAGCCCTAAGAGCGGACATTGACGCCCTTCCCCTCAAGGAAGAAGGAGATAAGGAATACATATCCCAGAATCCGGAGGCAGCCCATTGTTGTGGGCATGATGGCCACATGGCCATACTGATGGGGGCTGTGAAACTTCTTTCCAACAGGAAGAACGAATTTAAGGGGAATGTGATTTTTCTATTCCAGCCTTCGGAAGAACGTATACCCGGTGGGGCTAAACGGATGATCGAAGAGGGAGCGCTTGAAGGAGTCGACGCCATCTTCGGTCTGCATCTCTGGGTGCCTTTGCCAACTAGTGCAGTGGGTGTTGTCAAAGGGCCGATGATGGCTCAACCGGATGATTTCACCATCATCGTGAGGGGAAAAGGAGGGCATGGTTCCATGCCTCATCAAACGGTGGACCCGATCCTTGTGGCCTCACAGATCGTAGTGAATGCGCAGAGCATTGTCAGCCGGAATATCGATCCCCTTAAGCCTGCTGTAGTATCCTTTGGTACGATTGGAGGTGGAACGATCTATAACATTATTCCCGGTGAAGTCAAATTAACTGGTACGGTGCGAAGCTTTGAGTCGGGAATAAAGGATATCGCAAAAAAACGCATCGAAGAGATCGCTGAAGGCACGGCCAAGGCCATGGGCGCGAGTGTAGAGTTTACTTACGAAGAAGGATATCCTCCTCTTGTGAATGATGAGCTTATGGCAAATTTTGTGTTGGACGTGGCTAAGCAGACACTTGGCAAAGATAAAGTCGTCGATATCGATCCGGTCATGGGGGGCGAAGATTTTGCCTATTTCCTCGAAAAGATACCCGGTGCGTTTCTGTTCCTTGGTGCAGGAGATGGAATGAATCTTCCTCACCACCATCCTGGATTCGATATCGATGAAAAGGTTCTCCCTCAGGGTGCCTTACTCATGACTAGCTTAGCCCTGGAATATCTGCAAAAATTCAAATAGGATTACAAAAATACTTTCGTATAAGGATCAAATGGTTTGAGCCTTCGAACATGAATGTCCTAGTCATTTTATCTATTGCTCTTGCTCTTGCGATGGACGCTTTCGCTGTATCCGTGGGAATCAGTCTCAGACCTGAGAAGGTGGGCCCAAAACGGGCGATAAGGCTTTCTGTCTCCTTTGGATTTTTTCAGTTTATGATGCCAATTCTCGGGTGGTTCGTAGGAACCAAAATCCTCTCACTCATCCAAGCTTTCGATCACTGGGTGGCCTTTGGCCTGCTCTTTTTGATTGGATGTCGTATGATTTTTTTGTCATTTCGGTCACAGAGTGCACCTCAGGCTGGACGACATGATCCCACAAGAGGTTGGTCCCTTCTCTTGTTGTCCGTCGCCACAAGTCTAGATGCTTTCGCCGTGGGACTGAGCTTCGCTGCAATAGGAATAGAGATTCTATATCCTTCTGTGCTTATTGGTGTTGTTGCCTTTCTTATGACTCTGATAGGAACGAAATTGGGGCCACTCCTTGGTCGAATTGTAGGGAGGAAGGCAGAATTACTAGGTGGCTTAATCCTTGTGCTCATCGGGATAAAGATCCTGATCGATCACCTGTAACTTCAGATTTTTAAGTTTTTTGGAATTTTTCAGCAAGTTTTCCTAAAGTCTCGTAAAGAAGAGGCACCACGATCAAACGGAGCAATATGGCAAAGAAGAACCCGCCGATGTAGACCACAGCCAGAGGCCTGTGCAGTTCTGAGCCTGTGGTTTTGATCAAAGCCATTGGCAGCACGGCCACGATCATCACCAGGTCCGTCATGATGATCGGTCTGAATTTGGTTATAGCCCCTTGCGTAACAGAATCCCTGAGAGATAGCCCTTGTTTTCGGAAATCGTTGATTTTGGCCACGAGGATTACGTCGTTCTGGACGCAGATTCCGAACAGAGCGATAAGCCCGATCGTTGATGATACATTCATGGTTTGACCGGCGATCAATAATGCCAGAATCCCTCCGATAAGTGTTGTTGGGATGTTCAGGATGATGAGGGAAGCCTGCCAGAGCGAGCCAAAAGAAGAGAAGAGGATGACGAAAATGATCAGGATGACGATGAGCATGAGCGTGGTCAGATGTTTCATGGCTCTCTGTTGGCTCTCGAATTGACCGCCGAAAGTGGTAAAATATCCGGGAGGAAGATCGATCTCGTCCTCGATTTTCTGCTGGGCCTCTTTGACAAAACTGACGATGTCGCGGTCAACAAGGTTGCAGAGGATGATTTTTCGCCGCATGAGGTTTTCTCGAAAAATAGTCTGAGGTCCTACACTTCTGTATATTTCTGCAAGCTGAGAAAGGGGGATCCTTTCCCCGTTCGGTGCATCGACCAGGAGTTCTTCCACCGCTTCTTCATCGTTTCTGTATTTTTCGGGGAGACGTATGAGGACAGATGTGATCCTGTCTTTTTCGTAGACATCGGTGGCTTCGATTCCGTTCAATGCTGTTTCGATGATATCGGCTACATCGCTCACAGGAATACCGAAGCGGGCGAGTTTTGCTCTATCCAAATTGATGACCAATTGAGGAATTCCCGTGGTCTGTTCGATCTGCAGATCGGCTACGCCTTCAATCTCTGCGAGAACATTACGGATATCCTCGATATAGAGATTGAGAGTGTCTAGATCCTGTCCAAAAAGCTTCACGGATAGCTCTCCCTCAACTCCGGTCAGCATTTCTGCCAGCTTATTGGCGATAGGCTGCTCGAAAATGTAGGCAATTCCAGGGATTTTGTCCAGTTCCTGTCTCATGGCTTGCGTGATTTCATCGAATCCTCGCTTCCGCTTTTCTAGGGGAAGGAGCTCTATGTTGTAGTGGCTGTGGTTGACAGGGTGGACATGTTCAGAGGCCTCTGCTGTTCCCGTTGTTCGCGAAACGGATATGACCTCTGGAAAAGTGAGGAAAATATTTTCGATGCGGGTGCCCATAATGATGGATTCTTCCAGTGATGTTTCAGGAAGCATAACAGTGGAAGCCATGATGGCTCCTTCATCCAATGGGGGAACAAATTCTTTACCCAGAAAGTGATAAGAAATTCCAGCCCCTATGAGTAGAATCAAAAAAATCGCCAGGATCACTTTTTTATGTTTTAGCGCTCCTTCAAGGATCGTCCGGTACTTTGGTGTGAGGTATTCCGTGACAGGATTTCTTTTTTCTTTAATGTGTTTTTCGGTCAGGAAGACAGATGCCAGAACCGGCTTGAGAGTGAGGTTGAGGATGAGTGAGCCGAACAGAGCCGCAGCAACAGCGAATGCTGTCGGGCGGAACATGGCACCCTCAATGCCCTGAAGTGTGAGGAGGGGAATAAAAACAAGGATGATGATCAGGTTCGCGGAAAAAAGATACTTCCCGATGTCTTTTGCAGCCTCCGATGTAAGTTCCAGAGTGGAGGCCTGGCCCTTTTTTTCGCTGAGCACCCGATAGATGTTTTCGACCATGATGATCGAGCCGTTAGCAACCTTCCCGATACCGATCGCCAATCCTCCTATAGACATGACAGTCAACTTGATCCCGAACATGTCCATCAGGACCAGCGCGATCAGGATGGAAAAAGGGATCGTTAAGGAAGCGATGAATGAACTTCTTAAGTTCCACATAAAAAAGATCATAACCAGGATGATGAGGACGGCGCCCTCCAGGATAGATATCTCCACGTGTTCGATAGATTTAATAATGAGGATGGATTGGTCATAGAAATACTTTATTTTTATTGTTTCGGGAAGATCCCGTGCGATTTGAGAAAGCGTATTTTTGATGTTCGCTATGGCTGTCAACGTGTCGCCGCCGTACTGTTTTTCAATGGTCACATAAACGGACTCTTTTCCGTTGTGACTGCCAGATTCTCGTCTAAACTTTGGCCCGATTTTGACATCGGCCACATCCTTCACATAGACGGGCACGTTGTTCCGGGACGTGATGACCGTGTTCTGGATGTGGTCGAGACTTTCGAGGCGCCCTATCCCTTTAATCAAGGTCTCCTGGGAGCCTTTCATGATGATGCCGCCCGAAAAGTTTCGATTGCTGTTCTCGATGGCTTCCTTAACTTCGTTGATCGTGACATTATAGTTTTTGAGCATTTCGGGTTTGAGATAGACCTGGAATTGTTTTATGAAACCACCGAGGTTGATGACGAAAGATACTCCTTCGACTCCCTGAAGCCGATAGCGAATAGTCCAGTCTGCAATAGAGCGGAGTTCCATGGGATCGGTCTCTTCACCTATGACCGCAAATTCGAAAATTTCTCCCATTCTCGAAGAAACCGGCCCAAGGATTGGCTGTGTCGTCCCGATGGGAAGCCGGCCAGAGATCAGCTCCAGTTTGCTGGAGACGATTTGGCGGGCCAGGTAGATATCCATGCCCCAATCGAATTCCACGGTGACGACGGAATCTCCCGTGGCTGACTCCGACCTGACCCGGGTCACGTTCGGCGCGCCGTTGAGGAGGCTTTCGAGAGGAAAAGTGATAAGCCTTTCCACATCTTCTGCGGCCATCCCGGGATTTTCAGTGATGATGTTGACAAGGGGAGCGTTTAGCTCAGGATATATATCCTTGGGCATTTTTGTGTAAACGATGACTCCCCAGATAGAGACAATAAGGACCAAAAGGATTGTCAGCAATCTGTGTTTTAACGCATACTCAATCAGTTTATCTATCATTATGGATCCTCCAGTTGTGTTGTCGGATGGAACATGCTGAGAGTGTCCCTCCCCACAGACTAATGGACATGCCCTTTCTTCAAAATCTCATCATAGAGCTTGGATTTGAGCTGGTAATTTCCTTTGGTTACGATCTCGTCTCCTTCTTGAATACCTCTGAGAATTTCGACAAGAGAATCTTCACTCGTTCCCACTTCGACGATTTGAGGATAGTATTTACCGGCTTTTGTGATAAAAACAATTTTGTTATCCCCATCATCGAGGATCGCTTCTTTCGGGAGAACGAGAGCTTCAGTCTGATGGTTTAAAAGAATCTGTATATCGGCAAACATCCCAGGTTTGAGCTTGTAATCTGCGTTGTTGACCTCTGAGCGCACCGTGATTGTGCGAGTCTCTTCATTCAAAACATCACTGATGTAACTGATCTCTGCATTGAATCGATCTTCAGGATAGGCCGGCACATCCACTTCTACTTGTTGTTTTTCCTTTATTTTAGAGATGTCTTTTTCGTATATTTCCGCGTCGATGCAGAGAATTGTAGGATCCATGACGGTGAGGATCTCCGTTTCTTGGTCGATCATTGCTCCGAGGACAGCGTTGTTGATGGTAATTTTTCCATCGATGGGTGCATAGAGAGTAATGACGGGATTTATCTGGTGGGTTTCGGCAATAGCCTTGACTTCTTCTTCACTGAAGCCCAGGACATGAAGCTTTTTCTCCGTTGCGTTGCGGTTAGCTTCTGCAATTTTGAAATCCGATTCTGCGTACAAATAATCCTTCTGTGCGCCTACGCCGCGGTCAAAAAGCCTTTTTTGCCTTTCATAATTGACTTTGGCCAATTCAAAATCCGCCTGTGCTTTGTAGAAATCGGATTTGGCATTTCCTACTTCTTCACTTTGGAGTGTAACGAGTTTTTGCCCTGTCTTAACCCACTCTCCTATGCGGGCGTGGATCTGGGCGATTCTTGCCGGAAAGGGGTAGCTGACAATGGCCTTTCTGTACGGGTGTTCCAGGACCTTTCCCATGGCTGTGAGCTTGGATTTGAGCGGCATAAAGGCTGCTTTGACAGTTTTAACCTCTATAGCACCTATCTCATCATCGGTCAGCTCGATCACATCAGATGGCCCCCAATTCCTGGCTCCACTTCCTCGTCCTCTTCCGGCCAATCCTCTTCCAACCGCTTGTTGGCCTCTTTTGCCCACTCTCTGTTGGCCTGGAGGCTGTGTCTGATTTGCTTTTGTACCGGGTTCACCCTGGGCTAATTCTGTCTCTTCGGTTTTTTTTGTCTCTCTGTGTTTTCCACAGGTGAGTCCAAATCCCATAAGAGAAAGAATAAGGATCAGATACAAGAATCGAAAATTATATTTTTTAATCATTGGCGTTCTCCTTCCAGAGTCTGTCCTATGGATCTCTCTAACGCAGCCAGAGCGGCTTCGTAATTGAAAAGAGCGTCGGCATAGGATCGTGCAGATTCAAGAAGTGTCCTCCGCGCAGCGATGAGCTCGATGCTGCCGATCTCTCCTTCTTGATAGCTGAAGAGAAACATGTTGTAGACCTCTTCTGCTTGGCTGAGAATTTCTGTCTCGTAAAGCTGAATCTGATTGTCAGCAGTCACCGCATTCATGTAAGCCTCTTCCACCTCGAGAGTGATAGTGTTTTTGATGTGGTCCGCCTCTTTCTGGATGGCAAGGATGTTGGCTTCGGCTTCGGCAATCGCGCCCTTTTTGGGCTGCCAGAAAAAAAGAGGGATGGGCATGGATAATGTCACATCCCACCAGGAACCTTCTCCCTCAACACGATGCCGGTTGACCCCCAGCTCGAGATCTGGCAGATAGCTCATGGTGGCCGATTTTTTCTGGAGGTGTTCTCTTTCCAAGGAAAGACCGATTTTTCTCATTTCAGGACGTGTGATGAGAGCTCTGTCAAGAAGAGAGTCGAACTCCAGTTTAATGGGATCTCGCTTCAGATTTCCAGCAATCTCGATGGGCTTATACTTTTTTCGGGAAAGGAGATAATTCAACGTAGCTCTAGCTAACCTGGTTTCATTGGTAGCGGCTCGCACTTCGTTCGCAGCCGTCGCTGCCTCAACTCTGGCTCTCAATACTTCTACTTGCGCCACATCGCCGGCTTCATATTTGAGCTCTGCTTTGTCGAGGAAATCCTGGGCGAGTTCCTGGTTCCGCTGAGTATATGTCAGTTTCTCTTGAGCAAGAAGAAGACCGTAAAATGCCCTTTTCACCAGAAAAATCAAATCCAGTTTCAAGAGGTCGATTTCCGCCAGGAGTTCTTCCGATTCTTTAGAGGCGATTTTTCCGCGCACCGATTGTTTGCCCGGGAACTCGAAAGGCTGACTCACACCCAAATATGTTTCTCCTGCATTCTTAAAATTGAAAAAACTGGGTTGAAGGTCCGAATCATAGTTTAAAGATGGCTGTGCAAAAGCTTTAGCCTGGTAGATCCGGGCTAAAGATGCCTGGTACTGTTGGAGTGAGGATAGGATAAGAGGATTTTGCTCAAGGGCAATAGATACGCACTGCTCTAGAGTGAAGGCATTGTCTTCTGCAGTCTGGCTCCAGAGACAACAGATGCCGAACAAAACAGATATTAAAAGTGGCGCTACTCTTCTCTTCATTTGACCTCCTCTCAGTTGTTAAAATCGTAGAAAAAAGGATAAAAATTTGGTTAGGGAGGGAATGGTTTAGACTTGTGGAGGAGAGCGAGAAGTAGGATTGACAAAACAAAGGCTGTTATAGTGAAAAGTTTCGAATGTTTTCAGCATCTCCAACAGCGCAAGCTGCGGAAGATGGAAAAAATTGATCTGGCTTGTGGCCAGAGTCGAATGTTGGAAATGACATGCCGGACAATTATGGTTTGTTTGGGTGCTGTTCTCTGTATGGAAAAAATTAATACACAGTGTTACGGATAAAAAGATAAACAGGAAAACCAGGCTAGATAACTTCTGATGTTTTTTGCCAGCCATTGTTTTGTACAACAATAATATGAAAAATTGATGTTGTCTGTCAATCCTGGATTAGAGAAAATTTAGAAATGAGCCTTTATTCCTCCATAGATGGAGAATCCTGCAGTCCCATAGCCCTTGATAGTTTCGTAATCTGTATTGAGAATATTGTCGAGGCGAAGGAACAGTTCAAGCGACTCGAACACGTCATAAAATCCGGCTGCGTTGAGTAAAGTGTAACTCTCGAGAGTCACCGGTGTTGGGGTCCAATCCAGCCAGTAGAGATCCTCTCTCTCCCCGACATAGATCATGGAAACATGAATATTCGCCCTGCCCAGAAATCCCCAATCCAACCTGGCTGTGAATTTATCTTTGGGACGCCTCAGGAGGTATTCGTCTGTCTCTGTGTTCTTTGCCTCCGTTCGGGTGTAAGTGGCGAAGAGAGAAAGATCGGGGAGGGGTCGTGCAGAAAACGTAACTTCCGCACCTTGCGTGTGAGCTTTGCTGATGTTGATGTAGCCCTGCGTGAAGTCATAGTCGATGAGATCCTCAAAGGTGTTGGAGAAATAAGTGAGTCCGAGCAAAAGAGTGTTGTTCAAGAAATTTTGCTCCACACCCAGATCCCACCCTGTCGATTTCTCCGGTTTTAGATTTTCATTGCCAGCCGGTCCATAGAGGGTAGCGGGAGCATAGAGTTGGTAGAGAGAGGGGGCCTTAAAACCTGTGCCCCATGTGCCCTTGATCTTTGTTCCTGCGTGTTCGATAAAATATGCCGGTGCGATCCGGTATGTAGTGGATGATTCTGTCAAGCTGTGATCGTCATACCTGATGCCTGCTGTCAAGAAAAATCGCTCATCAAACCGGAGTTGATCCTGGACATAAAGGCCCGTATTGTGTGCTTTTTGACGGGGGAATACGCTTTCATAAGGGCCGAATATGCTCTCTGACCGGTACCATGATTCTCCCTGTTCTCTCTGATGCTCCACGCCAAAAGTCAGCGTATTCGTTTTGTGAAGAAAGAGGGAGTTCTGCCAGTCGAGCTTCCACAGTTTGCTCTTGAACTCTGACTCTTCGGATAGGAACGGGTTGGACTCATCGACGGGATTGTTGGATGTCCGGTGGTAATCCACGACGGAGACTTGTAGTTTTTGCTCCCATCGATTCCTGAGGAAAAGACCCCGGGCCTGACTCATAAGAAACAGAGAGCCGTACCGCTGGACATGGTTCGGATCGTCTCCCCAGTCCCCTCCCGAGTTGTCCAAATCTGTTTCTGTATCGATGCGCCGGGCAGAAAAATCAAGGCTCAAATTTGCCGCTAGGTCAAACCCGACCCTTCCTGAGAGAGTGAGATTCCTATGACCGTCTGCTTCTTTGTTTCCTTTGTACTTGGTGCTGGCTGCAGAAAAGCCGTCCGTATCAAAGAGGGCGGCTGCCGCTGAGTACCGGACAGTAGATGTGCTCCCGCTGACCTCCGCAATCCCAGAATTAGTGCCGTAAGAACCGCCATTTCCGGAAAGATGAATTTTGGGCTTGCCCGTGTCTTGCCGCGTGATGATGTTGATGACTCCCCCCATGGCATCCGAGCCGTACAGTGTGCTCTGTGGACCACGCAGGATCTCAATGCGGTCGATGTTATCAACAAGAAGGAGGCTCATATCAAAGGAGCGGGTTGGTGTTATAGGGTCGTTGACTTCGGTGCCGTCGATCATGACCAGGGTGTGTTCGGCATTCGCGCCCCGGATGAAAACTGTGGCCTGCGAGCCTGGCGGCCCATTCTGTGCTGTTGACAATCCGATCGCTTCTTCAAGGGCTTCAAGAACCTGTGATTTTCCTGTTTTTGCAAGTTGTTCTCGTGTAATAATGGTCACCGAACTTGCGACCTCTTTTATGGATGTCTCTACACGGTTGGCCGTGACAACAACTTCATGCTGGAGAGAGTCCTGTTTTTCTTGAGGACGGGCCTCCGTTTCTTGAGAATCTTGCGAATACAGATGGAAACACAAAAATGCTACGATCATTAAAGTTCTGCAAATTCTTTTGCACATAGAGTTTCCTCCTGTGTGTTTCCCCCGCGGTTTTAAACTGTTTTCGTCAGCAGTGTCGAGCAAAAAAAAATCACCCAATCTTCCACCCGAAGATGGGTCTTGGGGCTCAAGGGAGGTTTCCTGACTCTCGGATCATCCTTCTTCCAAGCCTTCCCATTCTCTCAAGGAGGACAGTGGCGTTTTCTGGAAGTTGTCCCCGATTACAGTAGCGGGGGCTGCGTCCGCATCTCACGGACTTCCCTGCACCTTAAACCCAAGAACTCAGTTTTCAAAGAAATTGAGAGACTGTATATTCTCACCTGACCCAAAGCTTGTCAAGGACTTTGGTTAGATAGGAAATATTTTCACCTTGATTTTGTCAGTCTGAATTATTCACGAGCTGATATCGCTGCAAAGGCGAGGAAGTGGCCTACGAAGCTGTAGTGTACTACTGCGAGTAGGCTACAACGAAGGCTTTGTGGTGAGATCAGTGGGTTAGGTTGGGTCGGCGCCCGAAGGGAAAAAGATGCTAACAATAAGATATAGAGTTTTCCTTTTTTATAAGGTTTTTAAATATATATTTGTTAGCATCTTTTATGAATAATTCAGGATTATCTCCAACGGAGCGTTACGAGTAAGTAAATGAATAGAGGGCCGCCGAGGATGGCAGTGATGATTCCCACAGGAAGCTCTGTGGGGGAGAGAATGGTTCTCGCGATCGTGTCACACAGAGCCAGGGCCGCTCCCCCGAGAAAAAAAGAGCACGGGAGGACTGTTCGCTGGTCGAAGCCGCTGAGGCGCCTGACAGCATGAGGGATGATCAAGCCGATAAAACCGATCGGTCCGACAAAAGAGACCACAGCGGCTGTCGCGAGTCCGCCTCCGGCGAAAATGTGTCTTTGGACTCGCTTGACATCTACACCGTGACCGAGGGCCATCTCTTCACCCAGTGAGATCTGGTTGAGGGCGTTTGCGTGATAGAACAGGAGTATGAGGCCCGGGACGAGAAGAGGGCTGAGAGAGAGAAAATCTCTATAGCCGACAACATCGATCCCCCCCATCATCCATCTATGGTAGAGAACCAGGACATGAGGACTTGCAAGGTAGCTGAGAAAAAGGATTGTTCCGCCACAGATGATGCTGATGGTCACTCCTGCAAGCAGGAGGGTGTACACAGACATCCCCTGAGGCCTTCGAGACAGGGCATAGATGAGAGCCAAACTGGCGGAAGCCCCCAGGATGGCGAGGAACTGAATGGAGCTGAATGGGCCCCAACCGATCCAGAGGGCAGGCAGGGAAATGGCAAGGAATGCTCCCAGAGCCGCCCCGCCACTCATGCCGAGGGTGTAGGGTTCGACAAGAGGATTCCGGAAAAGCACTTGGAAGGAAGCTCCGACGAGGGCCAAAGTCCCTCCAGCCAAGAGAGCCAGGATCACCCTGGGGATACGTTGGAGCCAGAAGATATCTCCATCCACGTTTGATTCCCCTTGAAGATAGCTCCATACACGTGTGTGGTTAAGGGTTTCCGCACCGAACCATGGTGTTATGGCAGCCACAGCGAGGAATATGAGGCCATAAAGAACGATGGTTTTACCCTTCACTCTTTTTCTCCGTCACCAATTTAGGGAGGATCGTGGGCCTCCCCGTTTCTGGATGAAAACCCATGAGGATAGCTTCTCCGTAGACGGCATGGACCGTCGAAGCGGTAAGTACTTCAGCGGGTGGCCCGGAGACAACAGGCTCTCCTCCCGATAGAATCATCAATCTGTCGCTGAAGAGGGATGCCAGGTTGATATCGTGCGTGACCACCGCTACTCCCATCCCATCTCTAGAAAGACTCTGGAGGAGCCGGAAAAATTGGACCTGGTGGTGGACATCCAGTGCGCTGGTCGGCTCGTCAAGAAGCAGTATCTCCGGTTTCTGTGCGAGTACAGAGGCGAGAAATGCACGTTTCTTCTCACCTCCTGATAGCCGGGAAAGAGGGCGCTCTTTGAGGGATGTCATTTCGGTGAGGTCGAGGCATTCTTGGACGACAGCCCTGTCGTTATTTTCGAGAGTCCCGAAGCCTTGGGTGTGTGGATAGCGGCCCATCCGGACGACTTCCTCGACAGTGAAATCGTAAAGGCTGACTGTTTCCTGGGGCAGATATCCAAGAGATCTTGCGATAGTGCGCCTCTTGAGCTCAAACATGTTTTTGCCGTTCAGCAGGATCGTTCCCCCAAGCGGCTTTAAAACACCGGATGCGATGCGTAGCAGAGTGCTTTTCCCAGAGCCATTGGGGCCGATGATGCTGAAAATCTCGCCAGAAAAGAGCTCTAGGGAGGAAATACGAAGGGTCCAATCTGATTCTGGAAACCCATGCTGAATGTTTTTGAGCTCAAGCATCAGATATTCCTTGAAAGGCTTCAGGATGGATAATTTCTGCAAAGCGACGAACGGTCTGAGAAATACGCACACCCGGGATCAGAAGAAAATCCTCTGTGAGAAAGTGGATGTTTCCAGACTTTACTGCTGGAAGCATGGGCAGTTGTGACCAGTCTTTCTCAAGAAGTTTAAGCTTTTCCTCCGGTATCCCTCCGGGGATAGCTTCTATGATAACTTCGGGCTGGCGTTTGACCAGAGATTCCTTGGAGATCTGTGGGTAGAGGCCAGACGCATCCGAAAATATGTTTTTGCCGCCTGCTATAGAGACAAGTTCATGCAAGAACGTCCCGGGTCCGGTCGTCATCAGGCCTGTGAGGTCTCCCGGTGTGTGTCCGAGTGTGAGAAAGACCTTTTTAAGAGGACGATCGTGGATTCTCTCTTTTATGTCCTGAAGATCGTCTTTGATTTTTTGGATGAGAGCACTGGCCTTATCCTCGGCCCCGAGTGTCTGACCGATCGTGTGGATGGCGGTCCAGATATCCTCCAGAGTGTTGATCTCGATGGAAAGGAATAGAATCTCATGTTCTTCACAAAATCTGGAGAGGGATTCGTTCTGCCCTTGGATGATCAAGAGATCCGGTTGGAGAGCCGTGATCTTCTCTTTATTCGGATTGATCAATCCGCCTATCTGAGGGACTGTCCGGGCTTCTGGAGGAAACGTGCTAAAAGCGCTGACACCCACGACTCTCTCACCTATTCCGAGCGCGAATACGATCTCGGTCACACTCGGAGCTGCGCAGATGATTCGCCTCGCTTCCACTATCATCTGACCAGGATTAGATGGAGATATTTCCGATTTCTGGGCTGAATCCTGAGTGCAGCTGGACAGGATTAGACAAAATACCCCGACACATAAACCAAATAGGGCGGAAAAAAGACATTTAGGCAATATTTCTCTCACCTTTTACCTCGGAAAGTTCGAGAGGACCTTTCAGGCAGGAAAATTATTGCCCCAATATCCCTCTTTGTCAAGAAGTTAGAAAAGGTAGGAAGCTACCGATCTTCCTACGGAAAATCGGTAGCCTCAAGGGGATGGATTAAATGATTAGGGGATCTATCTTAAATCCTTCAAAAAAAGGAGGGGTAAAAAGGAGGGATTTGCGGGTTTCATAAACTCTTGTTTCTCTCATTTTTGCCATTTCACTTATATATACGTGGAAAATGAAAAAAAAGTTGCTGTTTTTTACAGATTCTCTGGCTATTTTGCTGAAAAAATGAAAAAACCCGAGAAACAGGCCGTTAAAAGCGTTAAAACATAGAATTGATTTATATCTGTTATACCTGTTTTTTCTTAAAAAAAGCTCATTTGGATTTTAAGTTATTGATATCAAATGGAGTAGAAAAAAACATTCGTTTTTCTTTGAATTTTTTGTCCCTTTTGTGAACTTTCTAATATTATACCACAGAATAAACACCTATTGCAACAAAAAAATAAAAAAACTTTATATTTTAAAATGAGGGTGATTAATACCATGATTTTTACCCTAAAAACAGGCTTTTTTCGCTTTTTCTTGCCTAATGAAAATTTTGATTGTTTTGACTCCACTTTTCCAATTCTTTAGAATAAGCCACAGAACGAATATGCTTAATAAACCTTGATTATTCACGAGTTGACATTTTTTATGAATAATTAAGGCCAAAATGATTAGATCCTTTAGCCGAATCGAAAGAAGGCGATAAGATTTAAGATTAATATGAACCAGGTGTTTGTTATGATGAAGAGCGAAAGGGAGGAGTCCTGAAATGGATAAAGAGACATTCCGAAAGTTTGGCCATGAATTTGTGGACTGGGTCGTGGATTATTTGGATTCGGTCGAAGAGTACCCCGTGAGAGCTCAGATCAAACCCGGAGAGATTATCAACCAACTTCCCGACAACGCGCCGGTTATGGGGGAGTCGATGGAAGACATCTTCAAGGATTTCCAGGAGATCATCCTTCCGGGGATGACACACTGGCAGCATCCATCATGGTTTGCCTATTTCCCGGCCAACAACAGCCCGCCTTCAGTGCTTGCGGAGTTGCTGACAGCGGGGATGGGAGCTCAGTGCATGATATGGGAGACATCCCCCGCCGCAGCTGAGCTGGAAGAAAGAGTGCTGGATTGGCTGCGGCGAATGCTCGGTCTTCCCGAAGGAATGGAAGGTGTTATCCAGGATACGGCATCCACAACAACCTTGGTCGCTCTCCTCACAGCAAGAGAAAAGGCGACAGGCTTTAAAACCAACCGGGAAGGAATTCACGAAAAACTTTTTGTTTATGTGTCTGAGGAGGCTCATTCCAGCGTCGAAAAGGGAGCAAAGATCGCCGGGTATGGTAAGGACAACATACGGAGGATTCCGGTGGATGAAAATTTTGCGATGATTCCTGCCCGGTTGGAAGCAGCCATTGTTGCAGATAAAAAAAGGGAGTTGAAACCGGCATGTGTGGTTGCTACTGTGGGAACGACCTCTTCTTCCGGAATAGATCCTCTCAGACCCATTGGTGAAATTTGTCGATCACACGGAGTGTATATGCATGTGGATGCCGCGTATGCCGGAACAGCCGCGATCCTGCCCGAAAAAAAATGGATGCTGGATGGAATGGAGTATGTGGACTCCTTCAGCTTCAATCCGCATAAGTGGATGCTGACCAATTTTGATTGTTCGGCACATTTCGTGAAAGACTCTGGAAGCTTGATCAGGACATTCGAGATACATCCTGAGTATCTGAAGACAGGTGTGGATGCGCTCGTCAAGAACTACCGCGACTGGGGTATCCAGCTAGGGCGACGATTCCGGGCCCTTAAACTCTGGTTCGTGATCAGGTCTTATGGTATCGAGGGGATCCAGAGGGTCGTGAGGGAGCATATCCGTCTGGCCGAGTTGTTCAAAGGATGGGTTGAAGAACATGAATTATTCGAGATCATGGCGCCGGTTCATCTGAGCTTGGTCTGTTTCCGGGTGAATAATGGCGGGAGTGAGGAGGAGTTGAACGCTCTGAACAAAGAGTTGATCGAGAGAATCAATCAGAGTGGGAAGGCCCTGTTGACACAGACAACGCTTAAGGGAAAATTCGTGCTGCGTATGACGATCGGTTCACGGACAACAGAGGAGCGTCACGTCTGCCAGGCATGGGAACTCATCGTGAGTACGGCCAAAAACATGCTGGGGAAAAAAGAATGAGATTTTGTGTCGACTATCGCATCTTCGATAAGTTTCCGGATCTGTACTTGGGCGTTATGATTGCTAAGGGCATGGATAATCTTGGCGCCGCGGATGAACTCTGGCCTTTGATCTCCGCTCACCAGGAGGAGATACGAGCCAACACCAGCTCAGAGATTCTTTCTCAGCTTCCCAGGATCGCATCATGGCGGAGGGCGTATTCGGCGTTCGGTGCCAAGCCGAAAAAATACAAAAGTTCTGTGGAAAGCCTGTACCGAATGGTCCTCAAAGGGATCGATCTCAGACACATCAACACAATCGTTGATGTCTATAACTATATATCCATCAAACACATGGTTCCTGTTGGAGGAGACGACATCTTTCGGGTTGAGGGAGACATCGCACTCCGGTTCGCTCAAGGAGGCGAGACGTTTCGACCGTTGAATTCTGAAGAGGTTGAGCATGCGAAGGAAGGCGAAGTAATCTACACGGATAATGTTGAAGTTCTCTGCCGGCGATGGAACTGGCGGGAGTGCGATAAGACAAAAATGACGGAAGAGACCAAAGAGGCAATGCTTGTTGTCGAGGGATTGCCTCCGGTGAACAGAGAGGAAGTGGACAGGATCGTGGAGGAACTAAGGAGACTGGTGGAAAGATTCTGTGGAGGTGAGACGCGCTTTGAAATTCTCCACGAAGAGCAACCGGAGATCGTGATCTCCCCTCGATTGAAAAAAGAATCTTAAACTTAATCTTTTTTACTTTTCACATCTTAGCTTTTCACAGCGTTATCGTGGAACTCCGCCCTGCTAGCTTGGTCCTTCTTTCTCGTCGATGTGATCAAACCACCCGAAGGTGGTGTTTTCTTTCATGTCCCTTGGGCTGTAAGGCTTGATGTCCAGAACGGGAGTTCCCTCGAACATATCCAAACCCGAGACTTTCAGGATGTTCTTTTCTCTTCCCTCGAGTTTGACGACAGTCATTCCGATGGGATTTGGCCGATGAGGACTCCGCGTCGCAAAGATGCCTCTCTTTTTACCGTCAAAGGGTGGATGGGCATAAAGTTTTTTTTCCAGTGACTCATGGAACACAAAAACGAGGATGAGATGGGAAAATCCGTCGATGCCGTCCAAACCCGGTTCAAAGCTTTTAAACACTTCGACTTCTCCAAGGACATCCTCAAATCCGTGCGGATCAAACCATTTCTTACGGGGGATATCTTCCCGGCTTTTAAAGGGTGAATGAACGATTCCTATGGGCTCAAAATTGATTGTCATCGATTCTTACCTTTCTGAGGTTAATTTTTTTCTTCGACTCATAAAACCCAATGGATTTCATCGAATCGATGGGAGTGATGAATCCAACGTTTAGGCATAGACATGGGTCAACCAGGTGCTGTAGTCTTCGAGCTCTCCTCTAACCATGCGATGGAAGGTTTGTTGAATTCTATCGGTGAATACTCCCTGCTCGCCGGAGCCGATGACATATTCCTTTTCAAAGGAATTGCCGTTTGATCCGTCCGCGGCTTTTACGATCGGTGCGATCTCCACGGCTGTTCCGGAAAAAAAGGCCTCATCCGCTTGCACAAATTCCTCCTTGGTGATAGGGCCCACTGTCGTTTGGATGTCCAGGTCTCCGGCAAATTGGAGGATGCTTGTCCGGGTGATCCCTTCGAGGATGGACTCGTTCATGTCGTTGGTTTTTAGAATACCGTTTTTGACGATAAATATATTTTCACCAGGTCCCTCTGCGATATTTCCCTCCATGTTCAGGTACACAGCCTCATCAAAACCCCTGGACCGGGCTTGCTGACCGCCCAGCGTGGATAGGACATAGACTCCACCGAGCTTGGCCTTCATATCAACCTGGCTGTGGTGGATACGCCTGTTCGGAAGGATATAGACAGAGACTCCATTTTCTGCCGCTTCTCCGAGGTAAGCCCCCCACTCCCAGGCAGCAATGGCCAGTTCAACGGGAGAAGCTTTGGGCAGGAGTCCCAAGTTCCCGTAGGCATAATAAAGGAGCGGCCGGATGTATGCTGAATCCAATTGGTTTTCCTTTATGACGAGTTTTATGGCTTCTGTGATCTCCTCTTTTGTGTAAGGGATGTCCATCGAAAGAACGGAAGCCGAGTGAAAGAACCTGTCCAGATGTTCGGGAAGGCGAAAGACAGCGGGGCCATTGGCTGTGGGGTAAGCCCGGATCCCTTCAAAAACAGAAGTCCCGTAGTGAAGTGCATGGCTCATGGCATGAAGGGTGAGTGTCGGCCAGTCTAAGAGTTTTCCCATTTGCCAGAATTTCTTTGCTTTGGGAAAGTGTGTGTTATCAAGCATGTTTTCTCCTTTTAACTCATCCCATATGTGTTTTTGAAGATTTTATCGTTTTCTAAAATCATGGAACTAAGGAACGAGCATAAACTCCCAAGCACACCAGACATCGTCAGGATGGGGGTCGGGTGGACAGACAAGACATTTTGTCTTCAATCTGGGATCTATGGTTTTAGCGAAAAGGCTGTATTCGACAATGCCCACAGATTTACATGGAAAATCAAGCAGGGCCTGCCTTTTCCTCGCTTCCTGAACTCGACAACTTTTCATGCGGAATACACAGCGGGTTTCACTAACCTCAGTGACCTCCTGATCATTAATGTACACATACAGGCGGAACTTGAGGCACTGGATGAGGGCAGTGATGCCCCCACCGGGCTCAATACCCAGCCTTTTCATGATTCTTCTCGCTTCAATAACTGTATATATCTCCCATACTTCTTTATCCAGGTCAATGGCGGTGTCGATACCGTATCTGTGCTCGACAGCACGGAACCACAGGCCATCGAGTGCAAGCCAATTCTTCGAGGCATCTTCCAGTAATCCTATAAGCTCCTCCTTCGACATATCCTTAACGTCTTTCATTGTACACTCATTTGTGACTATTCCCTGCGGATGATGGTTCATAATAAGTCTTTCCCTTATGCGTAAGAGGCTTGATTTTGCCATTGTTGATCAAAATATTCAGGTATTTTAGGACTTCGTCCCTGTGTTTGCCAATAGATGCGGAAATATCCGACAGTGTCACCGGTCTTCGCTGAATCATTGAAAGTATTTTTCGTTCGAGATCTTGGCTTTGAGGGAACTGGTTCATCTGCGCGAAGTCAGCGACAATTTCGCTCTTTTTCCCCAAGAACTTTTGAATTTTTTCAAGCTCCTTATGGTTTAGAGCCTTGGCATACATTTCGGCAGGAGGACGGATGACCGTGTTGAGATGAATTTTGTCGGGCTGAATCTCCCTAACGGTAGCTTTGAGCTTTTTTATGTGTTCAGGGGAGTCGTTTTTGCCCTTGACCAGCATGATCTCCAGCCATATCTGGCCTTTAAATTCCTTCCGGAATTTTTTTAGGCCTCCGATGATGTCCTCGATCTCTAATGAGGCATGGGGCCTGTTGACCTCGATAAATTTTTCCTGTGTTGCTGCATCGAGAGAGGGGACAACCAGGTCGGCCGGTTGTAAGGCCTTTCGAACGCGTGGATCTGTAAGAAGTGTGCTGTTCGTCAGGACAGCCACCGGAACGTCAGTGATCTTTTTGATCTCCTTGATGAGTTTTCCGAGGGTGGCGTTCAACGTGGGCTCTCCGGAACCGGAAAAAGTGATATAGTCGATCCTTTGCCCCGATGAGAGAGCCTTGCTAATTTGAGTTAAAACACTGTCAGTCGAAAAGTGTTCTCCACGCTGAACAGTTTTTTTGGGAGTTGGACCTAATTGGCAATAAATACAATCCAGGGTGCACGTCTTGTAAGGGAGGATGTCGACACCCAGTGAGAACCCCAGCCGTCTCGACGGAACAGGGCCGTAGATGTGGATGATGGATTCTTGTCTTGCTGTGTTTTTCACTCGGATTATACTCTGTCCTTATAAATTTCGATAAATCGTCTTAGGGATCTGTCATAAGTCCTTTCCACATCATCTGGGAAAAGACAGGCTGGGAGCTCTTTCATTCTCCAATGGTACTGCAGGCATTCGCAGCAGACTCCCTTTCGGCTGCACGGCTCATAGGTGCAGTTGCAGAAGGTCAGGTTTTTGTCCTTGTCGCATTCTTTCATGCTTGACTCCGATCTGTCATCCCAAAACATGAACAATGAGGGGATAGTGAGTTTTCTAAATCGTGCATAATATGTCGGATTTTTCGCCTCACAATTTGCCCAGGTCTAACGATGCCATGTGTTTTTAGGTCTATTGCTAAGTTTTTCTGTACGGTTTTTTCCAGGAATATTTTTGTTGATAGAGGTTGTCGGCTAAAGCCCGCCTAAGTGTTTCAGCTGCAAGGATAGCGCAATGGACGTTTCCCTCAGGCAAGCCTCCCAGTTTTTTCAAGATGGCCTCTCCACTCACTAAGGCGAGGGCCTCCGTAAAAGTTTTTTTTAAGGCCAGCTCAGTCGCAGCGCTTCCGCAGGCTATCGTAGCTGCGCAACCATCGGTCAGAAAACTGCATTCCGTTATTCTTTGGTTCTTCATCTTGATGAACATCTGCATCGTGTCTCCGCATGTGCCCTTCACTTTTGCGTGGCCGTCTGGCTGTGCTGTTTCTTTGAAGTTTCTTGGATTCTGCCAGTGATCGATCACTGCATCGGAATATTCTTTGCTCGCTTGGTCCAAGATCATTTTTTGGAGTTGTGTTGCGAATTTCTCGAGGTCTTTGTCTTTTGACATGGCCTTTTGTTTCTTTACAGTCATGGACTGTGAATAAGGAATTTTAATACATGTACAAAATACGAACGTCGGTTTAGCCCAATTATTATACCAAAAGGACAACTCTTAATGTCAAAAAGTTCACAGGATTTTCTCTGTTCGGTCACGTTAGGCGGAAAGAGTCGAGTACATCTTGAAGGGCTCCTGCAAACCTTCTGATTTTTTCCTGGGTCATACCCGCATACCCGATCCGGATGCAGCCGGGAGCGCCAAAAACAGATGCGGGAACGGCGCTGAATTTTCCCATATCCAGGGCTTTCTCGACAAATACTTTATCGTCGACATTTATATCCGCTGGCAATCGGGCGAGCACGCTGATCGCGCCCGATGGGAAATCCTTGTCCCTACCGGCGAGAGTGAATCCCTTCTCTTCGAGTATTTTGATGATGAGCTCGCACCTTTTCCTGAGTTCTTGTTTGATTTTTGTAATGATTCTTGGAGGCCTTCCATTTTCCAAGTCGTTCACTTCTTCTTTTAGGATCTCTATCAGGATCTGTTGCCCCATGACGTTGGGAGATGAGGAGAAGGAACGGATCATCTTTGACATCCAGGAGTTTGTAAAGGTCTCATCCGCAGCAATTCCATACCCGATTCTTGCTCCCGGAATCAGATATTCTTTGGACGCCGAACTGATGACGATCGTTCTCTCCGGAGCGTATGCCAGCATGGACTGGGGAGTTCCTTTATACCGGAGCGTTCCGTAGACTTCGTCAGAGATGAGTATCAGATCCATTCGTCTTGCCAATTCGGCCAGTTGTTCCATCTCACTTTCAGAGAGAACATCTCCCGATGGATTTGTGGGAAAGTTGATGAGCAGTGAAGTGATTTTCTGTTGCTCGATCTGCCTTTGTACTTTTTCAAAATCGGGATTGTAGTTTTCGTCAAAGAAATCGAGGATAATTGGATTTCCCCCAGCGTTGAGGATGATCCCTCTATAGTTACTCCAGTAAAGGGGAAGAATACCCACGTTTTGCTGGGAGGCCACAAGATGCATCACGATCGAAAGCCCTTCTGTGGCTCCTGTGACGATCGCCACATTTTTTTTGTGTAATCCGTCCGGAGGAATCCCCGGTTTTCCTTTCAATCGATAGGTCAGAGTCCAGAATCGGCCGATCAATTCCCGCAGTTCTTCCAAACCGGCAGAAGGACCGTAGTAGATTTCCTTGTCCGGATAAATGTCGAGAATCTGGCCCTGATCGCTGCGGATAAATTCGGGATTTTGTTGCGCTATGATCTTTGCTCTTGCGGCGATAGCGGGAATTATTGGTTCGGAGGAGATGGTCTGGCGGATGCCATCAGGCATAGTAGAGAGGGCGATCTCCAGGATGGGCGTTTTTTGCTTCGTTGTATTCATGATTATTCTCCTGATTTATGACCCGGTATTATTCACGATCCAAGAGGCGGATTGGGTCGGATACTGCCTCGCTTTTATCACTAAATATTCCGGATCATTATTTATCTAAAAGAAAGGCGATAGCGTCTCTGACATCTTGCATGGTAAATCCGTATTGTCTTCGCAGGCGCCCGATTGACATGTCCATGGAGATGTTTTGTGGGAGGCCGAGTGTATTGGCGATCTCCCGTGCTGATAGTCCTGTCTGCTTCCCTATCTCATAGAGTGTCATCCGCCCCGTG
>Ga0307378_10002208_pt1 | contig 30400 bp, 26 predicted proteins | sample UN1MG_FD_202238 | JGI IMG/M metagenome (GOLD analysis project Ga0307378, IMG submission 202238) | Soil microbial communities from Risofladan, Vaasa, Finland - UN-1 | ecosystem: Environmental > Terrestrial > Soil > Coastal area > Acid sulfate soil | place: Finland: Risofladan, Vaasa | collected... | reverse complement strand
CTACTTCTTCCTTCGCTTCGTCCACGCCGGCCACGTCATCAAATGTCACTTGGGACTTGTCTTTTCCCTGCAGCCGATGTTTGCTGCGACCGAACGACATCAGCATTCCGCCGGCCCCGCTGCGAAGATTCCGGATGAAGAAAAAGTAGATAAATCCGATTATTAAAACCAGCGGCAGAACCCCCTGCATCAGCATAATCAGCCAGATACGCTGCGGCGCCGACTCTTCTTTGACGCCGCTTTCCTCCAATAACCGCCCAAGCCGCTCTCCGTGTATGTCCGGAGTGTAATTGACAACAAAAGACTTTTTACTCTTGCCCTGCTGGCTGTCGAAAAATCCCTCAGTGAACTGGCCTGTTATCTCAGTGTCCTTTACAATGACACTTTCGATGTCCCCCTGCTTAAGATGCATCTTAAATTCATCCAGGCTTATCTTGTCGACCCTCTGCCACTGCTGCAGCATCATCATTACCATGAATATCGCAATGGCAATTATAAGATAACTGAACGGTCCCCGCTTATAGCGCGGCAGGGGCGGCTTTTTACCCGGCCTGTTTGAAAGGCCGCGACGCGGCAAACCATGTTTTTTGTCTTGATGTTCATTCATAATTTAATATTCGGCACTTCGTGATGCGGTTCACGATTCTACCATTTCCTTTCCATCAGTTCTACGATCTTTCGTGCCAGATTGTTTGCTGCAAGAGCTGAAGCATACTTAAAATCCTGCTGTTGGTATTCAGAGTAGCTCGCTGAAGCACTAACAATAATATGATCAATCAACAATTGTCCGGTCTTGAGATTTTTCCAATTAACAACCGCCTGCATTTCCACTTCTTTTTCCAGAACAGTACCTAATTCGCGATCGGTGCTGAGCGCCAATTCACCTATCGATACTATTTGGCCGGTTATTACAGTATCGGCACGGTCCGAATCGGAAACTATCTTATAGGGCGTATCAACCTCAATACGCTTGGCAAGGGCATCGGAAAGTTCGTACTCCACTCCCCGTCGAAAGGTCTGGTTGTCAAACATTTCCACACAAACGCTGCGAACATCTTCCGGAAACAGTGATTCATTGGAATATCCGGCCATACCGGCACATCCACAAAGCCCCAGGCAAAGAGCGCAAAAGCATAAAACTGCGTAGGGTGGGGCTTGCCCGGCCTTCAGGAATGTCAAGCGCTTTGTTCGGTGTGCCAAGGCCCACCCTACATGACTTCTAAGGTTTTCTTTCTTCATTTTCAGCAGGTGCCTGATTACTAACCTGTAAAAGCTCACTTTTTGGCAAGCATCTCCTTTGCTTGTTCCGCCGCCTTACTGCCCGGCCAATCGTTCACTACCATATCATAATAAAGATTAGCGGATTGTCTATTTCCGCTTTTCTGATAATACCGGCCTATACTAAGCTGTTTGCAGGCTAATTGCTCGTCTATTTCGCCCAGTATCTCATCGACGCCGATTTTCCTGGCATCTTCAGGATATAGTAATTTGAATCTTCCGTAATAGCTTTTTGCCGAACTCAGGCTTGAGGCATCATAAAACGTCCTTTTATACTCTGGAGGCTTGTTATAGACGGCATGTTTGTTACGAGCCATCCTGAGCAGTGCATCCCTGCCGACCGGCCCCATTTCCCATTCCAATGATATCTCCCACCATTTGAGAAATGCTTCGTTGAACTTTTTTCTTTGTTCGTAGTTTTCAGCCACAGCAACAGATGCTTTTATCCCCATTTGTGTGTCGAGACCGACCCGGTCGGTAATCTTTTCCATAATTCTGATACCCTCGGCATATCCTTTAATCTTGATGAAACCGAGTAATGTCTTTTTTTTGCCGGCTAAATAAGCCGTCGCTATTGCAAACTGCCTGTCCAATGCAGCGTCAGTAAGTTGGCTTTTTGGATATTCAGTCAGCAGCTTGTTATAATTCCTGACGGCCTTTGTAAACTGCACTTTGCAATAAAATATTTCAGCCTTTATAAAAATATCCAAATCAGGCCCGGCTATTTCCGGAAAGTCCTTCTTAATTGCATCGTAGGCCTTGCCGGCAGCCTTCGCCTGGCCGGTGTTGACGAGTTTCTTCGTTTCGGCCACTGCAACCAGGAATTTGTCTTCACCATCGGCAGAGACGGCCTTGAAGTCCTGGTTCTTGTCCAGGCGCCATGTACCTGCCGAGGCCGTCGATAGAGATGACAGCATGACGGCTACAGCCAATATTACAAATCGCATTCTGTATTCCGGCATAAATAAAATCCATTTAAGGTTCTTCATTTCATTAACCCGACAAGAACCATAGGACATTATACTCATTCCTGAAATCATTGCAAACACGCACTTGAAAATATAATCGGCCGCCGATTTTTCCGCTTATAGAACAAAAAAACTTGTTTTTTTATTCTTTCGGGGCTATAAAGCTCCAAACGAATCAACCATTTTTTCTGTTAGCTAAAGGAGCTATACAATGGCTAAAGATCTGTTGAGAATTTTATTGATCGTCGCAGTGGTCTCTGTTCCGGCATATTTATCCGGCTGCCGGACTGACGGGCTTGGCAAGGCGCCGGTTCGCCGAATCGCCGTTGAGGATTACGCGGACAAGATGAAGGCCGGCTGGATCGGACAAATGGCCGGCGTCGGCTGGGGCGGGCCGACAGAATTCCGCTATAAAGGCGAGATTATCCCGGAAGACAAAATGCCGTCCTGGAAGCCGGAGCTAATCAACCAGTTCGGCCAGGACGACATTTACGTCGAGATGACATTCCTGAGAACGCTGGAACTGTACGGAATGGATGTTTCGATTCGCCAGGCCGGGATCGACTTCGCCAACAGCGGCTACCCGCTGTGGCACGCCAATAATGAAGGCCGAACGCTTCTGCGCCGGGGCATCGCGCCTCCGGACTCGGGGCACCCGGAATTCAACAAACACGCCAATGACATCGATTACCAGATCGAGGCGGATTACGCCGGCCTGATTGCACCGGGTATGCCGAACGTGGCGATCGAGCTTGGCGAGACTTTCGGCCGGCTGATGAACTACGGCGATGGGCTCTACGGAGGCCAGTTCGTCGGCGGCATGTACGCAGAGGCTTTCTTTGAAGATGATATCGAGAAAATCATTCTCGCAGGCCTGAAATGTATCCCGCAAAATAGCCAGTACGCCGAGTGCATTCGCGATGTGCTTGCCTGGTATAAGCAGAATCCCGACGACTGGCAGAAAACATGGCAGCTCGTCGAGGAGAAATACCAGGACAATCCCGACTACCGCAAATCCTCGTGCGATAAGGGCGATTTCAATATCGACGCCAAGATCAACGGGGCCTACATTGTCATTGGCCTGTTGTATGGCGAAGGCGATCTCGACAAAACTATCGTTATCACCACTCGCTGCGGCCAGGACTCCGACTGCAATCCATCGAATTCCGCCGGCATTTTGTTCACAACCGTCGGCTTTAAGAACCTGCCGGACAAATTCGAGTCGGCGTTAAATCCCGAAGGCAAATTCAGCCACACACCGTATAACTTCCCCACGCTCGTCGGCGTATGTGAAAAACTTGTTCGTCAGTCGGTCGTGCGTGCCGGCGGGCGAATCGAAAAAGACAACGGCGGCAAAGAGACATTCGTCATTCCGGTCAAAAAGCCAAAGCCCGGCAGGCTGGAACAGTGCTGGGAACCGGGCCCCATTGCCAACAGCAGGTTCACCGAAGCGGAGATGGCGAAAATCACCGCTATCGCGGGCAAAGATATTTCCGAGGCCGTCTCGAAGTTTGCGCCCGGCTGGAAGGTCAAGAGCTGCGGATTCGATATGGACCCGGGTCTGAAAGAACAAGAGTTGGGCAAGAGCAACGTGCTCGTCACTCATCCGCTCGACAGGAGAACCGGCTGTCAACTTTCACGGCAAGTTAAGCTGCCCGCAGGCAAGAAGACCACGCTGCAACTGACCGTGGGACATCATCCCGAAGGCGACTGGGACCTGATTGTCGCTGCCGGCGGCAAAGAAATCGCGCGCAAGGCCGTGAGCAAACAAACGGCCCCCGAAGGCTGGATGCAGACCAAGGTTGATCTGTCCGACTTCGCGGGAAAAGAGGTGAAGCTCGAACTGATAAACCAGCCGACCGGCTGGAAGAACGAGGCCGGTTACTGGGCGGAGATTTCGCTGATAAGCCGGTAGAGTACTACTACCTCATAACAAGTGAATTAGTGGATGGCGAGCAAAGAGTGGCAGCCTCATCCCGATTTCGTTTATCGGGATGGGGATGGTAAATGCTACAGAAACCATCCCCAGGCTGCGCTTGAGGCTGCCACCCAATTGCGTATACACAGTCTAAAAATTCATGCGTTACAGGCTACTACCTGATATTTCAAAAGGCGGCGGTAAGCAGGATGCAACCGCCGCTTTTTTATTTCATCCTTTCCGATGCGGCTGCTTTTCGCGTGGTTTCGTTGACGGGCGGTCTCGATTCCTGTATCATTATTGCGCGAGGCGATACTAAATGAAGCAGGCAAAGTTACTGTGTTTGTTTTTGGCGTTCACGCTCCTTGCCGCCGGGTGCAGGAGGAAACCGGCCGGGGCCGTAACCCCGCTGCATCGAGCCGCCGAGCAAGGTGATATCAAGCAGGTTCAATCTCTCATCGCAAATGGTGCCGACATCAATTCCAGAGACCCGTATGGCCAGACGCCGCTGGAGCGGGCGGCATTCGGGGGCCGTAAAAAAGTTGTTGAACTGCTCATCGCCGGCGGCGCCGAGGTCAATACTAAAAACCAATCCGGCAGAACGCCCCTGCATGTCACCGCCCTGCGGGGCTATAAGGATATCGCCCAGGTCCTTATCGCAAGCGGAGCCGATATCGATGCAAGGAACAACCAGGGCCTCACACCACTGCACGTGGCGGCTTCGTTCGGCCGGAAGGACGTCGCCGAACTGCTGATAAGCAAGGGCGCAAACGCCAATATAACAGACAATGAAGGCAATACTCCTATCTCGTTGGCCGAAGACAGAGGATATAAGGAAATTGCCGTATTTCTGCACACGCACGGTGCTAAAGAGTAATCAGCGTAACAATTCTTAAAGTTGCAATTTGACTTAAAGTTCTGTATAATGATGCTATAAATCGACATAAAAACGATGCAAGCACTTTGAAAGGTGGAATATAATGAAACGTATAAGACTTTTTTGCCTGGTCCTGGCGTTTATGCTTGTTGCTGTTGGGTGTAAGAAGAAAGAGCCTGAGCCGTCGCAGCAAACCGGCGTTCAGAAACAAGTGCAACCGGCAAAAACACCTGCACCGGCAAAAGCAATGGACCCCGTCGAGCAAATTCAACCCGCTCCGGCCGATACTCAGAGCAAGACAGCCGAAACGGCCACTGCCACCGAATCGGCCGAGCCGGATGAAGATATCGACCCGGCCGTGTCGCTGCAGCGTGCAGTGGCCGTCGGTGACGTCGACAAAATCCAGTCACTTATAGCTGCGGGCGCCGACGTCAATGCAACGGCCAATAGCGGGGCGTCGCTCCTGCACATAGCCCTCTTGCAAGGCCATGAGGCAGCGGCGGCACTGCTTATCTCCAAAGGCGCAGACACTCACGCAAAGATGACGGACGGCACGACGCCCCTGCACTTTGCTGTCCTGCGAGACTGTAAGGAAATCGCTAAATTCCTGCTCGACGACGGTGCGGATGTGAACGCTATGGGCACGAATTTCGGCTCGCCGCTCCACATTGCCGCAGTTACCGGCCAAACGGAAATTGCCGAGATGCTTATCGCCAAAGGCGCCGACGTCAATATCAAAAACCAGCGGGGCCAGACTCCGTTAACCGTCGCCAAACAGAAAGGATACAGGGCGATGCTTGAACTGCTGGAGAAGAACGGGGCCGAATAGTGATTCCGTTACAACCATGTTAAATTGTTTTGGAGAGAGCTTAGAAAATGTCACAAGACCTTGATCGCAGAAACTTTCTGAAGAAATCTGTTATCGGCACCGCCGCGATTACGTCGGCTCTGAGTCTGGAAGAGCAGGCCCTGTTAGCGGCAATGAAGAAACCGAATGAACCGCACGCCGGCTCGGTCGAAGGCATGCCGGCAGGACGGATCGGGAATGTCAAAATCAGCAGGCTTATCTGCGGCGGAAATCTCATCGGCGGATTCGCTCACAGCAGAGATTTGACGTACGTCTCATCCTTGCTGAAGCACTACTTCACGGACGAAAAAATTATCGAGACGCTTCAGATATGTGAAGAAAACGGAATCAACACAATCATTACAGGCTCCGGCTCGGCGGAACTTATTAAAAAATACCGCGAAGAAAGAGGCGGGGAAATCCAGTGGATCGCACAGTGCACCGCCCAGACGGATGATCTTACAGGTGACGTCAAGAAGGCAATTGACGCCGGAGCGGTCGGGGCCTTTCTTATCGGAAATATCGGGGACCTCTGGGCGCGAAATGAAAGGATCGATCTGATCGGAAAAGTTGTCGATTTCATAAAAGGCAACGGATTCATCGCCGGCGTCGGCGGACACAACTTAGAAACGCCCATGGCATGTGAAAAAGCCGGCCTAAATACCGACTTCTATATGAAAACGCATCACAGCACCAAATACTGGTCAAAGCGTCAGCCGGACCAGGACAAGGATGTTATTGACAATTACGCCGCGGATAATTACTGGGATAAGTATCCTGAAAAAACGGTCGAGTTTATGAAAACAATGGAAAAGCCGTGGATCGCTTACAAGGTCCTGGCCGCCGGCGCGATTCATCCCAGGGACGGTTTCAAGTATGCATTCGAAAACGGCGCCGATTTTGCCTGCGTGGGAATGTTCGATTTTCAGATTATCGAGGATGTGCTTATTGCAAAAGATATTCTGTCCGGCACAATAAACAGAGAACGGCCATGGAGGTCATAGACATAAGAGCCAGGAACTCCTCATAGTGCCTACATAAGTACAAGGGAAAGAAGAACGCTTGCAATTCAGATATAAACACAACTTAACGGCAAATGCCGGTATCTATACGATCATTGTCCTCTTGTTCAATCTGATAGCGAACGGCCGGGAAGGAAAGGTTTACTGGAATCAATTTCGCGGCCCCAATGGACAGGGAGTGGCTCAAGCGGATCGCATTCCTGTTCATTTCAGTCCGGAATCGAACGTTCTATGGAAAACCGTCACTCCCGCGGGACACTCGTCCCCCGTCATTTGGAACAACCGAATCTTTCTCACGGGCAATGAATCCGCCAATGAAAAAGAGCTTATTACGTTATGCATTAACCGTGAAGACGGCAAAATCCTATGGAGGCAGGTTGTTCAGGCCGAAACAGAGGTAAGGTTTCATCCACTGAATAATCCCGCATCTTCCACGCCGGCCGCGAACGAAAGAAATGTTTATGTCTATTTCGGGACCTACGGGCTGATTTGTTACGACCATGCGGGAAACGATCTCTGGCAGCGTAAAATCGACACGCCGAAAAGCAAATATGGAATGGCGACATCGCCCATATTGTATGAAGACAAAGTGATCATGGTTTTGGACGGCGACGGCGGTTCCTCCCGTTTGCTGGCGGTGAATTGCGATACAGGCGAGACGGCCTGGGAGCAGCCGCGGTCATTGTTCAAGGCCGGGTGGTCAACGCCCATAATATGGCGTAATGGCCAGTCCGAAGAGCTTGTCGTGTTGGGTTCCAAACGGCTGACCTCCTACGATCCGTCCACCGGCGCCGAGATATGGTGGGCCGGTGGTTTTCCGGACGAAACAGTCGGTATCCCCATAACAGGCGATGGGCTCCTGTTTGCAAGCGCCGCGGCCCTGGGTGGACGCGGAGATGAGAAGTTGGATTCGGCTGGAACCTGGAAGTTCACCATCGAGCAGTTCGACCGGAATCACGACAATCAAATACAGCGCGACGAAATGACGAAAGGCTTTGCTTTTATACAGCGGCCGGAGTTGCCTAAAGACAATCCCGGTTATGGCTTGCCGGTCAATAACATGGACACTCTGCTGAGAATCTTCGACCATGACAAGAACCGGGTCATCAGTGAAGCCGAATGGATGCAAACGATGTCAGGCTTTGCCGCTATCAGCCAGCCTAACCTGTCGGCAATTCGCCCCGGAGCGACGCAGGATGCCCGTAAATCGCATGTGGCCTGGGAAATTCAGCGCGGCATTCCCGAGACGCCCTCGCTGCTCTATTGCCGGGGAAAACTCTACCTCCTGAGGGACGGCGGTGTGTTAACCTGCCTGGAGGCATCGACCGGCAAAGAACTCTTCCGCGAGCGAATAGGGGCTGCGGGGCAATACACCGCATCGCCAATTGCCGCGGGCGAGAAGATTATCGCTGCCTCCGTGCGAGGCGTCGTGACGGTTATTCAGGTCGATGATGAACTGAAAATTCTGGCCAAAAACGATTTCGGAGAAAAGATTTTTGCGACTCCGGCTGTTGCCGAAAATATAATTTATTTAAGGACTATCGATCATTTATACGCCTTGGGCAAATGAAATGCAGAGAACTGTTGATCGGCGAGAAATTGTGCCATCACGCTGTTGCCTTTAAGATTATAGAACTTGATCTGACTTGGCATTGCAGTTATAATGTGTATTTATTGTTTGCCGATATACATGGTGTTCCGGTACTGATAGAAAGGATAGAAGTCATGTCAAATGAGAATGTAAATCGTCGGGGATTCCTGAAGAAATCCATCGCCGCTTCGGCGGGAGCGACTTTGGGGCTCAAAAGTTTCGAGGAGCAGAACCTATTAGCTAAAATGACGGAGAAATCTGCTGAAGGCAAAGCCAAAGCAGCAGAAAACAAATCCGGTTCAACCGGCAATAAACTGCCCTTTGGCAAGATAAAGAATCTTAAAATCAGCAGGATATTCTGCGGCGGCAATCTGATAGGCGGCTGGGCGCACAGCAGGGATTTGGTGTATGTCTCCTCGCTGGTCAAGGCATATCATACCGACCAAAAAGTGTTCGAAACGCTGGAGATTGCAGAAGACAACGGGATCAATACGATTCTAACCAATCCCGTCTCCGACAGGGTCATCAACCGTTATTGGAATGAGCGAGGCGGCAAAATCCAGTGGATATCGGATTGCGCATCGGGTGAGGACATCAAGGCCGGCATCAAACGTTCCGTCGATAGCGGCGCACACGCAGTGTACATACAGGGCGGACTGGCCGACACCGCAGTAGAAAAAGGCCAGGTTGATTTATTGGGTGAGGCGCTCGAATACATCAAGGAGCAGGGCATACCCGGCGGATTGGGCGCTCATTTGCTGGATACGGTCAAGGCCTGTGTCGACGGCGGACTTAAGCCCGATTTCTGGGTAAAGACGCTCCATCCCGGAAAATACTGGTCGGCCGACATCGAGCCGGAAAACGATAATATCTGGGCCCGAACGCCGGAACAGACAATCGAATATATGAAAAAACTCGAAACGCCCTGGATCGCCTTCAAGGTCTTAGCCGCCGGCGCAATCCATCCCAGCGTAAGTTTCAAGTATGTCTTCGAGAACGGGGCCGATTTCGCCTGCGTGGGAATGTTCGATTTCCAGATTATCGAAGATTCGCTCATCGCCCAGGATATATTCTCAAAGAAGATAAACCGCCAGCGTCCCTGGAGAGCGTAGGAAATCTCTAATGTCACAAGCGGCTGAAGGGTTTTGAGAGTGAAGGGCAGCTTTTATTCTTGCCGGCCGTCTTCTCCTATTGCCACCAGGTGATATCTGGTTCGAAAGAACAGGGTCCCCTGTGAAATCGCCGGCGTTGCCATGCAGGTTTCGTCCATCTTATTGACAGCAAGCAATTTGAATTCAGGCCCCGCCTGCACAACATATATCTCGCCATTCTCGGCGGTAAAATAAATCTTGCCGTCGGAAGCGACGGGAGAAGCCGAGAATGCAGCGCCGTTCGAGCTTAATTTTTCGCGGTATTTTAATTCTCCGCTTTCAGGCTCGAAACAACTCAGCGTGCCTCTATCCGAACCGAAGTAGAGATAATCTTTATACGCAATGGGCGTCGGCATGTAGTTTCCGCCTTTTGCGTAGCTCCATGCGACGTGCTTGTTGCTTGTTTGGTTTTCATCCAGCGATATGTCACCTGTCGCCGAGATGCGCACTGCGTATATCGGAGACATTCGCCCGTGCGCATTGGTTATATAGATAAGGTCATGAGCAACAACAGGAGTCGGAGCCGGGATGTCGCCGCCGCCCTTCATTTTCCAGATTTCCCCGCCGGTTTCGATATCGTACCCGCCGATGTGTCTGTATCCGTTGACAATAATCTGGGAATGTTCCTTCGTGTTATAAACGGTCGGCGTGCCCCAGGTCGGAACATCGCTTCTGGGAGTTTTCCACAGAATCGTGCCGTCTTTCAAATCAAAAGCGGCAAGAAATGAGTTTTTCTGAACGTCACATTGCACAATTACCATTTGTTCGTGGATGACGGGTGAGCAACCCCCACCCCATTGCGCGGACGGACTGCGATAGAAGCCCCAGTCAAGGACACCGAGGTCCTTTTTCCATACGAGGTTTCCCTCCATATCGTAGCAGTACATTCCTTCGGAGCCGAAGAAAGCGACGACGTAATTTCCATCCGTGCAGGGTGTGGAGTTGGCATGGCTGGATTTTGGGTGCCGCTTGACTTTAGGCTTTCCCCTGTATGATTCCCGGTTCCATAGAACACCGCCGGTCTTTCTGTCGATACAGTAGATATGCCAACTGAAAGCATCTTTTTCATCCACCGACTTGACATCTCCATACATACCCACCTTCAGACTCGATTGTCCCTGGTCCCGAACCGCGGTAGTGACAAAGATGCGATCTTCCCACACTGCCGGGCACGAATGACCGAGGCCGGGGATAGCGGTTTTCCAGAGGATATTTTTGGATTGAGCCACATCCCACTCGGTCGGAGTTGGATATCCTTCTATGACGCCGGAAGCCGAGGGACCGCGGAATGAGGGCCAATTCTGTGCTGCATAAAGATTCGATGTCATCAGGCAGGCGGCAATAAATATACTGAACGTCTGAATCTTAAATATTATCTTCATTTGCTTCTTTAATCTCCTATTTATCTCAGTAATCTCTAAATATTCTCATCCACTCGGGCCAGTCTTCGAGCCGGACGCCGCCGGCTTTGGTCCATGTGCCGCCGGTGTCAAAAGTTCGATGCCATTTGAATGTCCACAGTTCCTTGAGGCCGATTTTTCTAATGGAGAAATCGAGGAAGGCGCTGTTTATATATCCATTGTGACGGTTGAGGCAGAAACGCTTCATCTGCAGGGCGCTCTGGCCGTAGGTTGATATGTCGCCGTCGTATTCCGGGGGCGCGTCGAAGGCATACGGTTTACCTTCGACGTGCGCACAATCGAGAAGCATCGGAATATTTGCTGCATTTTCGACGTAGGCGCTCCTCCAGTTATCTTCGGCTGCTTCCCGGCTGTGAATAAACTCTACATCCGGCGGAGGATTACAGAGCCAGTTGTTCATTCCATAGCTGCCTCGCTGGTTGCCTGTCTGCCGGACAGGTCCCCAGGCCGCAAACGGGTCCCGGGCACCCTGTTCTCTGAATTTCGTAGCCATCGGGCACAGGCGCACTTTTTCGTCATTGTTATAGAACGGCCTGAGCGGCTCTGTCCAGCAATACTGCTCCCACCCGTCCCGGACAAAATCACCGCTCCAGAAAAAGCCGTCGTTTTGACCGGCGTACATCTCGAAAATAACCGCCCACTGGTGAAGGTTCGATTGGCAGGCAACCGTCTTAGCCTGTTTCTTTACTCTTTGCAACGCCGGCATCAATATCGCCATCAATAACGCAATGATGGCAATTACAACCAACAGCTCAATTAAGGTGAATGCTTTTCGTTTTTCCGTGATGATACTCCACCATATCTATCACGCTTTACCTGTGAAATCCGATTTATCGAAACGGCCACCCTTTATATTCTCAAGCAGAATGCCGCCACGGATATTCCGGAATCACAAATCAAAAACTTTCCGGTATCGGTCTTCCGCTCGGCCAGCTTAATATAAAAGTATTGCCGACCGGATACGCCGAGACCCGTTCGACATGCGCATCCACAAACACCGCAAAGGCGTAACCCTTCTCCAGGTCCCTGCTCGGAGCATCATGGAATGTAGCGAAGTGGTCGTTTCCGGGGCCGGGTGTGGCGCGTAAATTGTTGTCATTGATTATGGAACTCTGCAGTTCCGGAACACTAAACGGATTCTCCTCAGAGAAGAAAAACACGCGCGAAGGATTCCTGACCTCGGATTCATTCTTGAGTTTTTCCATATTAGTCTTATATTGTGAAGGCACCGAATTCCATGCATCTCCATTGAGGTAGGAATTCATACAGTAACTATATTGAGGTTCGATGGGAATTGTCCTGCCGTCACAAGAACCGCAGCCCGTCATTTGGGCAACGGAGTAGAAGTCCGGACACATGTGAACATCTTTATACTTCAGATAAGGCCAGAGTTGGCCGGCACGGTCCGGGTTATCTATAATATTCTTGCTTGCATCGTGCCATCCACATCCAACGAAATCATTATCGTCGTATAGCCAACTGAATGAATAAGGGAAATTGCCTTCGAAGTCATCCAGGTACATCCTCGATGCCAGGCCGTACTGACTGAGGTTTTTCCTGCAAATAATTGTCCTGGCCTGTCTTTTAACCCGCTGCAAAGCCGGCATCAATATCGCCATCAATAACGCAATGATGGCAATCACTACCAAAAGCTCTATTAACGTAAAACCTTTTTTTCTCTGCATGATACCGCTCCTTTCTTATCCAACCGTCTTGTTTATTGTTACAAATCCCACAGGGTCGAGTTGATACAGTAGCAACTTTTTGTCGCTTATATTGCAAAGGTTCGTCGCTATCTTTAATCAAAGCCTAATGTACTCATAGTAGTCTGTCAAATTTGATTTAATAGTCCGGATGTCTGGCAGTCTCAAGCGCAGCCTGGGGATGGCTTCTTGCATATCGACCATCCCCAAAGCCTTCGGCTTTGAAGCTGCCACCCAATTACAGGTAGACAATTTACAAATTCATGCTTGACAAACTACAAGGTTTCATTTGTCTTAACACATTATAACACAATTGGTCGCGGCAATGCAATCATTCAGCAACAATTTTTTCCTATGGCATAAAAATCAATCATATCTGATTTAATCCCTCTGCAAGGCCCAAAAAATGCCTCCGACCGTAAAAATCCGGGCTATATAATCCGATTTCCGGCAAAATTCAGCTCTATCATCTGCGTAGTTGTCGGATACTTAATTTGACCTGAGAGGAAATATTTCTTAGACTTTAATGTGGGCTTATTATCAAATTACCGAGCAAATACTGGGAGGGGTCAAATATGAGATTCAAAACAGTAACCTCATTCGCGGTCATATCAATTTGTGCTCTGCTTATGACGGCTTCGTGTTCAAGATACGGGGTTCGCCATCAGCCTACTATATCAAAAGGTAACGGGCCGCCTGCGCACGCTCCCGCTCATGGGTATCGCCGCAAACATGTGGCCGGCATGGAGCTTGTTTTCGATTCGGGCCGGGGGGTATATGTCGTCGTTGGACTTTCCGACCATTATTATCATGATGGTTATTTTTACCGTCTTCGCGGCAGCTTTTGGGAAATGAGTATAAAGCCCGATGGCGACTGGAAGGTCGTATCTCAACAGTCGCTGCCTATGGGACTTCAGGTCAAGGCCAAAGCCAATGGCAATGGGAAGGGTAACGGCAAGGGAAAAGTCAAACATAAAAAGGATACAGTAACGATTGGCAGGCTGCTCTAAAGGGAGTTTTGTCCCCCTAAGATTGTCAAATTCGGACCAACAGGTATCAGGGGCAGGATTATTTATCCGATTCGGCCCTTTTTTATCTGATTCTGTTTGGATTTGACGATTGTTCTACTATACTTTACTTAGAGGGCCGGATGTATAAAAGGCGATTCCGATAATGAGCATGAACCCGGTTCAGGCAGTTTCATACAAAACTGGGGGGAGAAGTAATGGGAATTCAGAATTTTTCAGAAGATGTCCTTCTAATCACTTTGCCCGAGCAGCCGCAGCACGGACAGGAGATTCACATTGTCAACAAACTGCTCAGCGACTCAGTGGACTTTGATGTGTTGGTCGACTTCTCTAAAGTTGAAATTCTGACTTCAGAAAGCATCTGCGGCCTGATGATACTGGATAAACTACTCAAAGGATCCGGGCGCAAGCTTGTCTTATATAATCTTCCTTCAGCAATCAAACAAATCTTTGTGCGGACGGGTCTTCTTACAGTTTTCGATTTTGCTGACGATGAGCTTGATGCTTTACAGTATATTCAAGATAAAAACACATCAATGGCGGAGTCTTAATCACTAAGTAAGGGCAGGGCCCGTTGTTCAGGGGCATTGCTTTCTTTACAGACACATCTTCCAGTTGCAGCCGTCAAAATCCCTCGCCTTCCTCGCGCAATTTCGATTACTTCTCGTTACTCGCTTTACCATGCAGTCTCTCTACACTTCTGAAAGCTCTGATTTCAGTATTTCCGGCGGATTCTAAACAGAGCGCAGCATATTACCGGGGACAGTTCCGGCTCGATTCAATTTTACAAAAACAGCATCCGGCAAATTGCTTTTCTTGACGGCGGATGGCCAATAGCTTATAGTGTGGCGTTTTGAGCGGACAGCTTATTATTGTTGCGATATAGGAGCTTGCTGGAATGGCAAAAAAGAGCCAATGTCTTAAATGTACCGGGCTGTGCTGCAGGTACTTTGCGCTGCCGATCGAAACACCGGAAGATAGAGAAGACCACGATGACATACGATGGTATCTGTGCCATAAAGATATCACAGTATTCGTAGAGGATGGTGACTGGTACATTAACATCAAAAACAAGTGCAAACACCTCTCGGAAAAGGACTATCACTGCAGGATTTACGACAAAAGGCCGAGAATCTGCAGAAAATACCGTCATTCGGATTGCGATTTTGTCGAGGGCGAATACGACTACGAGCTGCACTTCACCGACGATAAGCAGATGGAAGAATATATAAAGATAAAATTCGACAACAACGTCATCGAAAAGCAGAAAGGCAAAAGCCCCAGGCGTAAGCGGAAGGCGAAGAAGAAATGAAAATACCGCCGGTAAAGGGAACGAGGGATTTTTATCCGCCGGACATGGCAATTCGCAATTTCATCGTGGACGGCTGGAAAAAAGTGTCCCTGCGGAACGGCTTCGAAGAATATGACGGGCCGATTTTCGAATACCTGAAAATGTACCAGATCAAAAGCGGCGACGAAATCGTCGAGCAGCTTTTCTCGCTGACGGACCGCGGCGGCAGAGACCTGGCCCTGAGGCCCGAAATCACGCCGACGCTGGCGCGGATGGTCAACCAGCAGATCAATGCACTGCCGAAACCGATCAAATGGTTCTCCGTTCCGAGATTGCTCCGCGCCGAACGCCCCCAAAAAGGAAGGCTCCGAGAGTTCTTCCAGTGGAATATCGATATCATCGGCATCGATCAGCCGCTGGCCGATGCCGAAATCATATTCACTACCGTCTATTATCTCAGAGACCTCGGACTGACGCCTAAGGATGTCAAAGCCAGAATTTCAAGCCGAAAATTATTGGCAGCCGTTCTAAAGAGCTACGGCGTTCCCGATGAAAAACTCGAATTTCTATATGTCGTTCTCGACAAAAAAGCCAAACTGCCTTCTGAAACGTTCGAGCAAATGCTTGCTGAGCAGGTACCGGATAAAGACTCGCTTGCCAAAATATTGGCATTTATGAAAATCGGTTCGATACAGGAACTCGGAGCATTGATAGACGCCGGATCTGAGGAATTTGAGGCGTATAAAGAAATAAAGAAACTCCTCTATACATTGGAAACAATGGGAGTGGGTGACTTTTGTGTTTATGATCCGAGTATAGTCCGGGGACTTGCCTACTACACAGGCATCGTGTTCGAAGTGCATGATGCCGTAGGTGACCTTCGGGCAATCTGTGGCGGTGGCAGATATGACAACCTCCTTCGCGATTTCGGGGGGCCATCAATTCCTGCCACCGGGATGGGAATGGGCGATTGTGTGTTGGAAATACTGCTAAGAGAAAAAGGGCTACTGGATAAACAAGTTCCGAAGAGACATCTCGAATATTTCGTTATTAGTCTCGGCCTAGATGAGCAGGCAGATGAGGAAGTATACCGGATTATTGCAAGGCTGCGCTCAATGGGACATTCGGCCAATTTCAGTTATAAGACAGGAGGTCTTTCAAAACAGTTGAAAGAAGCATCGGCCCAAAATGCCAAGAAGTGCATCATCATCGGCAACGAATTCAAAGATAAAAAGCTCGTCATCAAAGATATGGTGACCGGAGAGCAGAAATTTGAGTATTACAATGAATTTCTGGCCGGTTTAGACTCAGCTTAATGGGATTTGGATTCTATTGGAAAGGAACGAAAAATGAGATTTTGCAGATTCGGCCTGGTGGTTCTGTTCCTGTCAATTTTGTGCCTGCCCGCTTCGCAAGTCCGTGCTCAGCAATTCCGGAGCATCATATCCCCGGAAATTAACTCTCAACACCGTGTAACGTTTCGCCTGCTCGCACCTACCGCCACACAAGTCGGTTTGCAGGCCCAGTTCTTACAGGGAACTCGGCCGATGATCAAAGACAGCAAAGGTATATGGCATGTGACTCTGGGCCCGGTCGAGCCGGACATCTACGAGTATACTTTCATCGTTGACGGCCTGCAGGTCGTCGACCCTTCCAATGCCTGGCTCAAGGTCTGGCTGCGGAACTCGAAGAACCTCGTGGAGATACCCGGCGACGAACCGATGTTCTACGAAGAGCAGCAAGTCCCTCACGGCACGGTGCATATCCATAAATACCAGTCGAAGTCTCTCGATGTCACACGGGAGCTTTATGTATACACGCCGCCCGGCTATGAGACAAACCAGGACACCAAGTACCCCGTGCTGTATTTGTTCCACGGATTTGGCGACTCTCCGGATGCATGGACCGTGGTTGGGCGAAGCAATCTTATTATGGATAATCTCATCGCGAAGAACAAAGCCAGGCCGTTCGTGATCGTAATGCCTTACGGCCATACACCTTCGTCCCCCCCGGTTATGCGAAGCATAGGAAGGTATGGCGCGTTTGAAAAAGACCTGGTTGAGGATGTCATCCCATACGTCCGGAAGTGCTATCGTGTCAGCTCAGAGCAGAAAGACCGGGCCATAGCGGGCCTGTCAATGGGCGGCGGCCAGTCGCTGACGGTGGGCCTGGGTAATCTTGATTTGTTCGGCTGGGTCGGTGCGTTTAGCTCGGCTATCCCGGAAGAACCGAAACTCGAAAAACTGCTGGCCGAGCCCGAATCGATAAATGAAAAACTTGAGCTGCTGTGGATCGGCTGCGGCAGGCAAGGCTTCCTTTTCGAGGCAAATCAAAAATTTCTTGAACGACTGACGGCCGAGAAAATCAAACACGTCGGCCACATTACCGACGGTGCCCACGAGTGGCGAGTATGGCGGAATTACCTGAACGAATTAGCCCCGCTGTTGTTCGAGCAGGATAAGTAACCTTCGAGACCCTGCCTCTCGGATGCGAGTCTCGATGCGCAGAGTAAAAGTTCCGGCGAACCCGGCGGTTAACAGCCGAAGCGAGTAAAATGAAGGACTCTTCTCCAAATCATTACGAACGGGCTTTCGAGAATTGGCTTATTGACAATCGAATCGAGTACGAATCGGTAGATGAGCACAAAAGAACGACCTTCGGACATTCCGACATTAAGAGCTTCGATTTTTTATTATACCCGCCCGAGAGGCCAATCGTCATCGCCGAGGTAAAGGGCAGAAAGTTCAAGGGTACCAGCCTGGCCAAACTGGCGGGCTTCGAGTGCTGGGTCACAATCGGAGATATCGAAGGCCTGACGAGGTGGCAGCGTGTATTTGGCGAGGGCCATCAGGCTACATTTGTTTTTGCCTATAAAATGGAGAACGTCGACGTCGATTTTGACGGCAGGGATTATTTCGATTTCGACGCAAACAGATACCTGTTCTTTTGTGTCATGTTGGACGATTACCGCAAGTTCATGAAACGCCGCAGCCCGAAATGGCAGACAGTAACGTTGCCGGCCGACAAGTTCCGCGACTGTGCCGTACATATCAGTGAGTTCTTGCTTTGATATCCTGGTCCATCCCTTTGCGATGCTGGATTTCCTTGAACCAATCCGGCGATGCCGCGGCGCAAGCCGGAATCGTTCATGTTGGTTTTGGGCTGGACGACAAATTATTTTGCTGGTAAAATCCTCCGCCTGGTAAACGGTAGAAACAAGTTCATAAAGGAATTAACGGAGGTAACGAAACATGATCAGGAATTTTTTGTGTCTGGCTGCCGGGGCGATAATTCTTGCCGGCTGTGTCAGTGTTCACGAAACCAAGCATATCACCGAGGGCAAATCCGCCGCGGCGAGCAATGCAGAAGTGCCGGGCCGGGTCCTGCGTCACGTCGTGCTGTTCAAGTTTAAGGACGGCACCAGCGAAGAGCAGGTCGGGCAGATCGAGAGAGCTTTTTGTGCGCTGCCGGACAAGGTCGATGCGATATACGATTTCGAGTGGGGCACCGATGTGAGCGTGGAAAATCTTCAGCAGGGATTTACTCATTGTTTCTTTGTGTCTTTTCGCAGTGAAGCCGACAGGGCAAAGTATATTCCGCATCCGGCCCACAAGGCGTTCGGCAAACTCCTGGGCCCACATCTGGACAAAGTCCTTGTTATTGACTACTGGACAAAACGATAAGGGACGCAGTAGTTGAATACGTCCCTTAGCTGAAAACAGTGATACATAACATTTCCACAATCTGAAAACGCTGGCAACTAAGCACTAACAGCTCGAAAATAAGGCTACGACAAGAATCGGAGCGCACAAGAGGTCCTAACCAAAAGCGTTTGAGAACGGCCTAATTCCAAACTCAGCAACCTTCGCTGTTCTCGGACAGAGTCCATATGTATAGCTCCGATATCCTGCGGCAATGTTCTATGGCATTCGAGAGAGCTTTTTTCGCAGCGCTGTTGAGTTTATGAACACCTGGCGCAACAACTTGTATTGTGACCTCAGCGCCTTGGGTATCGATTTCTCGTCCAGTGCCTTCAGAAACAGCAATGGAAGCGGCGTTTCCAGTGACTCTTCGAGCTTGCTCAGTCGGTTTATTGTGAGACTACGACGCCCTTGCTTAACGTGGCTAATAAAAGACTCGGACACGCCCATTGAATCAGCAATTCGCTTCTGGCTAAAACCTTCTTTGTGCAGTTGCACAACAATGGCTGACGACGCTGACACGGAAACATATTTCGTTTTCAATGCTAACCTCCCATACATTAATGTATGTTACATAGTAGTATTCTACTGGCTATCTCGCCAGTTTGCTCATCTATTCTCTATTTGATCACTTGGATGGAACTCGTTTATGTATTTTCAACCTAATCTTAAGTATTTCCCAGATCGTGGCTTCGAGTTCAGTATCAAGACGCTCCGCATCTCTAAACTGGCGCTTCTCAACCGCTTCCGTTAGCTTGTCAAGTAGGTCATCTACCTTTCGTCTTCTTCGGCGCTCGAGCACCAACAAGTTGCGGATCAGTTCGTCTTTTTGATGACCATGGGTGGTGTCTGAGAGCGTCGGAAAAGCTTTAGGTCTTGTATCTAAATACTTGATGACCGAATCCACATAAGGCCCTAATTCCTTGGGCCAGTTCCTCTTCCGATTGTGCTTGCCAAATATTCCTGTCACGGCGAGGTTGGAGCCGGCTAGCATCCATTCATGGGACAATGAATCCTTACTCCGGCCCAAGATAGTTTTACCTAATAGCATAAGAAAAACTATGACTGAAGCAGCTACCAACGACCGCTTGAGGTTGAGCCATTTTGTATTAGGGAACTTCCTTTTAGTAATACCGTTTCCGCACTGCCAAACTATAGTTAATCCGTTTGCTTTCTTGAGAAATCGGCAGGCTACTTTCGCGTTGTGCTCGCGTTCCATTTGGCTGCCTTCCAACTCAACGGAGAGCGGTCCCTGGTAACCGATATCGTTCAGTGTGACTATAGTTCTTTCGAAATTACTATCGCCGTGGCCAATCGAACGGAAATCCCAGTGGCGACGCGGGTCGGCAAACTCGGTATGTCCGCCGAAGGCACCCATCGTGCCGTCGCTGTGATCCCAAAAGACGTCTTTCATATGGGCATGGAAGATACGGTTACCGAAGGTACGGATGAACTTGATGTAGTCCCCAGCCCGATAGCCGAGATTCCTGGTATCGTAATTGAGGCAGAAACCGAAAGCCTCGTGGCACCTGACGGCTTCGATGACACGTTTAGCCGATGCGATGTCAAAGGCGATCTCCGTCGGTTGCACTTCCAGGGCAAACTTGACGCCCTCAGCTTTGAAGGCATCGAGGATGGGCTTAAAGCGTTTGGCGAAATCAGCGTAGCCTGCCTCAATCATGTCCGGCGAAGCCGGCGGGAATGAGTGAAGCATGTGCCAGATCGAACTGCCCGTGAAGCCGTTGACGACCTCTACGCCGAGCTTTTTGGCGGCCTTGGCGGCATCGATTACCTTCTGCGCCGCCCGCTGGCGGACGCCCTCGGGATCGCCATCGCCCCAGACATCCTTAGGCAAAATTGCCTTATGTCGTTCATCGATGTTGTCACAGACAGCCTGGCCCACGAGATGTGTTGAGATCGCGAACACCTCAAGGCCGTGCTTCTTCAGAAGATCGCGCTTGGCCTTGCAGTAACTGTCGTCTGCCAGAGCCTTGTCCACATCGAAGTGGTCGCCCCAGCAGGCCAGCTCCACGCCATCGTAACCCCAGCTTGCCGCCTTCTTTGCTATTTTTTCCAGTGATAAATCCGCCCACTGGCCGGTAAAAAGTGTTACAGGTCTAGCCATTTGTTTTTCTCCTTAATTGGATATTAAAGGCTCCCGTAAAATGTTTATGCGTAAAGCAAATAGCTCTCATGAGCATTAATTTGCTCTCATGTCTTATTCTTAACGACGCGTCCTTTTTTGCTGCTGGTTCCATGAAAAATCCGCTTATTTCGTGTATGTTTTCCAACATTATTAGAATATCTCGTTCCAACTCCAAGAGGTACGACAAAATTCAATCTGTTCTTAGGAGTCTGAATCATCGCCTGTAAAATTACTGCCCTCAGACCAGCATAAGGCGATACTGTTCCTCAGTTATCTCCAAAAAACCACATCAGTTTCTAGCGAGTCCCAGTTGATAATGAGAACATGTATAACAAAATTATTAAGAACTTGACATATAGTCAAGTTTTTTTTAGATTTTTTTAGAAAATATGGAAAATTTTTGCTGACTGATAAAGAAAAAGCTGTTGAATCTGAGCCAAACATAGAGTGGTAAAAATTGATAAGAAAAGCCCTTACTATTATTGTAGCATCTTATACAATTTTCACATTTCGCTTTAGAATTGGAATCATAAGCGGTACAAAACGGATTACGAAGCTGACAAGTCCTAAGACATGATTGGCCCGCTCCACTGCTGATATAATTAAGCAATCTGTCTTCATTATTCTGAGCAGGAAATATTACCTTGCTGTATGTCAAAACATTTGAGTATTCTCAACTTGGGGACTTGGGCAGATATTGCATTCTTTGCTTGCATTTTTCCGGCTCTCTTGGTATCCTATTTCTATAGGAATAACAGTGCATTCAAGGAAAATTGGTCAGATATCTTAGGAAGGAGATATTGTGAAAACAACCATCATTCTGGTCGTTATTACAGCGATCATGTTCTTAGTGGCCGGCTGCGGTCCGGGCCAGCCATTTGAGATAGAAGGCATGCATACGCCTCAATCTGAATTACCGGAGCATGTAGTGGCGGCCAGATAAGTCCCATTAGTCGAGCAAACATGACACAAGACAGCGGCAACCGTAGCAAATGAGCGGTTTCTTTATTGTTTTACAGGGCCAACGTGCTAAAAATAAAATTGCCGACATTAAATATTGACTTCTGCAGGCCGGCATCGGATTGCCATACAGTTCTGTCAGGTATTGCTCTGTGCCAAACAGCACGTATTCGGGAATTTTCATTAAAAAGCGCAATAAATCCGGTGGTTGGGCGTCTATATCTATATCGCTGACAATGGAATACTATCTCGTAACAGGCTTATAAGCGAACATTTTCAGGATTCATATTTTGCGATACGTAGAAAAAAAAGCAAAAAAAGTTCAAAACCGTAACAAAACGGTAACATTTGGCCTGCATAATCACACTTATAGGTGGCTACACAGAACTTATACCGACACTTAATCTTTACAAGAAAGGTTTTAGGGTGAAGAAGTCTCGCATAATTATTATAACGATTGTTGTGATACTGGTGGTCGTTTCCGGGGCTGGAATGGCGATTCGGGCCAAGTTTAAAAGCCCGGGCAAGCCCACGGTAGTTCGTATCGAAAAGGCCCAGCGCGGCGAGCTGATAGAGTTTGTCAGTGCTCCGGGCGAGATCGAGCCAAAGACCAAAGTTGAGATTAGCGCAAAAGTCTCAGCGCGAATCATAGAACTGCCCTACGAGGAAGGGGATATTGTGACTTGCGGCGATCCGGATGCGAATCCCCCGGTCCCTGCTTCGGTGCTGGTTCGTCTGGATGCGAAAGATTTAGAGACCCGGTTGACTTCGGCCGAGGCCGGTCGCGCCGCTCAGGTTGCTCAGACAGAAGTCGATAAAGCCAGAATTGCCAGTCAGCGGTCGAGCCTTACCGGCCTTGACGCCTCGCTAAAACAAGCCAAGCGTGATTTGGAACGCCAGAAAGGACTGCTCGAATCAAAGGACATCGCTCAGGCTACTTTCGACCAGGCCCAGGCTCGATACGACGAGCTCAAGTCACAGTATGAGGCCGCCAAACACACGCTGGAATCGGTGAATCTGAATTTGGTGGTGTTACAATATAACCTTGAGGTCGCCGATGCCGGGATCGCCCAGGCACGCGAGGCTCTTAGTCACATGACCATTGTCTCTCCCATTGACGGTGTGGTGACGCTGCTGGAAGCCGAGGTGGGAGAGATGGTTATAATGGGGACCATGAATAATCCCGGTACCGTGATAATGGTCGTAGGAGACTTATCTCAGATGCTGCTTGTCGCACAGGTGGATGAAGCCGATGTAGGCAAAATAGAGGTTGGCCAAAAGGCTACGGTTAAAGTCCAGGCTTTTCCCGACGATGAATTTAGAGGAGTCATCGATACGATTGCATTGACACACCGTGTGTCGTCAACTGGTACGAAATACTTCAGGACCGAGATTTTGCTTGAGGGCAACGTGGAGAAATTGTATTCGGGTCTGACCGCCCATGTGGACATCGAGACCACAAGGCACGAAAACGTGCTCAATCTGCCGAGCCAGGCTGTGTTGGGCGCGGCTATTGACGATCTGCCTTTGGAGATTCGCGAGAATTCCCCCGAAGTGGACACTGCCAAGACGTATGCGGCGGTGGTTTACCGCTATATTGACGGCAAAGCTGTAGTAACGCCCGTTAAAACCGGCCAGAGCAACCTGACCCACACCATAATAAAATCGGGCATAACAGAAGAAGACAAAGTAGTAGTCGGTCCGTATAAGGTACTCGAGAGTATTAAGAACGATCAGATAATACAGGATGAGCGTGAAGCAGAAGCAAAGAGAAAAGACGCTAAAGCTAAAGCTAAAGAAGAAACTGCAAACGATGCCAATGATAGCAGCCGAAGCTGATAAACCGGTAATTCGACCCCAGGATGATAAATCCGTCATAAAACTGCAGAATGTCACACGGGTCTATAAAGTCGGCGTGGAACGTATACATGCACTTGACGGTATCAGTCTGGAGCTGAATGAGAACGAATATGTCGCTGTAATGGGGGCGTCCGGCTCGGGCAAGAGCACTCTGATGAATGTCCTGGGGTGTCTGGACAGGGCTACCTCCGGATACTACGGACTGGATGGGCAGGACACAACGAAAATGAGTGACGCGGCGCTGGCCCGTGTCCGTAATGAGCGAATCGGATTTGTCTTCCAGTCGTTCGAGCTGCTCGGTCAGCTAAACGCGCTCAAGAACGTTGAGATGCCGCTGATTTATTCAAAAAACGGCTGGTGGACTCGGCGAAAGCGAGCCAAAAACGTTCTTGAGAGAGTCGGGCTGGGCGACCGGATGAAACACAGGCCAAATCAACTTTCAGGAGGTGAAAAGCAGCGCGTAGCTATCGCCAGAGCACTTGTTTGCGAGCCAAGTATTCTGCTGGCGGACGAGCCGACAGGCAATCTCGACAGCAAAACAAGCGAAGGCATTATGAAACTGTTCGATCGGCTTCATCAGGAAGGCCAGACCATTATCATAGTCACGCATGAGGAACATGTGGCCAATCACGCCGAGCGAATAATTCAGATGAAAGATGGTCGTGTTTGCAGTGACTTGCCGGCCAATCGAGACCTGGTGCACAAGACAGCAATACAGAATAATGTACGGGGAGAGCAGTCATGAGAGATTTGCTACAGGCACCTCTGGTCTTTTTTCGGCTCTTCTATCAGAGCGTGTACCTTGCACTGGGCCAAATCTGGGCAAACAAAACCAGATCGGTACTCACCACACTTGGGATTATCATCGGTGTTGCTTCGGTAACAGCGGTCATTGCCGCTCTCAGCGGTCTAAGGGCAAAAATACTCACACAGTTCGAATCTATTGGAACCAATACTATATTTATTTCGCCCACGCGTCCTGACAGAGGGCCTCTGCAACATGCCCCGTATTGGAGTATTAGATTTCTGCCCGAACATTTCGATGGTATGCTCGATCACTGCCCGTCGGTGGAGCGATTCGGCCGTCAGACTCATGTCGGAGCTTATACCGTCAGCCACCGTGAGAAGTCAGTCGAAAACGTGAGCCTTCAAGGCATTGAGCCTGCCTGCCATCAAATCGAGGGCCGTAAGGTCACGCTTGGAAGACCGCTTTCGATTATTGATGAAATGCAGATGCGACAGGTTTGCGTGATTGACCCTAAGCTGCGCAACGACCTTCGCCTTGACCGTGATTGCATAGGCCAGTCGATTCTCATAGGTCACAACACTTTCTATATTGTCGGCGTACTCGAAGCTCGCCCTGAATCCATATTCGGGGGAGGTGACCAGGAAACTTCTGAGATATTTATTCCATTCAAGACCAGTTTCAAGATGAGGCGGTATTTGTTTATCTGGGTTCGTGCCGAAAGCAAATCCCCTGAAGTTTCGGATGATGCCCGGGCCGAGATAAGCTTCTTCCTTAGACGCACACGTAATATAAAGCCCGGCGAACCCGACACATTTAGAGTTGATTCAGTCAAGAACTTCCTGGATATCTTCAATGACATTGCCCGCGTTGTGATGGCGGTGGCCGGTGGTATTGTTGGCATTTCTCTTTTAGTCGGTGGTGTGGGCATTATGAATATTATGCTTGTCTCGGTATCGGAACGAACCAGAGAAATAGGGCTTCGCAAAGCGGTGGGAGCGAAAAAGTCAGCAATTCTAACCCAGTTCCTGATTGAGGCTGTGGTTTTGTGCTTTGTCGGCGGGCTTGTCGGAATTGGGTTTGGCCAGCTCCTGACGACGGGGATAGCTAACATCCCGAAAGTTGAACTTGACATGGCGTATATCCCCCTGTGGGCAATAGGCCTTGCGTTTGGTTTTTCCGGTTCCGTAGGCATCTTTTTTGGAATGTTCCCGGCAATCAAGGCCGCCAGGCTCGATCCTATTGAGGCTCTTAGACATGAGTAAAACATTTTTGCTAAAATGGTTCCGGCATGCGGTTCTTGCCGGATTGGGACTAATTGTATTAACCGGCTGCGAACAGTTTTCCGGTAACGGAGATTCTTACCAAGCCGGGATTGCCCCTGATTTGTCGTATTTTCCGTCAAAAATAAAGACCCGACGAATAGAAACGCTTGAGCTGCAGGAGGCCGGGGACGAAGAAAAAGCCCCGGCGGACGTGAATGATGCCAACGAAGTGCCGCCAAAAGAGCTTGAGCTGACCTTGGAACAATGCCGGGCGCTTACGCTGGAGAATAACCTTGATCTGAAGGTGCAGCTTATCAATCCTGCTGTTGCCGCCGAAAAGGTCAGCGAGCAGGAGGCCCAGTTCGAGGCGGTGTTTTACTCTAATCTGACATTTTCAAAGACGGATACCCCGACGGCTTCGTTTCTTGATGAAATTTCAGGCTCACAAGTCGATTATACCAGTACCGGTCTTGGCGTTCAGGTCCCTTTGCGAACCGGCGGAACAGTAACATTTGACCTGGCCGACAACCGTGCCAAAACAGGCTCGCCCTACTCAGTATTCGATCCTTCTTATGGCTCGGACATGTCAGTTTCGATCAGTCAGCCGCTGCTTCGAGGCGCCGGCAAGCGCGCTAATACCTACGCGATTCGTATCGCCAAGTACGAGCAGCAGATAACCGACGCCAGAACAAAACTCGAGGTGATACGAATTATCGCCGACGTGGATCGCGTGTACTGGCGACTTTATGCGGCCAAGAAGGAATTAGATGTGCGGAAAAAGCAATATGACCTGGCCGAAGCCCTATACGAACAAGCTGGTCGTTTTGTGGCTGCAGGCGACAAACCGCAGATAGAGGTTATTCGAACCGAGGCTGGAGTCGCACAGCAGCTTGAGGCTATTATTTTAGCTGAAAACAGCGTACGCGATAGAGAACGTGACCTCAAGCGGACGCTCAATAAGGCGGGCCTGGGAATGCAGACATCCACGGTGCTGATACCCGCGACCGAGCCGGATCCTGTCCTTTATGAGCTGAAAAAAAAGCAATTGGTGGCAACAGCCATGGACAATCGGATGGAAATGCTCGAATTGGAGCTGCAAATCGCTGAAGATTTCGCCACTGTCGATTATATGCGGAGCCAGTCGCTGCCTTTGGTCACGATGGATTACAGGTATAATGTGAACGGCCTGGGCGGTACGAGAGACGACTCGTTTGATTTGCTTTTCGACAAGAGATTCGAGGACCATCGAGTCGGGCTGCAGTTGCTGGTGCCGCTGGGAAATGAGGCCGGAAAGAGTCAGCTTCGGCAGGCCTTTTACCAGCGCAGGCAGCGGTTGGCCAGCCGCGATAGTCGCGAAGCACTTATTGAACTTGAGGTGCTGAATGCTATTGATCAGCTTGAGGCGAACTGGCAGCGTGTCCTGGCCAGCAGGCAAAGCACGATCCTGGACGGCCGGCTGTTCGATGCCGAAAAACGCCAGTTTGAGCTCGGCCTGGGGACATCTACCGACGTACTTCAAGCGCAGACAACTTTTGCCGAATCTCAAAGAGCCGAAATCCTGGCGCTGGCCGAATACCAGATAGCGCTTGTCGATTTGGCCTATGCCACCGGCACACTGCTCGGCGCTGCGAAAGTACGATGGGAACCTATTGTGCTTCCGGACAATATTGAGTAATATGTGCCTGATTTCAATTTTACGCGGCTTACGGCTCATTTTTGAAAGGGCATATCATGGAAGAACAGAATGTCGAAGACAACAGAAATGTTGACGGGAAGAATGATTCCAAAAGTGCAAAAAGGAAAAAGAAAATCATCTTCCTGTGTTCGGGTATAGCCGGACTGATAGTTATAGTATGGCTTCTAATTCATTTCCTGCTTCCCAAACCGTCCGAAATCGAATGGCTGTCGAATAAGATGATAGCAGTATATATCGCTATCGGCCTGCTCGCAGCCGCAGTCGGGGCATGGTTCATCCTTCGCAAAACACTCAGAACAAGATTGAGAATGCAGAAGGCAATCAGACTGGACCCGGACATAAATGACTGGCTTGTTGTCTTTAACTGGACGCCGAAGGTACTTTATGTCCCCACTATTATTGCCTCGTTCCTGGCGGCGGGAATCTCATGTTTTCACGGTATCTCCGGAGCCGCCATAGGCGGTATCTGGTTTGCCGTATTCTTCCTGAACTTTCTCATAGAAGAATACGATATCAGCATTAAGATACTGATTATAACAATTGTAAGTTTGGGATTCTTCCTCTTATGGCTGCATCTGCTTGGCTGGGTCGTGCCCTTCCTCAAACTTTTCAGAAACATTGCCGTATCTATGAACGCTACAGTCTATCTTCTCGTAGGCATAATAGGTCTGCTGGCCATCATAATTTCCTGGCTCAAAGGACTTTTCTATTATGTGTCGATAACGCCCAACTATATGAACCTGCAGGAAGGCCCGACCGAATCAGGCGAGCAAATAGGCAGGGAGGACTACAACAGCCGTATCGATACGAGCGATTTTCTCGAACGGCTTATGGGCTTTGGAAGAATAATAATAACCTTCAAAGACAGAAAAAGAGAACCCATCGCGGTGCTCGTCTGGAGAATCCAAAAGAAGGCGCAACTACTTGAGAGTGTGCGGGCCAAATTTGCGATCGACCATCTGCAACAAACACAGACTCAGGCAAAATGAACAAGCGAAACGTGTTCTACGCGAAGATGATGAATTGCCTTTAAGACATATTTGCTCCGGCTTAAAAACATGGGCAACTTCTTTTAGGCCGCCGGCGTTGCTAAAGTTCGTGAAGAACTGGTCGTTACGAATGCGAGAGGGAATTATCAAGGAAATCAATTATGGCACCGCAAAATGATAATGTGAACAACCATAGCGTCATACTCCGCAGGAAAGGATTGCTTAGTGCTCTTGTAATTGTCGTGTCGATCGGCGCGGGCATTGTCTGGCTCATAGTATTCCGGGGCGGCAAAGCAACGGCGCAGGATGTACCGACCTTCACGACCAGGCGAGGGCCTCTGACCATCAGCGTCGTCGAATCGGGTTCCATCAAAGCCCGCGACCAGCACATCATAAAGAACGAGGTCGAAGGCCGGACCTCCATCATAACCCTCGTACGCGAAGGAACACGGGCAAAAAAAGGAGACCTCCTTGTCGAGCTGGACGCCAGTACGCTGCAGGACGGCAAGATCGATCAGGAGATCAGTGTGCAAAATACCGAGGCGGCGTACATCAACGCAAAGGAGAATCTCGCCATCGTTTCAAGCCAGGCGGCCAGTGACGTCAATCAGGCCGACCTGGCCCTGGAGTTCGCAAGGCAGGACCTGAGGAAGTACGAACTGGGCCAGTATCCCAAGGACGCCAACGAAGCGAACAAGAGGATTACACTTGCGAAGGAGGAGCTGGAGCGGTCCGAGCAGACGCTGGAGTGGTCGAACAGACTCTATCAGGAGAAGTATCTCTCCGAGACCGAGCGGGCCGCCGATGAGCTTACGGTCAAACGCAGGAGGCTGGAATTTGATATTGCAGTGGCCGACCTCAACCTCCTGCAGGATTTCACGTACCCTCGGCAGATACGACAGCTCCAGAGCGATGTGCAACAGGCCGTATCGGCTCTGGATCGTGCTAAGCGCAAAGCCGATGCCGACAAGAGACAGGCTGAGGCTGACCTGAAAGCCAAGGAAGCCGAATATACCCGGCAGCAGACAAAGCTGCTAAAGATCGAGGATCAGATCATAAAAACGACCATCCTCGCCCCGTGCGACGGGCTGGTCGTCTATGCCACCAGCGCCAAGGGCGGCCTTGCAAGCATGATGAAGGAACCATTGGCCGAGGGCCAGCAGGTTTTCGAGCGACAGGAGCTGATCTACATGCCCACCGACGCATCGACAATGGCGGAGGTTGGTGTCCACGAAACGAGCCTGGCGAAAGTGCGGGCCGGGCAGCCCGCCATCGTCACGGTCGAAACCCTGCCCGGCAAAAGATTCCTGGGAACGGTCGGCATGGTCGCTCCGCTTCCCGATTCCACAAACATGTTCCTCAATCCCGATCTGAAGGTTTTCAATACGCAAATCTACATTGACACGGATGACCCGGAGCTTCGCTCAGGGATGACCTGTAAAGTGGAGATTATCGTCGAGAAGTATGACGATGTGGTCTATGTGCCCATCCAGAGCGTGACTCGCGTCGCAGGAGATGCGATCGTCTACGTGCGCGAAGGCAAGTCCGTTTTGCCTCGCAAAGTCGAGATTGGTTTGGACGACAACCGGATGATCCGGATCATTAGCGGCTTGGAGAAAGGTGAAGTTGTCTTGCTCGATCCGCCTTTAAAACCTTCCACTGTTGACGCCGCGCCGGCCGGCAGTGCAGAACCGAATGAAGTCGGACAAAAAACCGATGCCATCGATCAGCAGGTTCGCGACCGCCTCGACGCCTCCCGGCAAACCGGCCCAGACGGCACAACTCGTGCTCCGACGGGCGCCGGGACGCAGGGGACGCCGCTGATGCAGACCCAGGGTGACCCGAAATCGACAGCGCCGAAACAGATGCCGCAGGGAGCCACGAATCTGTCACCGCAGCAGCAGGAACAGATGAAGAAACAGATGCAAAAGGCAATGGAGCTG
>Ga0307378_10002207_pt1 | contig 30411 bp, 26 predicted proteins | sample UN1MG_FD_202238 | JGI IMG/M metagenome (GOLD analysis project Ga0307378, IMG submission 202238) | Soil microbial communities from Risofladan, Vaasa, Finland - UN-1 | ecosystem: Environmental > Terrestrial > Soil > Coastal area > Acid sulfate soil | place: Finland: Risofladan, Vaasa | collected... | reverse complement strand
GTGCTCCTTCTTTGCCCAGTCCAAACCCATATAGTACCGGTGATGCTCCCAACTGTTTTGATTTTTTGCATCCATAGCTATTTTCCTTATGCTAAACATGAAACGACATCAAACGCCACACGCCTGTTTTCGGTCGCCCTGATACAGGACCCTCGTGGGGGTGTTGTTCTCTCAGACCTCTTAACAGGCACCACAACGTGAACCGGTAATCTACGTAAGTCCCTGAACGGGAGGTCACCACACGACCGTGAACACATTGCGGCGTTAAACCAACACCAATAAACCATGTGAATAACAGCTTATCAACAATCGCCGCCGTAGTAACTAACAGCCTCGCTGCGTCTGGCCTCGTAGGGGCCACTCCGCTCGGTCTATTACTTACTACGGGAATGGTATCAGTCACCACAATTGACGTTTACTTGCGTAAGTTAGTAAAATCGCCCTCTTATATGATAAAGTTGTTTCGTGACATACGAATGACAAACTTAGTGGCTTTGCATGTTAGTGATTTTGTCAAGAAAAGCTGGCTAATGATAACATTGTTAAATTTTTTTGAAAGTCCAATAAAACCCTTGACATCTATATTGAGATTTGTTAATTTAGGGTATATACATGAGATCAATCTACACAAAATGGCTTTTTCGTTTCCAAAAATGAATTGGTCGAAAAGGTCGAAGGAGGCATGGATGGAGGAGTGGAATCATCTCTCCGAATTGCGGTTTGGGGTCTTGCCGGTGTCCAAGGCTGGAAGCCCGAAAAGATTTTGTCTTGACAGAATTATAGGTTTGCCGATATAAGTAAAGAGCGTTTTTGCGACTGAAATCGTTGATTTTGAGGAAAAAGAAGGTTAAAGTTGTAAGCTGTCAAAAGTTTTTTTCAAAAAAAATCAAAAAATAACTTGCTACCTGCTTCTTGACAATGGTTAGGAGTTAGTACTGATGGCTTGTGTTTTGTGGCGTGGCCATAAACTGAAGAAAGAGTGAGCGAATCACCCGCTAGATGGCAGTCTAAAGCCAGCGGTTTTTTTGTACCGTTAGGTGATCGTCAAATGAGTCGAAGGTAGCGCGAAAACGTCGTGGTGTGTTTAGAACTAGCCCCGGTCCAGAGAAAGGATTGTAAATAGTGGTAAAGGCCCTAAGAGGAATAACAGGTGGAACGTTCTTGGGGAAAATTTATCGAGTCTTCTGCGTTGAAAGCGATCCTGGACTGGTTAGTGGAGGAGCAGCGTTATGATGTGCATCGTATTGAGAGGGGCAATTGACAATGAATCTTGGCGCGGACGTCGTTCGGTTGAGATGCTCGCCTACCACCGAGAACAGAAGCGAGTGGACATTTTGTTTATCCTTCATTTGGAGAATCTTCGGAAGAATAACCTTCTCCGGATACTCCACCCTGGGAATGTTAAGGGGGAACTTATCAGACGACCATGGCCCTTACCTCGCCATCCGAACGAACCAAGGAACGAACAGACTATTCTAGAATCAGTATACCGTGATGTTTTTTGTTTTAATGACAAAGAGAAGTCGCTTTATCAATCCAACGGTCTAACTGCCTGGGACTCTTATTTCACAAATGGCGGGAAGGAGCCAGTTATAGCGTGGCCTAGCGGAGACGTCGACCCTGCCAAGGGTAAAATGACAAAGGTCTTCCAAAAAGACAACGATCGGAAATTTGCCCCATTCTCTGAGTTCCAACTGGGGCCATTCACAAAGGTTGGTCCTATTTTGATTGCATTCAGGCTTTGTTTTAAGGGCGAGAGTTACGATCGGCTACTTGGTACATCGCCCGTGTTTACAGTTGATGGTCCAGAGAGCCTACTAATCCGGGTCAGGCGAGAATACATATTGCCACTGCCCGAGGAAGCTCGGAACAATTGGCAAGAAAGGATGAGTGCCTTTGAGCAGTTCATAGGCTTTGGAGAGAGCTATGATGTAATTGTGATTAAGGAACCATTTGCAACTAGAACTACGTCCGTTTGGAAAAATGGTATAGTAGAGGCGCCGATCCAGCCGTCTAAAGATGTGGCAGAACGTTACATAACTGCTTATCCGAGATTTGTTTTAGCCCTAAGGTATGCACCTATCACCATAACACCCATGATACAGGAAGAATATAGAGACTTGCGTGAAGCGGCTGCGAAACATCATCAGTCAACAATGAAATAGAGGTATACACCGGTGGCGGAGATATTATCACTATGTACTTGTAGCGCTGTACACAGGGAGCTCTATAGATTTGACAACGCAATCGCGGGTCGAGGAAGCCAATGGGGGAAAGCTGCGGGACGTGCGCTGCGTTGTTTTGCACTTCGTGGGCAATCAGCCTTCATTCATCAGGTCAGAAAAAAGCTGGGTTACGGATTGCCCGAAGACATGTCCTGCCAAAAGTTCCTTTATAGGGCGTTCAAGAGCCTAGACCGTGCCAGAACTATTGCTTCGGAAATCGACAACTTTTGGGGCGCATATTATGTAGTGAAAATTGATCTCTTGATTGCAGCAAAGGACAAAAATATCGAGCTTCCCGACGATATACCGAAAGATAGGACGGTCCCTTTGCTCGGGGCCAAAGACGACATCAATGCTTTGTGCAACATTATAGACGGTCTAAATCAGATAGTATCTGCCACCGATAGAAACTATGATGGTTTGAAGGAAACGAGGACAACTCTAGGGGAGAATATTATTGAGACTGTTTTCAAGGTATTTGAGAAAGAAATATCGAAGGTTCAAAATTGGTATGAGGACAAAAAGCTTCTTAATACTACCATCAATCTCGTGCATCTGTGGGGCAACCTTGGACGTACATATCTGTTTGAACTAAAAAAACTTGAAGAACTTAGAAATAAAGAAAAGGAAAAATACGACGAAACAAAGGCAAATGAAATCCGGTCTACGTGTCAACAAGACGTTCAGAACCTGATTGAATGCGTCGAGACTATCCTGGACAAGATGGGCAGCGCAGAAGCAGTTCGTGATGAATATGTGGTTATCAAAAACCTTTTTGAAACTGGCAGGTTTGAATTGGACGACAGTAAGGAATTACTCGAGGTTGTCAAGGGCAAGCCTGGGGAGCACTTCTAAAAGCTTCTATGAGAAGATATGTGGCAAAGAAGAACGCGCCCAGCGATGCCAAATCGGCACCCACGTTAACCACAAAAAGCAACCGCCCAGGGAGCTTTATTCTTCTATAGAAGCTACTTGCTTTCTCTACATCAGCGAGCCAATGATCCCATTTGTTGACGAATGCGACAAGAACCTGAAAGAATACGGCAAGAATAAGCGAGAGAGCTATTCTAATGACCTGATCCTTGCAGAACGTATCGCCCTCCTTGTACAAGAGTGCGATGCCCCCTACGCCGTATACAATGAGCCAGTTCCTAAGTGACTCAGAATACTTCATGTAATAGTCGAAGTGCTCGCTTTTGTCTGGCATGTTGCATACCTCCAGAAACCAAAAGTGATAGTTGAAAGGTGTCCGGTACAATTTTCGATAGTATCAAGGATTAAGGTGTAATTCCGATAAGAACCAGAGGAACAGCAGGAACGCCCCGTCCTTGTCTAACAACGTTGTAGAATTCTCCTTCATAATAGCCGACGCCTGAACTCATTTGGGCTTGGAGAGATTTCATGGGAAGAATTTCGATACCAACATCTATCTGGTCTCCAACAAAAAAGGCCAGATGTTTGACGAATAGGTCATAGGCAACGAATGAGTACTTACCAAACTGAACTTCTATTGCGACACGGTCTTTGACAAAGTCCGTTTGATTGTAGCTGTAAATTGGTATTTCACCAGCTTCCTCTATCTCTCGCTTCTGTTCTTCAGGTGACATAGTCAGAGTTTTTCGAATAAGTTTCTCCCCTTTCGTTACCCAATAGCTCACTCGGCTTTCTTCCCATTTCTTCTTTTTAAGAAGCTTATTGAACATTTTGTTCATTTCTATAGGGCTATACAGCAACTTGCCCTTCATAGTTTTTTCCTTGGAGACCTTTGTCTTGCATTTCTGGGCGTCGACCGCTTGAATGACAGCCTGAATCTCCTCCCATAGTTTTGGTTTGTGAACAAGTAAAAACTCAAGCCCGTTCAGGTGTGAATATGTCTCGGATATTTTCATCAGATAAAGTGTCGTCCTATCTTGTTTTTCCTCTACAAGAACGTCATCTGTTTCACATTTTGTTTAGTGGACCAAGGGGCCACTGTTAGTTTGTTTCCAGCCTCTTCCGGATCATATACCGGCTTGTGCATAGGCCGAGTACGCAGAGTACCATCCATTTCCTGTTGGATTCTGTCATGAGCTACATCAACATATTTATCAAACGTTTCAGCACCTATTCCTCGCCTTTTGTGTCGTATGGCAGCAATGATAGTCGTGCCAGTTCCGAGGAATGGATCGAAAACCCAATCATCTTCATTCGTCATTGACAGAACGAGTCTTTCAATAAGTTCTACAGGGAATTGGCATGGATGCTCAGTCTTTTCGACGTGATTGCTTTTAACGTTCGGAATTACCCACAGATCACCTGGATTCTTTCCCAATGGATTGCACGAATATTTTCCTGCTTTCGGTCCTTTAAAGTATTTCTTTCCGGGATACTTCTGAGGTATCCTAACCGGATCAAGATTGAATACATATTCTTTTGACTTAGTAAACCAGATTATCGTTTCGTAACGACCGGAGAAGCGTTTACTACAGTGAAGACCATGCTCGAAATGCCAGATGATACGGTTTCGCATTTTCAATCCAAGATCTGTAAAGATAGGATAAAGAACTTCGTCCAGTGGTATTATTGATCCGTTATTAACATAATTTCCTAATTGCCAACAAATGCTCCCGTGTGGAGAGAGTGCCCTGACACACTCACGAATAACTGCTGCTTGTTGATCAAGATAGGTCTTTAGTTTGAGTTTTCTTTCGTACTCTTTACCGATATTGTATGGAGGTGAAGTTACGATTAGCTGCATCGATCCGTCAGGAATGTGATTTAGCAAATCAAGACAGTCTCCCGAATATACCACAATATGTCGTGATAGAGAAAACTGATTACATATCTTATATTTCTCAAACATAATAGTAAATTATAGTATCTCTGCTTTACTGTCAACAGGACATTAAATTTTACTTTATTCCGAGAGATTCAATAATCCGAATTCACCAACAAATTTGTTGCCAACAATTCTGTTTTTATGATCATTGGCAGGTGTTATCTCAGGAGGTTCACCCCGTGAGATAGGCTTTCTTTGTAGATTTGAATTATCTCACGGGGTAAAATTTACTTGACGGCTAAGGTCCGGCGAGGTATAATATGCTTACAATCGTATATCGTATGTAGTATGTTGTATGTCGCATAGCGGAAGCAAATCTAAAATCAAAGTCAAAAAATTGAAGGCTATCAATCAGCAAAGTGCGCAAAAATGCGCCAAATGGTGTCCACTTTATGACAAAAACAGGCAAATTAGTGAGTAAAATTGAGACTAATTTGAAAAAACAAAGCCAATTTGCCGGGGGGTTAAATTAATGCAAGCATAGTAATTACAAGGGATTATGAAGAAAAGCCATGGTTTTGGCCCGGAAAAAAACAAAGCCAATTCAAAGCCAAACAAAGCCAATCGCCGGGCTTTGGCCGGAAATTCTAAGCACTAAGCTCGAAATCCGAAACAAAGGCATTTTTCGAAGTATGATTTGAAAAAACAAAGCCAATTTGCAAAGGATCAATTAAATATAAGTATCTCATATATCAGATGTTATGGAAATTTTGATGGATTCGGGCGTCGAAAAAACAAAGCCAAACAAAGCCAATTTCGAGAGTCATGGCCGGGGCGGATACGGCGGTTGATGTTTATTCGGCGTTGTTCGGATTGAGGTATTTGAATTCAAAGAAGAAGCCGTCCGGCCTGCTGAGGCCGTACGAGGCGGACAGGCCGAAATACTTGCGTACAACGTCGAATTCGGGCAGGAGACCGAAATTGAACAGTTCGGAACCTCCCTGTGATAGTATCAGGTTTGGCAGGAGGGAGCCGGAGTTAATCCCGACGCTGAATTCAGCGCTCGAATCGCCTGATTTGCCTTTATCCGTCTTCATCAATTCACGCATGGTGGACCAGAAGTTTTCGACCGAGGCCGCGTTGTCCTGCAAATCAGCCAGTCCGACCACCGAAGGGATATTCGATTTTGCTTTAGTGAACCATTCTGCAGAACTGACCGATTCGGCGTCGCTGCTGCTCAATGCACGAATTGCCTGCTCGACGACGGGTTCGCTTGCGAAAATCAGATGCGTGTCGGTGACGGTAAATGCCGAAGGAGGTTTTTTTGTGGCGCGCGGTCCGGCGGATGCCTGCATCGGTTGTTTTGGAGGTGGGCCAAAGCCCGGCAGGAAGGCCGAGAGGTCGACGGAATATATCGTGTGGCCGAGTAGCTGGCGGCTGGCGTCAGGATTGTTGGGCGCTATCATTTTGCTGTGCAGAAGCGACAGAGTTTTTTCAAGTGCACTGCGATTTTCTATGGCTATTGCAACGATTGACTGCGTGTCGGCCCGGCTCGGCTGGCTGGCAACGTTAGATGGGGACTTGTTTATGCTCTGTGCGATTATGATTTGCGAGCCGAGATGGTCGATAAAGTCGGCCTTCAATTGCAGCGCCGGCTCGCCCTGCGGACCCGGGGGCATCAGCGGCATATACAGTATCACCGCAAATTGTGGCGATATGCTGTTAAGGATATTTGCAAGCTCTTCGAATGCCTTTTTGATATTCAAATTCACGAATGAGACCGAACACGCCGAGGCCGGGATAAATTGCGGTATTCTAAGAGTGGCGGACTCGACTTCGAGCATTTTGCAAATACCATTTTTGGCACCATCGATTTTCAGGAATGCTTTTGCGGAAGAAGAGCCGCCGGGACCTCCGGCGAGGTCGACCGAACAGCCGAGAGATATAACATTATTAAGACCCAGATTATCTATTAATGTTTTTGCTTTGCCGAAGGTATCCTCGGCAATTGTTGTTTTAATGAGTTGCTTTATATTAACGTAGCACTCGATCTGTCCCCCGGCGGACGAGCCAACGGTTTTTATTGTGTCAGCATAGTCATTGTCGTCGGCCAGCGTTGGGCTGTCGGCGCCTTTGATGTGTGCGATGACGAATTCGAGAATGTCCGAATTTGTGGAGCCTATAAGACAATCGTCAATGAAACAATAGCTTAGAGTTTCGGAGGACTCGTCCGTTATGATTGTTATATCGACGCCGCGATATTCATCGGTCTTCCGGTGGGAACCGTCTTCGATGGCTTTTTGGACTATTTTATCCACCGCCGCCCTGGCCTTGTCGATGTTGTCGCCCCACTCAATAATAAATACTGCCGGCGGCTCATTAGCATCTTTCGTCTGCTCGTTGAGCACTAAAGCGATAGCGGCTCTGCCCCGGGGCAATGCACCGGCGTCGGCAATTATCCTGAAAATCTCGTTGTCCGCTTGCTGTTTTTTTTCTTCCCATTTGGTTTTGACGTCGTCGAAAAAAGCCCCCATTGCCGGGTCTTTATAGAGCTTGTAAAGATTTATTTTTTCGAACTGTGCTCTGAGAAGACTGAAATTATCGATGTCTACCAGCACGATGGTTTCAGACGGAACAAGTTTGGCGGTCTTCGGCAGGGCACCGACACAAAATGATGAACATAACAGAACAATCGCAAAAGTGGATACAACCTTTGGAAGGTAAGGTAATTTATGAGTTGTTTTTACAGCGTTTTTCATTTCAGCATCTTTCTTTAATATAGGATTCCCATTGAGTCGTCGCAGTGTACCGAGACTTAGCATTTGAGCTAATACTACCAGAAAACAGCCAGTTGTGCAATTGTTGTTGTGATTGTGATTTCCCGGATAATACGTGACAAACAGACAGGATTTTGATAGTGTAGAGCTTATTGATGGTCATAGACGAAAGAGCCAAAAGCAAAACAGCGGGGCCAACTATATGGATAGGAACAGAGGCAGAAGGGAAGGAATGAGTTATTAGGCGTGATTATTTAGAGGTTTTTGCTTTGTATGGCCGCAGAGGTAACATGATTCATGTATGGGCGTACAATTCCGAGAAGGGTAGTTGCTTAATGAACACAAACAACAGACCTGAAGATGAAAATGGTTTCACACTTATTGAACTGCTGGTGGTCATTGCCATCATCGCCTTGTTGATGGGCATATTGATGCCGGCATTGCAGCGTGTGAGAAAGCAGGCAAGAGCTGCCGTATGCAAGTCAAATCTCAAGCAATGGGGCACTTCAACGGCAATGTATAACACAGAGTACGAAGGAAAAATGTGGTTAATTCCTTCCGGTAAGGGACAATGGATGGAACTATTGCGGACATATTATGCGGACATAGATAAGATTCGCGCCTGCCCCTCGGCGACCAAACCCTGTCAGGACACCGATGCTGTTGAAGCTCGCGGCAGCGTCGATACCATGTGGGGCCACAAAGGCCGGCAGGCCGAATGGGGAGGAAGGGACAAAGGATATTGGGGCAGCTATGGACACAATATATGGGTCCAGGTTCCTCAGCCTTCAGACCTGAGTGGATTCTGGGATAACTTCAATGTCAAGAACTCCCAGGATGTCCCGGTCTTTGCGGATAGTGCTTTTACACATGCTATGCCTCGCCACACCGATCTCATTCCTCCAAAACCCCTGCTGTTGTTTAGCGATATTGCTCGTGATGCATCCGGCCGCCAAATATGGCGGTTTTGCATCGACCGGCACAGCGGGGGGATAAACATCTGTTTTTTGGACGGCTCTGTGCAGAAAATTCCGTTGAATGTTCTTTGGGACCTGAAATGGAACCGCCAGTGGCAGCCGCAGAGTTATAAGGCGGAAGACATCCCTTGGTTGCATTGACATCGCTTTGTGGAGTGCGATAATTTCAAACCTGTAAATTCTATATGCCTTCGCTGCCCTGTGTCCTCTGTGACATACTATAAATGAAGTTGTTAACAGTCTGACTCAAGTTTGAAAATCTGAAGCTTATGGATGGCCATATACGAAAGAGCCGAAGACAAAAACAACTGGGGGCGAACATATAAAATTTTTTTTAGTCTAAAATACGAGCATAAGTGTATTACTGTATGTAAACACAATTTTGAGATCTCAGAATCAAGGGCGTAAATGATCGAAGACAAGCTCCTACTGTGGCGGTTCAAGAACGGCAACGAGGACGCTCTGTGTCGAATCTATCAAAAGTACAGAACCCGATTGTTGAAACTGGCCAATGCCCGTTCAAATTGCCCGGCGTCTTGAGACTTTCCGGCGCCGCCCCCGGCCGGTACGCGGCTTTTTGCCCGCAGCCGGATCTTTCCATGTGTGCCGCACTGATTTCGATTTATCCGCCGGTCGCGGCTGTGACGAATCGGTTTTGGTGCTGCTAAAGCCCTTACATATTTCAGGCTGGAGTTTGCGTCCTATGAATTTGCCGACCTCGCGCAGGTACTTTTGCTCTTCGCTCGAAACGAACGTGATCGCGTCGCCGGTGGCCGTTGCCCGGCCTGTACGGCCTATCCGATGGACGTAATCCTCGGCGTGAGTGGGCACGTCGTAATTGATGACGTGTGATATCCCCTCGACGTCGATGCCGCGGGCGGCGATATCGGTGGCGACCATGACCTGATACTTGCCGCGGCGAAAGCCGTCGAGGGCCTGTTGCCGCTGGTTCTGGGTGCGATTCGAATGTATCGAAACCGCGACGATGCCGGCGCGTTTGAGCTGTCGGCTGATCTTGTCTGCCCCGTATTTGGTTCGCGAGAACACCAGCACGCTGAACATCCGCCAGTCCTCGATCATGTGCAGCAGGAGGTCTATCTTCAGCGCCTTCTCGACCGCGTAGAAATGCTGCGTGATCGTCTCGATCGGGTTACGGGGCCGGCCTATCTGTATCACCTTCGGCGACTTGAGCATGTCGGCCGCCAGGGTCTTAACCTCCGGCGATATCGTCGCCGAGAAAAGCATTGTCTGGCGCTTCGTAGGCAAAGTGCCTACAATCTTCCGCACATCATTAATAAAGCCCATATCCAGCATTCGGTCGGCCTCGTCAAGAACAAGCACTTCGACATGCCTCAGGTCGATCGTCCCTCGCTGCATGTGGTCCATAAGCCGCCCCGGCGTCGCAACAACGATCTCGATTCCGCGGCGAAGTGCACTAAGCTGAGGCTGAATATTCACGCCCCCATAAACGGCCAGCACGCGCAAATCCAGAAATCGCCCATACCCGAGTATGGACTTTTCGATTTGCAGCGCCAACTCGCGCGTCGGTGTAAGAATAAGCGATTTGATAACCTTCTTCTTACCCGCCTTCTCGTGGCAGAGCCGGTCCAGAATGGGCAGCACAAAGGCAGCCGTCTTGCCCGTGCCCGTTTGGGCACAACCGATAACATCTCTGCCCTCAATAGCAGCGGGGATCGCCTGGGACTGAATTTCAGTAGGGGCCGTGTACCCTGTCGCAAGAATACCCTGAACAAGCGGGTCCGAAAGACCAAAAGTCTTAAATGGCATTTGATAATCCTAAATAAACACAAACTTTGGGTTGAGCTGACATTTCCAATATCAGGCCCTGAGCTACGAACCAGGCTTCCCAACTCCACGATAGTATCAGAATCTTCATCCGATTGCACTTAATTAAACCGGGATTTCCCAAATACATTTCAATGAAACACTCCTGCAAGCTTCAAGTTTCGTAATACCGTAATTCATCTCAATTTCTACAATATTCCGTGCCGCAAAAAAACACCAAAAAAGCCAAGCACTTGTGTCAGGGATCCGTTTTTTCCTCTTATTTTGGCATACCGCGAGCGTTGCCCTCCATTCCGGAACCCGGGTTTCATGAGATTACAATGTCTACCTAAATTTGGCGGGAGGAAAAATAAGGTTAGTCAGCTTTTAAATGCATGAGATATCTGATGAACAACCTTACAAGGGTGCATCTTGTCATATTCGTGGTCATTCTGGGTGTGTTCAAAATCTATTTTGCATTCGCGGGAGAAATAATTATAATGTCCACATGTCGAATTATAGGCGAGTGGTGCGAAATATCTCACCCTAACAGGCTAAAGACAGGAGAAACAGTAATGAAGAAGAAGGTTTTATTATTTTCAATTATTTTGGTTTTATTAATTATGATTGGGTGCGGAGAAAAACAGGAAAAACCGGCACAAACGAGAACTGATACAACACAAATCGCTCCGGCCAAAATCTCACCAATGCGTGAACAACACAAAGCCGGCCATGTCCCTGTGGCCTTTGGTGAAGGAGGGCAGATTAAAATGCTCTACGATTGCAGGCAGAGGCCTCAGTGTGTCTATCTCAACAACAAGGTCCATATTGTTTTTAATGCCGGGGGAAAACCCGGGGCACCCGCCAAGTCCCCCACAAAACCTATGGCCGTCACTTATGATCCCATTACCCGGGAATTTTCTGAGGTGGTAACACTCGGTCCTGGAAACAAGGACCACCACTACGGCCCCGTTATATGGGCCGATGAAGATGATTATTTGCATGTTCTTTTCGGCTGCCACGCAACCCCTGGCACACACCTTATTTCCAAACAACCCGGAAGTATCGGAAGCAGTCTCGACTCCTGGGATAAAGGGGCACAAATCGCTCCCGGAATTTCCTATCCCGCCATTTTCAGGATATACGACGACAAGGAATTAATTTATTATCGCACAGGCGGCCACCCAAGCTCATGGACATACCGTATTACAGATGACAATGGAAAGACATGGACTGCGCCTGCCAGAGATGTGACCGATATGGATATTAACGGCAGAACTGAATGGTCATCATACCAATCTAAACTGCCCAGCAAAGACGGTAAACTTCTCCATGTGGCTTTTATAACCTACGATGATAACAAGCCCAATGACCCGAAGAGGTTTTACAATCCGCGATATGACATGGCGGTCGAGAATGATTGGAAGTATAACCTTAACTACTATGATTGGAAGTATAACCTTTACTATGTCAAGATCGATCTGAACACGCACGATGTGACCAACTTCGAGGGCGAAAGCATGAAGACCCCCATCGACATTGACCAGGCCGATGCAAAATGCAGGATTTGGGATACGAAATGGCGTGGGACCGGCGTACCCCCGACCATTGTTCTTGATGAAAATGGGGACCCTGCTTTTCTCCATGTGCTTTCAGAAGAAACGCTCGAAGACCACCAGTACTATTACGTTAGACGGGCAAACGGAAAATGGAAGCAGACTCCTATTACCCGCTCCAACCATCAATGGAACAGCTGCCATTTAACAAGGGACGATAACGGGACATTGCACGCCTGTCTAATTATCGGCGACGGGTACCTTAATACAGGCGGTTATATGGACAGTTATGGAGGGGGAACTATTGAAGAATGGGTCTCTATCGACAAGGGAAACACATGGAAAAAGGAGCGTGAGCTAACACCCGACAAGTCCAGATATCCGGGTTGGAAATACAACAACATTCAGCCGGTCAAAAGACCCGATGGAAGCTTTGTTGACGGGATGCTCCTGTTCTATGGCTGGAAGGACAAGGATGCTCCTGAAGCTAAAGCGTTCCTGCTGCATGAGGATACTGTCTATGTCTCGGAGTGATGAATAACCGGGAGCCGGCTCACAGCTATTTTGTTTCGGCGGGCAGGCCGTAATCGTATGTAGTAATCTCCAAAGGTTTCATCTTGGAGGAATGGCCATCGATAAACAGGCAGTTAATCCATTTTGCATGACGGTCGCGTGCCACTCGCCGCGAAGTGTCCGGGCCTGAGGGCAGATGATTCTGGTTCCAGGCATCCAGCGACTGCATTTTAACTTTCATGGTATCCGGCGGATCGTCCTTGTATATGATTTTGATGTGACTGCTTTTGGGGAGATATTCGTAGTCGGCCAGAAAAATCGTGGTCGTATGGCGGGGAAAATCGTCCAGCTTGGTAAATCCGAAACACTCCTTCAAAGTGCCCTTTAAGTCGAAGGCGTTACTGCAATAATCGACCGTTTGTTCCTTAATTGGGTAGCTCGGACAATCGTATATCTTGACTTCAAAATAATCTTCGACATTGTCGGATAATCCGCCTATATAAGGCATGAACAGGACGGGCCACCTCATATCTATGCCGGTATATATGGCGACACCCGGGCGTAACTCAGCTCGCGGCAGTAAGTAATCGTAGTCGCCTGCGTATGCATGCATTGCAAGGCCGATCTGCCTGAGATTGCTCAGGCACCGCGTTGTCTTGGCCTGCTCCTTGGCCCTGCCCAGCGCAGGCAACAGGATAGAAAGCAACAACGCGATAATTGCAATAACCACCAGCAGCTCTATGAGCGTGAATCCATCAATGCGTTTCTTCCTGCTCATAATACACCATCTGCTTATCTTTCCACCCCTATTATAACCGCTATTTCCCGTATAAGCTTCTCTGAAATACTCCTGCCTTTAACAAGCAAAAGCCTATATTGATTTGATTTTGCGTTTACTATTTGTTCGTACTTTTTAGAAATTTCGGCTTTGTCTTATTGCGTCTTCGGTCGGGTTGCAGGTACTTATAGCCGGTATTAGGATTGTCCTTGTCATAGACAAAGGCGTCCCGGTTTTCAACGAAATGCTTGACATAGTTGACCGGTATGGCAAATCCGAGCCCGCCGAAGAATATATATCCCATATTTGTAACGCCGATGACCTCGCCGGCCAGATTAAACAGCGGTCCGCCGGAATTGCCCGGATTGATGTCGGCGTTAGTCTGGATATAAATAAGCCCTTCGAATGCCCTGTTTGTCGTGCTTATGACGCCGTTGGTGACGGTTCTCTCCAGCCCGAGCGGATTGCCGATAGCGAAGACCTCTTCGCCTGCTTTTATCCGGCCGATATCGCCGAGGTAAACGAACCTGAACTTAGTGTCACCAATGTCCTCGACTTTCAGGAGTGCCAGGTCAACAAAAGGATTAATGGCTTCGATTTTTACATTTTTGAAATTCTTTTTCTCAAAGCCGTTGTTCTCCTTTCGAAACATAGTGACTTCGATCTTAGTTTCTTTTTCTATGACGTGATAGTTGGTTATCAAATAGCCGTTTTCATTTATGAGAAAGCCCGAGCCCGTACCGGTCGGGCTTGAGATTTTTACAACCGCCTCGGAAACTGCGTCCACGCATTTTTCGATGGTCGATTTTTTAAGATCAGCGGTTTTGTATAGCCGTTCGGGCCCGCTTATGATCTGCCCGAAGACGGATGTTTTGCCGGCCGCAAAGTCTTTTACGTCATTGACATCGATGTCCTCAGGCTCGATAGCTTCGGTATATTGGTATTCGAGTATCTTTTCCTTTGGAATAGTCAGAACGGTTACGCCGATATCGAGATACAACTGCGTTTGCTTTTCCACGAGTATATCGCCGGTCAAAGTCTGGCCTTCTTTGAGAACAATTCTGTCGGCACTGCAAATTGCACAAAAATATAAAAGGACAAGGGCAAAAAGACACTTGTGAGTTATATACCTGCCGGTTATTCTATTGATCATAAATCACTCTTAAATTTAAGTTCGATTTCCTAAAACCAGTGAGCAAATAATCCACACCCGGTTTTGTCACATTAAATTCCGTCGGTGTGATTATTATAAACTTATATGCCGTGGTTATAAAGAGTTAAATCCGAAAAACAAAAGTGCAGAAGAATTATGCCGACACTCTGTTGCCCGGGAGTGGTTCGTTCTTCTCAGGAATCATTCAACACGATGCGAATGCCCTTGCCCAACAGGTGCATAGCGTCACTTTTGAGTTGAACCTTGTTGTCTTGGACTCTCAGGCAGGATCGCACATCTGTGTCGGTGCGCTGGAACCAGTCGTCGGCAAGTTTAGCCTGGCGTATCTTCTCGCCGGGTTGAAGTCTTACGATGCCGTCAGGCTTTCGAAAGACGACGAAAAGCTCCTGCGTTAAGGCGTGGCGGGAATAGATTACCTTTTCCGATGCATAACTTCGGGGGCTTTTATACACCCTGGAGTCCCATTGCCGCAAATCGTCTTCGGTTGCTTTTCCAAACGGCGGTATGGGGATGCCCGCCATGTTGTCCCAGTTGGGGATGGCCCTTAGAAGCTGCAGGTCATTGGTGTAGATGAGTTTTCCGTCTTTGTCCTTGAGCGCTACGTAGTCTTCTCCGTACCAGCCGAACCACACTCCGTAGAGGCCAGCCGTGCCGCAGGCGTCGAGGTGTTGATAGAAGTGGGCATTGCGTTCATAGTTGTCCTTGCCGTCGAAGTCGCTGCGGTTGAAGGCATAGACGTCGTCGAGGGCGACTTTGTCGGCGGGCAGGTAATGTGCCGGATTGGACTCGTCGACGTAGGCCGGAATGTCTGTTCCGGGGATTGTGCCGTTGGGGGCCTGCGTGCCGAAGCCGCCCTTTTCGTAATAATAGTGGTCCAGACGAAGCAGATTTTCTCCGTAATACCTCAGTATATCATTAGTCCCTTTTGATTTGGGGTCATAAATGTTTGTGAAAATCATACAGGGATTTTTCCTGCCGGTTCGTGCGGTGTCACGGGCAAATTCGGTGACGCTTTTGACGAAGCGCAACTGCCCTTGCCTGCGATTGTCGTATGCGCCCTGTCCGCCGAAGTCGGCGTTGGCGCATGTCACCAGGTCCGCGCTGCCGAAGGAATCGAAGAATATGGCGTCGAATTTCCGCCAGGGCATGTACTCTGTGACGATACGAATGTAATCGGCCACGACTTTTTTAGACTGCCAGTTGGTGGCGAAATTAAATCCGATCCAGTCGGGAGTTCTGATAATCCATGTGGGGAAGAAGTACTCCCTGCAGGTGGCCAGGTCAAGTTCTTCCGGTTTCAGGCCTCCGGGGTCTTTTCTGGCCGCACTGTATCCGGCAAGAATCTTCCAGTCGCCTTCTGTAATGGGACGTTGTTTGTATCCTCTGCCTTCCAGGCCGTGCTCTTTGGCCACTACGTTCTGACCGGTCGCAGGATCGCTGAGCGTAGGCAGGTAGGAGACATAAACCTTACCGGTCGATTTCTGGATATGCAGACGAACCGGCCCTACACGGGCGTTAAGCATGCGTATGATTTTGATGTCGCCAAAAGCGGGATCGTCGGGTTTACGTGAGCCGGCGAAGTAATAGCCCATCGCTTTGGCATGATACGCCATTGCGTCAGTCGAGGCGAAGTTGTGCAGGTGATGATTTGGAAAGCCGGCCTTTGGTTCTTGTGCCCATATCATGCCGGCACACAGTATCACTATCCCTAAGCATAACGAGTATTTAGCCTTTGACATTTTTGCTCCCTTTTCCATTATCAGCTTGCTTGTATAGTAATGAATTATTGAAGGCCCGTGTCCAGCCGGATTTAGCGTCCTGGCCTTCCCGTTTAATATTGTATATCCGATATTTCTCATTTACACTCCTGCATACTTCAAGCCCCATAATACTATAATCTTATTTGTATCTCAAAACTTTTAGGGGCGGATTCAACGGTCCGAACCACAAAAAACAGTAAAAAAGCCATGTGTTGTGCACCAGGTAACAGCTTTTTTTCACTGTCTTGACATATTGTGAATGGCCAAATATTCAACTTCACAGGTATTATACATTCGCGGCCCCGACAGGATAAAATCCGTCTCAGACCTGCTTATTTGGCGATGGTCACTCTCAATATGCAGTAAAAAACGGCAATTTGGTCTCGCAAATCACGGAGGAAAAGTTATAATAGCAGCTATAAAAAGTTGTATTTCGGGGCTAAAGTTGCCGACAAGTATAACTGGTTATTTGGTAAAAAAGCAACGTTTTAATAAGGAAAATGCAGATGAAGAAGTTATTTTCGAAACAATCAGCACTATTTATATTGGTTCTGTTAATAGTAATTTTGGCGGTACTTTACTATTTTTGGCCCTCCCCACCCGCGGAGGTAGTGGCCCCGGCTGATCCGAATGTTGTCGCGGAAATAGGTGATTACGTCATTACAAAAGGAGAGCTTGAGAGAAGAGTGATGACGGAGCTTCGCCCTTATGACGAAGATTATTACGATGAGCAGGCCGAACCGATTGATGCCGAAACGGCTCTTATGAAAATGATAGCAGAAAAAGCTATGGCGATGGAAGCCCGCAAACAAGGCTATCTCGAAGATGAAACGATCCACGTATCGATCAAACGGTTTGAGGATAGAGGGCTTGTAAACATGCTGTTGCAAAAGCAGCTGCCGGAAAAAATAACTGTAACAGAGGAAGAAGTAAAAAAGAAGATGCAGGCCGATCCCAAGCTGGACATGGTACGGGCCAAAGCGCTTCTCGAAAGAGCAGAAGCCAACAGAATTTTGGACCAGTATTACAATGAGTTATACAAGAAGTCCAATGTCAAAAAGTTAACTGAAAATTTCTCCAGGGTGATTCAAATCCACCAGAGGTTGTTATATCAGCCGAAAAAGCCCCGCAATGTAGGTTTTATCCGCAACTATCAGGTTAAAGAAGATTTAACGCAGGAAGAGAAAGATATCGTGCTGGCACAGTACGATTCCGGAAAGATAACATTAGAGGACTGGTTTAATTCTTTGTGTGATATTGTCCCTCCGCGTCGCCCCCAAAATCTTAATACTCCTGATGGTGTCGAGCAGTTGTTGGATAGTACCCTGAAGATGCCGCTTATGGTATCTGAATCCAAATCAATCGGACTTGATAAAGATAAAGATTTTCTGGCGCAGGTAAGGGAATATGAAGACATGAGGCTGCTGAGCGAAGCCAAGCTCAGAAAGCACAAGGAGGTTAAGGAGCCGACGGAAGAGCAGATTACCGCCTACTACAATGAGAACAAGGAAACTTTCGGGAAAAGTAAGAATCTTAAGATAGACTTGATTTGGTGTCAGGACCTTGAGACGGCCGGGAAGGCAAAGGCTGACTTGGGCACCGGCAAAGATTTCGAGTCTGTAAAACAACAATACTCTCTTGAAAAAGAAGTCAAACCCTTTAACACCTATCCAACCAACGAAGGCTTATTCTGGAAGGATTTGTGGGCAGGTGAGCCGAACGAAATAGTCGGGCCTGTAAAAGGTTTTTACCGGGATGGAATTAATTGGCGCATCGTCAAAATTCTGGAAAAGAAGCCCGGCGAGTTGAGAGAATACTCAAGCAACATACAACGGCAGGTCAAAGACAAAATGATGAATGATCAGAGGAACGCCCTGATAGACGAATATGGCAAAGAGCTGCTTAAAAAATATTCATACAAGATTTATGCCGACAGAATCAAGGATATCGATCCACTGGACATACCATAGGGACTAAGACACGACAGAACAACGCATTAGAGATGAGGTTTCAACTTAAGAAGCCTGCGTTGTGGCTGCCTTTATTGAATTACGCCCCAAGGGCAGTGGTAACCTCGTAAACAAACCGGGGAGAATTTTGTTGCAAAGCACCGTTTAGACAATAGTATTAAATTAAAAGTACTTAACGACTTAATACTATTGTTCAAATACTAAGAAATGCTTTTCACATTACATAGATATATATTTCGGGAGCTTTTGCGAGTTTTCTTGTTGGCGGTGGTGGCACTGGCACTGATCCTGAGCCTGGGCAGTATTCTTCAGCCTGTCCAGGAATACGGAGTGGGGCCTCGGCAGGTGGTGCATCTTATGGCCTATTTCCTGCCGATAACGCTGACATTCGTGCTGCCGATGGCGGCTTTGTTCGCGGGGGCTCTGGTTTACGGACGATTTGCGAGCGATAATGAGCTTGACGTCTGCAAAGCAAGCGGGATAAGCCTGCCGACACTGGTTTTTCCGGGGCTGACTCTGGCGGTTATGGTGGCGGCTGCAAATCTCATTTTGAGCTTCTACGTGATGCCTGTTTTTGTACGTCTCGCGGAAAAATCTCTTAAGGCCGACGCCAAACAAATAGTGTTCAGAAATATCCAGCGAAGAAGGTATTATAAGCTGCCCCCGGACAACCGGTACCTGATTTATGCCGACCAGGCCAATCTGCAAAATAATACACTTTTAGGCGTGATTGTGACTGAGATAAAAAACAATGAAATACAAAAGATCACAACCGCTGAAATTGCCAAAGTGAATTTCAGTCTGAATGACAGATTCAACGAAGTGAAAATAATCGCATACAAGCCAAGCCAAATGGGCGAAGAGACCGAGGCTGGGGCTGAATGGGGGTCTTTAACGGCGGAGTTCGGCTCGCTGTTAGGCGACGATGTGAAATTCAAGAAGTTAGATGAAATGAAAAGCATCCAGGCAGACTTGATGCGGTTTTATCCGATTGAGAAACTGGCGCGCGAGACTTACGCGCAATTTATCATAGAGCTGTTAGTGCAGGATATTAAAACCATAATAGCGCCCCCCGAAAGCAGCGAAACACCTCCCGGAGCCGCCGATGATCCGAACAGTTTTTACGAGCTGCTCGGTATGCCGACCTCGGTCAAATTTACAGCCGGTGAATGCAGTGCTCAGGACGAAGAGGTTGAGCTGTCCGGCGAAGTTGTGATTATTGAATATGATACGGACAGCAAGCGACTTTTACATACTTTGAGATGCGAGAAGGCTTCGCTGCACATCGAGGGAGATAAGCTGTCGCCGACTTTGACGATGGATATCCAAAATGCGACTGAGGAAGGCTCGGCTCAGATAAGAATGCGTTATATTATTCGCGGCCTGATCCCACCGGCGGCCGTAGAAGACGTGGCGAATGAATTCAAGACCGAAAACGGAACATTAAGAATTGATAAATTCACTGCTGAGTTACCACAAGTGCAGTCGAGCCGGAATCTGGTGGATCTGAAGAATAAACTTCACTGGACAATACGCAAAACATTGGTGGAATTGAGGTCAGAGATACATTCTCGGCTGGTGTTCGGAATAGGGTGCGTACCGATGATATTGATTGGCATCGGCCTGGGTATAATAAAAAGGGGAGGACACCTGCTCAGCGCTTTCGGAGCAAGCTGTGTGCCCGCCGCGGTGCTGATAGTGTGCATAATGAGCGGTAAACAAATGACCGAGAACTTGGGCGCTCAGACCGTCTCCGGCATAGCATTAATGTGGGCAGGCCTGGGGTTTTTGTCCCTGTTAACCGTTGTGATATATGGCCGGTTGCTGAAATATTGAAGTAATGATGAATCCCGGATAAAAACCAGCGTTAAATAACGGCATCTAAGACCACAATAAACGGCACTGGAATATGAAAATATTAGACAGATACATTGCGAAGAATTTTTTAATAAGCTATTGCATAGCTTTTTGTGTGCTGGTAGGAATGCGAATAATAATAGATTTGTTCGTGAATCTTGACGAGTTTACCGAGCACCCAAATCTTGACACCGCAGCCGTTATTAAAAATGTACTGACATTTTACTGCCTGAACAGCACACTTTACTTTCGGGATTTTGCCGGAATGATAACCGTGGTTGCGGCGGCGTTTTCGTTCGGCAAGATGGTCCGCTCTAATGAGCTTATAGCAGTGATGGCTTCGGGCGTGAGTTTGAAGCGGGTGATTGGGCCGATAGTGTTTCTTGCGCTGCTATTTACCGGGGTGCTGGTGATTGACCAGGAATTAATAATACCACCGCTTGCAGACAAGCTCGTACGCAGCCAAGATGACATTCCCGGCCAGGAATCCTTCGATGTGATGTTTATTAGTGACGGCAAAGGTTCGCTAATCTGTTCTCAAAGGTTCGATGTAGAAACATCAACGCTATACCATCCTACTATCCTTCTGCGCCGCGAGACAGCCAGGCCGGGTATCTGGGAGGTAACAGGCAGGATAGATGCCGAAAGGGCAGTTTACAATAATCGCATAAATCAGCGTGAAAAAAAAGATGCACTTGGCCGTACGGATACCAATAATCAAACCGGCCAATGGGACCTGTACAGCCGTGAACCGCAAACATCCGAGGAGGTCTCTTACGGTATTCTTACCCCAACAGATTACACAAAGCAGCCCCAGAGAAAACCTTTTTATGATAGTGACATCACGGCAAAAGATATCCCCGTCAAGCGCAAATCCGAATATAAGAATTTATTATCTTTGAGACAGCTATACGCTCTTTCAGCACAGAGAACGGAAATTAGAGACCTGGCTCAGCTTAATAGCCAGAAGCATTTCCATATCACTGACCCACTTATAAATCTGGTGATGCTTATGATAGGCCTGCCGATACTGGTTTGTCGTGATCCAAAGTCGATGAAGTCGGCAGTCCTGATCAGCTTTTCCCTGACGGGGGCATGTTTTATTACAACTTTTGTCTGCAAAATACTCGCCACGGAGGTTGTTTTTGACAGGGTTATGCCCGAGCTGTGGGCATGGCTTCCGGTCTTTATCTTCATGCCGATAGCTTTCATAGTACTGGATTCCATGAAGACCTGAGTTTTGTCGAATAACTTAATGGTTCGTCAGCTTTCGCATTAGCCTGTGCTTTTCAGATAGGTTCACGATTTGTAGTCTTCTGCCTTGTGCCGGACAATACGGCCTTCGATCATGTAAATAACGTCCTCCGCAATGTTAGTGGCGTGGTCGGCTATCCGCTCCAGGTGACCTGATGCCGAAAGCAAGTGAATTAAACACTCGATCTGCTGAGGATGAGTATGAGTTGCATTCCGTACTTTTAAGTGCGTATTACGATCCATGGCATCGATTTCGTCGTCGGCAGCACAGACCTCATATGCCAGCTTGGTGTTCATATTAACCAGAGAGTCGAGACTCTTGCGAAGCATGGATTCTGTCTTTTCGGTCATTGAGTCAAAATCAAAAGGAAGCTCTACCTTGTCTTGGCCGGCAAGAAATATGCTGTGTTCAGCAAGATTCACCGCCAAATCACCGATCCGCTCCAGATCGTTGTTTATTTTAAGGACAGTAATAATAAAGCGCAAATCAATCGCAACGGGCTGATATAACGCCAGAATTTTTAGACATTCCTCTTCTATTTCAACTTCCGTGTGATCAACTTCTATATCAGCCTCTATCACTTTCTCGGCAAGTTTCGTGTCACGTTGCTTGATAGACTTTACCGCCTGCCGAAGATTTACCTCTGCAATCTCGCAAAGAGACATAAGCATCTGTTTGAGTTTTTCGATCTCTCTTTTCATGTGTACCGTCATAGGAATGTTCTCCGTTTATCCGAATCTTCCTGTAATGTAGTCTTCGGTCTTCTTTTGAAGAGGTTTCGTGAAGATTTGTTTGGTCGGGCCCGTTTCTATGAGGTATCCCTCATAGAGGAATGCCGTCAAATCGGACACGCGGGCCGCCTGCTGCATATTATGTGTCACGATAACAATGGTATAGTCACGTCGAAGCACGTCAATCAGGTCTTCTATCTTGGCAGTGGATTGCGGGTCCAGGGCCGAGGCGGGTTCGTCCATCAAAAGTATCTCCGGCTCTACTGCCAAAGCCCTGGCGATGCACAATCGCTGCTGTTGTCCGCCGGAGAGGTCCATGGCATTTTTATCGAGACGGTCTTTGACCTCGTCCCAGAGGGCCGACCTGATGAGGCTTTTCTCCACTAATTCGTCGAGTTGCCCGCGATTCCTGATGCCGTGAATTCGCGGCCCATAGGCCACATTGTCAAAGATGGATTTGGGGAATGGATTGGATTTTTGAAAGACCATACCGACTTTTTTACGAAGCGCGACTATGTCGATCGCATGATTATATATATCCTGTCCGTCAATCCAGACCTTGCCCTCGGCCCGTGCCCCGTCAATGATATCGTTCATCCGGTTTAATGCCCGAAGAAAGGTCGATTTTCCACAGCCCGATGGGCCGATCAGCGAGGTGACTTGTTGAGGTGGAACATCCATCGTAATACCGAAGAGTGTCTGCACGCTGCCGTAATAGAAATCCAGGTCTTTGACCCGGATCTTGGATCCGGAGTTATTGTCGGACTGATTCTTTACCATCTGTATTTCTTCCTGATATGAATTCTAAGCAGGATCGCCACAAGATTGATTCCGAGTACCAATGCCAGCAGGACAAGGGCCGTTGCGTATTGCAGGGGCCTGACCTTCTCGATGTCGGGGTGCTGAGTGGCCAGGACATAGAGGTGATATGGCAGCGCCATTACCTGGTCGAATATGGACTTAGGCAGCTTAGGCAGATAGAAGGCGGCAACCGTCAACAGTATTGGTGCCGTTTCTCCCGCGGCGCGGCCAATACCCAGAATAGAGCCCGTGAGCATTCCCGAGATAGAGTAGGGTAGCACGTTTTTGTATATTGTCTGCCATTTCGTTGCCCCCAAAGCGAGGCTGCCTTCTCTAAGGGATCGTGGAACAGTTCGCAGGGCTTCTTCACTGGATACGATAATAATTGGCAGTATCATGCAAGCCAAAGTAAGACAGCCTGCTGCAATGGATGCTCCGAAGCGAAGGAATATTACAAATAGCCCGAGCCCGAAGAGTCCGAACACTATGGAGGGCACTCCGGCCAAAGTGACGATTGCGAGCCTTACCGTTCGGGTGAATCTTCCGGCTCTTGCATATTCGGACAGATATATCGCGGTCGCCATCCCCAGCGGCAGTGCAACCGCAACCGTTCCCAGTGCGAGTGACAGAGTACCTATTATTGCGGGCAATATTCCTCCTTCAGAACCGCCGCGTCTTGGCATTGTCGTCAGGAATTCCCAGTTTATTGCAGGCAAGCCGTTCCAGAGGATTTTTAAGATGATAGATGCAATTACGAAAACGATGAGGTATGTCATCGCTCGTATGAGCCAGCACGTTATGTGTTGCGCGACTGCGGTGCGCATTATCCCATCCTGTATTTCTTAAGGACCTTTTGTGCTATTATGTTCAAAACGAATGTTGCCAGCAGCAGGACGATACCGACGCAAAACAGGGCTCGGTAATGAATGCTGCCGAAGGCGACTTCTCCCATTTCGGCCGCAATTGTCGCGGTCATGGTTCGAACAGACTCGAACGGCGAGGCGGTGATTACCGCGGCGTTGCCGGTCACCATCATGACGGCCATGGTCTCCCCGATAACCCTGCCGATGCCGAGCATGATTGCCGCGATGATGCCCGGAAGCGCCGCCGGTACTGTCACCTTCCATATCGTCTGAATTTTACTTGCACCCAGTGCCAATGAAGCCGCCTTGTAGGAAGCGGGCACGCTTCTTATGGCATCTTCGGAGATGGAAACTACCGTCGGTATTGCCATCAACGCCAATAGTACTGCTCCTGCCAGAGCGGTTAGCCCTGTTGATAGTTTGAAACCGGCCTTGATCAGGGGCACGAGAACGACCAGGCCAAAAAAGCCGATAACGACGGATGGAATACCGGCCAGAATCTCTATGAATGGCTTGAGTATTTCTCTCTCGGTAGGCCTTGCCAGCTCTGAGATATATACGGCCGCGCCAACACCAAATGGGATTGTCAATGACGTTGCCAGTGCCGTCACAAGCAGGGACCCGGTAATGAGGGGCAAAAGGCCGAACGATTCCTTTTGAAACGATACCGGTATCCATCGGCTGCCCAGCAGTTCTTTGAGTCCCGGTTCAATCGCAAACTGACCTGCCTCTTTGCCTACGAATACGAATATCCCGATTACAATCAGGATACTCGTCGAAGCCATAGAAAACAGCATCAGCTTTATAGTTTTTTCTTTCCAGACGGCTTTCATTATCGAACCGCAACATATCCTGTATCAGTTACCACTGCCTGGCCCTCAGTACTGAGGCAAAAATCTATAAATGTCTTGACCGTTCCTTTTGGTTCGCCATTGAGGTAGAAATAGAGCGGTCGAGCGATAGGATACCGTCCCGACTTTACAGTATCATCTGACGGCATCACAGCGGGTGATTTGTCGTCAGTTTTAACTGCCAGAATTTTCACCTTGTCTTTGGCAGCAAGGGCGTAACCCAATCCGACATATCCTATTGACGATTTATCCGTTGAAACAGACTGAATAATCGCCGAGGTAGCGGGCAGCAGTTTCGCATCCTGCTTATAATCCTGCTTTTTCAAGACCATTTCCTGGAAGAAGACGTAAGTCCCGGAGCTGGATTCTCTGGAGAGCACTTCGATTTCCTCGTCGTTTCCGCCGAGGTCTCTCCACCGAAGGGACCGACCGGTAAAGATTCCACTCAATTGCTCCAGAGTCAACTCCGTGACAGGATTGTCGGGATGGAGAACGACTGCAATCCCATCCCTGGCGACAGCGATTTCATTCGCATGAATACTCTTCTGTAGCGCCAGGTCCAATTCCTTTTTCTTTATCTTTCGGGAGGCGGCGCAGATATTGGTTGTGCCGTTGAGCAACGCGGCAATTCCCGTGCCGGAACCTCCGCCGGTTACCGATACCTCTATATCGGGATTTCGCCGCATAAAGTCCTCTGCCCAGTTGCTGACAAGATGCACCATCGTATCAGAGCCTTTGATTGTGATGAATCTCTGCTCACCATCGACGTTGTCTTGCCTTGAACATCCGCATATCAGTATCAGAGCGGTAAATGCGGTTACGGTTGAAAAGATGGTTTGCCCCGTATATGTTTTCGCTTTCTGATTCATTTTTATTTCTCTCCGGGTATTTTCCATCTTCAATCTTACATAAACCTACATTCCAGTCAACAACTCATTGATTAAAACTTGAAAACCAAATCGGCGAGCAGCCTTCGATAATCCAGGTCCACACTACTGCTGCCGGCGTTTTCAGCATGGCAATAGGTTAGAGCCGCCTGGGTAGCTTTGTTTATCTGATACTTGAAGACAAACCTGTGACCTCGTGAGTCCGTTGAGCCGGCCACGAAGCTTGATTCGATGAAACCGCCAACTACCGCGTCCGCTTCCGTGTCCCTGTAGTCATAGCCCAGTTCCCAGGAGCCCGGATCTTTGGCCTTGTTTAGCTTGCCTCCGACGAGCCAGCCTGTGTCTTCATCGGTGCTCGCGTCGATATTCTGAACCCAGCTTCCGAAAAAGGCTAACGGCATACCGGCAAATTTGAATCCGTATTCTCCGAACGCTTCAAAAATGTCATAATCACTTACGTACACCCCGCCTGAGGATGTATTGCCATAAAAGAGTTTTTTCGTCGACCATGTGTCGAGAGCTTCCTGCCCTTGCAGATTGCCGTAGTCATAGTAGCTCGCGCCGGCAAGTACGTAATCAGGATTTCCAATCGTGTGTTTCCAGTAGGTTTGAACTCCCCACAGCGATGTATCGACATCAGAGGAGCTTTCGTCGACCCAAAATCCACCACCGGCGACAAACAGTTGGTCCCGGTCACTCAGGGGCGCCATATACTGAGCCGCGATACCTTCCGGATTAAGGTCGGTGTCCCAGATATGCTCTGCCTTATTGACCCTGTAAAAAGGATTATGCATCTTGCCGCCAAAGACATTCAATCCTTCCTTGGCTTCGGGATGCCAGTCGAAGTAGGCGAGATCCAGCCAGATGTCCTTGCTGGAGAAGGCGTCCTCAAGGTCCTGATTCGTTGAATTAGGAGCCTTTGAACTGCCACTTGCAATTCTAAAGGCGACATCCCAGTCATCGTTGATCATAGCCTCGAACATCAGTCTCGCACGTATCCGATGGCGTTCTTCCCCGTTCTGCCATTCGGCACGGCCGGCACTTTCCGCTTGCAGGTCGGTATGATCGTGACGGTATCTGAAGTCACCGGATATTTTAATCTTCTCCAGCCACTTGAGATTCTCCGGCAGGACATCAGCCTGTTCGTTTTTAATTGTTTCGGAAGTCATTTTTTCCATTTGCCGGCTTTGCTGTTTCTGTTGTTCCTCGAGCTGCGCAAGCCTTTTTTGTGTTTCTTGCAGTTGTTCTTTAATGTCGCTGAGCTCATCGGCTCCTGCAACAGATACCTGAACGAATGCCAACAACATGAGTGCGATTACTTGGGTTCTTAATCTCATTTTTTTCCTTTCTTTCTGAACCGATTAAAATTGTTTTCGCTACCGTCGAGCTTCTGAAATAAGTATAGGTTTTCGATACTAAGTGAATTTGAAGGAATTTTGAAAACTTCGTGAAAAACATTTGTTAATCTTTTGGAATTGTTACAACAAGCTGCATTTTTGTCCATAGCGGTCCAGTTAATCCTGTGAATCTGATAATGAGCCGAAAACTTCAGGCAAAGCTTATATCTTTGCCGTTCGGCGGGCCTTTATTGCATCGCGGATTTCCTTGTTGATTCTGACGCTGCACCAGGCCTTGCCGCACATCGAGCAGTAATCAGCGGATGACAATTCTTCTGTTTGAATTTCTTTGCAGACCTCGTTGTGCATTCTTTCGGCTGTTTGCGGATCAAGCGATTCGGCCAGGTGCTCCTTCCAGTCCAGGTTTGTCCGGGCAATGCTCAGTTTTTTATCCCGCTCGGCAGTGCCTTTTAATCCGCGGGCAATATCGGCGGCGTGTGCCGCGATTTTTGCCGCAATAACGCCGGCCCGAACGTCATCGGCGTCGGGCAGGCCCAGATGCTCTCTCGGGGTGACATAGCACAAAAAAGATGCGCCGTAAAAAGCAGCGGCGGTGCCGCCGATTGCCGATGTTATATGGTCATAGCCGGGCGCGATGTCGGTAACCAGCGGGCCGAGAACGTAAAACGGAGCGCCGTGACAAATCTCCTGCTGGATTTGCATGTTGTATTGTATCTGGTCGAAGGGCACATGGCCGGGGCCTTCGACCATAACCTGGCAGCCCTTTTCCTGTGCCCTGTGGGTAAGTTCGCCAAGGGTTCTTAACTCCGCTATTTGTGCATCATCGGTAGCGTCAGCGATTGCACCGGGCCGAAGACCGTCACCGAGAGAAAAGCAGATATCGTAATCGGCTAATATCCCGCACAGGTCATCGAACATTTCATACAAAGGATTCTGCTTGTTGTGATGCAGCATCCACTTGGCTAATAGCGCTCCGCCCCGGCTGACAATGCCTGCCACGCGATTCTCAAGCAGGGGCAGATGCTCCTTTAATACGCCGGCGTGAATTGTGAAAAAATCCACGCCCTGTCGGGCCTGCTTTTCGATTACGTCCAGAATTATTTTGTTGTCTATATCCTCGACACTTCTGTCTTGTATGACCTGATAAATCGGTACCGTTCCGAAGGGAACCGGGCATCGGGCGAGCAATTTTTCGCGGGTTTCATTGAGGTTGTCGCCGGTGCTTAAATCCATAATCGCATCGGCGCCGGCGTCCAGGGCGGTCTGCATTTTTTCAAGCTCAGCTTCAACCGAGCAGCGAACGCTGCTCGTGCCGATGTTTGCGTTGACCTTTGTGGTCAGAACCCGACCTATGCCGGCCGGCGCTAAATTGGCTTTCAGATGCAGCTTGTTCGCAGGTATTACCAGCCGACCGGCGGCAAGCTCTTTGTGTATAAGCTCGGCGTCAACATTTTCCGACCTGGCGACAAATTTAACCTCGTCGGTGATGACACCATCTCGTGCAATCTGTAATTGCGTTGCCATAATTTCCGAATCCGTTTCGGTAACAAAAAAATCGCCCCTGCTCCGAAGCGATTCATTCGCAGGTTGTCGGATTTTGGTATTATCCAATAACTATCCTACGCAGGCATCGGCGTCTGCTCGTCGATTGTCCTGCTCAGGTTCAAAGGGTTGTCTATCAGGCACGTTTTACACAGGCCACCCATAGTGAACAACCTAATTATAGCCTATGGCCGACAGAAGTCAATGCGTATTTGACCCGGATGATAATGCAGCCTAAGGCGTTTGCAGAAAGATGTGGATGCCTTTTTTGTTTGAGCTGACGATATCCGGCTTGTTGTCGCCGTTCAGGTCGGTCACCTCGAACTGGGTTCCGGCGCCGGAGTTATCGTCGATTTTGTGCGGGACGAACTCGGCCTTATTCTTCTGCGGGCGGCGCAGCTCGAACCAATAGAGCACCGCCGGCTCGTGGCTGCCGGGATCTTTGCCGTTGTGCGCAAAATATCGCTTTCCGGTTATAAAATCCTTTAGGCCGTCTCCATTGACGTCAACCAGTCGCATTGCGTGCGGCTGAGAAAATTCCTTGAAGATCTCATGCTGCTCGAACTGCGGGGAATCAACACCTTTTTGCTGCTCGAACCACCAGATGCCGTATTCATGTGCCGAGCTGCTAATCACATCGCTATCGCCGTCGCCATCGACGTCATAGACAAGCATATCGGCGCAATTGGTTCCGAGCTGGGCCGGGTGGAATTCCCAGTTGGTTTTCGTTCGTTTTTTTGGTGCTTCCCACCAGCCTTCGGTGGTGAGCACATCATTTCGGCCGTCACCGTTGATGTCGCCGGCGCCCAGACCATGACTGTATTTTTTCGTACCCGGCGCATCAGGCCCGGCAGCAATAAGGTTCATATCCCAAAGGCCCTCGAGGTCTTTCGGCACGCCGAACCAGGCCATCTGCCCTTTGGGCCTGACGGCGAAGATTAGTACCGGCCTGCCGTTGCCCAGCAGGTCAACGAATATCGGCGTCTCATTGCAGGCGCTGCTGACGACCATTCGCTCTTTCCAGTGCCCCGATTTATTCTTCGGATTCTCATACCACAGGCAGGGCCCGTCGGGCAGGCCGATGATAATCGAATCTACCCAGCCGTCGCCGTTCACATCCTGTGCGAAGTTGGCAAAGCAATTGCTGTAACCTTTCTGGCTATTGTACTGTCCGACCTGATGCAGCTCGTGCATCTTCCAGTCGGGCGCTGCATACCAAACGTCGCCGGCGAGAATGTCCGGCTTGCCGTCGTGGTTGACGTCACCTGTTGCAACTCCCTCGGAGCGAAAGGCCTTGTCAACAACGATTTTTTCGAAGCGCACCTGACCGTCTGCCGGCATACTGCTGAAAAACATTAATGCGACTAACAAAAATACCCATCTTGTCTTCATAATAATCTCCATCTTACTCGGTTCCAAGGTTGACCTTCAAGCAGCGCATATTATAGCCCGTCGTACTCATTGGGCAAACAAATATTTTAATGAGCAGTCACCCCGAAAGTACAGCCGCCCTGTAAAGTTGCCCATTAACCTATATAGCCGGTCTTTCCGTTAACTTCAGAGCCGCAAAGTGCCTCCCGAGATACTCTTCTTCCCGCTCCTTTCGGTCAATGACGGAGTGTGAAATTGGCTTTGTTTGGGTTTGTTTTCCCGCAGTCCCGGGCGGGATATATTTTCATAATCCTCTTTTATAAAAGAGTTTACGCCAATTTGAGCCGGTGCAGATTGGCTTTGTTTTTTCAAATCGACCTCTATATCTGCCCTAAATTCCTGCTCGACGGCTTTGGCCTGCTCCATCTCTCGCATGAGCCGGAGTCTTTGAAGCTCGGCCATTATTCTGAACATGCTGTTCTCGATTCGGCGTTCATAAATCAACAGACGGTCCAGCACCATCGAATTCGAGAAATCCTTAATAGCCGCCCGGCCGAGGGCCAGATTCGGATCTTCCGCCAACTGGCGCTGCTCTTTGGTCATCATCGATCTACTCAGCCTG
>Ga0307378_10002205_pt1 | contig 30417 bp, 21 predicted proteins | sample UN1MG_FD_202238 | JGI IMG/M metagenome (GOLD analysis project Ga0307378, IMG submission 202238) | Soil microbial communities from Risofladan, Vaasa, Finland - UN-1 | ecosystem: Environmental > Terrestrial > Soil > Coastal area > Acid sulfate soil | place: Finland: Risofladan, Vaasa | collected... | reverse complement strand
CGGGCACACTTTTTATAAAGGTGTCAATGCGTACAGCGCAGTTGGCACAGGACATTCCGGTAACCGGGTAAGTCTTTGATATTATGATCCTGTTTGACATGATCTAATAACAATTAAAGACAAGAAAGGTTAAAAGTTTAACAATTTTATGCAGATCAGACTACGATATCCTGATTTACAAAATGTAAATATTATCAGGGTTTATTCAATTTATTATCCGGCAAATTATAGACTATCCAAACACAACCATTATCAAATTTTTCCGATTTTATAAGGCTGAGTTTTATATTTCCGTTGGTTTCTGAAAACATCGGGTAACATTTTTCACCCACAACCAATGGATGAATAAGAAGACTTATCTCATTTACAATGCCAAGATTTAACAGGATATTCCCAAGTACTCTGCCGGTATCTGTCAGTATTCTGCAAACACCGAATTTTTCTCTGACCCTGTCAACTGCAAAATTTAAATCGACTTTTTCTTTCCCGGCTATTATGAAATTATAGTTTCTTTCCTTAAGGTGTTCAAGGTAATCAGCAGGTGTTGATTCTGATACCAGAACAATAACATCGCGGCAATATTCAAACCTGCGGCATGTGTGGAGAATCCCTTTCAGTTTGCCTCCTGAATCAACAATGACCCACCATGGGAGGGATTTATCACGCTGAGGCTGTTCAAAATCAGAAGGAACTTCATCGGGTATTCCATCTCCAAACATTTCGCTGCCTTTAATAATTGTTTCGGAACCAATGAGATGAGCATCAGGTTTGTAATTTCCTGCTATTTTATAATGGAGTTCCATGTCAGGCATGAATCCTGTAAGCGATCCGTCAAGACTTACGGAGTTGTGGATAATGATTTCGGATTTCATATAAACTTATGTATAATTCAAATATAATAAGGAGATTCTTCGCTTCACTTCGTTCCGCTCAGAATGACACGCTTTTTTTAGTATGGGGCGGAGGGGAGGATGGCGGATAAGCCGCCATCCTCCCCTCCCTAACCTCGTGATATCCATGTCATTCCGAACGAAGTGAGGAATCTTTAAAACTTACATGAGAACATTTTTAAAGATATAGGATATTCTACTAAAACGGATTAATTCCCCGGGTTAACTGAAGCCGGATCAATAAAGGGACTAACCCCGGGCTTCAGCCTGGGGGTCTTAAGGTGCCGGTTATCAGGGCTTTAGCCCGGGATCTTTAAAAAAGTTACAGAAATATCAAAAAAATTTTTAAAAATCCTTGTATTATTAAAAATTAATATTTTATATTTGCAATATATAAGTATCTTAAATATATAAAAAGTATGATATCAAGCGAACTTCTTAAAGGATCTTTGAAAACAATAGTGTTGAAACTATTGAAAGAGAATGGCCGCATGTATGGTTATGATATTACCCGCAAGGTGGAAGAGCTTACCGAAGGTAAAATCAGGCTTACTTATGGAGCACTTTATCCTGTGCTTCACAAGCTCGAAAAAGAAGGTGTTCTGATCACAGAATCAGAGAATTTCAATAACCGTATCCGAATTTACTACAGTCTGACTACGAAAGGAGATTCCGTTGTTGCTGAAAAGCTAAGAGAACTTAATGAATTTATAGAATCGCTTCAACGGATTGTGGAACCCAAAACAGGTTTAAGCTATGCCTGAACTGAGTATTCAGAATATTGACCAGATCGGCCGTGATATAAGACAGCAGGAGATAACATTTTCCCACCTGTTTGAGGACCTGATCGATCATGTATGCTGTGACGTGGAATGGGAGATGCAGTCAGGGCTCAATTTCAGCGAAGCATATCAGAAAGTCAGGCAGAAGATGGGATCACGCAGATTAAAGGAGATACAGGAAGAAACACTTTATGCAGTAGACACAAAATACAGACACATGAAAAACACAATGAAAATTTCTGGCGTTGCCGGCACAGTGTTGCTTGGCTTAGCCGCACTGTTCAAGATCCAGCATTGGCCGCTTGCTGGAGTCATGCTGACCCTGGGGGCTGTTACACTGGCATTTGTATTCATGCCTTCCGCCCTCGGAGTCCTCTGGAAAGAGACTCACAACAGGAAGAGATTATTCCTGTACATAGCGGCATTCCTGGCCGGAATGTGCTTTATACTTGGAGTACTATTTAAGATACAGCACTGGCCTTTATCAGGAATAATCCTGCTGCTGGCAGTTCTGTTTGGACTGGTTTTCTTTATACCCGCCTTGCTTGTAAGCAAATTGCAGGATCAGGAAAACAAATCAAAACGAACAGTCTACATTGTCGGAGCAATTGGTGCTATATGTTATGTAGCAGGTATGTTCTTCAAGATCCAACACTGGCCTCTGGCAGGTACTCTGATGGTACTTGGTATGATCATTCTCTGCTTCATGGTTTTTCCATGGTATACCTGGATCACATGGAAAGAAGAGAACCATATAAGTGTAAAGTTCCTTTATATGGTAATAGGAGCTATTGCAATTATCCTTCCGGGAGCCCTGATCAATCTTAGCCTGCAGCAAAATTATGAGGAAGGTTTTCATTCTCATCAGGCACAACAGAAAGCATTGTACACTTACCTGTATAAGCATAATAATTCCCTTTTGATCAGTTATCACGATTCACTGAACTATCCTCAGATGGAACAGCTTCATTCAAGAACAATGGAATTGCTCAGCTTTATAAGCAATATTGAATCAAAAATGATAAGCGAGGCTGAAGGCAAACCGGGTATGCCCGTTGTGATCAGTGATCAGATCATTCAGACTGAAACCGGTGCGGAAATTCAGTACATGAATATTTCAAATCCTTTTCATCCGGTTCCGGTGCAGGATTTTCTTTTACCGGGCACCAGCGCACGCGGGGAGCTTAATTCAATGCTGAAGGACTATGTGGATTACTTATCCGGTCTGATCCCTGGAGAAAGTATTCAGGAGTATTCAAGTCTCATTAATATTTCAGTTTATCTGCCTGATCAGCAGCCTGAAAATGCAAATATTTCAATGATTTCAGGTCTTCATTCACTCGAAGTTTTGAAAAACAGCATTTTAACTGTTGAATTCAATATGCTTAAAGCAGTCGCAAACCACAAATAATCAATCTAATACACAAAATCATGAAACAAAAGCTATATATATTAGGTGTGGTTACTATCCTGATTATTTTTACAGGGATCATATTTAAAGTCAACCACTGGCCGGGAGCAGCGTATTTACTGATCATCGGAATTGCCACCCTTGTTCTGGCTTTTATTCCGTCAGCTTTGATTAATCATTATAAGGCTGAAGGAAACAGGCAGAATAGATTGCTTCATATCGTAACATGGCTGACATGTTTTGTAGTATTTGGAGGGATGCTGTACAAGATAATGCACTGGCCCGGTGCCGGAATTTTTATGTCTATAGCAATTCCTTTCCCATATATTGTTTTTCTTCCGGTCTTCCTGGTCACCACAGCGAAAAACAAGAACTTCAATATCTATAATACGGTTTTTGTACTTCTTCTGCTGGCAGTAGTCTCTGTCTTTTCAACCCTGCTCGCATTGAATGTTTCCTCAGCAAGAATCAGAGACAGCTATAATATTTCACGAGATTATAACAATATTGAGAAGGTCCTGAATAAGATTCCGGCCGGAGATTCAAAATCACAGGTCTCTCAGCAGATTGATAAAGTTTTGAAGATCGTAGATGAATACCAGTATCTGATCCTGAAAAAGGAGGGAATTTCTGAACAGCAATGGGAAGCTGATGCCGATAATCTGGTACATCCGGATTCCCCGAACATCCCGATGGCTGCTCTGGCGGAAAGTGGAGAGTCGGAGCCGGGGGACAGGCTTCAAAATGCTTTTAAAGAACTTCTTGCTATTATGGAGCAAAATAAAAGCTATGAGTCGATATATAGAGCACTGCCTGCAATACTGGGACAGGCACAAGAAACTGGGATGGAACCTGACTGGACAATCAGACGGGTATCAGGAACCAATCTTTCATGGGTACTTATTTACCTGGATGGTGTGGAAACAAACCTTAAACTGATAAAAGCATCATTAAGCAATTGAATTTATCCTTAATTGATGTTTCTAAAAATAAGGGTTATGCCATAGCATGACCCTTTTTATTTATATTTTGTACCTTCGGTCTTACAGATCATGTAATAATGCTTCATAAAAAATCACATAAGGGATCTTTAATTTTTCTGATCGCGGCAGGATTGATGATCAGTAATGTAATCCTTTCCCAGGAGGAAAAACCTTCTCCGTTTACCGCCAGAGCGGATATTTACAGCAGTTATATCTGGAGAGGTACAAAATACGGGGAAGGTCCTGCCCTTCAGCCAGTGCTGGAGTTCAATACGGGTCCATTCACTGCAGGGGCATGGGGTTCATTCGATTTTTCAGGTTACCAGGAAACCGATCTTTATTTTTCATTTTCCCTTCCGGCAGGATTCACCCTTGGAATGTATGATTATTATTATCCGGATCTCGATTATTTCGACTTTTCAAAAACCACAGGAAGCCATGCTTTTGAAATAAATTTGGGCTTTAAAAAAGGAGGACTGAGTCTGAGCGCCAATTATATTTTAAATGAAGCAGGGAATGTAGGGTCAAAGGGAGGTGATAAGTATTTCGAAGCAAAATATTCCTTTGATTCGTTTAACCTGTTCATCGGAGCCGGCGACGGATGGCATACTTCGGATAATCCCGACGGAAGCGACAGGTTCACAGTTTGTAACATCGGACTGGGAACAACCCGCACGATAAGGTTGACAGACTCTTTCAGCATCCCTGTAACAGGTCAGGTTGTATTTAATCCCGACATTGAACGCCTGTATATAGTTATTGGCTTTACGTTTTAATGCCTGTGAGATCTATTACATTATGAATTATTCATAGTTGATATTATCATATTTGGGAGCCAGTTTTTTTGCTGGCAGTGTGAACAAAATTAATTAAATTCAGGCTTCAGGATTATCAGGGTGAAATATCGGATTATTTGTTCAATAAGTCGATAATCGTTAATTATTCACATATTATTTTGTTCATTTAAAGTATATTTCTGAAATTTGATATTTGGGAATTTTATTTTTTACTTTTATAAAGGCATATTAACAATACTTAAACTGAAGAGATGAGTATAGAAACAGTGCATATTGAACCAACGAACAGAACTCCTGAGGTTCATCTTAATCCAAAGGGATTTATCAAGATAACAGGTCGTGCGATAGATGAAAGCAAAACAAAATTTTCTGACCAGATAATGGATTGGGTTGATACTTATATTCTCAATCCTGCTTCTACAACTGAAATCATTATTGCATTGGAATACCTGAATAGCTTCAATTCAATAATCCTGGCTTCTATAATCAGAAAATTCGCTCAGATTAATCAGCAGGCAAAAACACTCATCATTAAATGGTATATTGATCAGGACGATGATGATCTGCTGGAACGGGGGAAATATATCTCATCAACTTTTAATGTCCACATCGAATTTACTATGATTGAGGACATTAAAAGTATGTATTAATAAGAGACCTTTAACTTTTATCCCCTGCCCGCAACCTGGCTTCTTCGCTAAAATTGCTCCCGCCGAAGCGGGACAGGCTCACCGGGCAATTTTTTAACGCCAGGCCCTTTTTTTTACTCTTAAACAGGCATCCGCAGGAGGACATAATATCATAAAAAGTTAGCTCCCGGAGCTGATTTCCGGGGGTTGGCAATAAGTTTTTGTTCAATATTAGATTAAAACCTTAATGTTATTCCCAATCCAACCGCCATTGAATTTTCCGGCGCTATATTAAACTTCTGTAAAGTAAGCTCCGCTTTAACCTTTCTGCTACCACCGACTGCCCATAAAGGAATACCAACTATTGTAGTGGCAATGCCAGCCATATCAGCAATTGCTATGGCAAAAATGCTAATCCCGTCATGAGACGGGTCATCCGGGTGATCCGGGTTCGGGGTGTTTGGTATATTTTCATAAATAATACTTGTTACCACTATACCGACACCGCAAAATGTTAAAATCATTCCTGCATTTCTCATTGTAACAGCTTTATGCTTATACAGATTAAGCTGGCCAATATCTAATGTATCAAGGTTAACTTTCTGCGCCATTATGCTACCGGACATAAAACACACCAAGAGTATCAAAATGATTCTTCTTATAGAAAAACGATTTTGTTTCATATCCAGCAGTTAACAATATATCAAAGTTGCGCCAGCGAATATCCGAAGTCAAGTTTATTTTAGTGGGTTAATTAAAATTAAACTGTTATAATATTATTATGGTTGGTCCGCCAGGTTCAATTTACCTGCCTGACAATTTTTTATGCATGGCCAGGTCTTTTATCTTTAATTTTTACGCAAAGTTTCAGCCGGATTTGCTCTGGATGCCTTGTTTGCTGCCAGGCTGACTGTAAGCAGACCGATTACAACAGCAAAAAGCCCTGATGCTATGAATACCCACAGGCTAATCGTAGTTTTATATGCAAAGTTGGTGAGCCATCTGTTCATTACAAAATATCCAATAGTCCCGGCAATAACAAAAGATACTACTATCCACTTTGATAATTCAAAATTAAATTTCCTTAAAATATCGGAAATCATTGCTCCATTAACTTTCCTGATGCTGATCTCCTTCACCCTGCTTTGAGCAATGAATGTCGCAAGACCAAATAAACCCAGACTTGATATGAATATTGCGATAACAGCCAGTACCAGAAATAGTATATTCAACTTATGATCTGATGTATACGTCTGTCTTAATGAATCTTCCAGGAACTCATACTCGAATACATTCTTAGGATCAATTTCCTTGAGTATCACTTCGGTAATCTTCAGTACTTCGGTAATACTATTAGGTTGGAATTTAATAATTACATTCTCGTAAGGCCCCCATTCATTGACTGTTGAGATAAACAAGGGCTCTATTTTTTCATAAAAGGAATCTGTGTTGAAATCTTTCACTAATCCTATTACTTCATATTTAACAGAGTTTCTGGTTATTGATTTTCCAACTGGTTTGTCCCAGCCATTAAGTTCTGCAAATGTCTGGTTTATAATTGCTTTATTAGGATCAATTCTGCGATTCATGAAATTACGTCCTTCAATAAGAGTAATGCCCATTGTATTCAACCAATTCTCATCAACATACACTGCATTTACCATTACTGGTTGCTGAAATCCTTCGGGCATATATCCATTGGAAGTAAATCCTGCCCCGGGTTTACCTCCTGCAGATGCGGCTACTGAAATTACACCTGGATTTGAGGCGAGTTTGCCAGCTATCAATTCATATGATGCCGACGTTTTTGAATTAAGGTTGACATAAAGAATATTTTTTTCCTCGAATCCTTTATCACTTTTTTTAATGAATTGCATCTGTGAATAGATAACCAGGCATGATATTATAAGTGCTATTGAGATTGTGAACTGAAATGTGACCAGAATATTCCTTGAGATTTGTTTCCTCATTCCACTGTTTAAACTGGAGAGCAAGGCAAGAGGATTAACTGAAGAAAGATAGAAGGAGCTGTAAAAACTAGCAAAAACAGTACAGAAGACAAAAAGTGAAATAAAAATCAATAACCATAACTCCGGCTTTATTACATTTAATGACAGAGACTTACCTATCATGTTTGAAACACCTGGCAGAAATATTCTGACCAACAAGAATGCCAGTAACAGAGATACGATTATTGCTATTCCCGATTCCAATATGAAAAAAAGAATAATATTCTTTCTGTCTGATCCGAATATCTTCTTTAGCGCTACCTCTTTTGCCCTGCGGAAGGAGAGGGCAGTACTGATATTTACAAAATTGAAGCATGCAATCAATAAAACTAATAATCCAATGCCTGAAAAAATGAATACCTTCGTTTTGCTGCCTTTGCCACCAAGTTCATCATCAACTTCGGTATCGTTGGTTTCTGAATTAAGATGAATATCACTGATTCTCTGTAGATAAGGGATTAATGCATATCCATATTCCCTGTATCTTTTATTAATTACACCCTCCATGTATTCAAGTATCTGCTTCTCAAGTACTTTTGGGTCAGCTCCATTAATCAGCCTTACATAAGTATAACAGGCCAGCCCTCCATCCCAGCCAACATGAGCCTCTTTTTCACGTATAGAAAGCGGGGCAAGGCATTCAAACTGTAAACTAGTGTTTACCGGAGGATCTTTTGCTATAGCTGTTACAATGAATGTATTTCCTGAAATAAGTACTCCTTTCCCAATCGGATCTTCAGACCCAAATACTTTTTTTGCAGCATTTTCTGTCAATACAATACCCTGAGCAGACTCAAGACAACTCTTTTTATCACCTTCTTTCAGTTCAAAGCTAAACAAGTCAAAAAAAGTACTGTCAGTATAAAATACCCGTAGTTTTGTTGCTTTATCGTTGAAAATTACTGAAACTGGCTTTACATCAAACCGGACAGAATTCTCGATCACAGGGAATTCTCTTTTATACTCAGGTCCGGCAGGCGCATTTATCACCGGACTGTTAATATCCTTGTTTGGTGTTCTTAAGATAAGGTTAACCCTGTACAGGCGTTCATGATCTTTATGAAATTTATCATAACTGGTTTCTACTGCGATCCATATTAACACTATCAGAACAGAAGCCACACCTATTGTCAAACCCAATATATTCACAAATGAATAGGGCATCTGCTTGACAAGTGATCTCAAAGCATTAAGGAATAATAATTTTATCATTTGTATGATATTTGAAATAATACATTATTAAAAAGCCTAAGATTGTGTGCTGAATATCTTCTATACATATTCATAATGAGGCTCATTAATATCAGTTATTGACATTTATTTAAAGATACAATGATTTTTACAGAGATTCAACCCATTGAAAATTTTCGACTTTTTTCCTTTTAATCCCTCTTAGCTTGATTTTGTCGTTTTACTCCTCAACTTTTATCTTTTTCCTTTTGTCTTTTGTCTTATTATTTTCTATATTTGGGATTGTGTTTCCTAAAGTGCTAATAAATTTATTATTATGTTAATCAGAACATTTGCCAGTGCCGTTACCGGTATTGACGCCGTTACAGTTACTGTTGAAGTCAACGTATCAAGGGGTATACGTTTTTTTCTTGTTGGTCTTCCTGATATTGCAGTAAAGGAGAGTCAGCAGAGAATTGAATCGGCTCTGCGTTCACTTGGTTTTCACTGGCCGGGTAAACAGGTGGTAATCAACATGGCTCCGGCTGATATACGAAAGGAGGGATCATCCTATGACCTGCCTCTGGCCATGGGGATACTGGCGGCCGATGAAAAGGTGAAAAATGGAGAAATTGAATCGTTCATTCTTATGGGCGAGCTCTCTCTTGACGGAACATTACAGCCTGTAAAGGGTGTATTGCCTATAGCCTTGAGGGCAAGGGAAGAAGGATTCAAAGGAGTGATAGTGCCTGTAAAAAATTCACGTGAAGCTGCCGTGGTAAGCGGACTGGAAGTATATGGAATGGAAAAACTGGGCGATGTTGTTGATTTCTTTAACGGAATCCGGAAATTCGAACCGGTAAAGGTTGACCTCCTTGAAATATTCTCCGCTGAAGCCAACAAATATGAGTTTGATTTTTCAGATGTAAGAGGACAGGAAAATGTTAAAAGAGCTCTGGAAGTGGCAGCTGCAGGCCATCACAATTTAATTATGGTTGGTCCGCCCGGCTCAGGTAAGACCATGTTAGCCAAAAGGTTACCTACGATAATGCCTCCGCTTACACTGGAAGAAGCGCTTGAAACAACCAAGATCCATTCTGTTGCAGGAAAGATTGATGATCATACCGCACTGATGACCAAACGGCCATTCAGGTCTCCCCATCATACGATCTCAGACGTCGCCCTCGTTGGCGGAGGTACCTTTCCGCAACCGGGAGAGATATCCCTTGGACATAACGGGGTGCTGTTCCTCGATGAACTCCCCGAATTCAAACGAAGTGTCCTTGAGGTGATGAGACAGCCCCTCGAAGACCGGATAATAACTATTTCGAGGGCAAAATCAACGTGCGATTATCCGGCGAGTTTCATGTTGGTCGCGTCAATGAATCCATGTCCCTGTGGCTTTCATAACCATCCGGAAAAAGAATGCATGTGCTCACCGGGAATGGTGCAAAAATATCTGAACAGAATATCAGGTCCCCTGCTTGACCGTATTGATATTCATATTGAAGTTGTACCGGTAAATTACGATAGGCTTTCTGACTCCGGAAAAATCGAAAAGTCTGTTGTTGTCCGTGAAAGAGTAGTCAGGGCAAGGGAAATCCAGACAAAACGCTTTGCATCAATAAAGGGGATATATTCAAATGCACAGATGACATCATCGATGCAAAGAAAATACTGCCAACTCGATGAGTCAGGCGGAAAACTCCTGAAAACTGCAATGGAACTCAGAAGCCTCTCTGCAAGAGCCTACGACAGGATACTTAAAGTCGCCAGGACCATTGCTGACCTTGCTGAATCAGAGAATATCACTGCCGAACATATATCTGAAGCAATAAACTACCGCAACCTCGACAGGGAAGGCTGGGCCGGATGATATTTCCTAAACAAGTTCCGTCTTATCTAAGATTCGTTGTATTTCGTTACGTTTTAATGTGAGATCATCAATAAGAGGCTTGCTGGTGACTGATTTTATACTGAAACGAAGTGTTCTGAAACGCTCCCAGAAGATCTCCTGGTAAAACAGAACCATATAGCCAGCTAGCGGCACCAGCAATCCAAGCAGAAACCCTGTCCATCCTGCAAAAACACCTGCAAGGATAAGAAGAAGCGGGAAATAGATAAGATACAGAACAGTACCTGAACTTATATATACCGAACTGTAAAATCTTTTATCCCTTATAAGCTTGTCGCATACGGAACCCGGAATGATAAAGGGGAGAAGATTACTGATATATCCGGCAAGGAACAGCGGAAATCCTGCAATAACTGCAAGATATCTCAGCCAGCCCAGGTTCAGCCTTCTTGCAAAGTTTTCATCCCTGAGCCTTCCGGAAGCAAGCATATCGGAATAGTTTTTTACTTTTTCCCTAAGAGCCTCTATTTCTTCCGGTGATTCTTTTGAGAGAAAATTGATTTTGTCTGCCACACTTTTTTCTGCTTTTCTCCTGTCATCGGTATCAAATCTCCACCTGAAAAAGGGAAGGATCATATTGTTCCTTTCCATCTTCAGAAGCTGTTCAGCAAGCCAGTCATTTTTTGGATCTTCAATGATTATGACTTCTTTGCGAAGACCGGCATCACATTTTTCATTAAAAGCAAGCAGCCCCCTGGCAGGGCTCTCCATGTAGATGTCTTTTAACTCCTTGATACTGAATGGATCATGAAAATTTATCATAACTTCCTTCCGGAACTGTGCGGGATATGTGTAATTGATACCTACCGGTACAATATTTACATCAAGTCCGAATTTCTCCTCAGCTCCGAAAGCCAGCCTGGCAGTTCCTTTCCTTAGTTTCTGAAGACGTTTTTCCTGTACGCAAATGCCTTCCGAAAACATGATGAAATTCCCGTTTTTCCTTAGAATATTATAAATCCCGGAAAATGTCTCCAGGTTTTTATGCACATTCTCCAGTCCCTCCTCAATCCTGTATACGGGTGCAACATTAAGCTCCCGAAGGCAGAATCTTGCAAAGGGTTTTCTGAACATATCTGCCCGCATGGTGAAATGTATAGGCTGGGGCAGATATGATCCAACAAGTATCCCGTCCATAAATGAATTCTGATGATTTCCCACAAAAAGCAAAGGTTTCTCAAGAGGCACTTTTTTCAGATTTGAATAAAAAATGCGCCTGAAAAAAACCCTGAAGGTAAATGGAGGTAGAATATACTTTAAGAATCTGGAGAACATTTATCAAACCGGAATATTCACCCGGGAAATTTCTGGACAAGGTATGAATAATAACAGAGTGTTTCCATGGGTATTAAGTCTTATTATTATTTTGACCATCATCTCTTACAGATGAGATGATAGCAATTGTAAATAATCATTCAGGTATCTGTATATCAAATGTATATGGGATTATACAGATCCATTTTTGATTTTTTTTGATAAGTAATCAAATTATTCTAATTTTAACTTCTCTAATCTGCGTGATCTTCTTTGCATGGATCTAATACAAAAGATCAGAAATAAAATGATGAAAGAACGCCTGATGTTTATTTATCGGGGCGTTGTTACGAAAGATAATTCAGTTCCTCTTCTTATGCTGCTGGAGAAGGAGATGGAAAATTCGGAATTTGGATTCGTGGGAAGGAAAAGACTTTTCATGTTTGTACTGGAAAGCCTCCAGAATGTTTCAAGGCACAGTAACGACAGTCAGCATGCCAGTATGTCCATCGTGATCTATTCAAAAGTAAACGGGGGCTATACAGTAACCACAGGGAATGTCATTTCGAGTTCAAACATCGTGGATCTTAAAAAACGCCTGGAAGAGATCAATAATCTTAATACAGGTGAAATCAGGAGTGTTTACCGGCAGATGCTGAGCAATTCCGAATTCAGCAATAAAGGAGGTGCGGGACTGGGCTTAATTGAAATGGCCAAGAAAACAGGCAATAGACTTGATTATGACTTTGTAAGACTGGATAATGAGAATTCATATTTTATCCTGAGTAAAACCGTTGATTCAGAAGGAGTTGGGATGCACTTCGGAACAAAAGAAAAGCCATTTACCGGCAAAGCTGTTTCCCAGCTTGAAAAAATGATGTCAGAAAACAATATCTACCTTGCTTGGTCAGGACACATCACTCCCGAAGTGGGAAAAGAAGTGCTTTCTTTCACTGAGGCCCAGATGAATCAGAATGAAATCGAATCAAATCAGCGCAAAAAAGTCTTCAGCATTCTTGTTGAAATGCTTGAGAATGTTGCAAAATACAGTCCTGGCATAGAACCTGAAGAAAAATATGGTATGCCTGTAGCATTGATCAGGCTCAAGAATAAAACATACATGCTAACCACAGGGAACCTGATCCCGAATGATCAGGTAGCACATCTTAAAGAAAAACTGAACTCTATAAACAAGTACGACAGGGCCGGGCTAAAAGAATTGTTCAGAAAATCCCTTTCAGATCAGACTTCATGCGGCGACAGAACCGGGAATATGGGTCTTATTGATATGGCAAGGAAATCAGGAAGCAAACTTATTTTTGAGTTTATGAGGATCAACAGCCAGTATTCCTATTATACCCTGATTGTAAAAGTTGACTATAAGAACGTTTAGGGCAACATTCTGAGGATAAGATTGTTGCCATCCCATACAGCAAAACTGCTGCTTGTTATCCAGTCACCAAGAAAAACTATTTCTGCTCCCTCCTTCATCTTAAAATTCATGGCCAGATGGCGATGACCATAAATGAAATAATCAATTCTTTCCTTTTCGAGAATAATCCGGGAATACCTGATAAGGTCTTCTTTCTCTTCTCCCATGAAATCTGTCTTTATGCCCTTGCCCAGCCTTGAACTTAATGACCATCGATGTCCGAAACCTACACCCAGTGAAGGATGGAGGGCTGAATAGATGACCCTTAGAGGCTTATTACGAAATATTTTAAGGAGTATTTTGAAGCCTGTGTTTTGTGTACCAAGACCTTCCCCGTGGGCAAGATGGAATTTCTTCCCGTTAAAAGATGTTGTAAAGGGACCGGTATGTAATGTGATACCACATTCTTTTGAAAGATAATCGCCTAGCCACATGTCATGGTTCCCTGTGAAAAAATGGACAGGTATTCCTGAATCCGTTATTGAGGATACTGTACCCAGAAAACGGGTAAATCCCTTCGGAACTACAAGCTTATATTCCCACCAGAAATCAAAAACATCTCCGAGCAGATATATCTCATCCGCTTCACGGGCAACCTCATTAAGCCATGCAATAACCTTTTTCTCACGCTCAAGAGGAGGTGCTCCTGCATTAAGCCCAAGATGAAAATCAGAGGCAAAGAATATTTTACCGGAATCAGCCAATTCTCAAATTCAGTTACGGAATATCTGGTTAAGTTTTATCTGCAGGTTCCTGCCATGAAGATTTGATCCGATAATGTTACCTTCCGGATCATAAAGATAATTCGCAGGAACAGTCTGGATATTATAAAGCATGGCATTTCTTGGATTTGCAGGATCATCTTCCCTTGTGCTTATCCAGGGGAGTTCATCAAATTTCACCGCAGTTCTCCATACAGATTCATCCTCGTCGAGGTTTACCTGGTAAATCTCAAATCCCCTTCTGCTGTAAAGTCTGTAAAATTCCTTTAACTGTAGATTATCCGCAACACATTCCCTGGAACCAGCGGACCAGAAAGAAAGAAGCACATATTTACCCCTGAGTGAGGAGAGAGCAATTCTTTTTCCATTAATATCTATGAGATCAGGGTCAAGCTTTATTTCAGGCAGCGAACTCGTTGCCGTCTGCCACTGCCTTGAGTTGAACAGACTCATTTCCTTTTCAAAATTGCTGACCAGTGCTTTTGTATGCCTTGACTCAGGGTATTTTAGTTTCAGGGAATCTGCAACAATTTTAAGGTATTGAAGATCGCGCGTTTCATAGAGAACGTACGTCTCGTCATTTATTTTCTGGTAGAGAGCCTTTATTGAAGCCAGGGAGCTTATATTCCCTATAATGAACTCAATATTGAATCTTCTCTGAGCCTTTATAATTTCCAGATACTCCTTTTCAAGCAGCGGACCCTTCGTTTCAAAGCCGGGTTCCGTTAATGCCTTGTCGTAGACAATATCGAGGGAATCAATTTTACTTTTTGTTACAAGAAGCTTAAAGTCAAGCATTTGTACAAGTTCAGAGCCTTTGGACCCGGTGACTGAATAATTATTATAAAGATTATTTCCGCTAAAATTCATTATAATCTTTTCTCCGGGCTCTGCAAGGAGGTTTGCATAATCAGCTGCAGAAAAACCGATCTGATAAAAATCTGGTTCTGTGGCTTTTACCTTGAACCTGAAAGTACCTTTGCGGCTGATTTTTGTGGAGTCGATCATTACAGGAATATTTATATCAACCTTGCTTAAGTACATATATCCCTGTTTAGGTTCATGCAATGTGCCGTCAATAAAAAATACATTGTTCCTTTTGCACCCGGGGACTACAAGCAAAAACATAAAAAGTATCAGTAGCCTGTTCATTAATAATGTGTTAAAACCTGCTTTATATTTTCAGGGATAGTTATTAAATATCTCTTCGAGTTTTCTTTGCAGCATCTCTCCCCTGAGGTTGGATCCTATTATTCTACCTTCCCTGTCGAGAAGAAAATTAGCAGGGATAGATTCAATTTTGTAAAGAGGGACGACTGCCGAACTCCAGTATTTCAGATCACTGACATGGATCCAACTGCCAAGACCGTCATCCTCGATACCTTTCAGCCATGCTTCCCTGGTCTTATCAATTGAGACCTGATAGATTTGAAATCCCTTTTTATGGTAAAGTTCATAGGCTCTTACCAGGTTGGGATTTTCTTTTCGGCATGGAGTGCACCATGCTGCCCAGATATCAAGCAAGACCACCGATCCTCTTGTAGAGGAAAGCCTGATGGTATCTCCCTGGGGATTGGGCAGAGCTATTTCCGGCGCTTCATCTCCTCCAAACGGAATAATCCTGGAATTATCCTGTTCAGAAGCTATGGAAATCATTTCAGCAACCTGCTCATGGAGTGACTTAACCGGTTCATAATCAGGGTAGAGGAGCCACATGGAAGAGTCAACCTTTACATAATATTCAAGGTCCTTCAGGGGGTGAAGAATATATTCATTTGGAGCAACCTGCTGGTATAGAGCAACAAGACTGACCAGTGAAGTTAAATTTTCATCAATATAGTTCCTGGTATAAAGATTTATTTCATTCAGGTATTCCTGTGCCATGCTGTCAAGCCTTTCCATGACAAGAGGCAATTCCGGTTTATCAAGATTCTGAATATAAATACTCCGGAGGGATGAAAGCTTGTCGATAGTCTGCCGTAGCCTTTTATTATAGTCAGCCATAAGCTCTGTCCCTTCCGAACCTGAAATGGAAAGAGGGTAATTCAATGAATCGCGGTAAGCCGTAAGTTCTATTTTCTCACCAGGCTCAAGAAGCATGGTCAGAAAGTTGGAATTATCGGTTTTCAGCAGATAAAATGAAGGCAGATCAACCTTTCTGGTCAGGGAAAATGTACCGTCATCCGAAACAGGAACAGAGTCTGCTGTCACGAGTTCATTTGATTTAAGCTCATCCAGTAAAATATAATCGCCCTTTATGCTATTTATTAGTTTGCCATTAATTTCAATTATATTATTTTTGCAGCCTGAAATGGTCAGTCCGGCAATAAAAAACAACAACAACTTCTTATTCATTAAACAAGCGATTAATTTGTATTTATTTAAAAATATTGAATTGCAAAGTTATTCTTTTTTTGTTCCGGTGGGAGGCTGGGAAATTATAATTTTTTTACTTCCCGGAAACAGGTTTGCAATGTTGAATAAAATTTGTTATCTTAAAAGGCTTTTTGTTTAATACAAAATGGTAATTATATGAGCTACATTAAGTTCGACAAAGGTCAGATAGTAAATCTTGAGTATTCGCTTAGCCGGGAATTAATAAGAACGAACAGGGCTGGCTCATACGCATCCACGACCCTTGTGGAATGTAATACACGCAAATACCATGGATTACTGGTTTGTCCGGTGGATGAGCTGGGTGGAGGCAGGAATGTCCTTCTCTCCTCGCTGGATGTAACCGTAGTTAATAACGATAAAAGCTTCAATATAGGCATCCGGAAATATAAGGGAGATTATTTCAGCCCGAAAGGGCACAAGTATATTGAGGATTTTGAAGCTGATATTCTCCCGATGAGGATCTTCAGAGTCGGAGGCGTTTTGCTGAAAATGGAAAGACTGCTGGTGCATTATGAGGAGCAGCTTTTGATAAGATATACAATACTTGAAGCATCGGAGCCGATGAAACTTCAGATACGGCCTTTCCTGGCATTCCGCAGCATTCACCGGCTCACGCATGCAAACCTGACAGCAAATACGAAAATCGAATTCATTAAAAACGGCATCAAATCAAAGATGTATGAGGGATTCCCGTGGCTGCATATGCAGTTTTCATCAAAAGCTGATTTTATTCATGTGCCGGACTGGTACCTTGGAGTGGAATATATTGAAGAACAAAAAAGAGGCTATGACTATTCGGAAGATCTCTTTACTCCGGGATTTTTCGAACTCAATGCAAAGGAAGGTGATACAATAGTATTTTCAGCGTCAACGAAAGAAGAAAAACCTTCAGGTTTCAAGACAAAATTCACAAAGACAGTATCCAGCAAGATCCAACGGAACAGCTTCCTTAACTGCATCAGAAATGCAGCACAGCAGTTTGTTGAAAAGAGAGGTGAAGAGACTCTGATCATTGCCGGATACCCGTGGTTCGGGTCGTGGGGCAGGGACACCTTTATCTCCCTTCCCGGTATCGCCCTGGCACGTCATAAACTTGCTCTTTACAGGGAAGTCCTGGATACCCAGGTGAGGAGAATGAAAGACGGACTCTTCCCCAACATGGGTACCGCAGGGAACTATGCATTCAATTCCGTTGATGCTCCGCTTTGGTTCTTCTGGGCCCTGCAGCAATATACTCTCAATGGAGGTTCCGATTGCTGTGAACGTTACGGCGAAGCTGCAAAATCAGTCCTTAATGCCTATAAGAATGGTACCGCCTTCAGTATCCATATGAGTGAAAACGGCCTTGTCTATGCAGATGCTCCGGGAAAATCCCTGACATGGATGGATGCGGTGGTAAACGGAGTGCCGGTTACGCAAAGAAGAGGATATGCTGTGGAAATAAATGCCCTGTGGTATAATGCTGTGTGCTTCACCATCGAAATGGCTAAAGCTGAAAATGATAAAAAATTCATAAAGGAATTTGAACATTTACCTGAACTGATAAAGAAATCGTTCCTCGAACTGTTCTGGGATGATAAAACCGGCTTCCTTGCTGATTATGTGAACGATGAAGAGGGTTGTAACCTGTTTGTCAGACCTAATATGGTTATCGCCGTATCACTTCCCTACTCGATACTTGACAAAGAACAGATGAAAATGGTACTTGATGTTGCTGATAAAGAGCTGGTTACACCGAGGGGATTAAGAACGCTCTCTCCGGCTAATAAGCTTTACAAAGGAACCTACTGCGGCAACCAGGAAGAGAGGGATAACGCTTATCACCAGGGAACGGTGTGGCCATGGCTTTTAGGTCCTTTCTGTGAAGGATGGCTTAAAGTATATGGCAGCCAGGGAGTACAAAAAGTAAAAAAACTGATCTACGGTCTTGAAGAAGTGATGTCTGAACATGGTATAAGCACCCTGTCGGAAATTCATGACGGAGATCCGCCTCATGCACCGCGAGGTGCAATTTCACAGGCATGGAGTGTTGGCGAAGTACTGAGGATTATTGATTTGCTGGAGACGGAGTATTCAAATCTATAACAGAGAAAGAATATGCGCGTGTTAATGTTTGGATGGGAGTTCCCGCCTCATATTTCGGGCGGGCTGGGTACAGCCAGCTATGGCCTCACAAAAGGCATGGCAACACTAGATGACCTAGAGGTGATCTTTGTTGTACCCAGGGCCTGGGGCGACGAAGATCAGAGCATAGTGCGTCTTATTGGTGCAAATAAAGTCCCGGTCTCCTACAAACAGATATACTATAAGGGAACAAGAAGTCCGATTGAAAAAATTGAAGTCTCATCAAAAATAGTACCTTATGTTGATCCTGAAGATTTCTGGAAACTGGTAAGTTCGGAAGTCAGCGGACACCGATTATTTATTCAGACGGACAGCAAGGGGATGGTCGATTTTTCAGGCAGGTACGATAGAAACCTTCTGGATGAGATTTATAAATATTCCATTGTTGCATCAGTAATCGCTGAAGAGAACGACTTTGATATTATCCATGCCCACGACTGGCTTACATATCCTGCAGGAATAGCTGCAATGGAAGTTTCCGGCAAACCACTTGTAATACATGTTCATGCGACTGATTTTGACAGGAGCGGAGGGAATGCCAACCCGGATGTTTACCGCATTGAGAAAAGCGGAATGGACGCGGCTTCCAAAATAATAACGGTAAGTAACCTCACCCGGGAGGTGGTAATAAATAAATACAACATCCACCCCGATAAAGTGGAAACGGTTTACAATGCAGTTGAACCGGTCAGTATATCCGATGATATTATAGTAAATAAGGGATTTGATGAAAAAGTTGTCACCTTCCTGGGCAGGATTACGCTTCAGAAAGGACCGGAATATTTTATTGAAGCAGCTTATAAGGTCCTGAAGGTGATGAATAATGTAAGATTTGTTATGGCAGGATCAGGAGATATGATGGACAGGATGATGCGAAGAGCCGCTTCGTTGAGAATAACTGACCGGTTCCATTTTACGGGATTCCTCCGAGGAAGGGATGTATTTACCATGCTGGCCCTGAGCGATGTATATATAATGCCCTCGGTATCTGAACCTTTCGGAATATCCCCTCTTGAAGCTATGCAATCGAATGTCCCGGTTATTATAAGCAAGCAGTCGGGAGTAGCTGAAATACTCACCCATGCAGTAAAAACCGACTTCTGGGATATCGATGCAATGGCAGATGCTATTTATGGTATCCTCAACTATCCGGCCCTGGCAAGCATGTTCATCAGAAACGGGAAAGAGGAAGTGATCAGGCTTAAATGGGATAACTCAGCCAGGCATGTGAAGGATATTTATGAAAGAGTGATTTGGCAAAAATAAGTATTGAGATATGAACGCAGCAGGCAAAAAAGCAATTTGCTTTTACTTTCAGGTTCATCAGCCTTTCCGGCTAAAGCGCTACAGGTTTTTTGACCTGGGACATGACCATTATTATTATGATGATTTCTCTAATGAGTCAATAATGAGAAAAGTTGCAGGGAAGTGCTATCTGCCTGCCAATAAAATTATTATGGATCTCATTCAAAAGCATAAGGGTAAATTTAAGGTTGCTTTTTCCATGTCAGGGATCGTTATCAACCAGTTCAGACTCTATGCTCCCGAGGTACTCGAATCATTCAGGCAGCTGGCTGAAACCGGAATGGTTGAATTCCTTGCCGAAACCAATGCTCATTCACTGGCTTCACTGAAAAGCAAAAACCAGTTTGAACAACAGGTCAACATTCACAGGGAAATGGTGAAAACATACCTGGGGGTTGAAACTACATCATTCCGGAATACGGAATTAATTTACTCTGATCAGATAGGAGCCTGGATTGCTGATATGGGATTCAAATCCATGCTTACTGAGGGAGCCAAGCATGTGCTGGGCTGGAAGAGTCCTAATTATTTGTATTGCAATGCAATAAATCCGAGACTTAAAGTATTGTTAAGGAATTTTGTCCTGAGTGACGATATAGCTTTCAGGTTCTCAAATAAAAGCTGGAGCGCCTGGCCGCTGACAGCAGATAAATATGCTTCATGGCTTAACAAGCTTGCACCCAAAAGCGAACTCGTAAACATATTTCTGGACTATGAAACATTCGGAGAACATAACTGGAAAGAAACAGGAATTTTTGATTTTCTCCGGCATCTTCCGGGAGCGGTCCTTAAGAAGACACCCTTTAAGTTCATGACACCTTCAGAAATTGCCGATACCTTACAGCCTGTTTCTGCAATAAGTGTCACTTCACCCATTTCCTGGGCTGATGAAGAACGCGATATTACAGCATGGCTGGGTAATGAATTGCAGGTAGCCGCTCTTGACAAACTCTATGAGTTATCAGAAAAGGTAAAAGAATGCAATGATGAGCAGATGAACAAGGACTATGAATACCTGCAGTCCAGCGACCATTTCTATTACATGGCGACAAAGTTCTTTTCAGATGGTGCCGTTCATGCATATTTCAATCCATATGAAACACCTTATGATGCTTTCATGAACTATATGAACGTGCTTGGCGATTTTGAAATAAGGGTGAACAGATGCCTCCCCCTGACAAGTGAACAGTTTCAGATTTCAAAACTTGACAGTCTGCTTAAGGAAAAAGAAATAATAATTGAAGAACAGGCCGCTGAAATTCAAAGGCTCAAAGGGGAAAAGACAAAACCAAAACCAAAAAGACGGATTGCTGTTACAACTGAACCAAAAACTTCTCTTAAGGAACTGGCGCAGGAGTTGCTGGCAGAATCAACCAGGAGAGGTTCCGGAAAGAAAACTTCTGCCGCAACCGCAAATAAGAGTACAAAAAGTGTAAAAAAGAGTACTTCGCGTAAAACTACTGCTAAGAAACCTGCGGTAAAGAAACCTGCGGTAAAGAAAACTTCTTCAAAAAGAGCAGTAAAAAAGGTCAAAAAATAAATATTAAAATCCATTTCTAAAGAAAATTAAAATGAAGGTTGATTTTATTTTCGAAACCAGTTGGGAAGTCTGTAACAAAGTAGGGGGAATTCATACTGTTATCTCCACGAAAGCCCTTAATATTGTTGACGAAATTGGTGACAATTATATACTTATCGGGCCGGATGTATGGAGGGAGGAAGCGAAAAACCCTGAATTCATACCTGATGAATCGTTGTATGCTGAATGGAAAAGCAGAGCACAATCAGAAGGTCTGAGAGTTATAATCGGAAGATGGAATATTGCAGGTAGGCCTATCGTTTTCCTGATTGACTTCACCCCATACTTTGGTCAGCAGAATGAGGTCTTTGCACACTTCTGGGAAACATATAAACTGGATAGTATTTCAGGCCAGTGGGATTATGTGGAACCGGCTCTTTTCGGATATGCAGCAGGTAAACTTATTGAGAGTTTTACATCATTTTACCACGAACATCAAAATATCGTCGCCCAGTTCCATGAGTGGATGACCGGGACCGGAATCTTATACCTCCAGAAACAGGCTCCGTGGATTGCCACTTCATTTACCAGTCATGCCACGGTTCTTGGAAGATGTATTGCCGGCAATAACAGACCTCTTTACGGGAAGATGAAAGAATATAATCCGGGACAGGTATCACGTGAATTTAATGTTGTTGCAAAACAGTCGCTTGAAAAAATATCCGCTTCTGTTGCAGATGTCTTTACCACAGTCAGCGGGTTAACATCAAAAGAATGCAGCCATTTTCTTGGGAAGGATGTTGATATTGTTACTCCAAACGGTTTTGAAGATTCATTTGTCCCGCCCGCTGATGTTTTTGAAGAGAAAAGAAAGAATGCCAGGGAGAAGCTGAAAAGTGTCGCTGAATCAATCCTTGGCTATAAGCTTTCAGAAAACTGCGTGCTGGTGGCTAACAGCGGAAGATATGAATTCCGCAATAAGGGAGTTGATATTTTTATTGATTCTCTGGGACAGCTTAACAGGAAAGATAACATTGAAAAGGAATGTGTTGCATTCATCCTGATGCCGGCATACCATAAGGGTCCCCGTCAGGATCTCATTGATATTCTGTATAATAATGGTCCGGCAAACGGAGGCGACAGATACCTGACCCATAGCCTTCATTACCCGGGAACCGATCCTGTGCTCCAGAGGATTAATACCAATAACCTCCATAATGACCAGAAATCAAAGGTCAAGGTAATATTTGCACCTTCATATCTGAACGGGAATGACGGTATATTCAATATGCCATACTATGATCTCCTTATAGGTTTTGATCTGTCAGTATTCCCGTCATATTATGAACCATGGGGATATACCCCGCTTGAGAGCCTGATGTTCTCAATCCCCACTGTTACAACTTCTCTCTCGGGATTTGGACTCTGGGTGAGGGATTATTTCAAGGAACCTGGGAACGGCATTACCGTGATTGAAAGAACAGATGACAATGAAAATAAAGTTATCACGGAAATAAAGGATTTCATATCCATGTTCATCAGGCTGTCGGACACCGAAGTGCAGGAAGCAAGAAAAAAGGCTCATGAAATATCGAGAATCGCAATGTGGGACAGCCTTGTGGAGCATTATTTCAAGGCCTATGAAATTGCACTTGAACATAGCAGCACAAGAAGAGAAGAGCCAAGAGAATTTGTGAGATTTGTCGAGGCTGCCGGAATACCTGTCCGGAAACCTCATCAGGTACCTGTATGGAAGGATATTTATGTTCAGAGTGATGTGCCGGAAAAGCTGGCATCGCTTAATACTCTGGCAAATAATCTTTGGTGGTCATGGAATTCGGATGCAGAGTTATTATTCAGGAGAATGGATCCTTCTCTCTGGGAAGAGGTAAAACATAATCCGAAACTGCTTCTTGAAAAGATTGATTACAAGAGACTCCTTGTTCTCGAGGATGATGAGGAATTTGTCGCCGACCTCGAAAAGACAGATAAAGTTTTCAGAGAATATCTTAATCGTCCTCATGATCCTGAAAAACCGTCCATTGCTTATTTCAGCATGGAGTTCGGAATACATCCCTGCCTGAAAATTTACTCGGGCGGCCTTGGGCTTCTCGCAGGTGATTATCTCAAAGAGGCAAGTGATTCGAATATTAATATCACAGGAATAGGATTACTTTACCGTTATGGCTATTTCAGGCAGAAACTGGGTCCCAAGGGAGAACAGCTCACAGTTTATGAAGCTGAAGAGTTTTCGCGGCTGCCTATCAATCCCGTAAAGGATAATGACGGGAATCACCTGAATGTGTCACTTGTCTGGCCGGGACGAACGGTTAAAATACGTGTATGGGAAGCAATGGTAGGGAAAGTAAGACTTGTTCTTCTTGATACGGATTTTGACGATAATTTACCCGAGGACAGGACGGTGACTCATTATCTGTATGGCGGTGATAACGAGAACCGTCTGCGGCAGGAGTTTATACTGGGAATAGGAGGAATCAGGGCACTTGTTGCTATGGGAATAAAACCTGATGTTTACCACAGCAATGAGGGACATTCGGCATTCATAAGCCTTGAAAGGCTCAGGACAATGATCGAGGAACATCACCTTACATTTGCCCAGGCCCTCGAAGCCGTCAGGGCTTCCACACTGTTTACCACCCATACCCCGGTTCCTGCAGGACATGATGCATTTGAAGAGGATGTGCTCAGAAAATATATCTCTCATTACCACAGCCGGCTTAATATTCCATGGGATGAGCTGATGGCTCTTGGCAGATGCGAGGGCGATGCTGACAGGAAATTCAACATGAGCTTCCTGGCTACAAGAATGTCCCAGGAAGTAAACGGTGTCAGTAAACTTCACGGAGAGGTAAGCCAGGGCATGTTCAATAAGCTATGGCCCGGTTATCTGAAGGAAGAACTCTTTATAGGATATGTGACAAACGGAGTTCACCATCCTACCTGGACAGCCCCCGAATGGAGAGAAGTATACAGGGAACTTACAGGAAGCTTGGATTTTGACCAGACCGACAGAAACCTGTGGGAAAAACTTTACTCAATTGACGATAAAAGGATTTACGAGATAAAAAAGGGTCTGAAGAAAAACCTCTTTTCAAATATCAGGAAGAGACTTCAGACAGATATGATGGAAAAACACGTGAGCCCGAGGACGCTGCTCAACATAAGCAGTCATCTTGATGAAAAGGCCTTAACTATTGGTTTTGCAAGACGTTTTGCAACCTATAAGAGAGCTACATTGCTGTTCAGGGATCTCGACAGGCTTGACAGGATTGTGAATAATCCCGATAAACCTGTACAGTTTATATATGCCGGGAAAGCCCATCCTCATGACGGCGGAGGCAAGGATTTTATAAAGCGGATATTTGAGGTATCACAGATGCCCCAGTTTGCAGGAAAAGTAATATTCCTTGAAAACTATGATATTGAGATGGCCAAATACCTGGTAAGAGGTGTTGATATATGGCTGAATACACCAACAAGGCCGCTGGAAGCTTCCGGAACAAGCGGGGAAAAAGCCGTAATGAACGGGACAATCCATTTCAGTGTGCTTGATGGCTGGTGGGTTGAAGGTTACAGGGCTTTCGCCGGCTGGGCACTTCCTAAGAAAAGAACTTTTGCAAACCAGGAACTACAGGATGATGTTGATTCAGAAACCATCTATAATATGCTTGAATATGAAATAATTCCGGCATATTACTCATTTGACGAACATGGCATTCCCGTGGAGTGGATAAGCCTTGTCAAGAATACAATGGTCAAGATTGCGCCTGAATTTACGATGAAGCGGCAGCTTGATGATTATTATGAAAAGTATTATTCCAAACTTTTTATACGCAGCAAATACCTGACAGCCAATAACTTTGAAAAGGCAAAAGAACTTGCTGCATGGAAAAAGACAATGCTCGAACAGTGGGATAATATTGAGGTATTGAATTACAGCTTTGAAAAGCCTGAAGAGAATGTTTATCATTCAGGACACGATTACAAGGCTGAAATCGCCCTTAATGTCAAGAAAATACCCAAGGAGAATGTGGGTGTGGAATTCATTATTACTCACATGGACAAACAGGGTGAGCACGAATTTGTTGCCAGCAAGGAATTTGAAATAGTGAGTTGCAAAAGCGGTAAATGCCTCTATAAAGCCAATCTTGTCCCGGAGAAAGCCGGAACATTCTTCTATGGGATAAGGATATATCCGAAACATATGGATCTACCGCACAAACAGGATTTTTACCTGCTCCGTTGGATTGACTAAATATCAGTAGCCTTTCTGATAGGTTCCTTTTTGAAAACCAGGGCTGTCCTGGAAGGCAGATACAAATACAGGTATAAGGGCACACTTATAATGTGCCTTTCTGCTTTTCTGATGGAAGTATAAACTGCTGACCTGTCAATTCGGTCAAAGCCCCCAAATTGAGGATCATCAGTGTCAATTATTATTTTATACTTTCCTTTCACAGGTATCCCGTAATCTGTAAATGAAGCCTGAGGGTGAAAGTTGAATACGAATAAAAAATCACCTCTTGAATATGCAATCACCTTATCGTGATTATTTTCATAAATCCTGTCGATATAGGGTATATCAAGTACCTTAAAATCATGGTGCAGCTTCACCATCTGCCTGTCGAAACAAGCCAGGTAGTGATATTTAAGATCTTTGTTCTCAACGAGATGCCATTGCCTGCGGGCATATTTATAGCTCCAGTTGTTTCCTTCACGCGGGAAGTCGATCCATTCCGGATGTCCGAACTCATTTCCCATGAAATTAAGGTAGCCGCCAGCAGATGTGCTGAAAGTAATCAGTCTGATCATTTTATGGAGGGCTATACCGCGGTCAACTGCCAGACTATGGTGCCATTTGGTCATTCCCGAATACATCTCAGCGTCGATCATTCTGAATATAAGCGTCTTATCGCCAACAAGCGCCTGGTCGTGGGATTCACAATATGATATGATCCTCTCCTCAGGCCGGTGCTGGGTAAGTTCATACATGAGCCTGCCTGTATCCCATTGCTCATCAACAACCTCTTTAACCAGTTTTATCCAGAAATCAGGAACTCCCATTGACAACCGGTAATCAAATCCGTAACCTTTCTTTGAGGTTTCAGCTGCAAGTCCCGGCATCCCGCTCATCTCCTCCGCAATTGACAGTGCCCCGGGTTTGAATTCATGTATCATTTTATTTGCCAGGTACAGATATACCAGTGCATCAACATCCTGACCACCGTCAAAATATTCATCATAGGAGGTAAAATTCTTTCCAAGGCCATGATCATAATAGACCATACTTGTTATCCCGTCAAACCTGAAACCGTCAAACTTGTACTCTTCGAGCCAGTAACGGCAGTTTGACAAAAGGAAATGGATTACATTATCTTTTCCGTAATCAAAGCAGAGCGAATCCCAGGCTATATGATTTCGGCGCTCATTCGTATGGAAATATTGTCCTGGTGATCCGTCAAAAAGACCAAGCCCTTCATTTGTATTCTTGACTGAATGGGAATGAACCAGGTCCATTATAACCCTCAGTCCTGCCATATGGGCCCTGTCAATGAGTTCCTTCAGATCCTCAGGCGTCCCGAACCTGGATGAAGCTGCAAAGAAACTTGAGACATGATATCCGAAAGAACCGTAGAAAGGATGTTCCTGGACAGCCATCATCTGAATGGTATTGTATCCCGCGCGGGCGATAATTGGAATGACATTTTCCATGAATTCACGATATGTCCCTGTCTTTTCTTCCTGTGTCGCCATTCCCACATGCGCTTCATAAATGACAGGGGTTGTAGCTGCAGGACTGAAATCCCGGATTTGCCATATATACTTTTCGTGAGGATTCCACATCTGGGCAGAAAATATCTTTGTTCTGTCATCCTGCACCACTCTTTTTGCATAAGAAGGGATCCTTTCGCCTTTTCCTCCTTCCCAGTGAACCGAAAGCTTGAAAAGATCTCCGTGATTCAGGGCGCTTAACGGAAGAATTATTTCCCAGTCCCCGTTCTGGTTGATTCTCTTCATACTGTATTCCGTCTTTTCTTCCCATCCTGTAAAAATGCCGGTGATAAAAATTTCGGTGGCATTGGGAGCCCATTCTCTGAAGATCCAGCTGTCAGCGGTCCTGTGGATGCCATAGTAATGATGTCCCAGTGCAAAATCACAAAGCGATCCTTTACCGGCGAGCTGCTTTTCTTTCTGATGGCATCTGTTGATGCGCTCATCTATAATTCCGGTAAATGGCTTAAGCCATGGATCGGCAGTGTAAAACTTTAAGGTACTCATCCTGTTATATGATTGGGAAACTGCAGATAAAAGTACAAAAACAAAATCATAATTTTATTTCATTTCCCGGGGCTTTGTTAATTTTGCAGGAGCAGCAGCATGCTATGATCATTCATGATGGATATAAGAACCTGAAGCTTGTCAACCCGGTTGTCACTCTGGGTATTTTTGACGGTGTGCACCTTGGTCACAAGGCTCTGCTTGATTGCATAGTATCGCGTGCGAAGCAAGTCAAAGGAGAATCAGTAGCGATAACTTTTCACCCTCACCCCCGGCTTGTGCTTGACAGGCAAACAGAAGGAATTTCATTCCTGTCAACACTGGAAGAGAAAAAAGCCCTTCTCGAAAAAGCAGGGACAGATCACCTGGTCATTATAAAATTCACCAAACACTTCAGCAGAATAAAAGCATGTGATTTCATTGATAAAATACTTGCTGATGAAATCGGAACAAAATATCTCGTTATCGGGCATGATCATCATTTCGGGTACCAGGGTGAAGGAGATTATAATACTATTGAAAATTGTGCTGTATCAGCAGGCTTTATGGTAGAACAGGTACAGGGTTTTAAAGCCCCTGAAGGAACAATAAGCTCATCGATGATACGTGAAGCATTGTCAAAAGGAAAGATTGATGATGCAAACAGATGGCTTGGTTATTACTATTCGTTGAAAGGTGAAGTGGTTGAAGGCAGGAAGATAGGAAGAAAAATAGGGTACCCCACAGCCAACATCAGGCCTTGCGATGAATATAAGCTTATACCGGGCGACGGTGTCTATGCTGTTGAAGCTCAGATCAGTAATAAGAAGTGGCCGGGGATGCTCAGCATAGGCAGGAATCCTACAGTAAACAAAAAAGCAGTCCCCAGATCAATAGAAGTCAATATCTTTAATTTCAGGAGAGACATTTACGGAAAAAATATTGAAATCATTTTCAGATACAGGCTGAGGGATGAAAAGAAATTTGACAGCACAGAACAGCTGGCAGTACAGATGAAGAAAGACAGGAAGAAAGCCTTGCAACTGCTGAGATGAACAGGAATAGTTTTTTTATTACATTTGCACTCTTAAACAACGTTAAATTATGGATTTAGTGATAGATAAAATGCAGTACAAGGTTAAAGACATCTCTCTTGCCGGATTTGGAAGGAAGGAGATAGAGATAGCAGAAAAGGAGATGCCGGGTTTACTGGCGATAAGGAAAAAATATTCCTCTGAAAAGCCCCTGAAAGGAGCACGCATCACCGGCTCGCTTCACATGACCATTCAGACAGCAGTACTGATTGAAACACTTGTTGAGCTGGGTGCTGATGTGCGCTGGGCGAGCTGCAATATATTTTCGACACAGGATCATGCTGCCGCAGCTATTGCCAAAAAAGGTATTCCGGTATTCGCCTGGAAAGGGGAAACGCTTGAAGAATACTGGTGGTGTACAGCACAGGCGCTCACTTTTCCGGAAGGCAAGGGACCGAACCTGATAGTTGATGATGGCGGAGATGCATCTCTTTTCGTCCATATGGGCTATAAGGCTGAGAAAAACCCGGAGATCCTGGACAAAAAACCGGGAAACAGGGAAGAGGCTATAATACTTTCCACTTTGAAAGATATCCTGGTAAATGAACCGGGGAAATGGCACCGTGCGGTAAGTGAGCTAAAAGGAATATCTGAAGAGACAACAACCGGAGTCCACAGGCTTTACCAGATGCTTGATAACAACGAACTGCTGGTCCCTGCAATAAATGTTAATGATTCAGTGACAAAATCAAAATTTGACAATCTTTATGGCTGCCGGGAATCACTGGCAGATGGCATTAAAAGAGCTACAGATGTGATGATCGCTGGCAAAGTGGTTGTAGTTTGCGGATATGGTGATGTGGGCAAAGGAAGTGCAAAGTCCATGAGAGCCTATGGTGCAAGAGTAATCATTACTGAAATAGATCCTATATGCGCCCTCCAGGCATCAATGGAAGGTTTTGAGGTAAAGACCGTTGAAGATGCCATTAATGAAGGAAATATTTTTGTAACAGCCACCGGCAACAGGGACATAATCACTGTTGAGCATATGAAAAAGATGAAGGATCAGGCAATTATATGCAATATTGGTCATTTTGACAATGAAATACAGGTTGATGCTCTTAATGCAATGAAAGATGTAGAAAAGATAAATATCAAGCCGCAGGTTGATAAATATGTATTCGCCGACGGGCATTCAGTTTTCATTCTGGCCGAAGGCAGGCTGGTGAACCTTGGCTGTGCAACAGGACATCCTTCATTTGTGATGAGCAATTCCTTCAGCAACCAGACACTTGCCCAGATCGATCTGTGGAAGAAGAATTATAAGATCGGAGTGTACAGGCTTCCGAAACATCTTGATGAAGAGGTTGCAAGACTGCATCTTGACCAGCTTGGCGTTAAGCTCACAAAGCTCACAAAGGAACAGTCAGATTATATCGGAGTGCCCCAGGCAGGACCATATAAGCCGGATCATTACAGGTATTGATCTCAATTATTCCAGACTCTTAAATACCTGCCATCAAAATGGGTTCTGTAGTTTTTCAGAGGATATTGTCCGGGACCATCGCTGGGAGTGCCGAATGAGAAAAGTTCATAATATGTACTGCATTTCGGGCAGACAGCACGGGTGAAATCAACATTAACTTTTATACTGAGTCCGTTAACTGCATAATCATGCGGGCATGTACGGTCATATGCCATAAATTCATTTTCCATTGATCTGTAAATAATGATACCATTGCCGTCAAATCCACCTGCATATTCA
>Ga0307378_10002202_pt1 | contig 30442 bp, 20 predicted proteins | sample UN1MG_FD_202238 | JGI IMG/M metagenome (GOLD analysis project Ga0307378, IMG submission 202238) | Soil microbial communities from Risofladan, Vaasa, Finland - UN-1 | ecosystem: Environmental > Terrestrial > Soil > Coastal area > Acid sulfate soil | place: Finland: Risofladan, Vaasa | collected... | reverse complement strand
GCCTCGACCCACCCTACAGAATTCCACGGATCGTGCAGCCTATTCTGCACCCCAAAACGAGAAAGGAGGATATCCATGCTCGAAACCACGCGACCCAGGCACCAGGAGACGTTCGTGCCCGGCCCCGGCGGCCGGGACGACGTCTTCGACAACTGCGGCGCCGGCGGACTGGTCACGGTGAACCACGGGCTGCACACCGAGCAATTGCCCGTGGGCAACATGACCGTCGGCGAGATCCGGGCGAGGTACGCCGACCGGTTCGACATCGACCCCCACAGCCAGGCGCAGATCGACGGCCACGTCGTCAGCGACGACGTCGCCTGCCGGCCCGGCCAGATGCTGATGTTCGTCCGCCACGCGGGCGAGAAGGGGTCGAGCGATTGACGGCCGCGTCCGCAATGCCCGACGCACCGGCACGAACCGTCGCGCCCGGGGGCTGCAAGGGCGTGGGGTGACGCGAGTGGGCGCGGGCGCGACAAGCGCAGCCTGAGCAGCTCCCGGGCGTTTGCACAAACGACCTTGTATGAAGTGTCTATGCTACAACGGGAAACAACCCCATGGACCCGATCACCCTTGAAGGCAGTCAAGTCCACGCCGTCTCGCCGGAGGGGCAAACGGCGACGATGACGATCGACGCCCTGCTCGAGGAGGTCAACCGAAGACGGATGACCAGCCGCGGCATCATCCTGCCCGACGGAATCAAGTACCTCGACTCGAAGGGCCCCACGACCATCTGGGTGCACGAGACGCCCCCGCGAGTCTACAACTTCAAGTGGATCGCGGGCGATTCCCCGGCTCGATACGGCCCGGCGACCGAGTATCGCATGGTGCGGATCTCGCTGCCGTACCTGGTCGTGCTGGCGGCGTTCGAGGGCGACATGCTCAGTCCCCAGAACGAGTGTTTCTTCCGCAAGGGCCCCTTGACCGACGAAACCGACGAGCTGTTCTACCCCGCCCTGTTGAACTGCTCGAAGTTCACGCCCCAGGAAGGCAAGCCGCTCTCGTGGATCTGCACGGCGAAGATGAACCCCGAGCACATCGCCCGCTGCCGCGACTCGAAGCAGCGGATGCGAGCCGGGTTCGAGGTCCTGATGAAGTGTCTGCTGGAGAGCGGCTTCAACTACTCGTCGGAGGAGCACGAGGGGAGTAGCTGGTTTACGGAGTCGACCGGCGTCGATCGGCGCGTGGCGACCGTGGAGAGCTGGGAGAAAGCCACGGAAGAGGACCCGCTCTTCGTGTTGGACGTCGCCTGGCTGGCGACCGGCATGTCGCTCCGCCAGGTGATCGACCGGATGTACGCCTACCGCGGCATCCCCGACGGGGAAGCCCTCGGCGTGAGCGACGTGATGCGCATGATGTTCAACCGGCGACGCCGCAAGCCCAAATGACCCCCATCCCCGCTCGTTGACCCGAATCCCAGGGAGTCCGTCGTGACACGCCCCGAAAATGGCCCCATCACCCCCATCTACCTCAAGATCCAGCCCCAGATGGCCTGGCCCGACGACACGTTCTTCTACGTGATGACGGCCGACGGGCTGTTCGTCTGCCGCAACCACAAGTTCTTCCGCAGTTGCGTGCCCGCCCGACGCTGGCCCTCGGAGCTGGCCCGGCAGGACACGTTCCTGAAGGTGGCCTATCCGAAGATGCCCCGGGCGATGATCGAGCGGATCGTGGGCTTCTTCTCGGCGGTGGCCGACCTGCACAACTCGGAGGCGGGCGTGCTGCTCGCCTGGGACGAGCCGGCCGCGAAGCTCCACGTCGTCGTACCCGACCAGGTAGCCACCGTCAGCCGAAACTGGCACGGCGACGTGTTCCCCATCGGGCTGAAGTACGAGTGGCCCGCCGACCTGCCCGACGGCTGGGTGATCCTCGGCGACGTGCACAGCCACGTCGACCACTGGCCCAACCCGTCCTACATCGACGATCTGGACGAGACCCACCGGGCGGGGGTCCACATCGTGGTAGGGCGAATCCGCTCGGAGCCGCCGGAGTTCCACATCGAGGCCGTGGTCGACGGCCAGCGGTTTGTCCTCCGCCCCGAGCAGATCATGGAGGACTACCGCTGCCGCCGAGATGAGGTGCCCCGCGCGTGGCTCGACAAGGTGAAGATCAAGACCTACGGCTACTATCAGGACGAGGACTCCGGCGCGGCGACAACCGCCACGGCCCATCCAAGCCAGGGCGGAAACGGCAAGTCGTTCTCGATCGAGTCCGGCGGTGAAGATCAAGGTGGCGAAGATCACGGCTCGGAAGTCAGCGACGTCCAGTTGGCCAATATCCCGGAGCCCGACCAGTACCCCGATTCGGATGCCCAAGACGCACGAGGAAAAGCACGATGACCGGCCCCAACCCGTTGCTCGCCCGAAACCAGCCGCTCCACCCCCGCCTGGCCGACGACGAGAGCGTGAAGATCGTCGGCCTGGGCGGGATCGGGAGCATCGTGGCCCGATACGGAGCCATGTTCCTCGCCTCGCTCGCCAAAGAGCAGAACGTGCGCCTGGTGCTCATCGACGGCGACGCGTTCGAGGCCAAGAACTCCTCCCGGATGTTCTTCTCCGACTACGGCAACAAGGCCGCCGTGACCTGCGACGAGCTGCTGGACCGCTTTGCCGACACGCGCCTCACGCTCGTGCCCATCGAGGAGTTCGTCACCGACCAGAACATCGCTCGCCTGTTCCACAACGGCGACGTGATCCTCTGCGCCGTCGACAACCACGCCACGCGCAAGCTGCTGAGCGACTTCTGCGCACGCCGGCTCGACGACGTCGTGCTCATCTCCGGCGGCAACGACGGCGTGGGCGAGGACTCGACGGGCAAGTTCCGCCGCGGCACCTACGGCAACTGCCAGGTCTACATCCGCCGGGGCGGCCGCGACATGAGCCCCTCGCTCACGCAATACCACGCCGAGATCGCCAACCCGGCCGATCGGCTGCCCATCGACAAGAGCTGCACCGAGCAACTCGAGTCCGTCCCGCAACTCCTGCTGACCAACCTCGCCGCCGCCTCGGCCATCCTCAACGCCCTGCTTCTCCACCTCTCGGGCGCCCTCCACTACAGCGAGCTGGCGTTCGACGTCGCCGACGGCCTGATGCGGCCGCTCCCCCTGCCCGCGCCCGAGTATGTCGTAGAGGCAATCACCCCCTAGTGGTCTGTCCACACGGACTCTGCACGTTGGGTGCCACTGCTGGCTTGCCCAGCAGTGCCGACACACGGTTGGACAAGCCAACCGTGCCACCCATAAGCTCAATTTGGGCAGACCCCTGGGACCGGCGGCGGCGACCAGGCGTTCGGAGACCGCCCGCCGTTTCGACGCAATGATTGCGTATCTCCGTCCGGCACGCCCCGTAGGCCTTGTCACGACGCGGCGGATCTGCAAGATTGCGTCTGGGAGCCATTCCGCCGAAGCTCCTTCGTCGCGCGCTTTCCCATCGAGCGGCGAGCAGGATCGCCCGGATCCCGAACACTACGTCCCTCGATCCCCGGAGCCTTACGGCATGACCAGAGAGTTTCACGACGGCCGCCGCGACGGCCTCCAGCCGCTGGAGTCGCTCGTCGTGCGTCAAGCCCAAGGAGTCGCCGGCCTGCTCCAGGCGATGTCCAACACGGCCTTCGGCGGCCGCGCCCTGGGCGAAGCCTTCGAGGTCCTCGGTGCCATGGCCGACGACCCGGACTGCACCATCGTCGTTACCGTCTCGGGCGCGATGACCGTCGCCAAGATGGGCCGGCTGTTGTGCGAAATGATCGAGGCAGGGCTCGCCCACATCGTCGTCACCACCGGCGCGATCATGGCCCACGGACTCTCCGAGGCCATCGGCGGCGTCCACTACAAACACGACGATCAGCTTCCCGATGAGCAGCTCTACCAGCGGGGATACAACCGCGTCTACGACACCCTGGAAATGGAAGCCAACCTCAATCGGGCCGGAAAAGAGGTCGCCCAAGCCCTCCAACAGATCGACTGGTCCCGCCCCACTTGCTCTTCCCAAATCAATCGAGAGATCGGCCGCCGGCTGGTCGAACAGGGTCAGATGCCGAGCATCCTGGGCTGCGCGTACCGGCGTGGCGTACCCGTGTACGTGCCCGCCTTCACCGATTCCGAGCTGGGGCTCGACGTGGCGACTTGCTACCTAAGCCAAACCGTCGAGCCGGGCGACCGAGGCTCGCCGGACGCCCTGTTTTCCACCCCCCCGGCGTTCAACCCTTTCCTGGACCTTTGCGACTACACAACCCGGGTGCTCGCGGCCAAACGGCTCGGCATCTTCACCATCGGCGGCGGCGTCCCCCGAAACTGGGGCCAACAGGTCGGCCCCTTTGTCGAAATCCTCAACCTACGCCTGGGGACCAGCTTCGCCGTTCCACGCTTTCACTACGGAATTAGGATCTGTCCCGAGCCGGTCCATTGGGGAGGACTGAGCGGCTGCACCTATTCCGAGGGCGTCTCCTGGGGCAAGTTCGTCAGCCCCCAGGAAGGCGGCCGGTTCGCCGAGGTCTATTGCGATGCCACCATCGCGTGGCCACTGCTCGTTCGAGCATTCCTCGAGTCGCGGCCGGGCCTCTCCGACCCAAACCCCTAGCCCCCCCCTCGCCTTGCCTACGCAATCAGGCTCCCAGCCGCCCCTTGAGAATCGGCTTGCCGGGCAGCGGCGGTCCCAGGCATTGAACTCCCGGGGCCGTAGTCTCCCCACGGCTCGCCTCACTCGACCGTGGCAGACCGTGACGTCTTCCAACACCCCGTCTGACCGCGGGGCGTCCCAAAGCGAACCCTACCCACAACGGAGCCACAGCCCCCCACCCGGACGAGAAACGCAGGCTATCCTTGTCAAAGACGTGCCCGAGGACTAAATTATTCGTAACCGGCCGGAGGGTACGCGAATTGGTTAGCAGCCTGACTCGAAATCAGGTGCCGGCTTGCCGGTTGTGGGTTCGAGTCCCATGCCCTCCGCTTCTAAAGCCTTGTTTGACAAGATGTTACGCAAGGCTTTTTTCGTCCGCCCGCTATGCAACTTCCAGGGGGTAGGCTTTCGGTGCAACGCTGGTGCAACGATGGGAAAAGAACGGGGCCGCGCCCGTTGGGAGGCGTGGAACCCGGCGGGTGCCGGCCGGGTGAGACCCAAGTGGGATGGGACACTCTGCGCAATCCCGTTGCGGACACGAACCATGGCGGACATAATCAGACGGCAGCGCCGACCGGTGCCGACCCCACCCCACGAGCGGGTTATATGGCGGCAACTGGCTTCTGTTGACAGTTGTCAAGAGCCGAAATATACTCCAAGTGGATGGCCAAGCCGAAATGGCACGTCCGAGACACCCCAATCCGGCCATCGAGGCAGCGCTTCAGTACGCCGAATCACACGGCTGGCGAGTTGAGAAGTCGAGTGGCGGTAGGGCACATCCGTGGGGACGCATGTACTGTCCACTTCAGACGCGAGAGGGATGCAAGCCTGCATTTGTCCACGCACTCCCTCCGATCCAGACAAGCATGCCCGTATGTTGAAGCGACGAGTGGACCAGTGTCCGCATGCTGACCGGTAGGGACGCAAAATGGCTACGCACTTATTCACGCTCATTCTCGGCAGTGACACGCAGTGCACCGACGATGTTGCCGAAAGAGTCTTTCTCGATGTCGGCGACGACACCGTGTTCGGCATGTGCAACGCGGCGGCGTACATTGACTTCGAGAGGGAAGCAGACTCGTTTCGCGAGGCGGTGCTCTCCGCTATCGCGGCCGTCGAGAGGATTGGGCTGCGCGTTGAACATGTCGAGCCAGGCGACTACGTGAGCCGAGCGGAAATCGCGCGGCGCATAGACAAGACGCGCGAGTACGTCTGTCAGCTCGCCAGCGGAGAAACGGGGCATAGGGATTTTCCTCCGCCCGCTTGCAGGGTTTCAGAACGATCACCGTGTTGGCGATGGTCCGACGTTGCACCTTGGCTGGTGAGGGAAGGTATGCTGGCAGCCGAAGAAGCCGACCGCGCATCCTTTGTGGCGTTGGTCAACGCCTGCTTGGAATGGCGACGATTGGGGCAGGCCACCGGCGCAGACGACATCAGGCGAGCATTGTTGCCTGTGAGCGAGAAGACAACGGCGATACCCGTGCTAGAGCATTTTGGATTTGTGGTGACGGACGCGCGCTCGGCTCCCAACGTGTGGTCAAGAGCGACAGCCGATGCCCCAGAGAGTCCCGAAACACCCAAACTTCAGTTAGTATAATGGTTCGACCGCGCTACATCATCTGCAGCGAAGGTCAAGTTGTAGATCGGGCGACTAATTTGGTCACCTACTACAACGTAATCGACTCCATAACGATCGACGTGCCAGTCCCGGAGCCCGACACGCCTGTACTCGTCGGGTTCTCGACACACGTCTCGGCCGTTTGGATGCGAGAGGATGACTCGGAGAAGGACGCCGAATTTGAGGCAGAAGTCAGGATGTCCCTTCCGGGCTCGGATGAGCTACATGTGATTCGGCATGGAAACTTCCGTTTCGGCGAATACTACTTTCACAGAATCGACGTAGCAATCCGACCAGGACCGCCAGTCGCGGGGGCGATCGCAATCAAGCCGTGCGATGGCGTCATGCGTCTTGAGTGTCGAATCAGACCAGCGCAGGGCGGCGACTGGGTTTCCCAGGACTATCTGATTCCGTTCAAAGTCAACCGGATCGGCTCACCCGCTGACGCTGAAGGCGACTCATCTAGTGCCTAACGTCGCACGACGCCGGCAGTTTTCGCTTCCAGCCGGCGGGGGCAGCGGGTCGAACGAGAGAAGCCCCCGCGCCCCCACACGCCGGCCACTGCCGCCCTACGCTCCGAAAGGTGTCGAGAAGTCGCGCGGCCCGTCCACCGCGGGTTCCCTGGTGGTAAGCGCGACGGACTCCGGCTGGAGCGCCCGGGCCTTCATCGCCTCGACTTTCGCCCGTGCCGAGGCGATCGCTTGCTGATCACGCTCGTTGTCCTCAAGCGCCGCCGGAAGGTCGCGCTTGCACTGCAACAGGTCGCGCAGCTTCTGCCGGAGTTGCCGGGCAATCCGCTCGGGGGCCGCGTTAGGGGCGAATTTATCGGGACGCCCACCGTTCTCGGCCTTCGCAAGGTCCTTGCGCAGCTTCGCCTCAGCCGAGTTGTCCATGTCGTACTCGCGGCGCCGGCGGGCGATTTGATGCTCAAGCCGCCCGATTTCACCCTGGGCGGCTTGGATCCCCGATTCAATCGCCGGATCGGCCGTCCGCCAGAGAAGCGACGCGCCAGCACGTAGCTGGGCAATTTCCCGGGCCAAGTCCGCACAACGCCGCCGGCGGGGGGTGACCGCGCCGCCATGCTCCCAGCCATCATCGCCTTTTCCGTTACAATCACCGCGCTGGCGGCAAACCTTCCCGAGACCGGCAGACTCATCAACCTTCAACTCGAGACCACCCTCGTCCCCACGGCGCCCGGGAGGGCCGCAAAGGCGGTCTCGTGGTCGCCTTCTCGACCACCGACGGAGAGCCGCTCGCCGAACTCACACTCCGCTGCCCACCCGTCCGAGACGGCATGGCCGCCACCACCGGCCGGCTGTACTTTTCGCTCTCTGACGGAACCGTGGTCTGCTTGCGCCGGAGATAGAACTGAGTGCGACGTCTTTGCAGCGAGCCGCTGCCCGGACTTCGGGAAGCGGGCACCTCATTCTGCATGACATGGCGGCGTGAAGACGCAAGTGACGCTATAATGGGAGTCCCGGGGGCGGCGCCCCGAGGGAATTCTTGGGCTGGAGAACCTGAGGGAGACATGAACGAAAGATCGGGATTCTGGAATCGGCGAAGATTCCTGGCCTCCCTGGCGGCCCTGGGGGCTGCGAATCTCACGGCCCCGGCCCGAGGGCTCGGCCCTGCCGCCGGGAGAAACGTCAAGTTGGGATTCGACAACTTCTCGATCCGGGCCTTTGACTGGAAGGCACCGCGGCTGATCGAGTACGCCTCGTCGCTGAAGGTGGACACGCTTCTGTTCTCCGATCTCGACGCTTATGAGAGCCTCGATGAGGACTACCTGAAGAAGATTCGGACTCAGGCCGACCGGGCAGGGATCGAGCTCCACGCCGGCACGGGCAGCATCTGTCCCACGTCGAAATCCTACAACGAGAAGAAATGGGGCAAGGCCGAGGACCACGCGCGGCTCCTGGTCCGCACCGCCAAGCGGCTGGGAAGCCCGGTGGCGAGATGCTACCTCGGCAGCCGGCGGGATCGGGACGGCGACGGCGGCATCGATCGCCACGTCGAGGAAATCCTCAAGGTGCTCCAAGCCGTGCGGAGCGAGGCGGAAGACGCGAACGTGAAGATCGCCGTCGAAAACCACGCGGGAGACATGCAAGCCTGGGAACTGGTGAACCTGATCGAGGCGGCCGGAAAGAGCTTCGTCGGCGCGACCATGGACCCGGGGAACGCGATCTGGACCATCGAGGACCCGATGGTCAACCTGGAGGTCCTCGGCCCCTCCGTCGTCACCACCGGGATCCGGGACGCCGCCGTGTGGGAGACGGACCAAGGCGCCGACTGCATGTGGGCCAACATGGGAGAGGGCGTCGTCGATTGGCAAGCCTACGTCGAGCGGTTCCAGGAACTATGCCCCGGCATTCCGTTCGTTCTGGAGATCATCTCCTACAAGTGGTCGAACGAGGCGCAGTATCTCAAGCCCGAGTTCTGGTCGAGATTTCCCAAGGCCCGCGCGCACGAGTTCGCCCGCTTCGTCGCTCTCGCCAAGCGGGGTCACAAGTATCAGATCCCGCCCGGACGTCCGACCGGTGACGCGCGGGCGGAGCTGGAGCAGGCGCAGCAGAAGTTCGACTTGGAAGAAAGCCTCGAGTACTGCAAGGAGGTTCTGGGGCTGGGCCTCAAGCAGTAGCGGTTGGAACGAGCGCGGAAGAGCGACGCGTAGCAAGGGCCTGGTAAGTGAAGTGCCTCAGATTCCGGCAACTCGAGCCATGGTCAAACGTCGTGTGCTGGAGGGCTGAGAAAAGGTGGCGTATCCTGCTGCTGATTTCACTACGTCAGCAGCCCTGCGAGGGCGGGAGGGCGGACCGGCAAAACAACCTGGGAACGCGAGTTTTCATGATCGACTATTTCGGCGTTGCTTCCCCGCAGGGAAACATGTAGTGAGCATCGGCGTTTGTCGAGACGCGGACCGTCGAGCCGTCCTTCAATCGATACATGTAGAGCTGGTTCTTGCCCGACCTGTTGCCGTGATAGACGACCGCGCTCTCATCGTTTGTCCAGCGGGGATAGAGCCAGGTGATCTTGGGGTCCGGGTGGGCATCGGTGATCGCCTTGGGATTCGACACGGTGCGGTTCTCGACGTCGAAATCGGCAATGTAGAGGGTACGGCCCGGGTAGCGGTACGGACCGAACCCTTTCTGAAGCTCACAGCAGATCTTCGTCTCGCTCGGCGAGAGGCTGACCCGGTCGATGCTGCCCTCCAACGGGAAGGCGAAGTTCACCCGCTCATAGCTTGCTTTTCCTTCTGCACGCGGCGTCATCAGGAAGTAGCCGCGCCCGGACGGATGATTCGAGCTGGATACGAACATCCGGCCGTCCGTGAGGCACGTGTAGGCATAGGAACTGAGCTTGGCGTCGCTGACCACGACCTCATCGCCCGGACTGGCATCGGCGGTGGTCATGTGGATCGCGTAGGTGCCGCGGCTTGGGTTGCGCCGGTTGAAAACCGCCTTGTTCGTTCCATCGCGGGTCCAGGTCGGGTTGAAGTCGGTCTGGGTACCGTCGGTCAGCTTCCGAAAGCCCGTGCCGTCGGCATGGACCACGCAGATGGCCGTCCGCCAATCGGAAACACGCGGCGCCCGCTTGGTCAGCCGGAAAAAGACGATCTTGCCTCCGGTCTTGGCCCACGACGGCTTCATGTCGCCGGGGCCGGTAGTAATCGGCTCTCCATCGGGCGTGCCGAACAGGCTGACGTGCAGCCGGCCGTCCACGGCGTAAACGCCTTTCAGATCGGTCGGTGTGACTTCTTCGCCGGCGCAGGGGATGACCGGCAGCACCGCGGTCAGTCCCAAGGCCAGGCAACAGAGAAACCGGTTCATGACGCAGCTCCTTTCCGGGGCTGGAGACTTGCAGTCGCAGGCTGTGCAGGGGAGGAAACCGGCGCACAGCAGCGGGAGGCCAAAGACAATCGCAGTATCACAAAGCATGACGATTCCGGCTCTATTCTTAAACCCCGCTGTGGGTGCAGAGTTCCGCCGGGGCCAATCCCGTGTAGAATCAAGACGAGCGGAAGTCCAGGTCCGGAAGGTATCGCATGATGTCTCGCGTGACGTGCGTTCATGCCGCGATTCTTGGAGTGCTATTGGAGGTCCGAGAACGGCCGGCCTCGGGCGCGGAAGTCCAAGCGAGGGCACCCTTAGGGACGGGCGGAATAGCGTGGTGCGACCGACGGATTTGTGTGCTTGATGCGGATACAGCCGGATGGAGCGAAATGGGATGATCGTAACCGACAAGGTTCCCCGCCTGCTTGCTTTCACAGCGTTGGTGCTCTCCGGATGCGTGGGTCTGCCAACGACCGCACGGGCAGGCGACGACGCACGGTTGAATCCTGTCAAGCAGTTGTGCAAAGACTACATCGAGGGCTTCGGCCACCCCAACACCAAGCTCTGCTACCACCACCGTCTCGACGGCCCCCGGGGCATCGCCGCGCTGTCGAGCCCGGAGGACGTCGCCAAGCGCCAGGTACGGGGCAAACCCATGCCTTACGGCTATGGATCGGGCATCCAGGACGTGCCGCTGGAGAACGGGCAGTTCCTGTTCGCGCTGTGCGACGCCTACGACGCAACCGGGGACGACGATCTGGCCGCGCTGGCCCGACGCGTCTTCCAAGGCATGAAGCTCGTGGCCACGGTCAGCCCCGAGCCCGGGTTCGTGCCCCGCGGCCCACACCCCGACGGCAAGAGCTACTACACGGACTCGTCGCGGGACCAGACCTGCGCTTTCGTCGAGGCCATGTGGCGCTACTCGGCCAGCTCGCTCGCCACGGCCGACGACCGGGCCTTCATCTCGGACTCGCTGGCCAAGGTCGCCCGGCGCATGGAGAAGAACGACTACGTGCTCATGGTCGAGGACGGCAGCCACATGGCGCACGTCGGCTGGGGCTGGAAGCAGCACACGGTCATCGGCGCCGCGACGCTGCTGGGGCACCTCGCCGCGGTGAAGGACGCCACCGGCGACCCGCACTGGGGCGCCCTCTACGACCGGTTCGGCCGCGAAAAGGACGCGGTCCGCTGGCACCTGCTGAGCGTCGCAAGCGCTAACACGTGGCAGCCGGAAACGCTCTACAGCAACCAATTCTTCACGTCGCTGGCCGTGCTCGCGCGCACGGAGTCCGACCCGGCACGTGCGACGCTCGTCGGGGAACTCATGAAGACCCAGGCCGAGCGCGCGCTGCGCAGCAACGTGTTCGACCTGCGCGACTGGCGCCGACTCGACTGGGCCGGGGACTGGTCGGATGAGGAAACGCAAGCGGCGCTCGGGCCGTTCGGACTGACGCTGGCGGCCAACACGACCGTGATCGACCTCTACGAGAAATTCGACCCGAGACTTTTCCGGGCCCAATCGCCGCGGGAGTATCGGGTGAACGCCAAGCTCCTGATGGGCATCCCCACCGTCGCACTGCACAAGGCCCTGCTCTCCGAGGACCCCGCCTTGGTGCGCGAAGCCGGCCCGTACGTGAAAGACATGGTCGACAAGATGCTCGAGCACGGCGACGGATATACGCACGGCGAGAACTTCAACCGCGCAGTGATCCTCGGGCTGCACCTCGTCGCGCTCGGGGCCGAAGGGAGCAGCCATTGACGCTCGCGCCTCACTCAGGCCGTAAGGGCGAGAGCCTGGAAACGGGAACCGGCTCCGCCGGGATCGGGCACGGCCACGCCGCCGAAAACGCCTTGCACGAGGGCACCTACCCATGCGCATCATCCTCACCACGCTCCTACTCGCCACCTGCACACTCGCGTTCGGCGGCGAAGAGATCCTCAAGAACCCCGGCTTCAACGACGACGCGGACGGTGACGGCCTGCCCGACCACTGGTCCACCACGCAAGACCGCGTCCTCTGGCGCGAGAAAGTGTTCATGGGCAAGGACTACGAAGTCGTGTCCAGGTCGCCCGCCTATGTGCTTGCGACGCAGGACGTCGCGCTCGAGAAGGGCCGGCAGTACACGATTACGCTACGCTGCAAGGGCGAGGACGGCGGGCTCGTGGGCGCGCTCATCATGCACGGCGAGACGAGGCCGGTCCAGGAAATGCCGATCATCTGGCGCGCGGAGCCGGCGACCGAGTACGAGGAGATCGTGCGGTCCTTCGTCGCCCCCAACCCGGTTGCGCGGCTCTACCTCTACAACGTGGCCAAGACCGAGGGCACGGTCTACTACGACCACGTCTCGCTCCGCGAGGGGCCGCCCGACCGCGCGATCATCACGCAGCTCAGCTTCAGCGAAATCGATCGGCCGCTCACGCCCCCGCCCGAGTGTCGTCACATCGATTGGGCGTCGCCCCTGGCGGGCGGGCCGGTCAAGACATTCGCCTCCATCCGCGACTTTCGCTGCATGCGCCAGTTCATCGAGCTGGAGCAACGGCTCGACCTGGACTACGACCTGGTGCACACCGGCTACACGGGCGGCGAGGCCGCCTCGGTGACGGGACGCCGCGCGATGCGGCGCATGAAGGACGGATTCTACGAAGTGTACCTTGTGCCCAGCCGCATGAGCGACATGATGGTCGAGTCGATCAAGGAGCGCGTCGAGGCCGGCGCCGGGCTCCTCCTCGTCGAGGGTTTCGGCCGCGCCAGCCGCTTCGTCGACGTGAAAACGCTCGAGGAAGTCGGCGACGACCACTACCTGCGCGCGGGCGTCCCCTGGGACCTGATGCCGGAGAAGATCCTCCAGTCCGTCCAAGTCGGCCGGCTCGGCAAGGGCCGCGTCGTGCGTATGGTCTTCCCGCTTGACTCGTCGCGCGTATGGGGCTTGATGCCGTCGGAAAGCTCCCGGGAAGCCTGGACGTCGCGGCAGTTCGAGTACTGGGAATGGTGGGAGTCGCTGCTGGCGAAGGGCGTGCTGTGGGCCGCCGGACGAGAAGGGCAGGCGAGGCTGGAACAGCTCGAGTCAGACGCGTCGGCGATACGCCTGCGCGCGGCGGGCGCGCCGGCCGGCTCGAAGGCGCGCGTGATCGTCCGCAGCGGCCGCGAGATCCGCTTTGACGGTCCCCTGTTGCGGACGGACGCCCGGGTCGTCGCGCTGGGCGACGACGGAAGCATCAACGTCCCGGTGCCCGAGCACATGCCCGCCGGCCCGGTGATCGCCGACGTGGTGCTCGTGGATGCGCAAGGCAACGTCCTGACCTGGGGCAGCTTCGCGACGACGAAGCCGCAGGCCGCGAAGGTCGCCGAGCTGGCGGCAAGCTCCGACACCGTCAAGCCCAATGAGACCTTCGGCCTGTCGGTCAAGATCGAAGCGGCCCGCGCCTGCACGGCGTCGATCGAGGCGAAGCTCATCGACGCGTTCGGCCGCGTGGTCGAGGTGACCACGCAAGACGAGCAACTTGGGCCGGGCGCCCGCGACGCGGCGCTGACGTTGGCCATGCGCCGGCCGCTGTGTGTACACCACAAGGCGTTCGTGCGCGTGCTCGTCGAGGGCCTCGAGCAAGACAGCCGCTGGGTCGCGGTCCTCTGCCCGAGCGTCGGCCCGGCGCGAGCGATGCAGGACTTCACCGCGATGCCGTGGGGACCGGGCATGTCGCACCCGCTTGTCGAATCTTACTACGCCCAGCGCGTCCGAGAGATCGGCCTGAACGGCGAGTTCGGACTCACGCCTTACGCCATCGGCGAGCACGGCTTCCCCGGCGGTGGCTACGTGGGCGGCATGGCCGCGTATCGCGAGGCCGAGTACTCGCCGACCGGCGTGCGCCGCCGCTGCCTGAGCGACCCCGAGATCATCGAGCAAATACGCACCAGCGCGGTCGAGGCGGCCGAAGAGCACAAGCCCTTCGGCTTGTTCGCGGTCGGCATCACCGATGAGGCGTTCCTCACGTCCCGGCACAAGCGTCACGAGGTCTGTTTCGGGCCGCACTGCCAGGCGCGCTACCGCCAGTGGCTCCAAGCTCGCTACGGCACGCTCGACGCGCTCGACGCCCAGTGGGGCACGACGTACGGCTCGTGGGACGACGTCAGCGGAGCGCGCACCGAGGACGTGCGCGGGAAGGACAACTTCGGCCCGTTCGTCGACTTCCGCACGTTCATGACCGACGTGTGGGTCGAGGCGTGCAATCGCGCCGTGGACGCCTACCACGAGGTCTCGCCCGAGGTGCCCATCGGCCACACGAACACGTTCGGCGCCGGGCCGTTCAACGGCAACGACTACTGGAAGCTCTCGACGCGTACGGGCTTCGCCTGGGGGCAGGAATACTCCGAGGCGATCAAGGACACGGGACACAAGGCGGTCTTCGACCTATGGCGCAGCTTCGTCGACGCGCCTCAGGCCCGCGCGTCGCGCACGCGCCCCGACGAGCCGTTCTTCAACTACGGCTGGATCGGCTACCGCCACGCGAGGGCGGCCGCGCACTACGAGCCCTGGTGGCTCGCGCTGCACGGCTCCCGCGGCGCGAGCTACTACGCCACCAACGCCATCGCCGCCGACCGCGGGATTTCCTGGGCGCTGGTGTATCCGACGCTGAGCTTCACGGAGTTCTCCGGCGCGGTCGAGGAGAGCCTGGCCGACCTGCGCGGCGGCTGCGGCAAGGTGTTCCTGGAGTACCAGCGCGAGCAGCCCAAGATCGCCTTGCTCTGGTCGCATCCGTCCATGCTCGTCGCCTGGTGCGAGTCGAAGTCGGATCAGCCCGTGCCGGAGGAGCGCGACGGCACCGACAGCTACGGCAGCTACTTCCGCTCCGCGCTCCACTTCCGCCAGCACCTGAACGAGCTTCAGCTCGATTACGCGTACGTCGCGCCGGAGCAAGTCATCGAGTCCGACGAGCTGGCGAAGTACCCGATGCTGTTCCTCCCGTTCACGGTCGCCGCGTCCGAGGAGCTGATCGGCAAGCTCGAAGCGTACGTCGAGTCCGGCGGCGTGCTCGTGGGCGATCTGCGGTGCCTGCGCACGGACGAGCATGGTAAGCCGCCGGCCGGCTCGTCGCCCCTGGAACGCCTGTTCGGCGTGCGACGCAAGTCGGACCCCATCGACTATGGCCGCACGAAGCTCGCGTTCCCGGCCGCGGGCGAGGGCATCGACCTGGCGAATGCCTCGATCGAGTTGCATGGCCGCGAGGACCTCGCGGCGGCCGGCGCGACCGCGCTTGCGTCGCATGCGACCGGCGAGCCGGCCGTGCTGGTCGAGCGCAAGGGAAAGGGGCTCACGGTCTACTTGAACTTCGGCCTGCCCGCCTACGACGTGACGGTGCGCGAGCTGCTCCGCCAGATCACCGCATGCGCGGGCATCGAGCGACGGGTCGTCGCCGAGAACCCGGCCGGCGGCGATCCTCCGCGCTCGTACGAGCGCAACACGTTCGCCCGCGGCGGCGTCACGGTGCACGCGTTCATCCGCGACCACCGGCGCTGCGAGGACAGCGATCCCGTACGCCTCGACTTCGGCGAACCCTCGCACGTGTACGACGTGCGAGCCAAACGCTACGTCGGCGACGTGTCGTCCGTCGAAGCGATCGTACCGCCCGGCGACACCGCCCTGTACGCATGCCTTCCCTACCGCGTGGCGTCGCTCTGCGTACGGGCGCCGCAGGCGGCCAAGCCCGGCGAGGAGTTGCTTGTCGAAGCACAGTTGGACGCCGGCGCGGAACCGCTCGGAGACCACGTGCTGCACGTAGATTTGGTCGGGCCCGCCGGCGACTCCGCGTGGCATTACGCACGCAACGAGCTGGCCCCGTCGGGCAAGCTTTCGCTCGCCGTGCCGCTGGCGGCCAACGAGAAACCCGGAACATGGACCGTGTGCGTGCGCGACGTACTCACGGGCGTGGCCGGCGAGGCGAAGGTCCTGGTCGCTGCGCCCTAGCCGGTGAGATCGCGGCTCGATCACCGCAATCGCTTTTTGTCCGCGGTTGCGGAAGTCCAGAACGGACCTGCGCGACTCGCAGGCTCCTTGCGGCCGGCGCCCGTCACACCACGCCGCTTTTCTGGCGCAGGCAGTCGCCGCAGAGGAGCTGGACGTCTTCGGGCGCAGCGGTGCCGCCCCGTTGCATCGGCCGGATGAAGTCGAAGTCGAGCCCTTCGCGGCCGCCGCACTTGGCGCACTTGCCGCGGGACCGGCGCCAGACGAGCAGCCGGACCTTCTCGGGGACGTAGTCCGCGCCGGGCGTGGCAGTGGAGGTCGCGTAGCCGCCCCCGACTCGATCATGGCTCGGTTGGTGCGTTTCCGTCATCTGCACGAACAACAGCCCGAGCCCTTTGTCACTCTGGCCGGTTTCCGAGCTCTTGAGCTCCCACACGCAGTCCCCAAACAAGTAGCACGGCCGATCGTGCGGTCCCGATTGCCACCAGGGAAACGGGGTATCCTCGTCGAGGGCCCCGTTGATACGGGCCAGATCGCCGTAGTCCCGGAAGGCGTGCACGGTGTGCAGGGGCATTTCCAGGTTGCAGTGGAGGATGGAAAACGGCTCTCGAAGCGGGCGGTGCTGGGCGAAGAACCGGGAAGCGGGAAGGAAGGCCGGGTCCTGCCTGACGCGCTTGATCGTGTAGTGCGATCGGAAAGACTCGACGAAGCCGCCTACCGCTCGATCCAGCTCTTTCTTTCGCTCTCCCAACTCCGGAGAAAAGGGCAACCGCTCGCACGCTTCGCCCACCTTGCGCCACTCGCCAAGCAGGCGGTCGGCGAGGTCGAGGTACTCGAAGAACGTCGCGTCCTGGGGCGCGTCGGGCGAGTACACGAAGTTCCCGTCGTCGAGCATCCGAGTCTTCGTCGGCATTTTCCCGCCTCCTCCCAACGGCTCTTGGCGGCTGCTCCCGGTCTCCGACTGCTTGATGTTCCGGTCACCCCTCCCCCACTAAACCATACCATCCCCGGTGCCCGGCAGGTGAAGTAGCGGCTGAAAGGATTGGGAGGATTGCAGAGCGGCGCCCGCGGCCGACGGTGGCCTTGCGGGACCGGCGGAGGCAGCGAAGGCCCGGGAAGAAGCGGTTGCTGTTTCGCCGCCGGTCTTGCCGCCACGCAACGACCCGCGAGTTTCCCGAGCCGAGGGGGTTGAGTTCGTGGTTGGGCTCGACTATAAAGCAGGCGCATCGTGCAGCGAAATCGATGGGTGGGAGTCGTCCGGTGGAGCCTGGACCGGCTGCAACGGAAGTCGCCCGCCGCCGGCAACGGGAACCGGGCGGGCGATAGCCGTGGAAGGAGTTCACGAAACGGCACGCGAGGCGGGCGATTCGCGAAACCAGGGATCTACCGGGAGTACACCTCATGAGTGATCGGGCGAATGGTTCAGCGGGCGACTTGAAGCGGTGGCAGCGGAGAGTTTTCTGGACGGTGTGGATCACGTACTTCGCCTACTACTTGTGCCGCTACAACATGCCGGTGGCGAAGGCGACGTTGTGTGAGACGTACAAGTGGAGCGCTACGGACTTTGGCTGGGTTTTCTCCGCCCTGACGGCGATGTATGCGGTGGGCCAGTTCGTCAACGGCCAGCTTGCCGACCGTTTCGGCAGCCGGGCGATTGCCAGCCTGGGGGTTTTCGTCTCGGTAGTCATGAACCTGGCGGTTTTCGTTCTGCTGCTCGTAAGCCCGCCCGGCGCTGCGGATCCCAAAGTCGTGCTGCGGATGCTGATCATCTTCTGGGCCGTCAACGGGTTCTTTCAATCGATGGGATGGCCGTCGATGGTGCGGGTGATGGCCCATTGGGTCCCCACGAGCCGGCGAGGTAACGTGATGGGCGCGATGGGGACCTGTTACCTGTTCGGGAACGCCTTTGCGTGGTGCGTGGCCGTCTTCCTGACGGGCTACTTCGTGCACGAGCTGGGGGGCGACTGGCGGAGTGTGTTTCTCGTGCCGGCGGTGATGTTTGCCGTCGTCGGCCTGTTCTTCTTCCTCCAAATCCGCAATCGCCCGGAAGACGTGGGGCTGCCGGCGGTCAACATCGAACAAGAGCGTTCGGGCGGAGCGGGCAAGGCTTCCGCACCGTCAATCGTCCATAACGTCGTCAGCACGTTGCGGAACCCCTATCTTTGGATCGTGGCCGGGGCGTTCTTCATGCTCGACGTGACCCGCTACGGATTCGTCCATTGGCTCCCGGACTACTTGGATAGGCCGCTGGAGGCAGGAATTATCGAGCAGTACGCCCGGGCAGGAGAACACGGCTCGGTGTTGATGGAGAACTTCAAGACAATCGTCAAAGTGTGCATTCTCCCGCTGGGAGGGGTGCCGGGCATGCTCTTGGCCGGCTGGGCCAGCGACAAGTTCTTCGGGGGGCGACGCGCGCCGGTCATCGTCGTGCTGCTGATCTTGCTGGGAATTACGTCCATCATTTTCCCCTTCATCGACCGCAGCAACACCGGGCTCGTCGTCGCCGTGGTGGCACTGATTGGCTTCTGCACCTACGGACCCCATATCCTGATGGTCGGCCACGCGGCGCAGGATTTCGGCAAGAAGGCGGGCGCCGGCGGCGCGGCCGGGTTCATCGACGCGATGGGCTACGTCGGCGCGACCCTGACCGGCGTGGGCGCGGGCGCCCTGATCGACGCGCGCGGATACCAGATCACGTTCGTCACTTTCGGCTCCGCGGCGATCCTCGGTGCCCTGCTCACTTGTCTCATCTGGAAAGTGGGACCGAAGACCGATTCAGGATCGCCCGAAAAATGACTTCCCGACTTCCGTAGCAGGCACACGCCGTGTGCCGTCCGCTGGTTACGGCACACGGCGTGTGCCTACTACTCCGCCGCCCGTCCGGCGGGAGGATGATAACCCATGAATGCACGCCAACGAGTCGCCCTGGCCCTGGACCACCAGGAGCCCGACCGGGTGCCCATCGACTACTGGGCCACCGCCACGGTCAACGCCCGACTGCGGGACCATTTCGGCCTCTCCACCCAGGAGGAGCTGCTCGCGCACCTCGACGTCGACTTCCGCTACATCGACGGGCCGAAGTACGTCGGGCCCGAGCCGGACGTGCACGAGGACGGCAGCATCGAAGACCACTGGGGCGTGCCGCGGGTCCGCGTCGAGATGGGGTCGGGCGGGCAGACCAGCACTTACCACGAGGTGCTCAACTTCCCCCTGAAGCACGCCCAATCGGTCGATGAGGTCCGCGACTATCCCAAGTGGCCCAGCCCCGACTGGTTCGACTACGACTCCGTCGCCGACCAGGTGGCCGAGGCCCGGCGGACGGGCAAGGTCGTGGTGTTCATGGGCGATCGGATGAACCGCTGCGCGCAGCTCAAGCCGGCCATGTACCTCCGCGGCGTCGACCAGATCCTCCTCGACGTCGCCCTGTCTCCCGATATCGCCGAGTACGTTTTCCAGCGGATCACGGCTTTCTACCTGGAATACGCCCGGCGCACGCTCGAGGCGGCCGGCGGCGGCATCGACGTCCTGATGATGGGCGACGACTTCGGCACGCAGAAGGGCCTCTTCATGTCGCCCCAAATGTGGCGGCGGTTCCTCCGCCCCGGATTCAAAGCGTTCGTCGATCTGGGACGGGAGTACGGCTCGAAGGTCGCCCACCACTCGTGCGGCTCGATCAAGCCCATCATCCCCGACCTGATCGAGTGTGGCCTGGACGTCCTCAACCCCATCCAGCCCGACGTCGACGACATGGATCGCCGAGAGCTGAAGCGGCGCTTCGGCGACCGCCTCGCGTTCCACGGATCGATCTCCATTCAGCGGACCCTCCCTTTCGGCACACCCGACGACGTGCGCAGCGAGGTGCGGGAACGCATGGAGACGCTCGCTCCGGGCGGCGGGTTCATCTTCTGCACCGCGCACAACATCCAGGCGGATACGCCTACCGAAAACATCGTGGCCCTGTTCGAAGCGTATCGAACCTTCGGCCGCTACTGAGTGGGCCCTTCTACCATGCACCCAAGCCAAATCAAGCGAGATCCGGACCGATGACGTTCACCTACCAGCGAAGATATCGAGGGCCGGTCAAGTTGGTGATCCTCGACTGGGCCGGGACGACCATGGACTACGGCTGCTTTGCGCCGGCGGTCGTCTTCGTGGAGGTCTACCGCCGAAATGGCGTGGAGATCTCCATGGAGGAAGCCCGCGAGCCGATGGGGGCCCACAAGCTCGTTCACATACGCAAGATTTCCCAGATCCCGGCGGTGGCACGCCGGTGGCAGGGGGTGCACGGTCGGCCGTGCACGGAAGACGACGTCCGGAAGATGTTCGACCAGTTCGTGCCGCTCCAGCTCGACTGCCTGGCCCAATACGCCGACCTGATCCCGGGCACGCTCGAGGTGGTGGCCGAGCTCCACAAGCGGGGCGTCAAAATCGGGTCGACGACCGGCTACACCGGCGAAATGATGGCTCTGCTCCTGGCCGAGGCGCGAGAGCGAGGCTACGCGCCCGACTCGACCGTCTGCGCAACCGACGTTCCGGCCGGCCGGCCGGAGCCTTGGATGTGTCTGCGGAACGCGGAGAACCTGGGCGTTTACCCGATGGAGGCGTGCGTCAAGATCGGCGACACGCTGCCCGATATCGACGAGGGGCTCAACGCCGGGATGTGGACCATCGGTCTGGCCAAGAGCGGCAATGAGCTGGGGATGAACGAAAAGGAAATCGCGGCCCTGCCGGCCGACCGGCTTCAGGCGCGCTTAGACCGCGCCTACGGGCGAATGGCCGCTGCCGGTGCGCATTACGTGGTCGACACCATCGCCGACGTGTTGCCGGTGATCGACCGGATCCACGAGCGAATCGCGGCGGGTGGGCGTCCGTAGGATCGGCCGAAGAACAGCTTCCGCACGTGCAGAGTAGCAGGCACACGTAGTGTGCCGTAGCCAGCGGACGGTAGACGTCGTGCGCCGCAAACGGCGGACGGCACACGGCGTGTGCCTGCTACGGAAAAAGCGAGTTGGAATCGAGCATGGCCGAGGCTTCACGAGTGATGGAGTTTCACGGGACCGGGCGGCCGCTGGAGCTGCGACGGTACCCGCTGCCGCATTTGGCCGACGGCGAAGTCCTCGTTCGCGTCACCTGCTCGACGCTATGCGGCAGCGACGTTCACACCTACGAGGGTCGCCGCTCGACGCCCCTGCCCACGGTGCTGGGGCACGAGATCCTCGGCCGCGTCGCCGCGCTGCCGGCGGGGTCCGCGGTGTGCGACCACGAGGGAACCCCGCTCGAGATCGGCGATCGGATCACCTGGTCCGTGGCCGCCAGTTGCGGAAGCTGCTTCTTCTGCCGGGACGGGTTGCCGCAGAAGTGCGAGCGGTTGTTCAAGTACGGGCACGAGCCGATTTCCGAGCGGCATCCGCTCAGCGGCGGGCTGGCCGATTATTGCCACCTCGCCCCCGGGACGGCGATTTGCCGCGTGCCCTCCGAGCTGTCCGACGCCGTCGCCTGTCCGGCCAACTGCGCCACGGCCACGGTCGCAGCCGCCATCCGATATGCCGGCCCCTGTGCCGGTCGCGTCGTGCTCATCCAGGGAGCCGGCATGCTGGGGCTGACCGCGGCGGCCATGGCCGGCTCCGGGGGGGCGCGCGAGGTGATCGTGTGCGACACGGTGGCCGAGCGTCTGCGGCGAGCCGGTCGGTTCGGGGCCACACGCACCGCGCGGGTGGATGACGACGGCGCCGCGCTCCGCGCCGCCGTGGAGCAGACCACGTCGGGGCGCGGCGTCGACGTGGCCCTCGACCTGAGCGGCGCCCCGGCGGCCATGGAGGCCGGAATCGAGCTGCTGCGGATCGGCGGTCGCTACGTGTGGGTGGGCGCGGTCTTTCCCGTGCGCCCGCTTGCCGTCTCCGCCGAGACGATCGTTCGCAAGATCCTCTCGATCCAAGGGGTGCACAACTACGCGCCGGAGGACCTCCGCAGGGCTCTCGAATTCCTCGGGCGCAGCCACGCGCAATACCCCTTCGAGGAGCTGGTTGCCGAGACGTTCGCCCTGGAAGACGCCGGCGCGGCCTTTCTCCATGCCTCCCGCAGCGGCGCGCTCCGCGTTGCCGTGAGGGCGTAGCGGCCGTCGTGTCCGTGCACGCGGCACACCCGCATCGTAAAAGTTCCAACACTGCGACGGAAGGTCCCATGAATCAAGAGAGTCGGAGGCAAGTCCTCGCAGAAGGCCGCTTCGTTCGCCTGGTGCGTCGTGACGGTTGGGAATGGGCGGAGCGGACCAACAACTCGGGCGTCGTCGTCATCGTGGCGATCACCGACGAGGCCGAGATCGTGCTCGCCGAACAGTACCGCCCGCCCGTCGACGCTCGCGTGCTCGATCTGCCCATGGGACTGTCGGGCGATCTCGACGGCGCCGAAGGCGAGGACTTGCACGAAGCCGCCCGGCGGGAGCTCTTGGAAGAAACCGGCTACGAAGCCGCCCGGCTCGAATTGCTGGGCGAAGGCCCGACTTCCGCCGGCCTGACCAACGAAGTGTTGACCTTCTTTCTGGCACGCGGCTGCCGCAGGGTCGCCGACGGCGGTGGGGATGAGACGGAGGACATCGAGGTCCACGTCGTCCCGCTCGACCGGGCCGACGCCTGGCTGGAGCGGAAACGTGCCGGCGGCGTCCTGCTCGATCCGAAGATCTATGCCGCCATGTACTTCGCCGGCCGGCACGTCTCGTCCGCCGAATAGGAAACGGCCGAAGACCCACGAGTCGATCGACTGACTCAGCTCGACCGTGGTGCCGGCGGGGAGCTGTTCGATCGGGACGGGGCCGCCGCTCGTGTTCTCGAACGCATGGACCCAAGCGAAGTCGAACGCGATCGCTTTGGTCTGGCCGGGAGCGCTTACGCCACCAGCACAGGCGGCGGAATGCCGGCGAGCGGACACCAACCGGAGTGAGGTACCGTCAGGTCCGATTTGAGAGGCAGGTTGGAACACCGGGATACGGTCACGCTGAGGATTCGGTCACTGAGTGAGTGTCCGGAACGTCTGTAGCCGTCGTATGGCGTTATGCCCCTTGAACTTACGCGACTGCTCGGTTGACTGTCACAAACGCGAGGGACAATAGTGTGCAACGTCTTTTGCCGCCCGCGGCGCGGCCAGACAGGCAGGCTGAACGCTTCGATGCCGAGCCGGGAGTTGTCTTCCGACGTACGGATTATCTCACCTCCACGAGATGAAGGAGAAACCGATGCAGGCAAAACGCGATCTCGCCCGGCTGTTCGTGGCGCTATCGGCCACCGCCGCGCTGCTTGCCGTGACCCGCGACGCCTCGGCCCAATCCCGCCGCGGAACCGCCGCCAGGGGCCAGGTCCAGGCAGCCGCAAAGCCGAACATCCTGGTCATCATGGGCGATGACATCGGGATCCCCAACGTGAGCTGTTACAGCCACGGCATGATGGGCTACCAAACGCCCAACATCGACCGCATCGCCCGGGAAGGCGTGATGTTCACCGACTACTACGCCGAGCAGAGCTGCACGGCCGGTCGGGCGTCGTTCATCACGGGCCAGTACGGCCTCCGCACGGGGCTGACCAAGGTCGGCATGCCCGGCGCGGCCGTCGGGCTCCAGGATCAGGACGCCACCCTGGCCGAGCTGCTCAAGCCCCACGGCTACGCCACCGGCCAGTTCGGCAAGAACCACCTTGGCGACCGCAACGAGTACCTGCCGACCGTCCACGGCTTCGACGAGTTCTTCGGCAACCTCTACCATCTCAACGCCGAAGAGGAGCCGGAGAACGTCGACTACCCCAAGGACCCCGAGTTTCGCGACCGATTCGGGCCGCGGGGCGTCCTCCAATGCAAGGCGACCGACCGGGACGATCCGACCGTCGACCCGCGGTTCGGAAGGGTCGGCAAACAGACCATCGTCGATACCGGGCCCTTAACCAAGAAGCGGATGGAGACCGTCGACGACGAGTTCCTCAAGGGCGCGCTCGGCTTCATCGATCGCGCCCAACAAGCCGAGAAGCCCTTCTTCGTCTGGTTCGCCTCGTCGCGAATGCACTTCTTCACCCACGTGCCGGAGCCGTGGCAGGGCAAATCGGGACTGAACTTCTACGCCGACGGCATGCTCCAGCACGACCACCACGTGGGCGTGCTGCTCGACAAACTGGACAAGCTGGGCATCGCCGAGGATACCATCGTCCTCTACACCGGCGACAACGGCCCCCACGCCTGCACCTGGCCCGACGCCGCCGTCACCTGGTTCCGCAGCGAGAAGGTCACCAACTGGGAAGGCGCCTATCGCGTTCCCATGCTCGTCCGCTGGCCCGGCAAGATCAAGGCGGGCGCGGTCAGCAATGAGATCATGGCCCACATCGACTGGGTGCCCACGCTGGTGGCCGCCGCCGGCGATCCCGACGTCAAGGAGAAGCTGAAGCGAGGGCACCAGGCCGCCGGAAAGACGTTCAAGGTCCACCTCGACGGCTACAACTTCCTCCCCCATCTCACCGGCAACGAGCAAAACGGCCCCCGCAGGGAGTTCTTCTACTTCAACGACGACGCGCAGCTCACCTCCATCCGCTACAACCGCTGGAAGGCCGTGTTCCTCGAACAGCGGGCCGAAGGCCAGGCGGTCTGGCGCGACCCGTGGATCCCGCTGCGCGCCCCGAAGCTGTTCGATCTCCGCATGGACCCCTTCGAGAAGGCCGACCACGACTCCAACACCTACGAGGACTGGTGGGTCCGCCGGGCCTATCTCATCGTGCCGTCGCAGCCGCTGGTGGCCAACTTCCTCGAGTCGTTCAAGGAGTTCCCGCCGAGCCAAAAACCGGCCGCCTTCAACCTCGACCGCGTGATGGACCAACTCTACCAGACGGGCTCCCACTAAGCCGGACAAGGAAAAGCCTGCACGACGCGGGTGCCACTGGCGTCTCGCCAGTGCACGGGCAAGATGCCCGTGGCACCCTACTGTACCGTGCAATCTATGATCCGTCCCGCCCAGCCGCCGGGCGCGCAAACGGGCACTTTACCCAAGCCGCCCGGTCCGGTATCCTGGTTGTCGGCGATCCCCCGACCCCACGGCTTGGGATCCGTCGAGCCCGCACCGAAACGGCCCCGGCGAGCGTCGACCGGCGGCGCGGCCGCTTCCTTGACGCCACACCACGTCCCCAATACGGCGGAGCCACGACATGACCACCCCCGGCAACGACCACGTCCACCCGAGCGACGACAAGCACGCCTCCCGCCGAGCGTTTCTCGAACTGGCCGGGGCCGCAACCCTGGGCGCCGGCCTGCTCACGCGGGTCGGTCGGGCCTATCCGGGCGAGTCGTCCAAGACCATCCGCATGGGCGTGGTCGGCGGGGGCTTCGGGGCCTCCTTCCACTGGCACGAGCACCCAAACTGCGTCGTCACCGGCGTCACCGACCTCCGCCCCGATCGCCGCGAGCGCCTCAAAGAGTATTATCGCTGCGACAACGTCTACGACTCCCTGGAGATCATGATCCGAGAGGCCCAGGACATCGACGCCGTGGCCGTCTTCTCCGGGGCCACCGATCACGCCAAGCACGTGCGCATGTGCATGGAGCGGGGGTGGCACGTCGTCTCCGCGGTGCCCGCCTGCGTCTCCCTCGACGAGGCGGCGATGCTCCAAGAGGTCCGCCGGAAGACGGGCCTCCGGTACATGATGGCCGAGTCGAGCTGGTATCGCCAGGAGTGCATCTTCGCCCGAAACCTCTTCCGCGAGGGCGGGTTCGGCGAGCTGTTCTACACGGAGGCGGAATACTACCACGACCGGGGCGACCTCAAGGGCCTGGCCGAGAATAAGAAGAGCCGATTCTACATGCCCGACGGCTCCTACTCCTGGCGATGGGGCTTCCCGCCCATGTACTACCCCACCCACTCGCTCGGCTTCCTCACCGGCGTGACCGGCGAGCGCGTCACCAAGGTCTCCTGCCTCGGCTGGGGCGGCACGCGCCCCGAGCTCAAGGACCACCCCTACCTGACCGAAAACGCCTACCAGAACCCCTTCTGGAGCGAGGCGTCGATGATGCTCACCGACCGGGGACACGTTTGCCGGGCGAACGTCTTCTGGCTCTGCGTGGCCGGGGGCGAGCGGGCGCAGTGGTTCGGCGACCAGGCCACCCTCTACATGCCCAAGGGCGGGCTCCACGGCGCGGTCCAGCGGATCCGCAACCAAGGCACCGGCGAGGCGGCCATCCCCGAGTACTGGAAGTCGGACATGCTCCCCGAGCCCATGCGCCACGGCTCCGGCCACGGCGGCTCGGCCGTGTTCATCTCCGCCGAGTTCGTCAACGCCCTCGTGGAAGACCGCGAGCCGGAGATCGACCTCGGCCACTCCCTGGCCATGACCGTCCCCGGCATCGTCGCCCACCAATCGGCCCTCCGCCACGGCGAGCAGCTCCCCGTCCCGCAGTTCGATTGACCGCGCGCCGCAAGGCACTCACGTGCGGCTGCTTCGATTCGAGTCTCACGTCTCAGCCGTGAGCGCGAGAACAAACGTCCTGGCGGCCTCGGGATGATCGAGAACATGAGGCAACAGTCGGTGAGCCGATTGTCGATCGCGAGCCAAAGCTGTGGCGGCCTCCTTGATGACAGCGGCTCGCGCCGCGTCGACGGGCACCTTCTCGATGATCGCCGAAGCTTCCGATGGAAATCGCTCGGCCAACCTTATCAGACAGAAAGCCGACTGCTGCACATCCGTCATCGTCGTTTCCGGCTGTGTCATTCGTTCGTGGAGCCATTTGGCGACGCGAGCCACGATCGGTCCGTTCGGAAATTCCGACCGGCCGGCGGCGACGGACCACTGATGCTCTCGTGGAAGCGATTCAAAAGCCGGCCAAACCGCCTCGTCGATCATCTGCTCTCCCAGAACCTCATTCCTCGCGGAAGCCGAGCGCAGAAGCTGCTGGAGCACGAAGTGGCCGGCGTCCGGCGACTGCTGAACATACCGGCTCTCCAGGCATTGCTTCCAACGGCGACTTAGCCGAGGATCGGATTCCGAGTAGGCCCTCGGGGTTTTCACGAGCCATCTGATCCGGATCGCTCGATGCCACAAGTCAGCGGAAGCAATCGCCGCCCAAGGCGCAACGCCGGTGAACAGGAAGATGACGACTACGGGAAGGGGCCGCTTGCTGAAATCGATGCCCGTGAAGTCCTGGTAAATGAGCGGCGAGAGACAGAGGAACGGCACCGCAATCAGTGCGACCGCCATCACGAGTCGAGCCCAGAACCGCCGGGCAATCCACGTGTCGGACGAGGCCAAATCACTCCCATGATCCCAGGCACGCGCCAATTCGAAGCTCAGGTAGCAGACCCAGAACATCCCGTACGAACCCAGCACTCCTCCTAGCCCCCCGTTCTCCGGGCTTCGTTCAAGGGACCAAAGCGCCAGCCTATACAGCGGATAGATCGGCAGCGAAATCGCGAGGACGATCAGGCAAAGACGTGCGTGATACCGGAGCAGTGGGACAGGCGACTCGACTGGCGGAGTCGGTGAACGGGGCGGCACCTCATTGGATGCTGGCGAGTCGGCCTGAGAGTCGCGATTCGTACGGGAAAGCAGTTGATCCGCCAATCCGTCGGTGGACGAGGTGACGACCTCGGCGCTCGTGACCGGCGATGGCAGACCGACAGGTTTCGAGGGACTTGCCTCGAAGGCCTGAATCACCTTGCGTTTCGGGGCGGCCAGAGGCACGACACGTCCGAAAAGGCCATAGATACGCAATTTGCGAGATGAGCCCTTCAGTTTCGCCCAATAGGCTGACCCGATCGCAAAGTCGGGAATCTCGGATACCAACTGTTGCGCACAACGAACGATGCTCTTCGGTGGCCACATTCCATGGTCCGCGTGGTAGGTGTTCCATGCCTCTGCAATCGACGCGAACGCCACTAAGCGATCCCTCATGAATGGTCCTTTTGGCACATCGTCTCCAGAAGGATTTGAACTTGTAATGCCTGCCCCACGTTTCTCCAGAAACACCTTGTCTGGGTAAGTACCATCCTCTTTGCGTTGGATCTCGGTCTCCCAGTGCTTGCCCAGCGGCAGGTGACGTGCGTCGTGCAGTACGGCTAGCATCGGCTGCGTTTGTCGGGTTCGGGCAAGATGGTCCAAGGCCAGAAGCGCTCTCGCAGTCCAATGGGATTGGTCGAGGAACTGTGTTACCACCTCCGAGGCCTGGCGGCGCGCCTCCGCGCTTGGCAAGAGGCAGACGACATGAGCGAGCTGCGTCATGTGGGCTTCGTCTCCTTGCAGGCGCGGTGCCGCCTTGCGGACACAGTAAGTGCGTACTGCGGGCGATAGCGATTCCCACCCAGCCAACTCCAGCCACCACCGCCCTGGTTCCGACGCGTGCTGGTCCACGAGCTTGCGAACGTGTGAATGATGGCGTGCTAGAAGAGGCGCCAGTGCCCTCTTCACGGTCACATCGTCGGCAGGCTTCGCCTGCGGAAGAACCGTCCCCGCTGCCATTCCTAACCATTTGCCAATTCCCTCGCGGCCGTTTCGATGGAGGGACACGGCAACACATAACATAGCACGCCAACGCGTAGGCTCGTCGGAAATGTGAGGCAAGATCCTGGCTATGCAAGGCTCATCAAGCATCTCGATAGCTCGCTTGGCGAGCGCAAGCGCCCGAGTCTCAAGCTCGTGGCGTGACACATCGTAGGCTCGAAGCCATCGTTGTCCGAGTTCCTGATCCCGGTGCTCGATAGCCGCTACAACGGCTGCGCTTGCGATGGACCGCGTCTCCAGTAGTGCGTCGAGTGAACTCAGGCTCTGGGACAGGGACTCCGTGCGCCGAAGCAAGAAGTCTCTGTCCGCCAACCGACGCCAAATCGCTAACTGGCTCCTCGACTTGAGGTGCCCGACGTAGTAATGGGTGTCTTCCAGGACTCGACGATCCGCCTCGTCCGCTTCGAATCTGCGCAAGTAGTATTCCGCGATCGTATTATGGCTGCTCTCAACGGCTTCAGCCCTCGACAGATATCGCCCGCGCACGGCCTTGAACAAGTTGCGGTGGTAGAAATCATACAGGTCGCCGCGGTACTGAAGATACGGTCGCAGTTGTCTGAGGATCGGGAACAGGTCGCTGTTGCTCCCGGAGACTTCGACCCTCGGGTCTTCGACTAGATCGAGGAGTTCTCGTTCAGATAATCCGTGTCGGGAGCAGGCGAGCAGCGGGAGAAGTGACTTGACGGTTTCGGGAGTGAATTCTTCTTCCAGACGTTCAAGTACCTGGACGAACAATCCCGTGACCGTGTCGCCTCTGCGCGGAAACGCCGTGATCCGGGCTTCCAGTTGCTCGAAAGAGCCGAAGCCGCGGAGTTCCTCCAAGGCGACCAAGAGAAACAGCGGGTTCTTCGTGGCCGGGTTGGAGAGCAACAGATCGACTTGCCGCTCGTTGAGCGTCTTGGCCGAAAGCGAGGGGACTTGGCGGATGATCTCCCGCCGCTCGGGGTCGGTGAGCGGCTCGATGGGTACTCGCTCAACCGGGCGGTGGGCCAAAGCTCGCAGCACCGGCTCGGTGCGGTCCGGGTCGTCGATGCAACTGGCGATGATCTTCACCCCCGGCGGCAACTCCCACGGCAGCCACCACATCGACTGCGCGTGGTCCGTCTCGTCCAACTGGTTCAAGGCGTCGATCACGAGGACGACCCGCCCGTCGGCCGGCACGCCTTCGAGCGACCCGCGAAATCGGCTGACGAGCGCGTTCACGTCCAACGGCACCTCTTCGGCCAGACCGAACCGTTCCTTGAGCACCAGGCAGAACCGCCGCAGCATCTGCCTGAGGCCCGTCGAGCCGGGGCTTGCGCCGACGAAGTGCGGGATCACGAGGACATCGGGACGCGCCTGGGCATACGACTGGGCGAACTTCGCTAGCGCGGCCGACTTGCCCGAGCCCGACGGGGCCGTGACCAGGCACGGATGCGTGGCCTTGCCGTCGGCGAACGCGGTCAGACGCTCCTGGACGTTCTCCCGGCCCACGTAGACCCGCAGGCGCGACTCCATGAACCGCTCGTGGTAGTCCTGCTCGATGGCCAGCGGGTCGGCCTTCGCAGCCGCTTCGACCGGGGGCACCTCCGGCAAGCCGTGCTCGGCCTGGATCGCCCGCCAAAGCTGCTCGCCGACGTAGCGGCCGAAGGTTTCCAGGCCTGCAAGACCGACCACGCCGTATTGGCAGACAATGTGGCGAAGTCGGTCGTCGATGGAGGCATATTCCTGAGGATCGACGATGCCGTCGATCGCCACGCCCTCGAGGGCCGCTCGCGTTGCGTCGTCCAGCTCGCGCCGGGCCAGTCGCCAGTTGATCCGCAGCCCGGCGTATTGGCAGGGGTAGCTTTCCAGCGGCGGGATCGGCAGGCCGGCCTCGCGGATCGCCCCTTTCAGCCGGCGGAGCTTCTCGGCCGACTCGTCGTCCTCGGCC
>Ga0307378_10002198_pt1 | contig 30461 bp, 31 predicted proteins | sample UN1MG_FD_202238 | JGI IMG/M metagenome (GOLD analysis project Ga0307378, IMG submission 202238) | Soil microbial communities from Risofladan, Vaasa, Finland - UN-1 | ecosystem: Environmental > Terrestrial > Soil > Coastal area > Acid sulfate soil | place: Finland: Risofladan, Vaasa | collected... | reverse complement strand
CGCCAGTTCAAAAGCCAGGGCAAGGTAATACTCGTCCAACCCCGGATCTTTCTTACGTGCTAATTCAATAAGCCGCTCTACTGTGTACTCATTTTCCCGCACAAGGAAGTACACATCGATGAAGTCGCGATCCTCAGAACGGGCAAACAGCGCAAGCAATTTACCCGCCGCCAGGTCGTCGAGTGCATGAACATAGATGCCGTCTTTCTCCGACAACTCTCCCAGACGAAAAGGTGTGTCATAAACTAACTGGAAACGGATTTCCTGTTCGCCTTCTTTGAGAATTCCCTCCCAGAAGCTCCCAAAACTGCGTACAGTCTTCACCCCAACGCCCTGGCTGATCAGTGCATTGGGGAATTTCACCGCCATTATCGGAATCAGGTTCTCCTCGGGGCAGAACATATCGATATCTTCTGAGAGCCTGTGATGAAGATAATAGGCCGAAAGCGCCATAGCGCCGCTAAAGTAAAACGCCCGGCTTTCTTCAATTGCAGCAAATATTTTAAGCACCTTCCTGTGAAATGGATTAAGAATCTCGCCAGTCAAGGTAATCCCTCCATAGGTGGCGCACATGGCGCGGCAGATTGAGACTTGGTAGAACTTCGCTGATCTCATCAAGATCAAGTGCTCGAATGTCGGCTATGGTTCCGTGCGTCAGCACATTGCTCAGCCACCATTTTTTCTGCTGCGGATCGGCTAGATCCACCGATGTGTTTCCAGCACAGGACCAGAATATATGCTTGGGAACCTTTGTCATACTTTACATAGTAAGCCGATTGGCAAATGATAGACAAGATTATGACACGTGAAGCGGTTCCCTGATACGCTGCTATGACCCCCAGGGATAGATTTTTCTCAGCTTTATCGGTAGTATTGCTGTCAAATGAGGGTCCTCAGCTTCGGGGAACAGGCCCTGAAAGACACGCAATCCATACAGACTCTACTCCAGGTGGTAAACGAGGCCGTCGCCGGTGATATCACTGCAGGGAAAGCGACAGGGCTTTCGGCTTCCGGAGAGCGCGGGAGTTCCGGTCCAACCGATAAAAAAACCGCCGCATTGGTCCTGGTCGTGTCTTCCCTGCAGGGTGTGCGGGAGGCTTTGGTTGAAGCGGCCGGGCAGGCAGAGGAGGGTTCCGGCAGCTATCTGGATCGGATCGACTCAATCCGGGAGCGGGTTCTGGAGATCATTCGCGGGCTGTTCAGCCCCCGGGAACAATCCGGAGTGATCACGGCCGTTCAGATCCTGCTCAACGATTTGGAGGACATTCTACATGGAGTCCAGCTGATTCGCGAGTGCTCCCCCCGGACTCACGATCTTGTGCTCAGCTTCGGGACCCAGATCAGCAGTATTTTAACAAGCCGCTGCCTGGAGAAGGAAGGATTTGCAGTTCGGACAGAGGACAATCCGGGAATCGTGCTGCGGATGAATCAGCACGGGATGCTTCAGGTGGACTTTCAGAAAAGCTACGAGAGCATTGGCAGCACCCTGGGAAAAGATGAGGCGATTTCAATTGTTGCCGGCGGGATAGCCCGTTCCGAGGATGGAGCGATCACGATCCTGCAGAGCGACGGCAGCGACTTGAGCGCCTCCCTGATCGGGGCGGCCTTGAACGCTGAGATCGTCGAGATGTGGACGGGGATGGACGGTGTGATGAGCGCTGATCCAGGGTACGTCCCCGAGGCTTTCGTGATCCCCGCCCTGAGTTACCAGGAAGCGATGGAGCTGTCCTTCTTTGGAGCCAGGATGATACACTCCCAGTCGCTGGTTCCGGCCATGGAAGCGGGGATTCCCATCCGGATTCGCAACCTCGAGCGTCCGGAACTCTCCGGAACGCGGATCTGCGTCGACCCCCAACGCAAGCAAACCTCAATCGCGGGCATCGCCTCGATCGAGCCGGTTGCTCTGGTCAACATCGAAGGAGGAGGTATGGTCGGCGTTCCCGGTATCGCCGCCCGAATTTTCGCAACATTGGCTCGAGCTGCAGTGAACATCATCATGATTTCTCAGGCCTCCTCGGAGCACAGTATCTGCGTGGTCTTTCGCCAGGAGGAGGCCGAAGGGGCACTCGGGGCTCTGCGGGCCGAGCTGGCGCCGGAGCTTCGGGCCAAACAGATCCAGAACTTCGATTTACGAAAAGACCTGGCCATTCTGGCGGCGATCGGCGAGAACATGCGGGGGACCCCGGGAATTTCAGGCAAACTATTCAGTGCGCTCGGGGCGGCCGGAATCAACATTCTGGCGATTGCCCAGGGCTCTTCAGAAACAAACATTTCTTTTATCATCGAGAAAGCGGGAGAACCGGAAGCCCTCAAGACGATTCACCGGGTCTTTCTTGGCTAGATCTTTGCTTGAGTGTTCAATGAATCATGGATGAATAGGGTGTCAACAGTCATGGGCAGGGATTCAATTGCTGTATTTGCGCCGGCCACCGTAGCAAATGTGGCTTCCGGTTTCGATGTGCTGGGTTTTGCTCTGGAGCGTCCCGGTGACACGGTGGTGTTGAGAAAAACCACAGAGAAACGAGTCGACATTCTCGCCGTAGAGGGGGATGACGGCCGGCTTCCCCGGGACCCGGATAAAAACACGGCCTCGGTAGCGGCCCGGCATTTTCTCGAAGAGATAGGTTTTCCCTTCGGCTTGGAGGTCACTCTGCGCAAGCAGATGCCCATGAGCTCCGGGCTGGGAAGTTCCGCAGCCAGCTCCGTCGCCGCGGTCTATGCAGCGAATGTCTTGGCCGGTAACCCATACACCGTTCGGGAGTTGCTGCCCTTTACCATGAAGGCCGAGGAGGTTGCCTGTGGGTCGGCCCACGCCGACAACGTTGCCCCCGCTCTACTTGGCGGTTTCGTATTGATACGAAGCTACGACCCCCTCGATGTGGTGCAGCTTCCCGTACCGTCCCGCTTGGCCGTTGCTATCGTCCATCCTCATACGGAGATCAAGACCGAGGATGCCCGCCGCATTCTCAAAAAGGAGCTGCGCTTGAGCGACGCGGTAAGGCAGTGGGGCAACCTGGCCGCCCTGGTGGCAGCCCTGTACGAGGGCGATCTGGAGTTGTTGAGTCGCTCCCTGCAGGATGTGGTGGCCGAGCCGCGGCGGGGCCTCCTGATCCCGGGATTTGCCAAGGTCAAGGAAGCGGCCGTTGAAAACGGCGCTTTGGGTTGCTCGATCTCCGGTTCCGGACCCTCTCTTTTTTCTCTCTGCGCTTCCATGGAAAAAGCTCAGAATGTGGGTACAGCGATGCAGAAGGCCTTCGCAGAGGTGGGCCTGGACAGCGATATATATCTGTCGCAGATCAACGAAACAGGACCTGTGATTCTTGAAGGGCAACTGTAGGAACGGGGGGAAAGGTGAAATTCGTCAGTACCCGGACCGATTCGGCGACCGGGAAAAGGCCCGTTACTTTCCGGGAGGCCGTATTTTCCGGACTGGCCCCGGACGGGGGCTTGTACATTCCCACGGAACAACCCGATCTTGGCGACCGAATCGGAGCATTCTCGAAAAAAAACACCTTTCAGGAGATTGCAGAAGCGCTGATCGGAGACCTGATCGGGGAGGAACTGAGCCGGGAAGCGGTGCGGCGGGTTTCCGAGAGAGCCTTTACCTTTGAACCGGCCTTGCGGCCGCTGGAAGAAAGTCTGACCCTGCTCGAGCTTTTTCACGGGCCTACCTGTGCGTTCAAGGATTTCGGTGCTTCATTTCTGGCAGCAGTGATGGAGGAGTTCCTCCTCCAGGAGAGCCGCCAAGCTGTGATTCTGGTCGCTACCTCCGGAGACACCGGCAGTGCCGTGGCGCGGGCCTTTCACCGGAAAGACAGCATCGAGGTGGTCATCCTCTACCCCTCAGGAAGAGTCAGTGCACTGCAGGAGCAGCAGCTGACCACTCTTGGAGGCAATGTCACTGCTCTGGAAATCCAGGGCAGTTTTGATGACTGTCAGAGGCTGGTAAAGGAAGCGTTTGTGGATTCCCGGTTGCGGGAAAGCCTTGTGTTGAGCTCGGCCAACTCGATCAATCTCGGACGGCTCATTCCCCAGGCCTTCTACTACATCTACGGAACCTGCCGGCTTGAGCGCGCTACGGAGGAACAGCTTCTGATCTGCGTTCCCAGCGGCAATTTCGGCAACCTCACCGCCGGGGTATATGCCTGGCAGTGGGGAATGCCGGTGGACGGTTTTATCGCCGCTACAAACGTCAATGATGTGGTTCCTGAGTACCTGATGACCGGGGATTTCCGGCCGCGGCGGTCTCTAAAAACCCTCTCCAACGCCATGGACGTGGGCAACCCAAGCAACTTCGAGCGCCTTTCCATTGTGTTCGAGGGCAGCGTCGACAAGATGAGGAAATGGATTCGGGGGGTACGGATCACCGACCAGGAAACCCGGGAGACCATGAGCCAGGTATATCGGGACACGGGTGTTTTGATCGATCCCCACACCGCCGTAGGGGTGCGCGCTTCCCGCAGGTATCGCAGGGATTCGGGATTTACCGGACATATTCTGACTCTGGCTACTGCCCACCCGGGAAAGTTCGTCGATATCGTTCAGGAAGCCACCGGGGTCACTCCCGATCTGCCCGCCAACTTGAAAGAGGCACTCTCCAAAAAGAAACAGGCGACAACTCTCACAGCTAGCCTTGAGGTCCTCAGAGAATTCCTGCTTGCACACTACGGGTAGTCAACCGGAGCTATCGGCTTTTAGCTCTGCGGCTCCGAGGAAATCTCAATTCAGCATGCGCCAGGAGTATTTTTTCCCGTCCTTACGGCGATAGGGATTGGCCTTGTTCTTTCGGTAGGTACGGTACACCTGGCAGGCCTCGTAGTAGCCCTCCGGGCTCCAGTAGGAGGCGGATAGATCCGCCCGATACAGTTCAAGCAACAGAGGGAACAGGGGCGAGTCCATGATCCGCTCGGAGCGATAGATGGGAAGCTGCTTCAAGGCTGGCGGCATCATGTGATGGCGCACGAGAAAAGTCACTTCCCGGATCAGTGACAAATCGAAGCCGAGTCGGCCGAGAAACCGTGCGGCGATTTCCGATCCCAATTCGGCGTGCCCGTCGAAGGCTCGTTCCGGAGTGCTTGCGGCCACGGGTTTACCGATGTCGTGAAGCAGAAGAGCGAGGGATAGAACCGGATCGTGACCCTTTCGGTATTTGAAGGTTTCCACGGTATGCTCCCAGCCGTTTCCTTCCGGGTGGTAGTCCTTGTGATGAGGGATACCGGACATCTTCTGCAACTCCGGCCAGTAGGCCTCTACGAAGCCGCTTCTGTACAGGAGCGACAGGCCCTTGTTGGGATTTCTTCCCGACAGCACGGCTACCAGGAGTTCCCGCTGGAAGCCGGCATCGGGCTCGGCGAAGGGTGGTTCCAGGGGAAATGCGTCGGGGTCCGCCCCGTAGTGATACCGGGAGCTCAGAACCGCCGCTTCCGCCAGGTACAGCAGAGACGAGCCTCCAATCTGCCGAACCAGTTGCTGTTTGTGCAGATCGGTATACACAGCCAGAGGATCGAGGAACACGTCCCGATCAGGGTCGAAAAGAAGCTCCTGGACGGTGAACGGTCTGAGCGGAGAAACCACTTCTTCATCGTAGCAACGCAGCAGGAAGCGTTTCTTGCCCTGGCGGATCAGCGCTTCTTCGTATACCAAACCGGGATACTCCAGATCCTCGAACATGCCGGCTAAATTGATCAGGGAGGAGTCGGTCAGCAGATAAGACGATGCCCCTGAAGGAACGCGGAAATATCGGTCCAGGGCCGAGGTGTTGCTGTAGTACACCTTGTACCCGGACTCTTTCAGGGTCTCAATCGGAGATTTCATAACTATCCTTTTGGTGAGTCTTCTTTAATTAAGATAGCTATTTACGAATTGTTGGTCTACAGATAGTGAAGATTGAGCAGTACTGTACTTTCGCTTTCTGACAATACAGCATATAGTGTAGACCGCTAGAGAGCTATTGATTGGGATCCTTCCTTTTATAATGCAGATACCGCCGGAGTTTTGCTTAGCGTCAAAGGAGTCTGAACATGCGAATCCTAAATTTAGAATCAGGAACTCCATTCTCGATGGGGAAAGGAAAAAACTGGAGCGTGTTGAATCCAAACGTCGGCGCCGAATTCATCACACTGAATCATGGGATCCACTTGCCAGGCCATGAGTTTACGCAACACCTGCACGACGTTTCCGAGGATGTTATCATCGTCCTAGAGGGTGAAGTTCAGTTACGCCAGGGAGATGTCTATACACCTCTCGCAGTAGGAGAAGCGGCCTTTATACCAGCATCGGAAGTTCATGGAACCGTGAATAACAGCACTGAAAGTGCGCGCTTAATCAGTTTTCAGCTTCCTCCGGATCTGGCTCTGTACCGGGGAGAACGCAATACCAGCGAAGCGAAAACACCGAGACCGAAAGAAGGCACGGTCAGTGCTGTGCAGATCGTGGAGATGGGTAAGGGAAGTCCGAAATTCTCCGGCGAGCCTGATGTAAGGAATGTCTTCTCACCAAGAAAAGGTTCTAAACATGCGTATCTGGATTACATCATCCTGCGTCCCAATCAGGCTTGTGAGTATACGAACGACAATACAGAGTCGGTATTTGTTCTCATCGATGGTGAAGCATCTGTGTCACAAGCAAGTCGGGATCGGGAGCTGTCCAAATTTGACGTTCTGTTTCTGAAAGGAAAGCAATCCGTTACAGTGCGGCAATCGGGACAGAAGGATGCCGTACTGCTCTGCTGTTCTTCCGTCATCACCTAGAGCCTGCACGCTGGTGCTGCTACCCTTCCGGTCCGATTATTTAATCGACAACAGTCATAACGATAATGGCACCGGATGAACCAGTCTTCATTTCGAAGAAAACGAGAACTGAAATGGTCCGTTCGCATCGGATCGATACGCCGGGTTGGGGTGAGGAACCGGAACGGATGGCTGCTGCCATGCTTTCGGTTCGCCTCGACCGAGAGTGCGAAGGATAGCCATCCGTCGTTCCTGGCTTTGCCAACGACGCTCGTCACACAGATCAGGGTTCCAACCTGCCTTCAACTTCGTGCTCAAGGAATCACGGACTTTTCTGTGGGCCGGGTCATCAGCCAGGTTATGCCGCTCCTCCGGATCCTGCCTAAGGTTGTACAAGACCTCTTCTGTATCTGGTACATGGATGAGCTTCCACTCTCCCCTGCGAACCATCCGCCATCCCCGCCAGGTGCCGTCTCCGTAGTACTCCACGATCGCTTCGCCATCTTCCTTGAAAATTCCGTTCTTGATCCGACCGCTCAAGTCCTGACCGTCGCATAAGGGATACACCGGTTCGATCCCACTCAGCCCGCACAGCGTCGGACCGAGATCGAGCAGACTGACAGGTTCTGATACCCGGCCAGCCGGCACATCCGGACCATTGATGATCAAGGGGACGCGAACGGAAGCCTCGTAGGCGGTACCCTTGAACCACAGCCCGTGCTCGCCCATCATGTCTCCATGGTCGCTGGCGTACAATACGATCGTTTCTTTCTCAACACCTGAGTTCTGCAAGGCAGATAGAATCCGAGCGCAGTACTCATCAACCATAGTGATTCGGCTCAACATGGCGTGGCGGGCTCGGCGACACACCTCATCAGCCACGGGATCCTCGAGATGGGCGTACTGGCGAAACCAGCGGACGTGCACTGGGTCATTGCCCGAGGCGTCCGGATGGATTTTCGGTATCTCGATGTCTTCGTCTCGATAAAGATCCCAGTAAGCTTGAGGGGCGAAGTAGGGGTAGTGCGGTCCGGTAAAGGAGACACAGAGGAAAAAAGGGCGATCTCCGCTGTCCCGTTTAATGGTTCGCAAGCCGTAGAGGGTGCGAAATACCACCTCCTCGTCGTAATCCATATCCCAGGTCCAGTCGATGCCGCTCTCCAGGACGCGATGCACTGCCTGCCCCTTTCCCGGGGGATTGACGTACACGCCCTTTCGGCTGGGATAGGTCCAGTCGAAGGTAGTTGGGTAAATTTCCTGGGTCCAGCGCTCCTCGAAACCGTGAAGCTGGTCTGGACCTACAAAGTGCATCTTCCCCGAAAGGATTGTACGGTAACCGGCAGCGCGGAAGCTGTGGATGAAAGTAGGCCAGTCCGAGCGCAGAGGGCTGGCGTTGTCCCAAACTTCGATTTCGTGGACATGCCGTCCGGTCATCATGGCGGCCCGGGAGGGCGCACAGAGGGGACTCGGACAATAGGCGGCATCGAATACGACACCTCCCTCTGCCAACTGATCCAAAGTGGGGGTATTTATACCCCGATTACCATAGCAGCCCAGCATTGAAAAGGGATGCTGATCTCCCATCAGAAACAAGATATTTGGTTTGGACATTAGAACCTCCGCAAATGACTATCTTTCGCTATGTCGATCCTGGTAACGCTGTGCTATACTCGAAGAAACGCGAAAAAGGATCAACCTAGATGAATATGTACAGCGCTGTGATACGCGAGATTACCGGTACTCCAGGACTGTGTCACTGCAGCTCCCTGGCAGAGAACCTGGACGGGGCGCTTATCTGCGTTTGGTATGAAGGCGCCTACGAATCGGCTCCGGACACGGCAATCCGGGTTTCCTTCAAGCGAAACGGAGCGGCCTCCTGGCAGCCGGCTGAGGAGTTGTTCCGCTATTCCGGTGTTCCTCTGGGTAATCCTGTGCTCTTCTCCTTTGATCGACAAACCCTTTACATCATCTTCAGTGTTCTTCTCGGCGAATCCTGGACCGAGAGTGTGCTCTTTGTGTCTGTCTCTCAGGATGGTGGGCACAGCTGGAGAAATCCCGGTCTTCTCTTTCCCAAAAAAGGCTTGATGGCCAAGACACGGCCCCTGCGCTTGGAATCCGGAAGGATTCTCGTTCCCCTTTACGAGGAAAGTGGGTTTTTCCCTGTGGTCCTGGTAGCGGATAACCCCGAGCAGTGGGCGAAGGCCCGCTACACCGCTGAGACCATGGCTCGGGGCGCGGCAATCCAACCGGTCTTGGCGCAATTGGCGGACGGAACGCTCCTGATGTATTGCCGGAGCAGTCGAGGGACGATCTGGAAAAGCCTTTCCGCCAATCAGGGTCTGAGCTGGAGTCTTTGCACCCCTACCGGCATACCGAATCCAAACAGTGCGATAGATCTTCTCCAATGTGATGCAAGTACGTTCGTGCTGGCCTTCAACAACTCCACTACGCATCGTCACCGACTCAGCGTCGCCCTGTCCAAGGATTCCGGATCTTCCTGGGCTTTCATCAGAGACATAGATTCCGGAGAAGGAGAGTATTCCTATCCGTGTCTGCTTCAGGATCACAGCGGTCGAATTCATCTCAGTTATACGGAAAATCGTTTCCGGATCAAGCATTCCGTTTTCGATCTGGACTGGCTCTGCGAACATCCCCTCGAGGAACCGCTTCTCGAGTGAGTTACAAAACCACTCTTCGGCATATCTGTGGAGAAAAAATGCAACGTGGAACGGTCAGCCCAGCTTGGCTACGAGCGAGCGCATGTAGTCCAGACCCTTCTTCATCCCTTCGGCAGCGGGAGGCAGATCGTGTGGGTACCACCGGCGCTCGTACTCCAGAGACAGCCAGTCATCGAATCCTTGGGCCGCGAGGGCAGGTAGGATTTCCGGCCAGGGAATTATCCCTTCTCCAGGGATTCGGGAGCTTACCCGCCGTTCGGATTCGTCTACAGTAACGACCTGGCTTGAGGTGAAACCGCCGGAAATGCCCTTTTTGTAGACCAGATCCTTCACATGAACCATGGCGATAAGCCCTTTGAGAATCTCAAGGGCTTGTGAATGCTTCTCCGCTTCAGAAAACTCCAGATTGGGTTGGTCGTACAATACCTGTACATTGGGATGATTTACCCTGCGCACAATATCAGCGGTCTGTGAGGCGGTGCAGGTAAGAGTATTGAAATGAGTCTCTACTGCTAGGACAACGTCGACTTCGGTCGCCTTTTCCCCTAACCTCTGGAGCGAATCTATCAGTACTTCCTCCAGATCTTGTCGTTTATCCCCGTCTTTCTCCGGATTGTACCCACCCCCGTACACGCGGATACACGAGGCCCTTATCCTCCCTCCCGCATCGATGCAGCGCTGGAAATCTTCGAGGTCTCTCCGCCTCTGATCGATGTCCAAAGCGTTGATGCCGAACATGTAGGGGGTAAGGCAGCAAACCTCCAGGCCGGATTCTGCCAGGTTTTTATTAAGCTCAGACAAATCCTTTTTAGCAGCCCGTTTCGGTAATGCACACTTGAACCCATCGTCCCAGATGATCTCGATTCCGTCGAAACCCTGGGAGGAGAAGAGGGCGATCGCTTCCCACAACGTCAGCTCGGGGGTGCCCATCGTGTGTGCCGCGAACTTCATCTATTCAAGCCTCCATTTCCGGTAACCCGGCTTCCTGCAGTATCTTGTTAAGCAGGACATGCGTCTTGATGGAATCAGATGCCAAGGAGCGGGGTCGTGTTCCTATGGTAATGGAATCAACAAAAGCCTTGATTTCCTGCTGGAAACCCATCTTCTCCTCCAGTGTAGCCCAGCCGAAACGTAATGGGGTCATCTTGCGGGTATGTTCCTGCTCTTGATCTACGATGGTAATGTCGTCCGGACAGTGTACGACCACTGTTTTTCCACCGCCGTATAGCTCAACCCGCTCCATCCACTGGCCGCAGCTGCGGTTGCCCAAAAGAAAACCAACAGCACCGGTATCGAACTTCAAAATAGCTGCTGCCGAAGTTTCGTAGTTTGGATCTTCAAAATGGGCGTAGGCTTTGATTTCCACACACTCCCCACAGTAGAAACGCATCAGATCCACCATGTGAATGGCATTCTCCATGGTGGCCCGGTACTCTGTACCGGGACGATTCTTGAAGGCCACACACACTTCCGGCGGGTTGTCCCGAAACTCAGTCTTAGCCCATTCGTAGACGGGCGCATAGCGTCGGTTGAATCCTATCATCAGGATCCGGCCGTTTTTTTCGGCACAGGCTACCATCTCTTCGGCCTGCTTGAGGGACATGGCCATGGGTTTTTCGCAGAAAACGTGGATCCCTTTTTTTAAAAGGGGGATCACAATTTCGTAGTGGTTTGGTTTCGGAGTGGCCACAACCGCCGCATCGATTCCGCTTTTTTCTATGAGCTCGTGCACATCTGTGTACTTTTGGGAAAACCCGAACTGACTGGCCACACGGGCCACCGTCTCCGGTGTCCTGGCCATGCAGGCCGTCATTTCTACGTTTTCCAGACCGGCCAGAATGGGAAGCCGCGCTACGTGAGCGAATTTACCCAAGCCTATGACTCCGATTTTTATTTTTTTCATCAAAAAGCCTCCGTTCAGCCCTTCAAGGCACCGAGAGTCAGCCCCCGGATCAGGAACTTCTGCATGAATACCATAAACAGGATGGTGGGTAGAATTGTGCACATGCCGAGCACCCCTAGCTGACCCCACTGGATCATGCCTTCTCCCTCCACGAAGGTGCCCAACGCCACAGGCGCTGTTTTAGCCCGGAAGGAGGTGAGTATCAGGGCGAAGAGAAACTCGTTCCAGGCGTTTACAAAACAGAGAACCCCGGCGGCGAGCAAACCGTTCACCGATAGGGGTAACACCATGCGCAGGAAGATTTGAAAATTGTTGCAGCCGTCGATGCGGGCGCACTCACAGATCTCTACCGGCACATTGCTGAAAAACTCCCGCAGGATCAGTAATACCAGAGGCAGCAGAAAGGCGACATAAATCAGAATCAGGGCGATGTGGGTGTCCATGAGTCGGGCGTACTTGATCATCAAATAGATCGGAATCAAGGTTGTGAAGGGAGGAAACATTCGTCCGATCAAGCTCAAGAAAAACACACCCTCCTTGGCCCGGAATTTCCACTGAGAGAAGGCATAGGCGGCCAGCGATCCTAATGCCAGTGCCAGGATGGTGGCTGCCACCGAGATGATGACACTGTTGACAAAGAACCTGTAAAACTTTTTCTGTATCAGAATATCGTCGTAGGTGCTCATGGTTGGCTTCGTGATCATTCTAGGTGGAGTTTCAAAGAGCTGTTTGGCCGGCTTCACCGAGGTGATGAACAGATAGTAGATAGGAAAGAGCGTCCACACCAGCAGCACAATCGCGATGAAAATGGCGATGACGGCTTTATAGGAAAACATTGAACGCTGCATAGTCGTACTACCTCGGTCAGTAAATTTTGGTCTTGACCCGGACTGCTTTCTGGTTGAAGTAAAACCCATACACGATCATCAGCAGGATGAGCATCACGATGGTCATGCTGGCTCCGTAGCCCACTTCGAAATAGCGAAAAGCTGTCTTCAGCACCAAAATACTGGCCGATTCGGTGGACTGGCCGGGACCGCCGCCGGTCATTATGTAGATCTTGGGAAAGACTCGGAAGGCATCCATTGCCCGCAGCAGGGCGGCCACAAAAATGGTGCCCATGATCATCGGCAGGGTGATCTTACGGAATATCATGAAGTCCCCGGCACCGTCGATCTTAGCCGCCTCGACTAGAGATTTCGGGATGCCCTGCAGAGCCGACAGTACCAGCAGGAAGATGAACGGCGACCACTGCCAGATGTCTGCGATGAGGATGGCCCACAGGGCGGTGCTGCTGCTGCCCAGCCAGTTAACCTTGTCCCCTCCGAGCAGCTGCACGAAGTAGTTCAACGGGCCCAGGCTGGGCTCGTAGAGGATCTTCCAGATGGTCCCGACCGCCACGGGATTCAGAAACATAGGCAGGAGAATGATGCCTCTCAAAATTCCTTTACCGCGCAGCACCTCGTCCATGACCACGGCCAGAATTGTACCGAGCACGATTTCGATTGCTGTGGCCACGAACATGAAGAAGAAACTGACAAACAGGGCATGGTGGAAACGGGTGTCCACGGCCAGCTCGAGATAATTCCTCAACCCATAAAACGACGCTTCCCTTCGGTACATGATGTTCCACGACTGGGTGCTCAGGAATACCGTATAGACCAGGGGGAAGATCCGCCAGATCAAGATATAGATAAGCATGGGAAGAAGGAACAGAAAGGCGGGACTTCTAAAAAATTTATAGCTCGGTTCAATCGCGCGGGGCATAGATCCTCACTCCAAAAGAGAAACAAGAGCCTCTCCCGGTAGGGGAAAGGCTCTTGGAAATAAACAAACGGTCATGTAGCCGGGTTACTTCATATACCCGGCTTTTTTGAACAGATCTTCCAGTTTCTCTTGCGCTTCATTGAAGGCGCTGACCACGTCTTGTTCGCCCGCCAGAGCCTTGGACAGAGCCGTACCGGCGATGTCCATGCACTGGGGATACTCGGGAAGTGTGGGCAGAAAGAAAAAATAATTCTTGCTGGAGTCCAGCAGCTGATCGGCAGCCTCCAGATGCGGTGCCAATGACGTGATCGACGGGTCCTTGAGTAACGAAGGCCTGGGCACGATCCAACCGTAGGGCAGATACTTCTCCGTAGCGACTTTCCGCATGATCCGGGGTGAGAAGGCCAGCTCCATCACTTTGTAGGCGGCCTCTATGTTCCTGGACAGACTGTAGAGAGCCAAACCGTTCCCCGAATGGATCGAGGCGTGGTCTCTTCCTTTCCCAGGCACCGAGGGGTCTACCTTGAAGGCAACCTTGTCGGCCACTTTGGAGTTTTCCGGGTTCAGTGACATCAGCGCACCGCGACCAAAGAACTCGACTTGCAGGGCAACGTTACCCTCGGCGAACATGGCGGTGGCCGCCCCACTGGCCATGGTCAGATGTCCCGGCGGCAGGAAGGGGACCAGGTCTACGTAGTACTGAGCGGCAGCGATGGTCTCCGGTGAGTTAAGGGTCGGCCGCATGGTATCCGGGTCGTAGATGTTGTCGGCACCGAACGCTATCAGCACATTGGTGAAGTCAAACCACATGAAGTTGATCGGCTTGTTTGAGTGAGAGGCTCCATAGAAATCCGCCTTCAGAGTCTCACCCATCAATTTCTGTCCGGCTTTGCGAGTGAAGAACTCGGCTACATCGCGGAACTGCTGATAGGTATCGGGCGGGGCCAGGTTATAACCGTACTTGGCCCTGAAGTTGGCCTTTTCTTCCGGATGTTCCAGAATGTCGGTCCGGTAGTACAGCGCATTGCCGGTCACGTACAGCGGTAGCGATGTCAGCACGCCGTCAAGGGTGTTCTCGTCCATCGACACCTGAAACCAGTCGTCCATAGCCAGCAGCTCTTCGTTGACGAGTTCCGGATGCTCCTCGATGAATTTTCCGATCGGCTCGATAAGTCCCGATTCGAACCACTCGGCCCGGGTCGCCGACTGTACGAACACGTAGTCCCATACGGTATTACCGCCTGTGTAGTCGATCACCAGCTTGTCGTGGAGCTCGTCGAAAGAATAGTTGCTAACCTCGATCTCGGCACCCAGCTCCGCAGCGGCTGCTATCAGACAGTCCTCGATAGGGGGCAGCTCTGTCAAGCCGGGTACAAATGCGACCCGCAGCTTCACCCCTTCGGTTACTACCTCTTTCGGGCCGGTCGTGGCTTTTTCCTGGCCCCCTGCAGCAAACAACGGCGCTGCAAGTAGGATCAATCCGAGCAGCAGGAAAAGACGAACGTTATGTTTTGCCATTAAAACACCTCCTGTTTTACATTGGCTTTGTGTTGTAGAGTAGACTAAAAGCCTACTTCCGGTTCAATGGGCTGTCAAGATATGAATACAGTACCACACACATCTTAATCTCCACACGCGCATTGCGGTTACCTTAGCGTATAATATGACAAGTGTCAACTATTTATTTTGACTGTTGACATGAGTATATGGATTAACGATATAATTAATCTATGAACGCTGTGGAGCCCATACAGAAGAGAAAAATACCCGAGGAAGTCGCACGGGCTATCGAGAAGATTATTGTTGACAATAATCTGCAACCCGGGGACAGGCTCCCGTCCCAGATGGAGCTGTCCAAAACCCTCAACGTAGGAACCCGTTCGGTCCGAGAGGCGTTAAAGACACTTGAGACGCGGGGTCTGGTTGAAACCCATCAGGGCAAGGGGATCTACATCAAGAACAATAATCTGGACTATTTTCTCGAAGTACTCAACGATTCTCTGATATTTGATATCTACAAAGACGGGGGTCTGTTACTGGAACTGACCGATGTACGGAAAATGATCGAGACCAACGTCATCTACGAAGTTGCGCAAAAACCGGGCAAGGAACTGCTGCAGAAATTGATTGAGATTTTCGACAGTATGGAAAAGATCATCGAAGCAGGGGAAGAAGTAGCAGAATACAACCTTCTGGATATCAAGTTCCACAAGACGATCATCGGTGCTTCCGGGAATAAGATCATTATAACCCTGTACAAGTACCTTTCCAATTTGTTGAGGAAAAGCTTTACTGAAACCGGATACATGGAAGGCAGTCTGGAGGAGGGCTTTCAGGATCATCGCCGGTTAATTGAAGCCCTGGTGAGCAGAAATCCGCAGCGGGCGAAAGAGCTCATGGAGAAACACATTCAGTCCACACGAGAAAAACTTCAGAGATTGTTGTAGTAGTTGTAGGTATTGGATTGATTCGCCGCGACGATGAAGCTACCCTGAAATGGAGTGGGGAATGAAATTTGGAATCACAGCATCCACCTTTGCCACAGAACAAAGGCCGGCTACCTTCGGGGACGGACAAATCACGAAGCATCTCCAAGGGATCAAAGATCTTGGCTACCACGGCGTTGATCTGTTTATCCGACCCATGGGGGAGAAGGACCTGAGGGTGCTCAAGACGGCGCTGGACGAAACGGGACTGGAGGTTAGCGTCATATTTCCCATTGTTCTGTTCGAGAAAGGTCTCGTGCTCTCGGATCCAGACTCGGCGAAACGAAAAGAAGCTGTTCGGGTATATAAGAGTCAGATTGAAACGGCCACCGAGTTGAAAGCCCATATTGTTCTAGGTTTTGCACGGGGGATTCCTCAGGAAGGGGAGAAAGAAAGCGCCTATCAACGACGGCTGGCAGAGAGCTTGAAAGAGATATCTGAGTACGGAGAACGCAGAGGTGTGGAGATCATGTTCGAGCCGATTCACCGCTACTTGATCAGCTCCTTCAACCGAGTCGACCAGTGTTTGGAGTTCTTTGATCGTTTCTACCTCGGATCTTTAAAGCTACTGCTCGACACGTTTCATATGAACATAGAGGAGAAATCCTTGGAAGACGCGATTCGACTGGCCGGCGATCGGATCGGGCATGTCCATGCTGTCGATAACAACCGGGGAGCCCCCGGAGATGGCCATCTGAGTTTTAAACAGATTATTCAAACCCTGCTGGCAAAAGGATACGGTCGCTATTTATCCGTCGAAACTCAGCCGGAAGTCGATCCGTACGGTTGTGCCCGGCGAGGAATCGCTGTATTGAAGGATATCCTGAGCACATTGTCGCAGGAAGACCCAACATGACGGCTGAGCCCCTCAACCTCGCCGTGCTTGGCACCGGGGAATGGGCACGTACCTATCATCTGCCGGCTCTGAAATATCTGGAGTCCCGGGTACCGCTACGTATCGCCGGGATATGGAATCGAACTACAGAGAAAGCAGTGGAAACAGCTCAGCTTTTCGCTGTCGAGAAAGTATACAGAAGCTTGGAAGAAGTTATAGATGACGAGAGGCTGGACTGCTTCTGCGTGTTGGTCAATCCACGGGCCATCCCGGAAATCATCGAAAAGCTGCTGAGACGAAATTTACCCATTTTCACGGAGAAGAGTCCGGGCCGAACCTATCGGGAAGCTCTTCGGCTGGCAGATAGTGTCAAGGTGCCCAACGTCGTAGCCTTCAATCGACGCTATATGCCGACAAATCAGCAGTTCAAAGCACTGGTGGATTCTCTCGAGAATATATACTTCGTGGAATGCCATTTCTACCGCCACGAACGCCTGTACAAAGAGTTCATCATCGAAACTGGGATCCATGGAATTAACTGCATGGAGTATCTGTTCGGCCCGATCACGGACGTGCACACCGAAAGATGGAAGAATCCAGCCAACGACACGCATATTTTTCTTTGCCTGCTTCAATTTGCCTCTGGGTTGAAGGGGATCATGAAATTTTTTCCCTGTTCTGGATCGAGCATCGAACGTTATGAAGCCCATAGCAATAGCACATCCGCCTACCTTTTCTCGCCCCAGACCTACAGCAGTGACTATCCAGGCAAGATCGTGATCCATCGAGGGGGTGAGCACAAAGAAACGATTGAAGGGGACGATCACTTGGGCATGATCATCAACGCCGGTTTTGTAAATGAATACCTCGACTTTTTCAACGCTGTACGGACCCACCAGCCCGGCATTTCCAACTTTGTCAATGCCGCCAATACGATGAGGGTGGCTGAGGCTATCGAGAGCTCGCTGGGACTGGAGTCAGTGAGCGTGAAATAAAGATTATCAATGCCTTAGGAGAACTGGTGATGAAAGACAAGCGGAAACATCTTCACGGGGTCATACCGGCCATTATCACACCCATGGATGGACAGGGCAACATAGATTACGGAGCCCTGGAGAAACAGGCTTCTTACCTGAGTGCGGCGGGTGTCCAGGGTTTTTTCATCGGTGGAACCACAGCGGAAGGCGCCTATTTGAGCTCTGAAGAGCTCCGGTCATCATTCGAGGTGGTCTGTAAGGTAAGCCAGGGCGAACAGTTTCTCTGTCTTGCCTCCCTGCGCTCCTCGACCGACGCCGTTTGTGAGGAGGTGGAGGCTCTTTCAGACTTGGAACCGGACTTCCTGGTGGTGATCGCCCCGTACTACCTCAGCTTTCGGCAGTCCGATATCCTTGAACACTACAGGCAAGTCATTGAAGTTTCTTCGGCGCCGTTAATCGTATACAACATCCCAAGCGCCACCCATAATCTTATTGCTCTGGATACGGTACTCGAGCTTGCCCGTGATCCGAGGGTGGCCGGCACCAAGGATTCTTCCGGGGATTTTGTCCCATTCAGCCGCGGTGTCCTTGCGCATTCCGGCGATAGTTTTTCCTGGATTCAGGGGGAGGATTATCTGCATGGACCATCATTGATGGTGGGTGGCCAGGGGATAGTGACCGGTCTTGGAAACGTCTTTATCGAGGACTATGTAGAAATGTACCAAGCGTCCCGGCAGCAGGACTGGGAAACGGTGAGGTATATGCAGCAGAGGATAAACCGGCTGTACGGCGTCATTCGCAGCTGCGATGGTCGTACCATCCCGGCTATCAAGGCCGCGGTCAGCGTTCTGGGGCGCTGTGCGCCGTGGATGCGGGCTCGATCCATGACTCCTTCGAACGAGGATCTCGCAGCGGTGAAACAAGTTCTCGACAGTCTGGAAAGGAGCTGACCGACGTGATCAAGGGTCCAGCCATCCTCCTAACTCAGTTTCTCGGTGACAAGCCGCCGTATGACACCTTGAAAAACATAACCGGATGGGCTAAGGATCTGGGATATTTGGGGATTCAAATCCCAACAAATAGCAATCTGATAGACCTGGACAAAGCTGCTGAGTCGAGGGATTACTGTGACGAACTCAAAGGCAGTTGTAACGGCTTGGTGATTACCGAGCTGTCCAGCCATCCTTATGGACAGTTGGTGGCGGTTCATCCTGCTTATAATGAGCTTTTCGATGCCTTTGCCATCCCCGAGGTTCGAGGCAATCCGAAGGCCCGAACCGAATGGGCGGTTGGGCAGATGATCAAATCGATCAAAGCTTCTCGCAATTTGGGATTAAACACAAACTGCACTTTTAGCGGTTCTTTGCTTTGGCCGAACGTGTATCCCTGGCCACCGCGCCCGGAGGGCCTGATCGAACTTGGATTTCGAGAACTGGCCTCGCGCTGGCGACCGATTCTGCAGGTTGCTGAGGAATTCGGGATAGACTTAGCCTTCGAAATTCACCCGGGGGAAGATCTCCACGACGGGGTGACCTTTGAACGCTTTCGGGAAGCTACGGAAAACCACGTTTGCGTGGCCATCACTTATGATCCCTCCCACTTCGTTCTTCAGTGTCTGGATTACCTTGGCTTCATCGATACTTACGGTGTATACATCAAGGCATTTCACGTCAAAGACGCCGAGTTCAATCCTAGTCCCCGAAGCGGCGTCTATGGGGGATACCTGGGTTGGAAGGAGCGACCAGGCCGTTTTCGTAGTCTTGGAGATGGCCAGGTCGATTTCAGAGGTGTTTTCAGCCGCCTTACCCAAGCCGGCTACAGTTCCTGGGCGGTAATGGAATGGGAGTGTTGCCTGAAAAGCGCCGAGCAGGGTGCCAGAGAAGGCGTACCTTTTATACGTTCGCTGCTCATCGAAACCGCGGACAAAGTTTTTGATGATTTTGCCGGCACGAATGTCGACTCTGCGACGTTGCGACGAATCATGGGTCTTGACTGATTATCAGTCCTTGCCTGTTTTGATGTAATCGAATCCCGTGTAGGGAATGAGTTTCTTCGGGATGCGCACAGAGCCGTCGGCCTGCTGATGGTTTTCCAGGATAGAGATCAGAGCTCTAGAGATCGCCACGGCTGTGCCGTTGAGCATGTGGACGAATACGTTCTTTCCCTCCTCCTTGAAACGGATGGCCAGGCGCCGGGCCTGGTAGTCGGTACAGTTGGAGGCGCTGGTGATCTCTCCCCAATCTCCTCTCTCTCCCCGCCCGGGCATCCAGGCTTCCACGTCGAACTTGCGGTAGGCCGGTCCGCCGAGCTCGCCGGTACAGGTGTCTATCACCCGGTAGGGGATCTCCAGGCCTTGAAAAATCCTCTCCTCCAGCTCGAGGAGATAGTGATGTATCTGTTCGGACTGGTCGGGTTTGCAGAAGATGAACATCTCAACTTTGCTGAACTGGTGCACCCTGTACAGCCCCTTGGAATATTGTCCGGCAGCTCCCGCCTCCCGGCGGAAGCAGTGAGAGAACCCGGCCATCTTGATAGGAAGCTCGCCTGCATCGAGAATTTGTCCGGCATAGTATCCGCCAAGGGTGATCTCGGCGGTACCGACCAGACAGGTGCCGGTTCCCTCCACCGTGTAGATATTGGACTCTTCGCCCCGAGGGTTGAATCCGATTCCTTCGACCACCTCTTCCTTGGCGATATCCGGAGTGATGGTCAACACAAATCCTTCGCTCTGTAGAATATCCAGAGCATAGCGGGTCAGGGCCAGCTCGAGGAGCACCGCCTCGTTTTTCAGATAGTAGAACTTGGGGCCGCTGACCCTGGCGGCTGTCTCGAAATCGATCAAGTCGAGCTCCTGAGCCAGTTGGAGATGATCCTTGGCCGGGAAGGAAAAGGTTTTCGGTTCGCCCCAACGCTTCAGCTCCCGGTTGTCCTCATCCCCCTTCCCGATAGGGGCCTCAGGATGAGAGAGATTGGGAATCTTGGCAACTTCCGAGTTCAATTCATCGCGAAGGTTTTCCAGGGTCTGTTCGAAGCCGGAAATCTGCTCTTTTAGACTTTTCCCCTCCTCGATCAGCTCCTGCCTCTTTTCCGGATCGACTTTCTGCTTCATCGCTTGGGCGTTGAGGTTTCGTCGATGGCGAAGAGATTCGCTGCCCTGAAGCAGCTGATTGCGCCGGTCGTACAGATCGACGACCCGCTGGGGATCTGCGGTCACCTGTCGATTCTTAGTGTTCTCAATAACCTGGTCGAGGTTTTCCCTGATATACTTGAGGTCCAACATGGTGGAGATATTAGATCGTACGACGGAAGTTGACAACAGGGTAGATAGGATCTGTTCTCTTGAAACCGCTAGGGCAGCGTTGATCAGCGCTTGTTTCCGCGGGGTCCCCGGGTCGGCTTTCCCCGAGTCCCGTGGACCATCTTACCCTCCTGCTTGAGCAACGTTCGCATCGATTCCTTAGGTTTGCTTTCCTTCTGCTTGGGTGATTTCCTTTGCTTTTTCATTGTTGTATCTCCCTCTATTCAATGGTACTGCCAGATCTAAGGCAATGGCAAATTCATATCGCAATCTTCGATGCAATTAAAAGGAAGATTGCGATGTCTTCTTCCAGTCGAAAATCTCGTAGAAAAACAAGATTTTCGACTGTCATCATAATAATTCTTCGTGTACAGTGTTTTTGATGCTCTACGTAGTAGCCACGCCAATCGGGAATCTAGAAGATATTACAGGCCGAGCTCTCCGGGTCCTGGGAGAGGTGGATTTGGTTGCCTGCGAGGATACCCGGCAAACACTGAAACTCCTGAATCGCTATGGGCTCAAGTCTTCTCTGATTCCATTTCATACCCACAACATGAAAAAAGTCGCTCCCCGGTTGCTGCAGCTCCTCGAGCAGGGAAAAAGCATCGCGATGGTCACAGACGGTGGTACTCCGGGAGTCTCCGATCCCGGATCCTATTTGGTGTCCCTGGCCCGGGACAGGGGCCTGGAAATCATTCCCATTCCCGGTGCTTCCGCTTTGTCGGCACTTCTGAGCGTGAGCGGGGCCGCTACCGGTCAAGTAAGCTTTGCCGGATTTCTCTCCACAAAGGGCGGCAGGCGAAGGAATCAGCTGAAGATCCTGCTCGAACGCGGGGATGGGGTGGTTCTCTTCGAATCTCCCCATCGAATTTTGAAGCTGTTGGCCGATTTGCAGGCGCTGGCCCCCGCCAGAATGTGCCTGATCGGGCGGGAGATGACAAAAGTGCACGAGGAATTTTTGCAAAGTTTTCCTGGAAAGCTCTTGACGGAACTGGAGGGAAGGACGAAAATTAGAGGTGAGTTTAGCTTGTTCGTTATGCCCGATAAAAAACATCAAGTTGAACTAAAAGCATGACGATACTGGTAATTGAAAGGAATATGGCTGGCGATGACGATTGAACGAATCGGACCTACGGATCCGGTACAGAGCTTCAAAAAGACAAAGCCCGCGGATAAGCCCAAGAAGAGCCAAGGGGCGGACTCTATCAATCTCAGCGAAGAGGCCAAGAGCAAGGCCGAGGTCTATCATGCTACGGCCATGGCCAAACAGGCGCCGGAGATCCGTTGGGAGCTCGTTGAGGCCGCAAAACGGAAACTGCAGGATCCCTCATATATTTCAGACAAAGTGATAAATTCGGTGGCCGATCGCCTGATGGAATATTTCGAGATTACCTGACCCCGGCCCAGGTGGGCAATAATATACAAACAGTGGGCGGAGGGTTCAATAATGGGCCTTCCGCTTTTTTGCTATTGTAAGGAGCGAGCCACAAGATGCCTGACATATCCTTTTCAATCCCCACAGACGTACGCTTTGGTTTGGATGTAGTAAACAGGATAGCCGCTGTTGTCAGTCAGTACGGAGAGCGGGTGTTGTTGGTTACCGAGGCGATTCTCTACGAGGGTAAGGTAATCGACAGAATCCAGGCATTGTTTGAAAAGAAGGGGATTCAGTACATCATTTTCGATGAAGTTGTTCCCCACGCCACCAGCGTGGTCGTGGACGAAGGGGTTAATCTGGCAAGAAGCGCCCGGGCTGAGATCGTCATCGGGCTGGGCGGGGTGCGCACTCTCTCAGTAGCCAAATGCATTGCGATGGCGGCTCCGGGAGACGTAGACATGGATGAGTATCTATCCGGAGTTCAGCCCACGAGGGAGCCTCTGGCCTACATAGCCATTCCTACCACCTGCCGGGATCCTTTTCTCCTGGTGGATGAGTACCTGGTCACCGACGCGCGGGATCGCAGCGCTAAAATCGGCCGCACACAGAAGCGGATCACCAAAGCAGTGATCGTGGATCCCAAGCTCACCGTCACCTTGCCGCCGAAATATACGGCTACCACTTTGATGGACACCCTGCTAAGTGCCGTAGAGGGGTATCTGTCCTCGCGAAGCAGTTTTTTCTCCGACACCTTCTTTTTACGTGCCTGCGAGCTGATCGGCAAGATCATCGGCCAGCTGGTCGACCAACCCGACGATCTCAGAGTACGGATGAACGCCTCTATGGCCGGTTTGCTCACAGGCCTAGGTCTGACGATGAGCAAGAGCGGTGTAGGTACGGCCCTGGCCTATGCGATCAACGGAAGCTTCATGGTTCCCAAATCCTGGATCTCCTCGATCATGCTGCCTCATGTAATGGAGTTCTACTCCGGTATCGCATCGGAGAAGCTAAGGGCTGTGGCAGGATTCCTGGGAGAGGAGGTTGACGAAGCAACGCCGGTGGAGGGCGCCGGCCGGGCTGTCGAGGCGGTACGCCGAATCATCGGATCGTTGGGTCTGCCGACCCGATTGAGGGATTTTGATCTCAACCTGGACGATATGGTGGACATCGCAGGTATTGCCCGCAACTTTGATATGATGAACTATCTGCCCCGCTCCATCTCAGCGGAAGATCTGTACGAGCTCGTAAAATCCTCCTACTAAGTACCAACTTTTAAGTTCGTGATTTCGATCAAGAAGCTGCATACCCTGCCTCGCAAGACCCGATTGCGAAAGATCGTGCTGCTGCTTCAAGCTGAGGAGCTGGAGCTGGAGGCGGGTCGGGAGCCACACCGGGAGTATCTGTGCTCATTGAGCAGAATGCTTGGGCAGGATAAAAAGTGCGGCTGGGAAGTGTGTTCAGCCGCCGAAGCCTGCGAGAATCATCTTGCCGAGAACGAAACAGAGGCAGCTACACTACATCGGGAAATCAACCGGCTACGCCACGCTCTTTTGCGCTACCTTGGTGCAGAACCGGCTGAATGGGATTTACTGAAGCCCGCTTCGCTAGATCTGGATCCTGCCGCTCGAACGATCCTGCCGATTGAACTGTTTCTGGAAGAGATCCGCTCTCCCTTCAACGTGGGCTCCATTTTCCGTTCCTGCGAAGCCTTTGGGGTCAGCAGCATTCTGCTGTCCCCGAGCACGGCCTCTCCTCTGCACCCCCGGGCTGTGAAGTCGGCCCGGGGAGTGACTCATATCATGCCCTGGCGCTTTTCCGAGCTGGCCGAGATAGAGCATCAGGAGGGTGTGTTTGCCCTGGAGCTGGGTGGCGCGCCTCTGCAGGAGTTTCACTTTCCCCAGCGGGGAGTCATGCTGGTAGGTTCGGAGGAGCTGGGCCTCAGCCCTGAGGCCCTCAACCTTGCCGGCAGACAGGCGGGTCGAATTTCCATCCCGATGGCCGGGGCCAAACGCTCTCTCAATGTGGCTGTGGCGGTGGGTATTATCCTGCAGGCCTGGTACGAGCAACTACGGGTCGGCAAAGCGGACCGACCGCCACGGTAGAAATGAGGCGTACCAGCGCTCCGAATACTGCCACAACCGCACCGGCCTTCCCCTGACGAGCTTGTTCAGCATCGGAGCGATGGTTTTCAGCATCTCCTGTGGTATGTCTTGCAGCGAGCCGACCAGGATCGAGCGGGGCAGCAGGGCGGAAAGCTCCCGATCGGGAAGGAAGGCGAAATGCTGTTGCCCGTCATGTTCGCATACGGTGAGCCGCACTTTCAGGCGGCTGCCCTCGATCACCGGGTGTACCGCCTCGACGCGTCCTTTGTGTCTGTCCATAATAAAACCCCCGCTATCTATAACGGGGGCTTCGTCAACAATGCTTCGATTTTTCCAAGTTTCTAAGGCTATTTTTCGTTTCCCCCTGGTGAGCTGCCTAGGTGATCAGCCGGGATTCAGCACGATCTCGTGCCTTACGTTGGCTGATTTCGCCAACATGGTATGTACACCGCAGTATTTGTCCAGTGACAATTTGACAGATTTTTCGATCTTATCCCGGTCGAGCTCTTTGCCGTGGAAGATGTAGCGGATCACGATGTCTGTATACGACTTGGGATGCTTCTCGGCTACCTCTCCCTCAACTTCCAGAGCGAATTTGTCAAAGGGCATCTTCATCTTTCCCAGCAGCGACACCACATCCATGCCGGTGCAGCCGGCCAGACTGGATAGAAGCAGGGCTTTTGGACTAGGTCCTCGATTTTTACCTCCGAACTCCTCGTCGGCATCAATCATGAAATGATGGCCCTCCAACTCGACATCGAAGGCCATTTCATCCGTCCAGGTTACAACCGTATTTTGAGCCACAGGCTCCTCCTACGACTACCGCCTCAGGGCGCGTTCGATTTCCGGCTGGTTGAATCCTACAATAATCTTCCCGTGAACATCAATGACAGGCACACCCATCTGACCGGATTTGCGGACCATCTCTTCCGCTTTTCTCTGATCCGCCGCCACGTTGTACTCCGTAAAGGGGATATGGTTTTGCTGGAAGTACTGCTTTGCTTTCACACAAAATCCGCAGCTTGGGGTTGAATACACCGTTACAGACATGGCTCTCCTCCTGATTGTATTCTATCACAGTTTTAAATCATAGCAAAATTACTATATAGCAATTAGAAAGTCAAGAGTCTGGATCCTGTTTCGGGACCCCCGTCTTTGCCTCTCTCGGCTCTTTGTTCCAGCAGATGGAGAATAAACAGAAGCGCTGCCCCGAGGAGGGAAAGTGCGAAGCATAGGGGCCAGATGTTGTGTAGATCGAAGGCTTCAATAAACTGCGCGGACAGAGGCGGACCCAACCCAAATCCGCTCCACATGATGATCGGGGCTATAGCGTTGAATCGTCCCCGGTGAGTGATCGGGGAGTGGTTGGCCACATACACACTCGCGTTGGTGGCCTGCAGGATCTCTCCGATTGTCCAGATCAAGGTGGAAACAAGAAACAGAGGAAGGCTGCGCAGGTAGCCGATCATGCCGAAGCCCAGGGCAAAAAACAAGCTGGCGACGGCCACGGTAAGTGCGGGTTTGATCCGCTCGGTGGCATTGATCGCGAAGGTCGTGAAGACAATGACCACGACGGCATTAAAGCTCATGACTGTCCCGAACCGCTGTGGACCTCCGTCTCCGAACATGGCGGCCAGCTGAAGCGGCAGGCTGAAGGCGGTCTGGGAATAGACAAAAGACAGGATTACATGGATGAACATGAAGGCTGCGAGGAAAGGCCGCTTCAGCAGGACTTTCAGCAAAGATCCCTTCTCCGCTCGTTCCGGACCCTGATCTTCGGCGAAGCTCCTGGCGATCTGTTCTTCCGACGGCGCCGACTCTTTGATGAACAGCGCGATAAAAAGTACAGCGATTGCCGTGGTAAAGGCATCGCCGAGGAAGATCCAGGCCAGGTAGCGGTTGAAGAGAAAGCCCGCTATCATCGGTCCTAAAGCGAATCCGATGTTGTGGGAAAGATACAGAAGGCTGAAAGCGCCCTTGCGCTGCTCCGCCTGGGTCAGATCGGTGATCATGGCGTCGTTTACAGGTTCGGCTACGCCGAGCAGGAAGGAAGAGCCGATCAACAGCCAGGGAATTGTCCGGGACACTCCCAAAAAGGCGCAGGGAACCAGGGTTGCTGCGGCCAAGGATTGGAAGAGGACCAGGATCTTCTTCCGTCCGATCTGATCGGCAATCTTCCCGCCCAGCAGAGAACCGGGTACCCAAGCCGCGGCGGAAAGCATCACGTAGGTGCCCGCCTCCACAGGATCCATACCCAATTTCTGGGTAAGAAACATCGTGAGGAAGGGGTGTACGAAGTGTCCGATACTGTTCACCACCTGGGCCAAACAGAGAAAGTAGATGCTGCGGTTCAAGCCCCTGTAAGTTTTGAGATAATTGCGTATGCCCATGTAATCCGATTAGTGCGTTTTTATCCTCTGGGGCGAGGGTATTAGAATCGAGATCGTTGCTGATCGAAGGCACCCGCCAATCGCTGCTGAATGCGGGTAAGCTGTTCCTCACTCTGAATCCCGAAATCTCCCAGGACCCAGCGGTCCATCTGATCGTACAGGATCAGTTCCCGTTCCAGATCGGTCAGGGCGTTGGCCAGGTAGACGCTGAACACGATATCCCGATTCTGTGCGTTACATTCCAGCGGAGAGTGATGGTAGCGAATGGCATCGACCAGCTGATCGGGGAAGTTCCACTTCTCCGCTATCAGGGCTCCCACCTCGGCGTGGTTCAGGCCGGCGGCAAAGTTCTCCAGCATACCCGATGGGATCTCTTTCTCCTTGCAGAAACCTCGGATTCTCTCGAGGAGGTCGGGATGCAGCGAGGCCAGGATAATTTTCCCCAGGTCATGGAGAATGCCGCCTACGTACACATCGTCGAGGATCTCCTTGCGGCGCCGGAAACTCTTGGCCAGATTATAGGCATAGAAGGCGGTACGGTAGGAGTGCTGCCACAGGGCGCGCATTTCCTTGTACTTCTGGCCTAAGATCTTTTGTGTCCCGTGGGTGTACAGCAGATTGCGTACACCCTTCATCCCCACCAGTTTGACCGCCTCCACGATGTTGTCGACCCGCCTGGGCAGCATGAATTGGGCAGAGTTGACCAGCTTGAGTAGATCGGCGGTCAATGTCGGATCGGTGGAGATCTGACGGGCGATGTCGGTAATCTCCGATTCTGGGTCTGAGATCAGGCGCTGAAGATGCAGGATATTGTCGGGAAACTGGGGAAGCTCTTTGACCTCGTGGATGATCTGCTGGGTCAGTACGTCCATCTTCTCTACCTGGATTTCGGAGAAGGGGATGTTCAGGGTTGCTACGGTCTCTCCATCTTCCACGTCGATCGAGAAGGAATCTTCGTCGAGACCGATCTTTTTCAGCATTAGGATCAGAATGACGATTCCCAGCCCCGCCCCTTCTGTCTGGTCGAGCACGGTGGCAAAGGCTTCCTCCATGCTGGTGAAGGCGCGGGAACGGGCGATCCTGTCGAAGATCCGGATCTGCTCGATCTTGGTGATTTCCACGTTATTGCGTACGGAAATTGAAAACGTCTTCTCCCGTGTGTGATAGACGATCTTGAGGTACAGTCCCAGCTCTTTCTGTTTCTGCAGATAATGTTGGATGTTCTCCAGAGTATCCTCTTTGAAGTTCTTCATGCCCTCCGCATAGTGTTGGGGGTTGTTCAGGTCCAGGCCTTTTTCCTTGAAATAGGCCCGTTTGGTGTTCGCCTTCTTGGCGTTTACCGCCAGTTCCCGCAGGCAGTAGGAAAGCTGATCCTTGACCTCCGGGAAGCCAAGCTCGCCGAGGAAGAGGTTGAGGACCTCATCGAGATACTCCTCCGTCTCGTGAGGCAGAGTGAAGGTCTTGAAGGTCAGAGGAATAGAGTTGTGCGCTGCCCGCTTTACCTGTTCAACATTGACTTGTGGAGGCATCAGTTCATCCAGCTAAATTTATTATTAATTGAGAATATCTTCCCCACATCCCGATGTCAACCCAACGAGTTGATCCGACTATCCCCTGCTGTTATAATGAGCGACCATGGTTCTCGAGGAATTCGATGCTCTAATCCGTAAGATCCTTGCTCTGGATGAGTGTTCTGGAAGCGACGTGGCTCTCAACGGGCTTCAGGTGGCTAATGGCAGCGCAACCGTGGAGAAGGTGGCTTTTGCCGTGGATGCCTGCCTGGAGAGCATCCGCCGGGCCGCGGAGTGGAAAGCGGACCTGCTGTTCGTTCATCACGGGTTGTTTTGGGGAAAGCCCCTGGCGGTTATCGGCGGACACTACCAGCGCCTCCGTGTCTTGATCGAGGCGGATCTGGCCCTGTATGCGGTTCACCTGCCCCTGGATATGCATCCCGAGCTCGGCAACAATTACGGTCTTGCCCGGCGCATCGGTTTGCAGCAGCTCGAGCCTTTCGGCAAGTACAAGGGCATGAAGATTGGTTTTAAGGGCAGGCTGGCCGAGCAGATGAGCCTCGAACAGGTCGTACGGCTGTGCTGCGGGGGCAAGGAACACGGAATCAACGTTCTTCCCTTCGGTCCTGAGAACATCAGTACCGTTGGGATCGTGTCCGGAGGAGCGGCGGATGAAGCCTACCAGGCCATTGACGAGAGGCTTGATCTGTTCATTACCGGAGACGCTGATCACACGATCTATCATCACTGCCTCGAGGGTCGAATCAATGTGATCTTCGGCGGACACTACCTGACCGAGACCTCCGGTGTCACCCTTCTGGCCAAAAAGCTGGAAAAGGAAAGCGATCTAGAAACGCGTTTTTTCGACATTCCTACCGGCCTGTGAGCTTGAGATAGTTGGAGGTATCGCTTTTGAGTCTAAGAAAGAAACTTCTCCCCCTGGTGCTTACCGGCAGTGTTGTTTTGGTGGATCAAGTTGTCAAATGGATTGTCTCCAAGGCGCTTCCCTATGGCCGGCCCGTTGAGATCATCGGTGATTTCCTGCGTTTTACCTTCGTGCAAAACCCGATCCTCTCCTTCAGCATGGGCCGCGGCTTCGGGGATACAGGCCGGATCATCCTGACCATGGTGTTGCCCATGCTGGTGGTGGCGATCGTGCTGTACTACTTTCTGGCCGGGAAGGATGTCACCCAGGGCCAACGCTGGGTTCTGGCGGCGATTATGGGGGGCGGACTGGGCAATCAGGTAGACAGGTATTTTCGCCCGGACGGGGTGATTGATTTCATCGACGTGAAGTTCTATGGTATCTTTGGTTTTGAGAGGTGGCCCGTGTTCAACATCGCCGATTCAACGGTCGTAGTGGCGGGGATCACCTTGCTAGTAAGTTATATAATAACCGGAGTGAGAGAGAAGAATGAATAAAAAGGCCAACACGGTTCTGTTCCTGCTTGGAGCCACCGTTTTCAACCTGCTGATGATGTTCCTCCTAATCGTGATGTTTCTCGTGCTGATCTCGGCGATCTTCCGGGATTCCTTGAATCCCAACATGCTCTCGATCCTGATGATCATTGTCTTTATCGGTTCGATCGCCGCCTCGTTTTTCATCTACGGACGGCTGGTGAAGTGGTTGTCCCGCAAGATTGACATGGAGAAGTACTTTTTGCCTTTGTTTCGGAGGAAGAAATAAGCCCCTCTATCAATACCCGTCGGACATTGAAATGTTGAGGTCTTTCTTGTACAGCTCGCCGTACACAAACCCTCGGTTCTTTAGATTGTCCTTGATGCCCTGAGGGAAGGGCAACATTCGCCAGAAGATTCCCCGAACCTCCCGTTCCAGTTTCTGAGTACCCTGACTCTCTTTGGTTATCCAGAGAATGTAGTCCCGGATGAAGTAGTCTTTTACATCCCCTCTCAGTCTCTGTTCCTGGAACCACTGGTAGTAGCGGCCGGTGATGCCTTCCTCCATCCAGTAGTGCTGAGCCCTTTCCTTGGCTACCTGCCAGCGCAGGTCCGCCAATGCGGAAATTACCGCCGTTTCTACATCTTTGGGGAAGAGGGGTAATGCGATACGTCCCCGGCTGGAGGCGCGGTTGTAGCGTTCGAAAGGTTCCCAGCAGATACCGGTGTCCCCGTAGGTGGGAAGCAACACGATGTAGGATACGATACGACTGGTCTGACCCTTGAAGGTCCGCTCGAATACTCCCGAATCTATCGACTCGACCTTGGCCATGATGTTGATCACGTTTTCCCGCGTACACATTTCCCGGATGTTGGGGCGGAAGTACTGTTTCATCAGGATGGGAAAGTGATTTCCCTGTCGGCCGACACACATCTTGGACATCTGGCGCACTGACTGAAACTCGCTGGTCACCACACCCCGGTCCACAGACAAGTCCACGCCATCGGCT